>ERZ795061.1568-NODE-1568-length-22059-cov-6.799582_pt1 | contig 22059 bp, 25 predicted proteins | sample MGYA00375145_ERZ795061 | MGnify/ENA primary metagenome ERZ795061 (study PRJEB30190, sample SAMN05720144) | anaerobic digester metagenome | isolation source: active sludge of municipal wastewater-treating anaerobic digesters | place: USA | collected 2014-12-22 ... | reverse complement strand
GGCAAGCAATGCAAAAGCAGAGACGAGACGCATGACTCACTCCCGATACCCGAAGGTCGAATCCGATTTGGGCAGATGCGTGACGGGATATCAATCGCTGGCAGTCTGAACAGCTATTCAGATGATGCCCTTTTTGCTGCACTTTGCGGCCGCGGTGCGGAACGCAACGAAGGGCAGGCGGTTCAGCAGGAGCATGGAGGGACATGTCTGAACTGGAGTACAGCCATGAAACACCTGACCAAACGCATGATCCGTATCGGCGCCCTGGCGCTGGGCGTCGCGACGCTGGCGCCTATGGCAAGCGCGGGCGAGTGGCGGCTTGATCCGCAGCGCTGCCCGGATATCCGAGAAGACTGGCGCGATATGCGACACGATGATGGATGGCGCGATCGGCGGGAAGACCGTCGCGACTATCGCGTGATCAATTGCCCGGCGCGGGCATGGAGCTACGTGCCGAGCCGTGGCGAACGCTGGCGTGACCACCGCCGCGATTATCCGCGCGAAGTCTATCTCTACAGCAATGGCCGTGTGTACGAGCGCAACCATCGTGGCGACCTCGTGAGCCTCGGCATCAATCTTCGTCTCGGCTGATCATTGCAGCTGACCGACTGGGAACGCCCGCTTCGAAAGAGGCGGGCGTTGTCGTTGGGGGATGGCTGGCGCTGGGCCTGGGCGCGGCCTAGGGTTCCGCCCTGGAGGATCGGGGCTGATGCTGAAGCGGATTGTCATCATTGGGGGCGCGGTCGTTGGCGTGATCGCCATCGTGTTGATCGCCGGCCTTCTTTACATGCGCTCGTACTTTTCGGCGGAGGGCGCGAAGGCGGTCGCTTCTGTTGTAGGCGAGACGGGGGCGAAGCGCGTGCTGGGTGTGTTTGCGCATCCGGACGATGAGCAGCTGGTCACGGGGTTCTTCTCGTATGCGAAGGAGAAGGATGGCGCCTTCACGTCGCTGGTGACGGGCACCAAGGGGGAGGCGGGCCATCAGGTGCCGACCGTCGCGCGGCAGCAGGACCTGGGCATCGTGCGCAAGGCTGAGGCGCTGAAGAATGGCTTCGCGCTGGGCATCGATGATCAGGAGGTTTGGGACTATCCCGATGGCGGTGTGCCGGAGGTTCCGATGGAGGAGCTGGTCGCGCGCGTAGCCGCGAAGATCGTGGCGGTGCAGCCGGAGCTGGTGGTGACGTTCTGGCCGGCGAGCGGGGCGACGGGCCACAAGGATCACATGCGCATGGGGCTGGTCGCGGAGACGGCCGTGAAGCAGGTGCGGGCGCAGGCGAGCGGCGGTTATGCCGGGCCGAAATGGATCGTCTATGTCATCACGCCGCCGAACGGGCTGCGGGCATTCGGCGGCGAGACGGGCAAGTTTGTGGCCGACAACCAGCCAGCTGCGACGCATGAGATGCCGGGCAATGTTCCCGCGAAGATGCGCGGGTGGAAGATCCACGCCTCGCAGGAGCATTACGTGCAGGCCGCTTACGGTTTTCCGGACTGGCTGCTGTATCTGCTGTGGGACCACGAGTTCTATCGGGTGGTGGATCTGGAAGCGAAGTGATTTTCGGTTTGTGAGCGCGCCCTCGTCCTTCGACGGACGCACGCTTCGCGTGCTGCTCAGGATGAGGGCTGAACTGCTGACGGTCGCGTAGCCCTCGTCCTGAGCAGGCCCGGAGGGCCGACCGTCGAAGGCCGAGGGCGTGCTCACATCCGCGATGTCGCCAAAACAAAACGGCCCGGTGTTTCCACCGGGCCGTTCGTGTTTCGGGCGTTGATCGAGACTAGTTGAAAATCTCGAACAGGCCGGCTGCGCCCTGGCCGCCGCCGATGCACATCGTCACGACGCCGTACTTGGCTTTGCGACGCTTGCCTTCGAGCAGGAGGTGGCCGGTGCAGCGCGCGCCGGTGACGCCGTAGGGGTGGCCGATCGAGATCGAGCCGCCGTTGACGTTGTATTTCTCCGGGTCGATGCCGAGCTTGTCGCGCGCGTAGAGACACTGCGAGGCAAAGGCTTCGTTCAATTCCCAGAGGTCGATGTCCTGGACCTTGAGGCCATGACGGGCGAGCAGGCGCGGAACGGCGAACACCGGGCCGATACCCATCTCATCCGGCTCGCAGCCAGCAACGGCGAAGCCGCGGAAGGCGCCGAGCGGCTGGAGGCCGCGCTTTTCAGCTTCCTTGGCTTCCATCAGCACGAGAGCCGCGCCGCCGTCCGAGAACTGCGAAGCGTTGCCGGCGGTGACGTATTTGCCTTCGGCGATCTTCTGCCCGCCCTTGAACACGGGGGCGAGCTTCTGGAGGTCAGCCAGCGTCGTCTGCGGACGGTTACAATCGTCGCGCGTGACTTCGGTGTCTTCCATCGTGACGACGCCCGTCTCCTTGTTGGTGACGGCCATCTTGGTTTTCATCGGGACGATTTCGTCCTTGTACTTGCCGGCGGCTTGCGCGGCGGCGGTGCGCTGCTGCGACTGCAGGGCGTACTCGTCCTGGTATTCGCGCGACACGCCGTAACGCTCGGCGACGATTTCAGCCGTCTCGATCATCGACATGTAGATGGCCGGGATCTTGGCGAGCAGTTTTTCGTCGAGCGCGCGGTTGCGGCCGTCAGCGGCGAGCGGGCGCGGGGGAGCGAACTGGACAAGCGAGATCGACTCGACGCCGCCGCCGACCATGATGTCTGCGCCGTCGTGGATCTGGTGAGCGGCGAGTGCGATGGCGTTGAGGCCCGAGGAGCAGAAGCGGTTGATTGTGCCGCCAGCAACCGAGACCGGCAGATCGGCCCAGAGGGCAGCCTGGCGGGCGATGTTGCCGCCGGTGGCCCCTTCAGGGTTCGCGCAACCGAGATATACGTCTTCGACTTCTTTCGGGTCGATTTTTGCGCGCTCGACCGCGTGCTTGATCGCGTGTCCTCCAAGAGCCGCACCATGGGTCATGTTGAACCCGCCACGTACCGATTTCGCCAGCCCCGTGCGAGCCGTTGAAACGATCACTGCCTCACGCATTCAGTCCTCCGTAAACCCGGTTTTCGATCAGTGTTAGAGGTACCTTAAGCGACAGATTTCGCGGGAATGCAACAGAACGCGCCCGGCAGGTGGGGCCTGCCGGGCGCTTATCTGGTTAGTCCGGGTATCTTGTCCGGTATCGGGCCGATCAGCCGCCCGGGCGGGGCGTGGTCGTCGTCGTGGTGATGATGGTCGTCGGCTGGCTGACGGGCGTGGCGAGCATGGCCTCGTGCTGGGCCTTGGCGATGTCGGCCGTGGTGTAGCCCTTCTTGGTTTCGACGACGGCCTGAACCTCAGGAGCGATCGGGTTTTCGGCGTTGAGCACGGGGCGGGTTGATACCGGCGTGATGATTTCCGTCGTGGTCTCGACGGTGGCGGCGGGCGTTTCATCGACTGTCGTATCGATGGTCACGCTGGTCAAAGGTTGAGGGGCTTCCGCAGCGGGAGCAATTTCCGTGGGTTGGGTCGCATCGACGGTGGCGGGCTCGGCGCCCTGGACGCTGACCTGGCCTTGTGCGGTGACATTGCTCTGGATCGTCTCTGGTGTGGCTGGCGGTTGTTGTGCGAAGGCGGGCGCCGCCAGCGCTGCGGCGAGGGCTGCGGAAAAGAGAAGCTTTTTCATGAGAAGGTCCTGTCAGGAGTGGCGCGTAAGAATTGCTCCTAGGGAAGACGTGACGGCGTCATTCGTTCCAACTCTTGAGGCTTTGTAACATCCTCGGCTTGGGGTGTGGGACCACTGGCCTGTTCCGGGTTTTCGATATGGTCGGCGACGTAGGCGCCGCGCTCTCCGGGTTTCGACGGGGCATCGATTGTGGTGTCGCGCGTGGTGAAGAGTTCGAGCTGCGAGTTCAACTCGGCGCCCATGCAGATTGCGCAGGCGGACAGCCAGAACCACATCAGCAAGGCGGCGACTGCGCCGAGCGACCCGAAGGTTGCGTTGTAGGCGTTGAAGTTCTCGATGTAGGCGGAGAAGGCGATGGAGGCGACGAGCCAGACCACGCCGGCAGCGAGCGCGCCGGGAACGATCCAGCGCCAGCGAGCGCTCGTGCGTGACGGTGCGATGCGATAGATCATGGCGCAGGCGGCGCTGAATAGCGCAATCATCAGGAGCCAGCGTGTGATGCCGACGACTGCGTCAACAAAGGCGCCAAGATAGAGCGCGTTCAGAATGGGCGGCACGGCGGCGATGGCGGCGAGCGACAGGGCGGCGAAGATGATTCCGCAGAAGGTGAAGCCAAGCGTCAGCAACGTGACGTGGAAGAAGTTGCGCTTTTCCTTTTCGTGGTAGGCCATGTTCATCGCCTGCACGAGCGCGGAGGTGGCGCCGTTCGCGCCCCAAAGTGCGAGCAGGCCGGATATCACGAGGCCGAAGGTAAGGCCGCCATCATCCTGGTTGGCTATGACGACCATCTGTGTGGCGACGAGATCGAAGGCGTCGGGTGCGAAATCGCTGATGCTCTGGAGCTGGGCGCCGAGGGACGTCATGTCGGTGAACAGGCCCCAGATCATCAGGCCGGCTGCGATTGCAGGGAAGACGGACAGGAAGGCGTAGAAAGCTATACCGGCGGACAGAAGGCCGACATTGTCGGCCGCGATACGCTGCGCCACGCGCACGAGGATTGCGCGCCAGTCCCGCCAGCGTATGGCGGTTGGACTATCGACGTCGTGGCGGCTCTTCATCAGAGCCGAAACGCGAGGGGGAGGCGCAGGGTTCCGCCGGCTGGATTGCGGCGGGAGCGGCGCGGCGTAGGGTGTCGCGCATGAGTCGAGATGTTGAATTGCTGAAAGAGAGACCCGTTGCGCCTTCAGCCGAGGTGCTGGCGCGCAAGGCGGGGTATCGCCAGACTGTGCGGATCGATTTCGATGGCGTGCTTGCGAACGAAGCTTGTCTTGAAGTGCGCGGGGCAGGGATAGCTGGCGACAATCATTACAACACGCCGCGCAATCCGCCTTATTATCTGAGCGTGCCCGGATCCATTGCGGAGCTGTATCTGCGGACTTCGGTGGCGACGAAGCTGGGGCAGGTGAATGCGCGGCTGAAACCTCTCGGTATCGAAGTGTATCTTTTCGATGCGTGGCGGCCGCAGGCGATCCAGCGGTATTTCCATGATGTCTGGTTTCCAGAGTGGCTGGTGAAGCAGCAGCCGCATCTGGCGGGGCAGGCTCTGGTGGACGAAGTGGAGAAATACTGGGCTGCGCCGACGGCTGGGCAAAGTTCGCCATCACCGCATTCGACGGGGGCGGCGCTGGACCTTACGCTGATGTTTAGCGACACGCGCCAGCCGCTCTTCATGGGCGGGATTTTCGACGATCTGACCGAAGAAGCGTGGACGGACGGGTTCGAGCGCAAGCAGGCGATTTCGATGTCGGATGCGGAGGCGCGGGCGAACCGCAGGCTTCTGTACTGGGCGATGACGGAGGCGGGGTTCGCCAACAATCCTACGGAATGGTGGCATTATTCATGGGGCGATCAGCTGTGGGCCAAGCTGGGCGGACACTCGGCGGCGCACTATGGCGGGTGCAACCCGACGGGCCGCCCGGATTCCTGAAGGCTTGGGGCTTAAGACCCCGGCAACCTTAACCGGCGAGACTGAGCCTGCAGTTGATTGCGGGGCCAGAATGCTCAACGCCTTCGTTAAACACGTGTCGAAGTCCATCGGTATGCCTTTCGACAGGACCGAGGCTGCGATCGGCATTGTGTTGAATGCGGCGGATCGGCAGGGCGCGCCGATCGCTGACGAGATTTTCGAGCGGGTTCCCGGCGCACGCGTGCTGGCCGCAAACATGGGCGCAACGGTTGGCGCCGCGACCGGCGTGATCGCGCGCCTGATCGAGCGCACGCCTGGCGGCCGCATGGCTGTGGCGGAACAAGTCATCCGCGACCTGCACAAGGCAGGGCTCGGCAACAAGGAAATCGGTCGCCTGTTCCCGGCGATCGGGAAGTACGCAGAATCCGCGTTCGGTGTGAGCGGTGTCGGCCATCTCGGCGACATGTTCGGCGCCGTGAACGCGCCCGTCAGTACAGTTAGTAGCGTAGCCTGAGGCATTGTAGAGTTTTGAAACATGGCGGGCGGCCTTCGGGTCGCCCGTTTTGTTTTTGAGGAAACTGCACGGTGCTCGCGAGAATTCGCGCGATTGCAGTTGGCTTCTACTTTTTTCGAAAAAAGTCGTCACATCATCGGAACCGGCGTCGATGCGCCGGCGTATATACCACGATCTTCCCGGCGAGGCGGTCTTATCCGTCCCCCCCGACCCCCCGAGACTGCGCGTCGGGAAGATGCCTTTTTCGCCGCCCGCCCGACCTTGTCGTGCGGGCGGTTTCGTTTTGCGGCTAATGGCTCGCGGCGAGCTTTGTGGGCAGGGGCAGCTGCAGGTCCGCTTGAGCGGTCGGCTTGTCGATCACGGGTGCTATGCGGGCGGCGATGGCGGCGCGGATCGTGTCATTCGGGGCCGCAAGCGAAGCTGAGACGTAGTCGGCCTGGGCTTTTTCGGAAGCGCCCGATTTTTCCTCGAGCACCGCGCGGCCGAGGGCGACGCGCCAATCCTGCGGTGTGATTGCGGCGAGCTGATCGATGCGGCTCTTCGCTTCGTCCAGCTTGTCAGCGTCCAGCAGGCAGAGCGCATGATCGCCCATTGCGGCGAGCGCCCATGCATCCTTTGCGAGTTCGGTTGCTGCTGCTGTGCAGCGCGCGGCGTCGATGCCGGCGAGGCTGGCTGTTGAAGCTGGCGTGGCTTTTTTAGGCGGCGGGGCGGGAGCGGCGGGCTCGAGGTGCGAGAGTAGTTCGTCATGGGCTGCAGGTGGTTTTGCCGCTGCAACAACTGGAACTGGGGCGGGATGGGCGACCGGCACAGGGGCGATTGGCGCTGGCGCGGCGCGAGGCGGCGGGGGCGCGGAAACCGGCTGCGGTTTGATGGGCGTGGCGGCGGTCATCAGGGATGCGCCGGCGTGGAGATCGGGTTCCGCCAGCTTCGCTTCGATCAGAACGGCGTTGCGATAGATCACCGTGGTCGCCGAGCTGAAGGCGGCGCCGGACAGGGTAAGTTTGCCGGAGGTGGCTTCTACCTTTGTGACCAGCGAGCCCGGGGGTGGGGCGAGGTTTAGCGGGACGAGCGACAGGCCGTCGACCTCGACCGTCATGGCTTCGCCTGACGTTTTCACGGCGGCAGCGGCGGGCTGTTGCGAGAGCTTTATGAGGATCGAGATCGTGTCGCCTTCGTGGGCGATCTGGATGTCGTTGATGCGGGCCGACACGCTGGAGCTGGCGGGGGCGGATTGGGCATAAGCGCAGGGTGCGCCGATGACGGGCGCTGCCAGCATCGCGCTGGTGAGGCAAACGAGAGGGAATCGCGCCCGCAACATGCTTTCGCCGGTACGCCATCAGGCGTTAATGGGCGGTTAGCATTGCTTAACGTGTGGCCGTTTCCGGAGTAGGCTGGTTCCCATGAGCGATCGGACACTAGCCACGATGAAAAGGATTCCGGCGGCGGATCTTGGCGGGCCGGGCTCGCCGGAGACTGCGTCATGTTCGGCCGCCGCCATCGCCATGCTGGGCGAAGCGGCGGGTGAGGGCTTCCGGATGACGTCCCTGTCGCTCGATGTGGCTTCGCATGCCATCGGCGAGGGCATGGTCGAGGTCGCCACAAAGGTCGACAAGCGGGCGAGGTCGGTCGTGTTTGCTTCGCTGGAGGCGCGGATGGGGGCGGCGCTGGTGTTCTCGGCGCAGGGGTTGTTCAGTCTGGATCGGTAAGCCGGAATCCAGCGTCAGAGCGGCTTGTCCTTCAGCGGCAGAAGGTCCGGGAAATTCGTGTCGCGCTTTTCTGCCTTGGCCGTGAAGGCCTCGCGCATGTGTGCGCCTGACAGCATCGCGGCGTTCCAGACGCCGATATAGTCGAGCGCGTCGGCTGTGGTGTGGTCGCGCGCATAGTTGATCATCGCTTTCGAGCCGGTGACGGCGAGCGGGCTCTTGGTCGCGATCTCGCGAGCGATTGCCGTGGCGTGTCCCAGCATGGCGGCTTGCGTGTCGAACACCTCGTTGACGAGGCCGAGCTCTTTCGCCTTCTGCGCTGGCAGGCGCTCGCCGGTGTAGGCGATCTGGCGGACCCAGCCGTCGGGCATGAGTTTGGTCAGGCGCGGGAAGGTGCCGACGTCGGCGGTCATGCCGATGTTGATTTCCTGAATGCAGAAGAACGCATCTTTCGTCGCGAAGCGGAAATCGCAGGCCGACACCATGTCGACGCCTGCGCCGATGCAGCCGCCCTGGATGCAGGCGATGACGGGCATGCGGGCCTGCTCAAGGCAGTTGAACGAGTCCTGCAGCGGGCGGAGGTCGGCGCGGAATCTCTCGGCGCGGAGATGGGGGTCATCGACCGCGCCGAAGATGCCGTCCGGGCGGGCGAAGACGGCGAGGTCCATTCCGGCGGTGAAATGCTTGCCGGTGGAGGACAGGATGATGCAGCGTGCTTTCGCGTTGCGGTCGATATCGCGGACGATGGTGGGAAGTTCGACCCAGGCTTCGGGCGTGAAGGTGTTGAACTGCTCGGGCCGGCTCAAGCGGATGTGTGCGACGCGCTGGTCGATGGAGACGTCAAAACACGTGTGTTGTGTGCTCATCTGCGTTTCCTGGGTCCGGGCCTGACAATCGCGCCTGTCGGTGCGGTTTGACGGATGATGTCTTTCCGGTTCCTATCCGCACGGCAGGGAGAGGGGAACCCTGCTCCGGAGGTGCTGGTTCATGCGCGTGTGGCTGAAGAGAGCGTGTCTCGCGCTTGCCGTTACGGCCGTGGCGAGCAGCGCAGCGTTCGCGCAGGACCTCGGGAAGATCGCGTCAGATATCCTTCACAAGTCGATGCCGGGAGACAAGGGCAACCTGTCCAAAGGTGATGTGACGCTTGGCTTGAAAGAGGCGCTGAATGTCGCCAGTGGGCTGGCGTCCAAGCGGCTGGGCGCCAAGGACGGCTTTATGGCGGATGTGGCGGTTCGCATCCCTTTGCCGGGCGTGCTGGGCAGCGCGCAGAAGAAGTTGCAGCCATTCGGGATGGCAGGGCCGCTTGATGACCTGCAGCTCAAGGTCAACCGCGCGGCGGAGGCGGCTGTGCCGACGGCAAGCAAGCTGGTGGTGGATGCGGTGAAGACGATGAGCTTCGACGACGCGATGGGCATCCTGCGTGGGGGCGACACGGCGGCGACGGATTTCCTCCGAAAGCGGACGGAAGTCAGCCTGCGACAATCTTTCCGACCCTATTTCGACAAGGCGCTCGCAACCTCCGGTGCGCTTGCCTCCGTTGATAGCGTGGTGGGAAAATACGGGGCGGGACTTGTGAAAACCGACGCCAAGACGTGGCTCGCCGACGCTGCGACGACTAGCGCCCTCGACGGATTGTTCTATTACGTCGCCCGTGAGGAGCAGTCGATTCGACGCGATCCCGTCAAACGGACCAGCGACCTCCTGCGTAAAGTGTTCGGAGGCTAGTCGCGCGCAATGCGCAGATTTCGGATCAACCTCAAGGACGGTGAAACGTCCGGTATTGCATTCGGCGACCCCGTGCGCCCGATCGATGTGCTGTGGCTGCATGCCACCGGATTCAACGCGATCACCTACGAGTCGATCCTCGAGCCGCTTGGAACGCAGATGCATGCGGCGGCGGTGGACATGCGCGGGCATGGTCGATCCAAGCTGCCGGCCAATCCTCGCAAGCTGAAATCGTGGAATAAGTTCCGGGACGATGTGATCCAGGTGCTGGAGAAGACGGCGCCTGATGGCGCGGTGCTCGGCGGGCATTCGATGGGTGCAACCGTGGCGCTGCTGGTGGCCGGCAAGCGGCCTGATCTGGTGCGCGGGTTGGTGTTGACCGATCCGGTGTTGCTGCGGCGAAGTGCGTCGCGGGCTTACAACATTCCGATCCTGAACATGTTCATTCAGGGCAATGCGATGTCGAAGGCCGCAGCCAAGCGGCGGCGGGATTTTGCGTCGCCTGGCGAGGCAGCGGAGTCGCTGCGCGGGCGCGGTGCTTTCAAAACGTGGCGCACGCCGTTCCTTGACGACTATGTGGTTGACGGTGTGCTGCGCAAGGACAGCGGGCAGTACTCGCTTTCCTGTACGCCGGAGTGGGAAGCGGCTGTGTTCAATGCGCATCGCTATCGGCCGTGGGCTGCACTGCGGCGGCTGCGCAAGAAGCGGATTCCGATCATCGTTCTGCAGGCGGACAAGGAATCTACGTCACCGCCTGATGCGGACCAGCGTATTCACACGATCCGTCCCGATGCCGCGATCACCAAGGTGCCGGGAACGACGCACTTCATTCCGATGGAGAGGCCATACGTCGTGCGGGATGCGTTGAAGATGCTGTACGAGGCGATGATCGAGGGGCACACGCTGGTCGACTATGTCGGCGCGGTGCGGCGCACGATCGACGACAGCGTCGGGATCATGGATTAGCGCGTAGCGCTACGTCACGCCGGCTTTTGCCCACGCTTCTTTCGGCCAGCGATTGTGCATCCAGAACCATTGGTCTGGCGCGTCGCGGACGCACGCCTCGACCCACTGATTGATGCGCAGGACTGTGTTGTAGATCGCCTTATCCTCATCCGGGTCCGCATCCGGGAAGAAGGGCTGGTGGATGGTGACGCGGTAGCGGGCGACGCCGATGCGCTTGCACGAAATGGGCACGAGCGGCGCCTTGAATTTCATGGCGAGACGCGTTGGGCCGGGCGCGGTCATCGCGTCGTAACCGAAGAACGGCACAGCGATGCCCTGGTTGAATTTCTGGTCGTTCATCAGGCCGACGGGCTGACCGCGGCTGAGGGCGCGCATGAGTTCGCGTGTGCCGGCGCCCTTCGGGGTCAGTACGTTGATGCCGTAGGCGTGGCGGGCTTCGGCGATGCGGCGGTCGATGTGGGGATTGTTGGCCGAGCGATAAGTGATCTGCGCATCGAGCGGACGATTGCAGATGGCGGAGCCGACCATTTCCCAGTTCGAGAAGTGGCCAGATATCAGCACGGCCGGCTTGCCGCTTTCGCGGATGGCGTCGAGGTGTTCGGCGCCGACCACTTCGACGCGGCTGTTGGGCACGTAGGGCTTCATCTTGGCCAGATGAGGCATTTCGCCGGTGGTGCGACCGAACGTTTCCCACGTGCCTTGCGCGACTTTCCTGATCTGTTTCTCGCTCCAGTCCGGGAACACCATGCGCAGGTTGCGCAGCATGGTGCGGTTCTGCGAGGTCAGCGGGCCAAGAGTCTTGAGGATTGCGGCGACGGTGTTGGAGGCGGCTTCAATCGACAGCGCCTTCATCGGGTTCCAGAAGATCCAGTCCCACGCGAAGGCTTCGAGGCGCCAAGCTATACGGGCGCCGAGCGTGGTGCGGTTGGCGTTGTCGAGATCCTGCGGGCGGATGAAGCGGCCGGCTTCGGGCTTGTCTGCGTCGCTCATCGCAGCACGCGATCGAGCAGGGCGGCGAAGGCGGCGGGGTCTTCGAATTTTGCTTCGACCGATGCGCGCATGACATGGCCCTTCACGTCCGGCGACAGTCGGACATGGTCCTTGTCGGTCGTGACGAGGCGGGCGTCGCGTTCTTTCGAAAGCTTCATGAGATAGGCGAGGTCCGAAGGCTGGAAGGCGTGATGATCGGGATACGGGACGCTTTCCGACAGTTCGACGCCAGGTTGCGCCTGCAGGCTGTCGAAAAACCGTTCCGGCCGGCCGATGCCGGCGAATGCGATGTAGCGTCCCGGTGGCATTGGCGCCAGTGGCGCGAGGTGCGCGCGCAGCACAACGCCGGGGAAGCTCGCCAGCGCGGCAGGCGTTTCGGAGCCGCCCATGATGACGACCGCGTCGGCGCGGGCGAGCCCTTCTGCGACGGGTTCGCGAAGCGGGCCCTTTGGGAAGACGTGGCCGTTACCGAACGGGTTGGTTCCGTCGATCACGACAATCGACAGCGACTTCTTGAGCGTCGGGTTCTGGTGGCCGTCATCCATGATGACGATCTGGACGCCCGCTTCCTTCATAGCGGTGGCGCCGGCTGGGCGGTCCCGCGATATCCACGCCTCGCCGGTTGCGGCGAGCATCAGCGGCTCGTCGCCGACTTCGGCCGCTGTGTGGGTGAGCGTGTCGACGTGAGTGGGGATCAGGATTGATCCGCGATAGCCGCGTGAGAGGCTGGCGACGCGGGCGCCGTGACTGGCAAAGTGTGCGCGGACAGCGGCAGTGACCGGCGTCTTGCCGGCGCCGCCGAGAGTCAGGTTGCCGATGCAGATGACGGGCAGGCCGGCGTCGTGGGGTGTGGTGCGGGCGATGCGGCGGCGGCCGGCCCAGCGGTAGAGCATGGACAGCGGCGTCAGCAGGAGCTTGATCACGGGCGCGGAAGCGCGGCTGCGCTTGTCGGTTACGGTCCAGAAGTGCGGTTCACGCATGGCGCGTCACCGGGAGCATGGCGTCGATGGCGTCGAGGGTCTGTTCGAATGGGGCGCGGGATGCGGTGAAGAACGCGCCGAGCGTTGGCGCGGGCTGTGCAATGTCGAGGGCGTTCAGCCAGTAGTCGGTGAGTTCCTGATAGCTGTTGCCGATGACGAGTGCGCCGGTTTCCTGCAGCGCGTCGAACGTTTCGCGGAAGTTGAAGCCATGCGGGCCGGTGAAGACGCGCTTGCCGAGCTGGGCCGGTTCGATGGGGTTGTGGCCGCCGATGCCTTCACTCGTCGCGCCGCCGAGATAGACGGCGTCGGACACGGCGTACCAGAAAATGAGTTCGCCGATTGTGTCTGCGACGAGGACGTCAACGTCCGCGCCCGGCGGAGATTTGTCTTTCGACCACTGCTGGGTGGTCATCCCGCGTTCGCGCATCAGCGTCACGATGGCGTCGCCGCGATCGGGGTGACGCGGGACGAGGATCATGAGGGCGCCGGGGTTGCGGACGCGAACCTCGGTGAAGGCGTCGAGGGCGAATTCGTCTTCGCCGGGGTGCGTGGAGGCGGCGAGCACGATCGGGCGGGCATTCGCGCCTTTGCGAAAATCTTCCACCGCTGATGCGGACGGCGTTGCGATTGCTGCTGCGGTCTTCAGATTGCCGACGACGCTGACGCGCTTGTCGGTAGCGCTCTGCACGCCGTCTGCCGTGAGCTGGTCAGCTGCGCCGATGAAGCCGAATGTCGCGAACACAGCGCGGGCGGAGGCTTTGCGCTTGTTCCAACTGCGGAGCGTTTTCCCGGTCATGCGCGCATTGACCAGCGCGGCGGGGATGCCGTGTTCCTTCAGCGCGCCGAGCATGTTCGGCCAGATTTCACCTTCGGCGAAGACTGCAGCGTCGGGGTGCCAGTGCTGCACGAAGGCTTCGACCGCCTTGGGGCCATCGACCGGCGCCATCTGGTGAATGACGCCTGACGGCGCCAAGGCTGCGATCATGTCGGCCGATGTTGTTGTCTGCGTGGTGACGAGCGCGCGGACGTTCGGGCGTCGGCTTCGCAGGGCGGCGAACACATCCAGCAAGAGGCGTGACTCGCCGACGCTGGCGGCGTGCATCCAGAGCAGGGTTCCGGTGGGGCGTGCGACAGCCGAAATGCCGAAGCGCTCACCGATGCGATCGGGGTTCTCCTTGCCCTTCTTGATCCGCTGCTCGACCAGCCACGGAGCAAGAGGTTCCAGCAAGCGCGTTCCGAAGCGATAGAGCGCAAGCGAAGCGGTCACGTCCCGCGCTGCTCCAACACGGCTTGAGGTTCTTCGGTGGAAATTTCTGACGCCGTTTCGACCGGCGCTTTCTGTTTGGGCGCCGGGATGGGAACGGTGTCGGGCGCCAGGCCGCAGAGTTCGTCGGCGCGCTTCGTTGCTGCGCGGAGTGCGATCTCGACACGGAGACGGAGTTCTTCGGAGTCCATGTCCTTCGATGTGGGGATCGGTTCGGGAATGACCACCGCGCCACGCGCAAACGGGTTTGGCCAGAGCAGGCGATCCCATGTGTTCATGCGTTTGGCATTGGCGGAGAGGCCGTAAATCAGGATCGGCGCACCCATCTGCTGCGCCAGCTTGATCGTGCCGATGCCGACGGTCTCGCGCGGGCCTTTGGGGCCGTCGATCGTCATGACGATGCAGCCGCCCTTCTTCATGACTTCCATGCACTCGCGCGCTGCGGAGACGCCGCGCTTGCTCTTGTCCTTCCGGCCTGAGGACGAGCCGCGAATGATGTGGAGGCCAAGCCATGTGCCGGCGCGCTTGGTGAACTCACCATCCTTCGAGGGGGAAACCATGAGCGCGGCCGGGTGAGGGGGCTTGGGCCATTTCGGCTTCATGCGGATCTGCGCGTACGGCATCAGCAGGATGCGGGAATGCCAGGTAGCGGCGACCCAGCCCTGGGGCGAATCCCAGAGCTTGCGCATGTTCTCGATCCCCTCCACGCGCCAGCGCAGGGTGTGCGAGAGAATGGACATGTACATCCAGATCAGCGTGCCCCCGATCCAGGGAATCACAGGTGACTGGCCACGACGCTTAGACATGAGGCGCTATACACTACCTGCCGCACGCGCCGCCAGAGTTGGGGTGGCTGCGGCGCTTGTGCCTGCGACAGCCACGCCGCCTTGCAATCCCGGCCAGAAACGGCATCTAGCGGGCAGCATGACCAGCGGCGCCGCCACCATGGGCTCTCCCATCGACCTAGAAACGCCGGCCGGCCGCCGCCGCGCACGGAAAGAGCTTATTTGGGGCGATCACGGCTTCCTGCGGCTGAAGTTCCGCAATCTGCATCGTATCTCGGACGAAATGTACCGGGCGAACCAGCCCTCGCCGGAGCATATCGCGCGATACGCGAAAGAACTGGGCCTCAAGACGATCCTCAACCTGCGGGGGGAAAGCCCCAAGGGCTATTACCTTCTGGAGAAGGAAGCTTGCGCCCGGAATGGCATCGAACTGGTCGATTTCCAGATGTTTTCGCGGGATATTCCGCCGCCCGAGAACGTGCTGGCCGCCAAGAAGCTGTTCGACTCGATCGCTTACCCAGCCCTTATGCACTGCAAGTCCGGCGCGGACCGCGCCGGGATCATGGCCGTGCTTTACATGCATTTTCGCAAGGGAGAGCCGATCGGGCAGGCTCTTGAAATGCTGTCGCGCAAGTATCTGCACATCAAGCAGGGCAAGACGGGCGTGCTCGACTTCTTCTTCGAGGCGTACCTAGCGGAAAGCGCTGCGACCGGACTTTCGTTTCAGGAGTGGGTCGAAAAAGGCTATGACCGGGCGGCCCTGAAGGCCAAATTCCTGAAAACCCGCAAGTCAAAACTCAACGTCGACGAAATCATGCGCCGCGAATAGCGGCAAATACCGGCTCTTCGACAGACGACGGAAAAAACCGTTCGCATGTGGTCTTGGCAACGGCTAGAAAGTTGTCGGTACGCGTGGAGGGGTCATCATGAAGTTCTTCATTATCAACAGTTTCCGCTTTCTCGTTTACATCGCTTACTTCGGAATCATCGCGCTTTACGCGTTCGGCGCTTACATCGAACGGGCGCAGATCCAGGAAATCATCTCGAAGCTGACCGGCAGCGGGCAGATCACCGCGACGGGTCAACTCGATCCGGGCATGGTGTTGCAGCCGTCCGGCCTTGCGGCGCTGGCGATCGTCGCCGGCCTCATCATGGGCTGGGTCGCCGCCACGATTGTCTGTGGTGTGCTGGTGACGCTTCTCGACATCCGGGACGACATCAACGACCGCCTCCCGCGCGCCAAGTAATCGCGGCTGGGTGACAGGTTCGAGGCGCTGGCGGCGACGCCGGCGCCTCTTGCTTTTATGCCGCTCATTCCTGGCCTGCTCTTGGCCTTTTGCATCCGCGGCTTCACATAGGGACCATGACCACCTCTTCCGCAGACCTTCTCCAGAATCTCATCGACGCCACGCTGAAGGCGGGAGCGGACGCTGCCGATGCGAGGTTGTCCGACAGTGCAAGTCTGTCCGTGGAGGTCCGCAAGGGGGAGCTGGAAAGCGTGGAGCGGGAGGAATCCCGTGGCCTCGCGCTGCGCGCGCTGGTTGGCCGGCGGCAGGCCTCCGTTTCGGCGACTGATCTTTCGCCCGCGGCGCTCAAGGCGTTGAGCGAGCGCGTTGTGGCAATGGCGCGGCTGGCCCCGGAGGACAAATACTGCGGACTTGCCGAAGCCTCCGAAATTGCGAGGGAGCATCCCGATCTTCAGCTCGACTGTGACGACACTCCGGAAGCTGACGAGCTGGAGCGCCGTGGCCGCGTGATGGAAGAGGCCGCGATGGCCGTTCCCGGCATCAAGCAGATGTCGCATTGCGGCGCCTCGTGGAGCACGAGCAGGTCATGGTTGGCCGCATCCAACGGGTTCTTCGCGCACAAGACGTCGGGCTATTCGTCGATGGCGGCGGTCGCGATATCCGAGCGCGATGGCGCGATGGAGCGGGATTTTGAAAGCTCGTCCGAGCGCACGCTTGCCAAGCACAAGTCTCCCGAATGGATTGGCGCCGAAGCTGGACGCCGCGCCGCCACGCGGCTGGGCGCACGCAAGCTCGATAGCCAGACAGCGGCGGTGATCTTTGATCGAAAGCTGTCCAGCCGCCTTTTGGGCGCTTTTGTCGGAGCGATTTCCGGGCCTGCCATTGCGCGCGGGGTGTCGTTCCTGAAGGACAAGATGGGCAAGCCCGTCTTTGCGTCGGGCGTTGATGTCATTGACGATCCGCTGCGGCTCGGCGGTTTCGGATCGCGTGGGTTTGACGGCGAGGGCAGGCCGGTGAAGCGGTCTGCGCTGGTGAAGGATGGCGTGTTGCAGCAATGGCTGCTCAACGGACCTGCTGCGCGGCAGCTGGGGCTTCAGCCCAACGGTTTTGCCAGCATGGGGTTTGGCGATCCGCCGGGCGTAACGACTTCGAACCTTGATATCCAGCCGGGCAGGCGTTCGCTCGCTGAGCTGATGGCTGACGCCGGAAGCGGATTGCTTGTTACCGATATGTTCGGTCCCTCGCTCAACCCGAACACAGGCGACTACTCGGTTGGAGTTTCTGGCTTCTGGTTCGAGAATGGCGAGAAGGCTTATCCGGTTTCGGAAGTCACGGTGGCGGGAGACCTGCCGTCCATGCTGCTGCGCGCGATTCCCGGATCGGATCTTGAGATCCGTGGTTCGACCAACGCCCCCAGCCTGCTGATCGATGGGATGGCTCTTGCCGGCAGGTGAAGCTCTCGAAGCCGATCTGGCGCTTTTGCAGGACCTCGCGCTGCTGAAGGACGTTGCGCGGGAGGCGGGTGAGCTTGCGCTCGACTGGATGCGGCGGGGCGCCAGAGCGTGGGACAAGTCGCACAACAATCCGGTCACTGAAGCCGACATTGCGGTCAATGACCTGATCGCAAAGCGGCTGCGTGGCGCTCGTCCCGAATACGGATGGCTCTCGGAGGAAACGCGCGACAATCCGGCGGATCGCACGCAAGGCAAGGTGTGGGTGGTTGATCCGATCGACGGCACCAAGGCGTTCGTGAAGGGTGACACAGGCTTCTGTGTCGCGATCGCGCGGATCGACAAGGGGCAGGCTGTTGCCGGCGTCGTTTACAATCCGAATTTCGACGAGCTTCTGCATGCGCGCCGCCATGGTGGCGCATTTCTCAATGATCGCCCGATCCGGGTGACGCAGACATCGCACGTTGGCTGCCGCATGGTTGGTCAGCCGGATGTGTTCGCGCGCGCCGATGCGGCGACGCGCTGGCCCGGCATGGGCCTCATTTCACCGATGCCTAATGCGGTCGCCTGGCGGCTGTGTCTGGTTGCGGCTGGGCGATGGGATGCAGCCGTCGCGCTGAACCCCAAGAACGACTGGGATCTCGCCGCCGCCGTGCTGCTGGTGCAGGAGGCGGGCGGCATCGCAACCGATAGGGACGGCCAGCCCCTTGTTTTCAATCAGGCATCCGTGCTCCAGCGCGGCGTGGTGGCCGCTGGCGCGGCTCTTCACCCGCTGATAATGGAAAGGCTGCAGAACCTCCTCGCCAGCCAGGACCCAACATGACTTCCAGCACGCCGGAAAAGCAGCTTCTCCACCTCGTCATTGGCGGCGAACTGAAGGGCATTGGCGCGGTCGAGTTCGCCGATCTCAAGGAAATCCATTTCGTCGGCGCGTTCCCGAATTACAGCTCGGCTTTCGACGCCTGGAAGTCCGCCGCCCAGCGTACCGTCGATAACGCCCAGATGCGCTATTTCATCCTTCACGCGCACCGGTTGCTCGATCCGGAAACCGGCAAGCATCACAATGCCTGACTCTGGGCCTGACCCCGAGCCTGAAGCCGGAGGGCGGGATCGCCTTTCCTCTCGTTTCATCCATGACTGGCTGCTTCCGCAATGGAAGTGGTTTGCGATGGGCGCTTTCTTCGCCGCGATTACGGCGGCATGCGCGTGGGGCTATTCGCAGATTACCTCGCTGGCGACTGACTGGCTCTCTGCCGGCGACGCGCGCATCTTCAACACTGCGCCGATCGTCATCGTGGCGCTCGTCGCGCTGCGCGCCCCTGCGATGTACTGGCAGACGCAGGCGAACAATCATGGGGTCCAGAATGCAATCGTGAAGCTTCAGGACGCGCTGTTCGGTCGCCTGATCGATGGCGATTTCGCGCGCCTGCAATCAAAGAATTCGGGCGAGTATGTTTCCCAGTTCGCGAACGACATGGTGTTGATCCGTGAGGCTGCTCTGCGGGTCGCTACCAATCTGGCGAAGTCATCGCTGACGATCCTGGCGGCCGTCATCTACATGATGACGACAGACTGGATGCTCACCCTGTTCCTGTTGGTCGTCTATCCGATGGCTTTCTATCCGGTCGTGCAGATGGGCGCCCGCGTGCGGAAATCCTCTCGCAAGGCGCAGGAGCAGGCGGGGGCGATGACATCCACGCTCAACGAAGCGTTTCAGGGCGCACGCACGGTCAAGGCGTTCAGCCTCGAGGTATACCAGAAGTCCCGCGCGCATGCCTCGTTCCTTGAGCGCGCGCGCCTCTACATGAAGGTGCTGCGCTCCAAGGCGCTGGTTGATCCGTTCCTCGAGATCGTCGGCGGCGTCGCGCTGGCAGGCTTGTTCATGTTCGCAGGCTGGCGATCCTTCAGTGGCGATATCACGGTGGGCGAGTTGCTGGGCATCATCGTGGCGATCGGGGTGGCGTCGCCGGAAATCCGTGCGCTCGGCACGTTGAATGCGGTGGTCAATGAAGGACTGGCGGCGGCGACGCGCGTGTATGCAGTGATCGATGAGAAGCCCACGATCACCGACAGGCCGGATGCTCGCTCGCTTGGTCGGGCGAAGGGGCAGGTCGAATTCGCGGACGTGTCATTCTCGTATCCGGGCGCGGGGCCTGCGCTGGCGGGGCTTTCTTTCGCCGCTCAGCCGGGCGAGACGATTGCGATTGTCGGACCTTCTGGGGCGGGCAAATCGACTGTCTTCAACATGCTGTTGCGTTTTTACGAGGCGGGCAGCGGCACGGTGCGCGTCGATGGGCATGACGTGCGCGATGTTCAGCTGGCGTCGCTTCGCCGGAACCTCGCACTGGTTTCGCAGGATGCGTTTCTGTTCGATGCGACGATACGCGAGAATATCGCGCTCGGCATGAGCGGCGCATCCGACGAACAAATCAGGGCTGCGGCAGAGGCCGCCGCGTGTGACTTCATCGATGCGCTGCCCGGTGGATGGGCGGCGCCGGCGGGAGAGGGCGGCCGTAATCTTTCCGGCGGTCAACGCCAGCGTATCGCCCTGGCGCGCGCCCTGTTGTCAGACGCGCCGATCCTGCTTCTCGATGAAGCAACCAGCGCGCTGGATTCCGCCAGCGAGGCGCGGGTGCAGCAGGCGCTGGCGCAGGTTGCGGGCAAGCGCACAATCATCGTGATCGCTCATCGCCTCGCGACTGTTCGGCGTGCTGATCGCATCTATGTCGTCGAGAGTGGACGCGTGGTTGAAGCGGGGACTCACGGCGAGTTGATGGAGCGTTCTGGCGCTTATGCGCGCCTGGCTTCGTTGCAGCTTTCCTGACAGGGCTCTGCGTTACAAGCACGTAGCTTTACGTTAACAGAGATCACGTAAACCCCTGCGCGAGGCAGGGGTGGGTGTATGACAAGTCCGGCGGACGCCAGCGTCGTCGTCTGTACCAACATCGGCGGCATCGCGCGCACGATCAGAATGGCGCTGCGCGGAATGGGCGTGCGTAACGTCGTTCTGGCCAGCGACACCACCCAGTTGCTCGAGGGCTTCACGGTCGCTGAGCCGCATTGCGTGATCGTGTATGTCGACAGCGAAGATCCTGCTGATGACGGCCTGTCGACGCTCAACTTCATTCGCCGGTCTGACGATAGTCCGCATCCACGCATTCCCGTCATTGCCGTTTCGCCTCGTCGCGACCTGCCCACGATCAACGCGGTGATCAACAGTGGCGCGCATGAGTATGTGCTGTTTCCGGCGTCGGGTGACGTGTTGCTGAAGAAGATCACGGCCGCGCGCACGACGACGCGGCCCTGGATCGAACGTGCGGACTATTTTGGTCCCGAGCGGCGGGTCGACCGTGATACCCAGCCAGCCGTCGAGCGGCGTTCGGACGAAGAGTTGGCAGTCACGGCGGAAGTTGGTCAGAAGGCGGCGAGCTGACTGCAATTCGGCTGAGAATACAGGCGTACATTTGGTGCGCGCCCTGCTAGGATCGCGATGACGCTTGGGAGTCGCCTCATGGCCGGGAAAGTCGCTGTCGCAAGCCTGTTTGCTTCGCTATTTGCAGCATGCAGTCCGCAAACGCCGACTGCTGCAGCGCCAGAGGTGATGCCAGCGCTTGTCGCCGAACAGCAGGGCAACACGCCGCCGGAAGATCTTGACCCGTTCGTTGTGATGATCGGCGCCGAGCGCTGGACGGTCATTCTCGACAAGGCGTTGGAAGGCGCGCGAGAGGCGCCGTATGGTCCTGGAGCTGTGGGGGAGACAGACCTTTATCGCGCCGACGCTGCTGTGAAGAATGGCGCGGCGATGGTGATCGAACTGCGCAATCGGGTTTGCCGGAAAGGGCTGGTCACGGGTGAGGCTTGCAAGCTTCCTGAATGGCCGGCGTGGACGCGTGAGCCACCGACGGGCGACACGCCGATTGATGAGATCGATCGCCGGGCGGGTTGGCTGGATACGGTTATGGCACCCTTCACGGAAGCCGGTTGCGAAGCCGGCCGCAAGGCTCTGAACGACGAGATGTTCTGCTCGGTCGAGTAGGGCGTTACCCGAGCCACAGGCCGCGTGCGAGATAGACGAGGCCGGTCGCGGTGACGACCCATTTCGTCCAGGTACGGAAGTTCGCATCCGTCATGCGGTCCAGTACGAGGCCGCCGAGCCAGGTGCCCAGCAGAGACAGCGGCACGACCGCCGCGAACATCCATAGCGGCGGGAAGTGGGTGTCGGCCTGAAGGGTCGGATCTGACAACATTGCAAAAAGCGGGACGCCCCAGAAAGCAATCTTCACGGCGTGGGCCATGACCTGTGTTGCGGCTTTCGTCGCCACGACCGTCTGGCGGGTCAGGTCGGTCTTGACGAAGAACAGATCGAGCAGCGGCCCCGCGACGCCCGAAAGCGTGTTCAGGGTCTGGACAAGGAACCCGCACAGCTCGGCCTGGAAGCGCTTCTCGACATTTATTTCGGCGAACTTTTTGGGGATCCAAACCAGCATGGCAGTCAGGCCCAGCAGGATAAACACCATCGTCTGACCGGGGCGCCATGTGATCATGAGCAGGATGACCAGCGATCCGCCTATTCCCAGCGCATACCGTCCGATGATTGCCCATGAGATGTGCTTGGAGAGAAAAGCCGCACGCGAGAAATTCGAGATGATCTGGATAAATCCATGCAGCACCATGGCCGTAGCCACGGGTACATAGGACGCCAGCACGCCCATCAGGATGAGACCGCCGGCCATTCCGAACACGCCGGAGATCGTCGCGGTTACAAGCGCTGCGAGAAGGATGATGCCGACAACGGCGGAATTCATGAGGCGTGGCCGACAGAACCGAATCAAAACGGGAACGATCAGGGACCCGCGCCGTCACATACCTTCGTGCAGCAGTTCTGTCGAACACGGCGCCCTTGCGCGCGAGGC
>ERZ795061.1564-NODE-1564-length-22101-cov-7.416765_pt1 | contig 22101 bp, 19 predicted proteins | sample MGYA00375145_ERZ795061 | MGnify/ENA primary metagenome ERZ795061 (study PRJEB30190, sample SAMN05720144) | anaerobic digester metagenome | isolation source: active sludge of municipal wastewater-treating anaerobic digesters | place: USA | collected 2014-12-22 ... | reverse complement strand
GTTACTTTTTCTTTTCGTCCTTCTTAGGAGCGTCTGCTTTCTTCGCGTCAGCAGGAGCAGCAGCGGCAGGAGCAGCAGCAGCAGGAGCAGCACCGGCAGCAGGAGCAGCAGCAGTCTCTTCAGCCAACTTAGCAGCACGAGGCACTTCAACCACGGCAATAGATGCTTGTTTAGGGTCAGCAAACTCCAAATTAGGAAGCTTCATATCGCCTACTTTAACAGAGTGATGGAAGTCCAGGGTAGAACAATCTACGTCAATATGATCAGGCATATCCTTAGCGAAAGCAACTACTTTCAACGAAGCACGCTTGCGTACCAGAGCACCACCCTTGGCAACACCGGGTGACTGGCCCACCAGGCGAGTGGGGATATCCATTTTAATCTTACGGTCTTCGCTGATTCTCAGAAAGTCAACGTGCAAAATTAATTCACTTACGGGATGGAACTGAACTTCCTGCATGATGGCCTGGCACTCTTCACCTTCAATGTTAAGGTGTACAAAGTGGGCCTCGTTGGTGTAAATCAAATCGCGGAACAAAATAACGGGCGAATAAAAATGAATCTGCTCATTGCCTCCGTACAATACACAAGGCACGTTGCCTTCTTCACGGATTTTCTGAGCGTCATTCTTGCCGAGATTTGCTCTTCGATACCCTATAATCTCGATGGTTTTCATAATTGTTTATGGTTTAAATTATACTTAAGAAATTACAAACGAATAAATAATGAACTGATCGACTCGTGATCGTGAATTTTACGAATTGCTTTCGCGAACAAATCCGATACTGTCAATACTTTAATTTTTGGCGTTACTTGTTTAAGCGGAATCGTATCCGATACAACTAGTTCTTCCAATGCCGAGTTTTCGATGTTTTCGTAGGCATTTCCTGAAAGTACAGGATGCGTACAAATAGCGCGTACCGTGTTGGCTCCTTTTTCTTTTAATAAAGCAGCTGCTTTACAAATGGTTCCGGCTGTGTCTACCAGGTCATCAATCAAAATCACGTCCTTGCCTTCTACCTCTCCAATCAAACGCATCGACTCAATCTTATTGGCTTCCTTTCTGTACTTATCGCACACGGCCAGGTCAGCGTTGAAAAACTTGGCGAAACTTCGGGCGCGTTTAATTCCGCCAACATCGGGCGTTGCAAAAATAATATTCTTGAGATTGAGTGATTTCAGGTAAGGTACGAAGATGTAGTTTCCATCAAGGTGATCCACCGGGATGTCAAAAAATCCCTGGATCTGATCAGCATGTAAGTCGCACGTCATAATCCGGTTGGCTCCGGCAGCTGAAAGCAGATTAGCAATCAACTTTGCGGCAATGGCTACCCGGGGCTTGTCTTTGCGATCCTGGCGCGCATAGCCAAAATAGGGGATGATGACGTTTACATTCAGGGCACTGGCGCGCTTGGCAGCATCAATCATGAGCAAAAGCTCCATGAAGTTATCGGCAGGTGCAAAGGTTGACTGAACGATAAATACATCATGACCGCGCACGGATTCTCCAATAAAGGGCGACATTTCACCATCACTAAACTGCTGGTAGTTAACGGTACCCAATGGCTCGCCATACGCATTAGCGATTTTTTCAGCCAGATAGGCTGTGGCGCGACCCGAGAAGATTTTTACTGCCATGGTACTTACTTCAAAAATTAAATCCTGGCTATAAAATCCAGGATTTTTATGTTGCCCGACCAGGGCTCGAACCTGGACTTTCTTGAATCAAAATCAAGCGTGTTGCCAGTTACACCATCGGGCAATCAACACCCCCTAAAAAAGGGTTCGCAAAGGTAGAATTAATTTTGAGAAGTGAAAATTCGATTTTCACTGTTTTTTAAACCTTTTATCGGTTTTCAGCCTCTATTGAAGTTCTTTTTCCTGAGCAGTTGCAGGATTACCTTCACTAAAGCCTTCTGCCATAAACCGATACTTATCCAGGATGGAAATCACGGCATTTCTTAAATGGCGATCATTATTAAAGTTTATACTGCCATACAAGGTGGTAGCATAGCCCTGCCAGATCGACCTGTTCTGGCGCCTGTCAAAGAATTGAATCAATAATGTACCCGTTTTCAGATCCAGCTTGCGTGAATCATATTGAATATCATCCGGCTGATTTTTTATCCATTCTTCAATGTCGGGTTGGTCATACCCATTAAATCGCAGACTGTCACTATACATTTTGAATCCAATAATCAGGTTTGGACGGGTTTCCGTTTGCTTATAACCTAAAAACTTCATTCTTGAAACGATAGATTTTTCAACGATGGCATTTACCATGGTTGAATCCTCTATGCCCACGGGCTTCATGATATCAAAGGATCGGTACTTCTTAAAATTTCCATGGTAACTGTAATCGTATTCAACAGGAAGTTCCTTGTAACCAAGGCAGGAGGTCAATAGAATTAAAACCAACACCGGCATGTATAAATTCTTCATAGACTGTGGTTTAGTCTTGAAAAGGTAAAAATTTTTGATGCTCTTAGCAAGTAGTTTAAGTTTCTTTTCTCCTGTGTTTTATAAATCGAAAGGTTTATTCATGAAAATTGAAACAATAAGTTCTTTCCACCTATTTTCATAAAAAAATAAGTATCAATTTTAGAGTGATGTTTTCAAAATACGAACAAACGGTTGGTGCCCGCTATCATATATACAATAGCCTTTTCCTAAATCTTCCTTTTCAGGAGATTTTGAGAACCGGCACATTGTTACCTCTTTTACAACAATACTGCGAACAAGGTTTTGAGAAGGGGCAACCCGCTACTGAAATTCTTCAGAAGTTTTTTAAGGACCTTGTTCCGCAAGCCTCTCCCGAAGAGCAGTTTGATCTGCTTTTCAAATTTATTCAGTATGTAGAGCGCCAGGTCGCATTATTTGATTCTATTGAAGATTCTGCCTTTGAACAGATTAATGATACTTCCGGCAAGGGAACTATCGCCTCGTTGTTGTTGCGAACCAAATTCGATCACAGAGAAAAGGAATTAGCAGCACGACTGGAGAACTTTAGTTTGCGCACAGTTCTTACCGCGCACCCCACTCAGTTTTATCCCGGTCATGTACTGGGCATTTTAACAGACCTGGAAAAATCAATTCGCGACCATGATCTGGTACAGATTAATTTGCTCTTACAGCAGTTGGGAAAAACCGGGTTCATCAATCAGGACAAGCCAACACCCTATGATGAAGCCCTGAGCTTATGCTGGTACCTTGAAAATGTTTTTTACCATGCAATTCCGGAAATCATACAATCACTGTGTGCAGGATTGCAGATTCCATTGGCTGAGTGGAAAAATGATCGGCTTGTAGTCATAGGTTTTTGGCCTGGGGGTGATAGAGATGGCAACCCTTTTGTCACCAGTGAGATTACAAGGAAGGTTGCAGCTCGTTTGCAGGAAAGCATCTTGAAATGTTACTACCGCGATGTGCGCATCTTGCGCAGACGCCTTACATTCCATGGTGTAGATAAAGTGATCATCGAGATTGAAAAGAAAATCTACCAGTGGGCTTATGGCACTGAGCGCGGATATGCCCGGGCTGAAGATCTGGTCGCTGATCTTTTGCAGGCACGCACAAAATTAATCAGCGAGCATGATGGGTTATTTCTCAACTTGCTCGATGCCTTCATTCTAAAAGTAAAATTGTTCGGATTTAATTTTGCCAGCCTTGATGTTCGCCAGGACAGCCGTAGACATGATTATGTATGGGCACAAATTTTAGATACGGCTTCTAAATCCGGCAAGACAATTTCATCTTCTGACTTTGAAAAACTAACCCGGAAGGAACAGATACACTATTTGCTTTCTCTGAAAATAAATCTTGATGAACTCCAATTTGAGGATCCCTTTGTAACGGAAACACTTAACAGCATACGTGTAATAGGAACGATTCAAAAAGCCAACGGACCTACGGGTTGCCATCGGTATGTGATCAGCAACTGTCAGAGTTCGCTGCATGTAATCGAAATGTTTGTGTTGGCGCGGTTGCTTTTGGGTACTCAGGAAGGCGTTGAGGTAGATATTGTGCCGCTGTTTGAAACGATTGATGACCTGGCCCACGCTCCGGATATCATGAATGAGTTATATGGAATTAGCGAGTACCGAAATCATTTAGAGAAAAGGAAAGGCCATCAGAATATCATGTTAGGTTTTTCAGATGGCACGAAAGACGGAGGGTACCTACGTGCTAACTGGTCTATTTTTCGCGCTAAGGAAAATCTAACCACCATCTCTCGCAGACACGGACTGAAAGCAATTTTCTTTGATGGTCGTGGAGGGCCGCCAGCGCGGGGAGGGGGTAACACTCACGACTTTTATGCTTCGTTAGGTGACACGATAGAGAATGAAGAAGTGCAGATCACAGTTCAGGGGCAAACCATCAGTTCTAATTTTGGAAAAATCGCGTCCTGCAAATACAATCTTGAACAGTTGCTATCGGCCGGGCTTGAAGGTGCTGTTTTTCAACGTGAAGAAAACCAACTATCAGACGAACAAAAGCAAGTACTGGATCAGTTGGCTGATGCTGGCTATCAGGCTTATTTGAGCCTTAAGCATCATCCCAAGTTTGTACCCTACCTGGAAAAAGTAACCCCCCTTTCATCCTTTGGTGATACCAATATCGGTTCGCGTCCGGTGAAGCGCAGTGCAACCGAAGCCTTGAAGTTTGAAGACCTGCGCGCTATTCCATTTGTGGGTTCCTGGGCCATGATGAAGCAGAACATTCCGGGATTTTATGGAGTTGGTTCAGCCTTAAAAAGCGTTGGTGAAAAGATTGGACTACAAAAACTCAAATCCTTTTATCAGGATTCTCTTTTCTTTCGCACATTGCTGGGCAATAGTATGATGTCCCTCACGAAAACAAATTATCAGGCAACAACTTATTTGGGAAGTGATCCGGAATTTGGTGAGTTCTGGAAAAAGATGTTTGCTGAGTTTGAATTATCACGACAGCAAACGCTGGATGTATCAGGCTTGAGTGGGTTGATGGAAAATAACCCGGGTATCCGCGATTCAGTTCGCTTACGCGAGCGCATTGTGCTGCCACTGATTGCGATTCAGCAATTTGCATTAATGAATTTGCGAAATCAGAATGAGAGCAATAAGATGTATGAGTTGCGCTATCGCAGGCTAATCATTCGGTGTATGTTTGGCATTATCAATGCTGCCCGAAATTCTGCATAGATGGGTATTACTTTTATCAACTAAAAAAATTACGCTTTATGAACTATCTGACTACCGTTTTCAAACGATGTTTTAAAATCACTTTATTAATAGTTACACTCAATACAGCCTATGCACAGAACACGGCTGTACTCAACGCAGATCAGGGTAAGACAATTATTAATAGGCATATCTATGGTCATTTTTCAGAACATCTCGGCAGATGTATTTATGGCGGATTTTATGTGGGCGAGTCGAACACTAAAATTCCAAATACCCAGGGTGTACGCATGGATGTGGTTGACGCTTTGAAAAAACTTAAAGTGCCCAACCTGCGCTGGCCAGGAGGATGTTTTGCCGACACCTATCATTGGAAGGATGGTGTGGGACCAAAAGAGAAGCGGCCCACTATGGTAAATACCTGGTGGGGCGGAGTAACGGAAGATAATAGTTTTGGAACCCATGATTTTCTGAACATGTGCGAACTGATTGGGGCCGAACCTTACCTCGCAGGCAATGTAGGCAGCGGAACAGTTCAGGAATTATCAGAGTGGGTACAGTATGTTAATTTCGATGGAATAAGCCCCATGTCGAACTGGAGAAAGGAAAACGGTCGCGAAAAGCCATGGAATGTTAAATACTGGGGCGTAGGGAATGAAGCCTGGGGATGTGGGGGAAACATGACGGCTGAATACTATGCCAATATCTATCGTCAGTATGCAACATTTATGACTAACTGGACTAACAGCAGCAAACTATTCAGAATTGCCTCAGGCGCTAACTCATCAGACTATCACTGGACCGAAGTTTTGATGCGGGATATTCCGCATACTATGTTAGAGGGAGTGGCTCTCCATCATTATTCAGTAATTGACTGGAATAAAAAAGGATCGGCAACAGACTTTAGCGAACAACAATATTTTCAAATCATGCAGCGGGCCTTGTTTATGGATGAGCTTATCACAAAGCATTCAACGATTATGGATAAATATGATCCTGCTAAAAAAGTTGCGCTTGTTGTGGATGAGTGGGGTGGGTGGTACGATGTGGAGCCTGGCACGAATCCGGGATTTCTTTACCAGCAGAACACACTGCGTGATGCATTGCTGGCAGGAGCTACATTGAATATATTTCATAATCACAGTGACCGCGTACGTATGGCCAACTTAGCGCAAACAGTAAACGTGTTGCAGGCTGTACTGCTTACGAAAGAAGAGAAAATGATTGTTACCCCTACCTATCACGTAATGGAGATGTACAATGTGCATCAGGATGCAACTCATTTACCGCTTGACTTGTCATCAACTAATTATACTTATGGAACTGAAAAACTGCCGGCTATCTCTATCTCTGCATCCAAAGACAAAGCTGGGCTCACCCATATTTCATTGGTAAATATTGATTCAAAGAACAATCAGGAAATCACCATTGATCTTCGTGGAGGAAAGTATAGTTCAGTTACCGGGCGAATCTTAAATAGCCCTAAGCTTCAGGACCATAATACATTTGAACAACCAGATTTGGTAAAGCCTGTGCCTTTTAAACAGGCCACCCTATCTGGAAATATCCTGAAGGTTACTCTTCCAGCACACTCGATTGTGGTGTTGGAGATGAAATAAACAAAAGGGTCTCCAACATCGATTTGTTGGAGACCCTTTATCTACTTCCTGATCATAATCAATTGGACAGTTCAAATGTAATAGGCACACTGAAGTAGGAGTCCACTGCTTTACCATGTTGTGTTCCAGCAACCCACGCTGGCATTGCAGTTACAACGCGCATGGCTTCATCCTTAAGAGATTGGTTTATTTCATCTCCTACCACTTCTGTGGCAGTCACTTGACGCACCAACCCCTTTTCATCGACAATAAAATCAACAAAAACAGTTCCTTCGATTCCGGCTTTTTGTGCCTCTTCGGGATAGGTAAGATTATCGCGCAGGTAATCTATCATTGCCTTATCGCCTCCAACGAAAGTAGGATCGATTTCAGCTTTGTTATAAACTATTTTTCCTGAGGCATCTTTAAACGTTGGTGTTGTTTTAGCCTTTTCAATGGCGGCCAGTCTCCGTTGTTCTTGTTTTTCAATTCTGGCAGTTTCAATTCTTGCGCGTTTGGTTGCGCGATCTTCCTGAGCTTTGACTTCATCAGTCGTTGCTTCTATACCATTTGCATCGGATTGTTCCTCTGTTTTTCTTGCACAGCTTTGCAACAAAGCAAAGGAGAGCACGAGCATCAAAAGAAGTGAATTCTTTTTCATAATTATTGATTTAGTTTTTTTACAGTACCCTACAACCATGTCATAATCATGCCATGCATAGATAGCCTGAATTGGCAATTAATGGCCAATACCTAATAAAACAATTGGGCAAGTTATTCCCCAGAACTGGGGTTATAAGATCAAGTGTCGCTAATGGTTATAGTTTATACTCGTGCTTCTAACTTCTTTTCTTCACCCACTCCCTGGCATTTACAAAGGCTTCGATCCACGGGCCAATTTCATCTCCCTGGCGCTGCCGCGGATAGTACCCCCAGTTCCACGGGAACAAGGTGCGTTCAATATGCGGCATAATCGCCAGATGTCTTCCATCTGTTGAGCAAAGTGCAGCTACTGAAAAATCAGAATCATTCGGGTTGCCCGGATACGCTGTATGCGTGTAGGTGGCTGCGATCTGATAATCTTTATGCTTCTTTAAGTCAAACTTACCTTCACCATGCGCAACCCACACCCCGAGTTGAGCTCCTTCATAACTTGTCAACATGACAGAATTATTTTTAGGCACAGAGATGTTAACAAAAATAGATTCAAACTTGCCAGAGCCATTGTGGAGCATCTTTGGGTGCGAGCTCATTTCCTGATCGCGATAGACAAGACCTAGTTCCATCATTAACTGACAACCATTACACACACCCAGACTCAATGTGTCTTCGCGCTTGTAGAAATTGTCGAGCGCAGCTTTTGCTTTCGGATTATATAAAAATGCACCAGCCCAACCTTTAGCGGATCCAAGAACATCGGAGTTTGAAAACCCACCTACAAACACGATCAGGTTTACTTCAGTCAGATCCTCACGACCAGTCATCAGGTCGGTCATGTGAACATCTTTCACATCGAAGCCGGCAAGGTATAGTGAGTAGGCCATCTCACGATCGCCATTTACACCCTTCTCGCGAATGATGGCTGCTTTTATTCCGCTTGATTTCCTTCGTTTCGGATCAATGCCATACGTTGAAAACTTGCCATCGAATTTTGCCGGGAACTTATACTCCAGCACTTGCTTGAATAGATTTTCTTTGCGCTTTGCCGCATGGCCTTTTGGCCGCTGAATTTTATCGAGGAGGTATGAAGTATGGAACCATTTAGCTCTCAGGTCATCAATGGACAGTTCATAATTGACAATGGATAATTTTCTGTCACTCGTTACATTGCCAATGATTTTAAAATCAATCTTGTTTTGAGTTAATAGATTAATAGCTTTTTCACCTTCCGCTTGAATTACAATTCCCGGATTTTCGCTGAACAATGTTTTGATCAGGTCATCCCCAAAACTTCCCAGGTCAACCTTCATTCCGACATGAGGAACCGGGAAGCACATTTCGAGTAATGTGGTAATCAATCCACCAGCGGAAATATCGTGACCGGCCAGTACAAGGTTTTGTTTGATCAATTGCTGCAAAGTGTCAAACGCTTTGACAAAATATGCTTCATCGGTAACCGAAGGAGCCTCATTGCCAAGTTGATTTAAAATCTGAGCAAAGCTGCTACCTCCTAGTTTGAATGTATCCCTGGAGAAATCAATGTAAATTAATTTTGTATCGATAACAGGCGTAAGTGCCGGTGATATCGTTTGACGAATATCACTCACTTCCCCTACTGCTGAAATAATTACAGTGCCAGGAGAGTAAACAACCTCACCACCCGGGTATTTCTGCGTCATCGACAACGAATCTTTTCCGGTTGGAATGTTGATGCCCAGTTTACACGCGAAATCACTTACAGCTTCAACAGCCGAATATAATCTTGCATTCTCACCTGCATTTTTAGCAGGCCACATCCAGTTAGCGCTAAGCGAAACCCCCTTCAATCCATAGGTAAGAGGTGCCCAGATAAGATTAAGCAACGATTCGGCAATTGCCAGTTTACTCCCTGCAGCCGGATCGACCAACGCAGCACCGGGCGCATGACCAATGCCGGTAGCAATCCCTTTGTTGCTGTTGAAGTCCAGCGCCATCACCGACACATTGTTCAGCGGAAGCTGAATAGGACCGCACGTTTGCTGGGTTGCAACGCGTCCGCTAACCGAACGATCAACTTTATTTGTTAACCAATCTTTGCAGGCCACGGCTTCCAACTGCAATACCTGATCCAGATAGTCGGTCAGCTTATGTTGATCGTATTTTACATCTTCATACTTCGCAGTAGAAGTCTTATCCTGAAGAATAGTTTTTGGAGAAGAACCAAAGAGGTGACTTAATTCCAGTTGAACTGGCCTGGTGTGCTTTTTATTATCAATAAACTTAAACTGCTGATCACCGGTAGCCGTACCCACAACATACATAGGTGCCCGTTCGCGATCCGCAGCACGCTTTAAGGTATCTACATCTTTTGCATGGATCGCCACCCCCATGCGCTCCTGCGATTCGTTACTGATGATCTCTTTATCCGAGAGTGTTGGATCTCCGATGGGTAGTTTGTCAATTTCAATCGTTCCACCAGTCTCTTCCAACAATTCTGAGAAGCAATTCAAGTGGCCACCCGCTCCATGATCATGAATCGAAACAATCGGGTTCTCAGCAGATTCAACCAACGCGCGAATTGCATTCATTACGCGCTTTTGCATTTCAGGGTTGGACCGCTGCACTGCATTAAGCTCGAGGGCATTTCCAAATTCACCAGTTACTACCGAAGAAACTGCCGCACCACCCATACCGATGCGGTAGTTGTCGCCACCTAGTAAAATAATTTTATCCCCGGCTTGCAGGTGTTCTTTCTTGCTGTCTTTTTCTTTTCCATAGCCTACGCCACCAGCCAGCATAATCACTTTATCAAAACCAAACTTCTTATCGTGTTCAAAATGTTCAAAGGTGAGAACGCTTCCGCCAATGAGTGGCTGACCAAATTTATTTCCAAAATCGCTCGCTCCATCGGAAGCTTTGATCAGGATCTCAGCAGGAGTATGATATAACCAGGCACGCTCCGCAAACTTTTTCTCCCATGGTCTGCCATTTTCCAAACGAGGGTAGGAGGTGATGTAGACGGCTGTTCCTGCCAGTGGCAAAGAACCCTTTCCACCAGCGAGGCGATCACGAATTTCTCCACCGCCACCCGTAGCAGCTCCGTTAAATGGCTCTACAGTTGTGGGGAAATTATGAGTCTCTGCTTTCAGCGAGATCACTGAGTCAAAATCATCTATTCTAAAATAATCTGGTTTGTCTTGAGTAGCTGGTGCAAACTGTTCCACCTTCGGACCCTTGATAAACGCCACATTGTCTTTATAGGCAGAGACTAAGTAGTTCGGATTTTCTTTTGAAGTTTTTTTAATGAGTTGAAAGAGTGTTGACTCTTTTTCCTTGCCATCAATAATAAAAGTACCATTGAAAATTTTATGGCGACAGTGCTCGCTGTTTACCTGTGAGAATCCAAACACTTCGCTGTCGGTGAGTTTGCGACCCAGTTTCCAACTTACATCATTCAAATAATCAATTTCTTCCTGACTCAGTGCAAGTCCCTCTTTTTCATTGTAGGCTTTGATGTCTTCAATTTCAACAATCGGCTCAGGTATGTGGTGGATCGTGAATAACTCCTGATCCATTCCTTTATACAACCGTTGCAGCATACGGTCATGATGAATCGACTCATCTTTCACTTCAACAAATTCTTCGATGCGGTCAATGCCTTTGATTCCCATGGTCTGGGTGATTTCTACGGCATTTGTGCTCCAGGGGGTAATCATCTCTTTACGGGGACCTAGAAAATAGCCGGCAACTGATTTCTCATTCAGGGGCTTTGCACCGCCAAAAAGCCAGATTAATTTTTCATAGGATTGACTATCAATAGGTTGAGCGCTTCCAACCGCGTAGAGGGTGGAACCGGAAGCCCGAAAGAAAACGATCATAGTGGAGTGTGTAAGCACAAAAATAGAAACCTTTTCAGGATTCCATGGGAATAACGAGCGATGTTTTTTCGCTATTGAAATATGGTTTATTTCTTCTTCGAAAACATCCAACCCAGATAGTCAGGCTCCGCGAAGGCATTGTCCCAGCTATTGTGATTTACCCCAGGATATTCTTTATACCGGACATTTACTTTTAATGACGTGAGTTTCTCCACCATGTGTCGCGATTCTTTTACACCTACCACTACATCGGCATCTCCATGGTAGATAGAAAATGGAACTTTTCTAACCCGCTTGTCATAGTGGTTTGAATCACCACCTCCGCAAATGGGGGTTGCTGCGGCAAATAGTTTAGGGTAGCGATATACAGCCTCAAAGGTGCCCATGCCACCCATTGAAAGGCCTGTGATATAAACCCGGTTTTTATCAACGCCTTCTTCAGCTGAAATCTTTTTTACTAATGCGATTGCATTCTTGAGTGGATCGGTTTCGGGCCGACTGTAATCAAAATCGAATGAGTACGGTGAAGTAGTGCGATCAATGACCACGCTGCTCCAGTAACTTTCGGCTGCGCATTGCGGAAAGATCACTATGGCAGGAAAGTTCTTACGGGTTTCTTCCGTAAGGAAAAGCTTGGCGCCATGAGTTAATTGTTTTTCATTGTCGTTGCCGCGTTCACCCGCTCCATGCAGGAAAAGTATAAGCGGATACTTTTTTGTGGGATCGTAATTTTCCGGAAAGAGAATCCGATAAGGTAATGATTGCCCGTCACTGGATGTAAATACATGTTTTTCGTAAGTAGTAAGGTCCTGCGCGGTAAGTGTACCTGAGATCAGAACAAAGAGGAGCAGAGTAAGTTTTCGCATGGTAAAATGTTTATGAATGAAAAAGGCGTCATGCCGGGTGCGGTATGACGCCTGTCTAAAGGTCGAGAATTAGCCGTTGGCTTTCTTCGCTCTTTTTTCAGCCCGCTTTTCTTTCAGAGTTTTTGTGGGCTTCTTCTTTTCATCTTTTTTGCGGTCCATTCCTTTTGACATAGCTGTAAAGTTTTAGTGATATAAAAGTAATAAAAAATTTCATTGCCATTAAATTACTGATCAGGCAAGCTATCAGCGATCAATCTTACCCAAGATAGGAATGCTTCCGGCTATAACTCCGTTATGGCCTGTATCCAAGACTTCAAATTGATAATCTTTCAGATGACAAAGGAGATGATTCATATTTTCTGTCGTGATGATTTTATCGTGTTTACCCACTACAAGGGTGAGCCTGATGGAATGAGTTTCCAATATCCGGGCAATCGCTTTCATCTCAAACTTCAGATGCCTGAACACCACCCAGGAGTAATACACACGCTCCCGTTTTTCCTGCGTGTCCATTTGCGATTCGGCAAAGCGGAGTAATCCATTATCTACTACATGCAGGGTATGAAGGAGTGAGGTGAAAGCATGAAGCCGGCCTGGTTTCAAGATCATGCTCTTGAAAAACCTGCGCAACAGAAGCGGGTAGGTGGCCAGGCTGTACCAGAAATTGGTTTTGATGCCATCCGGAGCTAGGAGTATTACCCGTTCGATCCGGTCGGGAAATAATTCAACACTTGCTAACGCAAACTTACCACCCAGACTGAAACCCAATACACTGAAATGGTCTACTTTATTTTCTGTTAGAAACTGTAGCATGATTTCGCGCCACATTTCTTTCTCTAACGGTTGTTCATCCTGGTTCCATTTACTTTGGCCATGAAAGAAAAGATCAAAGGCATAAAGTGTAAACGATGAACTCAGCGTTTCAGTAAGTGTCTCAAATACCTTATGGTGCTGACCAAATCCATGAAAGAGCAATAATGCTCTTTTTCCTTGCCCGGATTTTTGATAGGCGAGTAAACTGTCTTTATAGATTACGAGTGAGTGCATGATGAACTTAAAAGTAGAGAAATTAAAAGGAATGCAGTGGTAGATTTTTTTGTATCGGTTTAACACTGCAGAATACGATGTTATATACTATGAGTTATCTTTGGTTAATATTTTATCGTAATACTATGAACTATCAAATTGATAAAATTCAAGAATCCGAATATCCTGAAGTAGTAGAAGTGTGGGAGGCTTCTGTGCGGGCAACCCATGATTTCCTGAAGGAAGAAGATATCGCCTACTTTAAGCCCCTTATCCTCAAGAATTATTTAAAGGCAGTTGATCTGCGAGGTGTAAGAAATGATCAGCATCAAATTATTGGCTTTTTAGGGGTGGCGGAAAAAAAGATTGAAATGCTTTTTTTACATCCCGATGCACGAGGTCGGGGAATTGGAAAAATGTTGGTTGACTATGCTCTCCATAAAATGCATGTTACTAAAGTGGATGTAAATGAACAGAACAAACAGGCTGTCGATTTTTACAAGCATGTAGGTTTCCAAACAATAAGTCGTAGTGAACTGGATGGGCTTGGAATGCCCTATCCGATTTTAAGCATGGAAATAACTAAATATTCTAATCCTTAACCCGGTTCAATCCAAGCAAGTTGAGAATCCAGTTTGCCAATGGTTTTTCACGGTCGCGGTTCTTAAGACTTAAGTACCAACCCAGTTTTTCAATGATTGGAATCTTATGGGTTTCTACAAACTCGATAAGTGTGCCATCGGGATCTTCAATGTAGGTAAAGTGTCCGGCCGCTTTACCCATGTCAAACGACTGGCTGCTATCAACTGTAAACGCGAATCCTTTTGCCTTACATTTCTCTCGCAAGTCAGACATACCGTTTACATCAAAGCAAAGGTGAATGAACCCAAGATCACCCCAGAGGCGGTCTTTAAAAATCTTCCGCGGTGTCCGGCCTTTTACTTCAACAAGTTCTAATTCGGTAGCACCTAATAATTTTGAAAAAGCGCCCAGCCGTGGCTTGGGATGTCGCAACAAAACTCGTCTTGCCTCACTTTGTCCACCTTGCAATCCCTTCAGGTCGTTAAATACTGAGGTAACATCGTAGACAATTTCTGAATAACCGAGAATTCCCTGGTATAACGGAAGGGCTTTGTCAATGTCCGAAACGCCAATCATGCAGCCACCAATGCCACCCATCGACTTTTTTTCGAGCTTGAACCAGCTAAGTCCTTCCACGACTTCAAATAAATTTCCGTAGGGATCATTCACAAAAAAATGCAGTCGGCCATCTGGCATTTTTTCGGGTGCTCCCAGCAAAGCCGCACCCTTCAATTTCAATTCATTGTACGAGTCCATCACATTTCTGGACTTCATCTTTACCGCAAAAACGCCAGTATCGCCCAATTGGGGCTGAAAAGAGGCTGGGCTCGGCTTTCGCGAAGTGTATTGCCAGATCTCAAAACCACCGCCACCTTGCATATTCATGGCAAGAATGGCAAACCTTTTTTCAGCATTTCCGGCTGTATAGCGCGTCATCAATGAAGCTTCGGCCGCATCTTTGAAAATGGGTACGTCCATACCGAAATGGTTTCGATACATAGCCCAGGCTTCTTCGGCATTTTTAACCCCTATTCCAACTTGTTGAATTCCACTGATGATATAATCCATACTAACGGTAGCCGATCTGTTTAAAGGTAAAAATTTTCAGCAACCTAATAATAAAATCTCAATCTCGCCCATGTTTTTGATGCTCGCAACAGGCAAGGTTGGGGCGGGCTTACGTGATTGCGTTGCGGAGTTTTCTTTGCTGCTGCGACCGACTGAAAAAATCCAAGGTATTTCTTGGTTTTAATTGGTAATTTGAAATCGCTATTTAAAACCATATGAGCAACTTAAACCTAAATGCGAAAACTGAGAACACCTTTGATGCCATTGTAGTCGGTTCCGGTATTAGTGGTGGCTGGGCAGCCAAAGAACTTTGTGAAAAAGGTTTAAAGACGCTTGTGTTAGAGCGTGGGCCAATGGTGGAACACGTGAAGGATTATCCTACTGCTACACTTGCTCCTTGGGAGCTGCCACATCGTAATGTGGTTACAGAGAAAATGCGTGAGGAGCAGTACATTCAGGTGCGTGGTTTTTGCAATGAGCATAATAGCCACTTCTTTGTGAATGATAAAGAACATCCCTACAATCAGGTAAAACCTTACGATTGGATTCGGGGCTATCATGTTGGCGGGCGAAGTCTAACCTGGGGCCGGCAGTGCTATCGCTGGAGCGATCTTGATTTTGAAGCGAATGCCAAAGATGGACATGGGGTTGACTGGCCCATTCGTTACAAAGACATTGCTCCCTGGTATAGTTATGTAGAAAAGTTTGTTGGCGTAAGTGGCTCTGTTGAGGGCTTGCCTCAGTTGCCTGATGGCGAATTTCTGCCACCGATGGAAATGAATTGCCTTGAACAGCATCTCGCAAGCAGCATCAGCAAAACATTTACAGACCGCAGAATGATTATCGGTCGCGTAGCGAATCTTACGAGAGGATTAAATCAACGCGGGCCTTGTCAGTTTCGAAATGCCTGCGATCGGGGTTGTCCCTTCGCAGGATATTTCAGCAGCAACAGTGCGACATTGCCGGCAGCACGAGCTACTGGTAATCTTACTATTCGTCCGGATTCTGTAGTGGCAGAAGTGATGTACGATAAGGATAAGAAACGGGCTACCGGTGTGCGTGTCATCGATGCGAATACCATGCAGTCAGAAGAGTATTATGCTAAAATTATTTTTCTGAATGCCTCTACCTTGGGCTCCACGTTTATATTGCTCAACTCGATCTCGGAAGCGTTTCCCAACGGAATGGGCAATGCCAGTGGGCAGCTGGGTCATAACCTGATGGATCACCATTATCATGTAGGTGCTGTGGGCAGTCATGATGGTTTTAAAGACAACTATTTTTCAGGACGCAGAGCAAATGGAATTTATGTTCCACGATTCAGAAATATTGATGAAAAGACAAAGCGAAATGATTACGTACGTGGCTTTGGTTATCAGGGTGGAGCGTCCCGTGGAAGATTCAATGGTTCGGATAAAATCGGAGCTGAATTAAAAGAAGAGGCTGCCAGTCTTGGCGATTGGAGCATGTGGCTGGGTGCCTGGGGCGAGCAACTGCCAGACTACGATAATAAAGTTTCTTTGAGTAAAGAGAAAAAAGACAAGTGGGGTCTTCCTTTACTGGATATTGACTGTGAGTTTAAAGAAAACGAAATGGCGATGCGCAAGGATATGATGAACAGCGCAGCCGAAATGCTGGAAAGTGCAGGGATGAAGAATATTTCAACTTTCGATGACGATAAAGCGTATCCGGGTTTGTGCATTCATGAGATGGGTACTGCGCGCATGGGCAAAGACCCGAAGACTTCTGTGCTAAATAAGTGGAATCAAGTGCACGAAGTGAAGAATGTGTTTGTCACCGATGGTGCATGCATGACCTCTTCCGCTAACCAGAATCCTTCCATTACCTACATGGCACTTACGGCCCGGGCTACGGATTTTGCAGTAACGGAATTGAAGAAAGGAAATCTTTAGGAATTGCGAATTTTGGATTGCCGAATTGTGAATCTTGATTTTTAGATCTTGGTACTTGTGATTGCTAAAGTCTATGAAGATCAGTTAGTACAAAGTTGTTCGTAGGCATATACATGTCCGGCCAAATCGGCCCATTTAATTTTTTCCCTGGCAAATGCCTGAAGCATTATAAGACAGTTAGCATATAACTCAGTGAAGTCTTTATTATAGCTTCCTTTTTTAACCAATATGGCTTTCTGATCATTTTGAACAAACAGATAAGATTTATCAATTCCGCCAGTAAGTTTTATTCCACCTAAACCAATACCTGAAGTTTGTCTGTTGGGATCAGGATCACCAAAGACTTTTATCTTGCTATCGAACCCGGGATTAAGCAATTGCATAAGCCGTAACTTTTCAGATTTATTATGACGCATCGCAGTTTCGAAAACAATGTATTCTCTATTAATTATGTCCTCAAAATTTGTATGGGTCATCTCTTTAATCGAAGAAGTAGATTCAGCCACCATTGTTAGTTTGGCAAGTTTTGAAGCTTTAATGGTAAGTCGCTTTACTTCATCTGCACTAAATTTGGATTTTTCGCCACTCTCAGATTTTATAGTGAAGTTACTCAGGTAACCGTTTATCAGAGATCCTGACGTGAGTTTACCTGTAATCGTTTCTCCAGTAGTTAGTTCAACTGTGCATGGATTACCAAAAAGGGCACTTAGTCCATCTTCCTCAACTTCCGTCACAAACCCCTGACCAAAACCGAGTGTGGTAATTAATAGAAATAGAGCGACAAGGTTATTTTTCCGAGAACTTACATTGATTTTTAATTGCATAATTGTAAAAAATGGGATGTTTTTAATTACACTACTTACTTGAAATCCCTCTTATAGCTTGTAATACGAAGAACCAGGTGCCAAAGTTTTTTCACCTTTGTTAAAATAATCTGTCCCCATACCCCGTCTATGCAGAAGTAATAACAATGCAAATGGGATGGACCTGGCAATGCAAGAGTTAAAGCAAAATACATTCCTGAAGGAGAAAGACAAGCTGTTGGGGTTTATCCGCAGCCGCGTGTCTACGGTGGAAGAGGCGGAGGATATCCTTCAGGATGTTTTTTATCAGTTCATTGAAGGGTTTAATTCCATTCAATCGCTGGATCGGGTTACATCCTGGTTGTATAGTGTAGCACGTAATAAAATTATAGACCGTTACCGCAGAGATGCCAGTCGCCCCCAACGTACTGACTTCGAGTTGTTATCAGGTAAGGATGATGATGCTCCATTAACCTTGCAGGAGATTTTGCCTGACCTCGATAACACACCAGAGGCAACGTTGTTGCGCGAGGCAATTTGGGATGAAATAACGGAAGCGCTCACGGAGCTACCAGCTGATCAGCGTGAGATCTTTATTCTCAATGAATTGGAGGATAAGAGCTTTCGAGAGATAGCCGATGAAACAGGGGTATCGATCAATACGTTGTTGTCGCGCAAGCGATATGCCATCATGGCGTTGCGTAAAAGATTACAAAATTTTTATGATGATGTAGTTGGATGAAGGCGTCAGACCGCTTAGAGCGGTCAGACGCCTAAGCCTAAAGAGAAATTATGAACTTAAAATATTAAATGTATGAAACGTGGAATGTGGGTTGGAAAAATTTTAGTGATAGCCCTGGTAGGGTTCAGCATTGCCTTTGGCATTATTATAGGTACCATGTATTTATGGAACTGGTTAGTGCCTGAATTATTTAATGGCCCGGTTCTCAACTTCTGGCAAACCCTGGGCTTGCTTGCCCTCTCCAAGATCTTCTTTTGGAGTTTTGGCAGAAGATGCCATTGTCAACAAAGTCATGGCGCTGGCCCGTGGAAATATTACATGAAGGAAAAGTGGGGAAGCATGCCTGCCGAAGATCGCGAGCGGTTTAAACAGAAGATGAAAGAAAAATGGTGTTACAAGGGTGAAGACAGCCCAGCTGCGAATTCAGGCACTTCAAACGGTTGAGGGAGCACTTCGCGAAATTTCCAGAAACTTTTTTGTAGAAACATCGAACAAATACCCAAAAAGGGCGTTGAAGGAAACTATGGAAACTTTTGTAAAGTAAATAGTTTCCATAGTTTTGCGCCCGCTTATGGAAGAGATAGAGACAAGAGAGAAAATTCTGGAAGGCACAGAGGGGCTTTTTATGAAGTATGGGATACGTAGCGTAACCATGGACGACATTGCAAGGCATTTGTCGGTTTCGAAAAAAACTTTGTATCAGCATTTTGCTGACAAAGATGAACTGGTTTACAAAATGTCGGAGCTGTACCTGGAGCGGAGTTTCCGGCAGTATGATCAAATCGCGCAAACTTCAATAAACTCGATCGAGGAATTGAGTAAAATCTCTGCGTGTATGAAACACGATTTGGAGAATTTGAATCCTTCCATGCTCTATGACTTGCAAAAGTATCATCCTAAATCCTGGGCTCTTTACACTGAACATAAAGTCAAAATCATTAGCCAGTCGGTGATGCGTAATATTCGCCAGGGGATTAGCGATGGATACTATCGTCCCGAAATCAATGCCGAGATTATGGCGATAACCCGGTTGATTTTAATTGAAGCGGCTTTTAATCCTGAATTATTTCCTAAAGACCGTTTCAATTTCGTAGAAGTACAGACTCAGCTTTTCGAACTGTTTGTACACGGTATGTGTACAGAGAAAGGAAAAAAATTATATCAGAAATATAAAGAAGTAATACCCGTTTAAACCACCCAAATCAATGAAACACTATTATAAACTCTCAATGTTAATGTTGGGTCTGCTCTTAGCAGGGCATGTGAATGCTCAGCAGACTTTTACATTAGATCAGTGCATTGACTATGCATTAAAAAATTCGATCAATGTTCAAAACTCTGTTTTAGACGAGCAGATTGCCTCTGCTAAAGTAAAGGAGACCATTGGTATAGGGCTTCCCCAAATTTCAATTGATGGATCTCTCGTTCACAACCCGAAACTTTCAAGATTCTTTACAACCTATTCAGGTCCTGATGGGTTTCTTGGCGACTTGTCTGGAGTTCCAGGCATTCAACCCGGGGATGTTATAGCAGCAAGGAACTTTTTCCAGTTGCAATCCAGCGGAGGGGCAAGTATTGGGTTAAATCAATTGCTCTTTAACGGATCTTACCTGGTTGGTTTAAAAGCATCTTCAGTGTATAGGGATTTGGCCGTCAAAACCGGGAATCAAACCAAAGAACAAATTATTCAACAAGTGATGAAGGCTTACTATGCTGTTCTCATCAACAAGGAGCGCATTGATCTTTTTGCAAATAACATTGCGCGCGTTGATTCACTTTTAAGCAATACAAAAGCGTTGAATGAAAATGGTTTCGCGGAGGCCATTGACGTAGACCGGATTCAGGTAACACTCAATAACCTGTTAGCCGAAAGAAATAAATTTCTAAACCTGAACGACCTTGGTATCGAAGTCTTAAAATTTCAAATGAATTATCCCATGGATCAACCCCTGGAGGTTGTTGGAAGCATTAACGAAGTTCAGGTTGATACAAATCTTGAACACTACAAAGAAGGGTGGGACTACAAGATCCGTCCTGATTATCAGGTATTGGAAACTAATAGAAAGTTGCAGGCCCTTAACGTGAAGAATCAAAATGCGGCCTTTATGCCTACACTAAACGCCTTCGCTACGTTTGGATATTCAACCCAGTCGCCACAGATTGCCGGCCTGTTTCAAACGAATACACAGATTGAAGATTATGGAGGTCTTGGCCCGGATACATGGTATAACTATTCACAAATTGGAGTAAGCTTAAATATTCCGATATTCTCTGGCGGGCAACGCTATTACAAACTTCAACAGGAAAAGATTGCTCTCAGTAAAGTGGACAATGGATTCAGAAGTTTGAAAAACGGAATTGACCTTGAGATAAAACAGGCATCCTTGATTTTTGAAAACGCCATAGCCACATTGGAAACGCAGCAGGCAAACATGGATCTCGCCAGCCGGGTAGCGCAAGTAACCAAATTAAAGTACGAGCAAGGAGTTGGTTCCAACATCGAAGTTGTTGATGCTGAAAATAGTTTACGTCAGGCCCAGACTAATTACTATGGAGCCATGTTTGACGCCATGGTTGCCAAAGTTGATTTGGACAAGGCCTATGGCAAATTATTACCAATCGTAGCCGAAAGTTCTAAATAATTCAAAAACACAAACTCATCAATATGAAATCATTATCTACACTTACTATAATCTCTGTTGCTATCACTTCATTGCTTTTAACAAGCTGTGGTGATAAGGCGACTAAATTGGAAAAATTAAAATCAGAACAGGCTGCACTCGCGAAGGAGATTGAATCGCTTGAGAGTGAACTTGCTTCTCAGAATCCTGAAGAGGTGGTTGTTCGAATGAAGGATATCGGGGTTTTGGAAATAACTCCGCGCAAGTTTGAATACTATGTTCAAACACAAGGCATGGTAGAATCTGAACAGAACATTTTGGTGAGTGCAAAGGCCGCAGGGGTAATTTCTTCTGTACTGGTTACCGAAGGGCAATCCGTTGTAAAGGGTCAGACGTTAGCGAAAATTGATGATGCTATTACTACCAGCTCAATAGAGGAAGTAAAGGCATCGTTACAATTAGCAACTACCGTTTACGAACGCCAGAAAAGTTTGTGGGATAAGAAAATAGGTACTGAGATTCAGTACCTGCAAGCCAAAAACAATAAGGAAAGCCTTGAAAAGAGACTGGCTACACTCAACGAACAACTTGATATGTACAGGATCAAATCTCCGATTAATGGTACAATAGATGCAGTTAATGTTAAGATTGGTGAGAATGCAGCTCCCGGGGTACCGGCTTTTCGGGTTATTAACATGGCAGATCTTAAGGTAAAAGCAAAAGTTTCAGAAGCTTATGTTACAACCATCAAGAAAGGAAACCTGGTAAAGATTAGTTTTTCCGATCAGGATAAGCCTATTGAAGCCCGCATTTCATTTGTTGGAAGAAATATTGACCCACTGTCACGTTCATTCCCGGTGGAGGTTGAATTACCACACACAGTTGATTTGCGACCCAGCATGACAGCTGTATTGAGAATAATCTTTCAATCTGAACCTCAGGCATTGTGCGTGCCTATTAATGTCGTTCAGGAGATCAACGGACAAAAGGTGGTTTATGTGATGGAGTCCGATGGAAAGCATTCTATAGCCAGAAGAAAGGTAATAGAGCTAGGTGGCATATTTGATAATCTGGCCGAAGTAAAAACCGGATTGAAAGCGGGTGACAAGGTTATTACAGTAGGTTATCAGGGATTGAATGATGGTGAATTCGTAAAAATCTAATTGAAGAAATCGAGGTAAGAGTTTAACTCATACAATATGCAGG
>ERZ795061.1562-NODE-1562-length-22119-cov-13.743066_pt1 | contig 22119 bp, 14 predicted proteins | sample MGYA00375145_ERZ795061 | MGnify/ENA primary metagenome ERZ795061 (study PRJEB30190, sample SAMN05720144) | anaerobic digester metagenome | isolation source: active sludge of municipal wastewater-treating anaerobic digesters | place: USA | collected 2014-12-22 ... | reverse complement strand
TGTCTATGAAGTTGGATCCAGTAAATCCCTTTCTCCATTCAAAGACACAGGACTTATTGGATATTGGACGTTTGAAGAGGGTAGCGGATCAACTACTAACGATATTTCAAAAAATGGTCATACGGGAACACTTTATGGGACTACATCTATGTGGGAAAATTCCGGAAAACTTGGAAAAGCTTTGAAGTTTAATGGATCCAGTAATTATGTTGATATTGCGACTACCTCATCTATTCTACCCAATGCTTTCACTGTTGTGGGTTGGATAAAATATAATTCAGGCACGAGAGCTCCAATGGCAGATTTTGGAGCGTTGTATCCGGGATTGTATTACAAATATGATGGTGGAACACCTTTAATATTTTTAAATGCGTCAGTTAGTTATAAGTATTTTCAAAAATCAGACTACGATTTGTCATGGCATCACGTTGCTTTTATAGTTCCCGGAAATCAGGTTGGTGATATATCCCAAGCTCTAATGTATCAAGATGGAATTTCTATACCAATAGGTAGTGGTACTGATTCTGGTGCTCAAGCATCAAAAATTGCTTTTAGACTTGGACGGGGCGGATCAACTTATCTCAATGGTTATCTTGATGATCTTCGTATTTATGACCGCGTTTTGTCTATGTCGGAGATAAAATCAATTTACGACGCGACAAAATAAATTAATCATCAGTAAATAGTAACCAGAATGATCCATGAAAATCGTTGAAGCCCTTCCAAATCCATCAGGAAAAGATACCGAAGGAGAATGGATAAAAATCAGCAACGACAGCGACAAAACAGTTTTATTAAAAGGATGGACTCTTAAAGATGCTTCAAATAAAAAATTTGTTTTTAGTGATGTAACCGTCCAAGGAGGCGGTTTTGTTATTCTTAAACCCAGTGAAACAAGAATATCCCTAAACAATAACGGGGATACTCTTTATCTTTTTGATAGTAATGGAATTCTTGCCGATACATTTTCTTATACCGGTTCTGCGTCAGACGATGAAGTTTTTATAAAATCCAATGGAGCAACAGCGTATTCTTTAAAAAAGACAGACAACATAAACAATATTTCAAAAGAAGAGTATTCCATAAAAAATACATCCAATTCTTTAAATAATTTAGCTACGGTTAAGCAATTTTTAGGAAATCAAAATTTTTGGATACCGATAATTGGAGGTATACTTGTATCACTTGTCCTAACTGCAGTATTTTGGGAAATATTTAAATATTTAAGAAATGACGGGAGAAATAAATAAAAACAAGTTTGTTTGGCAATACTGGGTTTTAGCGACTATTTTTCTTTTGGGAATTTTTATGCTGACTTTACGTCCGATTGCCGATTATGACACCGGTTATCATCTTAAAACCGGAGAGTATGTAGTAAAAAATTTAGAAGTTCCCAAACAAGATGTTTTTACTTACACCGCCCCCAATGCCCAATGGATAGCTCATTATTGGTTATCGGATGTTGTTTTTTATTTTGTATATGTTGTGTTTGGAGGGAAGGGAATAATAGGATTTGTTTCTTTATTAGCCGTTATCTCTTATCTTATTGTGCTCGCCACGTTTTGGAAAAAATTCGGCCATTCTTTGGTTATTCTTTTATTATTGCCTATCTACGCTTATCTAATGACGCAATATTGGGTTCCGCGGCCTCATTTATTTTCACTCTTGTTTTCCGTTCTCATTATTTATCTTCTTGAAAGATGGAGGGAAACAAATAAAATTTCATATCTTTATTGGTTGCCGGCAATATTTATCGTTTGGGCCAATATGCACGCAGGAGTGGTTTTTGGAATGGTTATTTTAGGATTGTATGCCGGAGGGGTTTTGGTAAAAAAGCGCGGAGAAATAAAATCAATTATCGGTCCAATTGGTATATTTGTTACATCCTGCTTAGTAACCCTTTTAAATCCCAATGGATACAAATTACTTACTTACGGATCCACAATAGCTCCCGTCGTTAAACAATATAATATTCTTGAATGGAAACCTCTTTTGTATTATTGGGATCGGATTGATGCCAAAGCCATAATCATACTAATGATAATTACCTTGGTTTTTGTCTGGTGGGCTCAATTACGAAGAAAAAACAATTTTTTTGATATTAATTGGATAAGCTTGGGTCTGGTAACGGGGGGAGTGATTATGGCATTTTATTCAACACGTCATGCCGGATTTTTTTCATTACTAGTATTACCTGTTGTGGGGTTTGAACTTGAGTGTTTTTTAAGAGAAAAACAAATAAATATTGAAAAGATACGCTATACCATTCCTCTTGTAGTTGCTATTGGGATAGTAATTATTCTTGGTCCGTTGTTGAGACTAAATAAGATGGATGTTATTAACCACAATCTTTTACCCGTAAATTCCGTCCATTTTTTTAAAGATATGGGAATTAGCGGACCAATTTTTCATCACCAACATTTTGGGGGTTATCTAATCTGGCAACTCTGGCCGCAAGAAAAAGTTTTTATTGATGGCCGAAGCGAAATAGCCGCCGGCGCTCCCAGCGAAGATTATATGTCGATGATGTATTTAGGGAATAATTTTAAATATTTATTTAATGAAAAATATAGGATTAATTCCATTCTTCTTTCTTATCCGGACATTGCCAACAAGCAAGGGGAAAAAATAGTAACCGCTTATACAAAAGAATTAGGGTTTGTTCCTGTATTTTTTGATGATGCTGCTATTCTTCTTGTGCGTCCAAACAAAAATAATGAAACGTTAACAAAAGAATATGGGTATAGATATATTCATCCTCTAATAAATATCCAAAATATAAAAAAAGAAGATCTAAAAGAAGCTTATCAAGAAGCTTTGCGCTCTTATTCAATCTCCCCAGACTCTTTAGTCGCTAAATTTTTTGTAATGGGAATAAAGAGCGAATTGGACAATTTCCTTAAAACGTCTGAATAATAAATAATTTAATGGCAACTAAATTAAATTCAAAGATTTTTTTAACGATATTTTTTCTATTAATTATAGGATTGCTTTCTTTTGCCCAACTTTCCAATCATGATACCGGATTTCATCTTAAAACTGGGGAATACATCATAGAAAATTTGAAAATTCCCACGACAGATGTTTTTTCTTATACGGCTATCGGTCAAGCTTGGGTGAATCACTACTGGTTTTCCGATGTGGTTATGTATTTAGTAAACCGCATTTTGGGGTATTGGGGGTTAATATTTTTTGTTTCATTAGTGGCCGTTGCTACATACATTGTTTTATATAAGACGTCAAAAAATTTCGGATCAAACCAATGGTCAATACTTTTTATCTCGGCCCTTTATTCTATATTTTTTATAATAATCTGGTCTTATTGGTCAGCTCGTCCGCAAATATTCGGTTTTTTTATTTGTGCTTTTTTGATTTTTATTCTTGAAAAATGGAGATTGTCGGGAAATAAAAAGTGGCTCGCATTATCTGTTCCAGTGCTTTTTGTTTGGGCTAACTCTCACGCCTCGGTTATCTTGGGGATATTTTTAGTTGCTGTTTATATCGGAATATTCTTAATTCCCAGAATAAAAATTCCTTCTCTTTGGATAAAGGAAGTTGTCTGGGGGATTTTGGCTTGCGTTGTAACTTTGGCCAATCCCAATGGACTTAAAGTTCTTACTTACAGTTGGAATATATCCGATGCAGTGAAAGAAGTTGGAATTTTTGAATGGATATCGATTTGGTCCTATCTTTTTTCCCCTAATCCACAAAAAGCTAGAATTGTTTTTATTTTTATGGTTGCGGTTTTAATTTTTGTTTTGTGGGTGATGTTTTATAAACTACGTGTTTTAAAAAAAATTAAATTAAGACATCTTGTTTTGTTGGTGACAGCCTTTATTTTGCCCTTAATATCGGTCAGACATGTTGGATTTTTTCCAATCCTAACGTTTCCGTTACTTACCGATTCGCTGGATTATTTTTTGGTAAAAAAACTAGCTGAAAAAAAATATTTTAATTTAATAAAAATCGGGATATTTGTTTTTGGACTAGCTCTTTTAGTTGTTGGTCTTTGGAAAGTTCCATCAACTCCTATTTCGGAAAAATCCCTTCCTGAAAGAGCGGGAAATTTTATCTCCGAAAATAAAATACAAGGGCCGATTTTCAATACAATTTCTCATGGAAGTTATTTAATTTGGAAAATCTGGCCTCAAGAAAAAGTTTTTATTGATGGCCGAAGTGAAGTCTATCCATTGGAAATATGGTCAGATTATAAAAAAATTATGGAAGTTGGCGATGAGTGGAAGGGATTGTTTAATAAATATAATTTCCAAATCGCAATATTAAGTTCCAATGTTCCAATAAAAGAGGATTCTTTTGTTCAAACCGATATTATATTAGCCTATAAACTTGTGACGGAAATGGGGTTCAAATTAATCTTTTGGGACGACTCAACCATAATTTTAATAAAAGATATTCCGGCCAACAAAAAAATAATAAGCGAGTACGGATATAAAATAATCGGACCTTATTTGGCTCCTCAACAAATACCACTAAACCAATCCAAAGATGCCGCTCGGGAGATAAAAAGAGCTATGGAAATGGCGCCTTTTTCGGAACAAATTAGCACGTACGGAGCCGTTTTTCTCAAAACTCATTAGTCTTAATAAGTTAAGTTTTTATACTTGACATTTTGGAATGATTTGGGATATACTCCAAGAACACTGTATGAAGAAATTATTAATTACTATTAGCGGATGAAACGTGGCAAACGTTTGTTTGCTGTAGTCATCCGCCGCCGGCGGATTTTTGTTCCTCGTGAACGATTTTCTATCGGCTTGAGTAATTAAAAACTCCGAAAATCCAGAACGTTGAAAAATCAAATAGAGTAAAACAATGCAGGTATACTTCCATCTTGTCTATAAGTTGCAAGGGGTCTTGCTAATAGACGGACTACTAGTCTGAAAGGTGGAGGTAACAATAAAGTTAAATTAATTAAGGGCGTATGGTGGATGCCTTGACACTAAGTGACGATGAAGGACGTGGCGTAACTGCGATAAGCTTCGGGGAGGTGTGTAGCAACCTTTGATCCGAAGATTTCCGAATGGGGAAACCCAATCACGCAAACCGTGATTACCCTATGCTCTAAAGGCATAGTGGAGTGCACCCGCTGAAGTAAAACATTTCATTAAGCGGAGGAAAGAAAAACGAAGTTATTCCCCTAGTAGCGGCGAGCGAAAAGGGAACTAGCCCAAACCATCTTTGTGTGCAGCACAATGAAATTCTAAACTTCAAATACTAAACTCTAAATGGAAATTTTAGAATTTAGAAATTAGGATTTAGGATTTTCTCGTGCTGTGCGCGAGGCATGGGGTAGTAAGGCAAGTGCGCTATTTTATTTGTCCCCCGCAACTCTCTCTGGAGTGGCGAGGGATGAATGGAAAAAGGAGGAGTTACAAATTCTTTAGCTAGCCGAAATCTCTGGAAAGAGATGCCGCAGACGGTGAAAGCCCGGTAGGCGAAAGCCAAAGAACTCTTTAGCATTTGTTCTTGAGTACTTCGAGGAATGAAAACCTCGGAGGAATCTTCCCGCACTATCGGGAAAGGCTAAATACACTTAGTGATCGATAGCGAACTAGTACCGCGAGGGAAAGGTGAAAAGCAGGCCGGCGAGGCCGATGAAATAGAATCTGAAACCATATGTCTACAAGGAACGGACGCCCGCAAGGGCTACCGTGTGCCTATTGAAGAATGAGCCAACGAGTTTATGTGTATCGCTTGTCTAAGCTCTACGGAGCGCAGGCGTAGCGAAAGCGAGTCTTAAAAGGGCGAAATTAAGGCGGTACGCATAAGACCCGAAGCCAGATGAGCTTACCTTGAGCAGGATGAAGTTCGCCGAAAGGCGAATGGAGGTCCGAACCGGTTGGTTGTGCAAAACCTTCGGATGACTTGAGGTAAGGAGTGAAAAGCTAATCGAATCTGGTAATAGCTGGTTCTCTCCGAAATAGCTTTCGGGCTAGCGTCCGAGAATAACGCAATGGGGGTAGAGCTACTGGTTGAGAAGTAAAGGGGGAAACCTCGGCTTCTTAGTCAAACTCCGAATACCGTTGCGAACGCTCGGGCAGTCAGACTGTGGGGGCTAAGCTCCATGGTCGCGAGGGCAACAGCCCAGATCGTCGTCTAAGGTCCCTAAATCTATGCTAAGTGTCAAAGGTGGTGGTTCACCACAGACAGGTAGGAGGTTGGCTTAGAGGTAGCCATCCTTTAAAGAGTGTGTAACAACTCACTACTAGATGGTGGATTGCGCCGAAAATTTATCGGGGCTAAGCATAGTACCGAAGACACGAATGTCTTGTGCTTCGCACAAGGAATTTCTAAACACTAATTTCTAATCTCTAAAAAAATTCTGGAATTTTAAGAATAAAATTTGGAATCTATTTTGGGGTTTAGAATTTTGATATTAGGATTTTCTCGTGCGAAGCATGAGACGTGGTAGGAGAGCATTCCACGGGCACTGAAGCTCGACCCGCGAGGGCGAGTGGAGCGCGTGGAAGAGAGAATGTTGGCATGAGTAACCACAATGGGAGTTAGAATCTCCCACCCCAAAAATCCAAGGTTTCCTTCGCAACGAAAATCAGCGAAGGGTAAGGCGGGTCCTAAGGCAATGGCGAAAGCCGCAGCTAATGGACAGTCGGTTAATATTCCGACCCATCCGCATAGTTCGATGGAGTGACTGAGTTTAGTATATGGAGCGCCTTAGTGGTTTGGCGTCCGTGGCGTAAAGATTTTCGGTTGGCAAATCCGCCGAAATACTTTTAATGGTAAATCCAAGCGCAGCGGAAATGTTTCGCAAGAAATAAATTTCATAAAGCAAGCTCACGAGAAAAACTTCTAAGATTAACTATGTGGATCCCGTACCGTAAACCGACACAGGTGGGTGAGGCGAGAAGCCTAAGGGGAACGGGTGAGTCATCCTTAAGGAACTCGGCAAAAAAGCGACTGTAACTTCGGGATAAGGTCTGCCTTCCTTGTGCATAGCACAAGGAAATTCTAAACACCAAGCATCAAATAACAAATAAATTTAAATTCGCCAGTTGACGAATCAAATTCAAAAGTTTAAAAATTTTGGATTTTGCAAATTAGATATTATTTAGGATTTGTTGTTTGAATTTTAGGATTTCTTCGCGCTATGTATAAGGTGGGCCGCAGCGAAAGTCTCTCGGGTGACTGTTTAATAAAGACACAGCTCCCTGCTAACTCGTAAGAGGATGTATAGGGGGTGATGCCTGACCGATGCGAGAAGGTTAACGGTGGGGGTGGTCTGCCGCAAGGTGGATTGCTCACTGCCCGAAGCCCTCGTCAATGTCAGCGGTAACTATAACCGTTCTAAGGTGAATTGATTGCCTTAGTAAAATTTGGCTATATGTTCCCGATTTGTCTGTGAGTGTAACGAACAGTTACAAATCGCAATCCCGCAACATTATGTTGTTGGGAGAAAACAAATCAGGAATCCGTGAGCCACGTTATTTCAAAAATAAAATTTTGAGATAAGGGAAGGCTTGCGGGACTGGAATAACCGCAATGTATCCTCAGGTACTCGTTTTGTATTTTACAAAACAGTAAAAATCCTTGAGGTGAAGCGGTCAATCAGCAGGAAACCTATCATAAAAGATGGGAATCCTCAGAGACTACACGCCAAACTGTAGTGCATAGTATTTATGTACTCAGATGATATAGTCCGATCTTCATGGCGACATGAAGAAGCAAATAGAAATATTTGCTCCTACATCACAAAGTGTAGAGTAACAATCATGAGCGCAATTCCTTTTCGGGTAAGTTCCGAAGCGCACGAAAGGCATAACGACCTGAGAACTGTCTCAAGGATGAGCCCGGTGAAAATGCGATTCCCGTGAAGACGCGGGGTACCTGCAACAAGACGAAAAGACCCCAGGAGCTTTACTGTAGCTTGTTATTGGCTTTAGAGCTTTGATACGTAGCGTAGTGGGGAGCCTTTGAAGTGCCGATTTCGGTTGGCATGGAGGCGCCAATGAAACACCCATTTTCAGAGTTTTAAATTCTAACCTTGACGGCAAAAACGTTAGGGGACAGTGGCTGGCGGGCAGTTTTAATGGGGCGTTATCCTCCTAAAGAGTAACGGAGGAGTTTAAAGGTCAGCTTAGCCCGGATGGAAATCGGGCTGGACGTGTAAAGGCGTAAGCTGGCTTGACGGCAAGACTGACAAGTTGCGCCGACGCGAAAGCGGAACTTAGTGACCCGACGGCAATGTTGCGTGTTAGTTTACTAATGTGCGACTCTTTATAGGAAGGCCGGAGACAACGGATAAAAGCTACCCTGGGGATAACAGGCTGGTTACGTCTGAGCGTCCATAGCGACGACGTAGCTCGGCACCTCGATGTCGGCTCACCACAGCGCGGGGGTGGAGAAGCTCCCAAGCGTTTGGCTGTTCGCCAATTAAAGTGGTACGCGAGCTGGGTTTAGACCGTTTATATGCTAATTAGTAATGCGATACTAATATACAAATGCATGCTAATGATACGAATAAATACGAATAAAATTAGCGTATGAACAGTCTAAATCCTCAGAGGTTAATGTTATCAAAAAAATATTTTCGTTTTTAAGTTAGATTAAAAATTTCCAACAATCACGGCGGTCTTACAAAGTAATTTGTAAGTATCAAGCTGACTAATATCGGTGAATCCTTCGACAAATTCAGGACAAGATCCTATTTGTAAAGGTAACACCGAGGGAATCTTAATAATTTTGAATTTTAATTTTTAAATTATTTTTGAACCCGTAGAGACTACACGTCAGCCACCCTTCAATAAATTCGGGTGAAGGTATAGTCCAATGCACATAGTAATATGTGAAAATCGGCCCAAACTTAATAAAGTTATGGCACGGTGAACATGCGTGAGACAGGTTGGTCTCTATCTGTTGCAGGCGTTGATACTTGAGGGGGGTTGGCCCTAGTAAGAAATTGCTACTTCATAGAGTAATCTATGATGCCAACACGGCTAATAACGGTGAAATCTTGTTTTATTTTGGTTCGTTGATAGCCATAATTGCCATCGGTCCGGTAAAAGTGGTACAATTAACTTGAGGACCAGAAAAGTAACAAGACAATACCGTGGGAAGTCGATCTAAAATATCTCAAGCATATATTGCAGGTTTTCTTGATGGAGATGGGAGTTTGATGATACAAATCAAGAAGCGCAAAGATGGTAGGCAAAAATATAGGTTTATGCTCACCATCTGCTTCTATCAAGATTCGCGTCATGAACAACCACTTCATTGGATTCGAAACCAACTTGGTATTGGTTATATCTCAAAAAGAAATGACCATATTAGTGAGCTTCGAATTAATGGATACCAGCAAGTAAGAGAAATAATTAAAAGTTTGTTGCCATATATCCGATTTAAAAATAATCAAGCGAAAGCTCTTTATAGGGCATCGCGGATTCTTTCTAAAAAGAAAAGCAGTGAACTTTCTAAGAAAAATCTTTTGGATCTTGTGAGTGATATATTGATTGTTCAAAAAGAAAATTATGTAACGCGGCACAAAAAATCAAAAGAAGAATTGCTTGAAATTTTAGGTTTGACCCCGTAACGACTGGATCCGCTTTTACAGCGGAGAAGATAGGAGTGATTGAGCTTCTATAATATGCCGTCTCCTCCCATACTAAAACTATGGAGGATGAAGATATAGTCTGTGCACGTAGTGATACGTGAAAACATGACGAGAGGACCGGGCTGAACAAACCTCTGGTCTACCGGCTTTGCTACCAAGTGAAGCGCCGGGTAGCTATGTTTGGTGGGGATAAGCGCTGAAAGCATCTAAGCACGAAGCCCACCCCAAGATGAGGTATTAGGAGCCCTGGAAGATGACCAGGTTGATAGGCTCAAGGTGTACGCACAGTAATGTGTTTAGCCAAAGAGTACTAATAGCTCCGCCAATTTAACTTTTTGTTGCTTTCACCTTTCAGACTGGTAATCTTTTTAGATTATCGGATGAATAGGATAATATATCGTGTGTTGTGTTTGCTCTAATTGATTTTGAAAATTAAACAGGAGATTTCATTTGCTGGTGATCTAGCTTGACGTGCACTACCTCATCCCATTCCGAACTGAGAAGTAAAAGCGTTAAGCCCCAATGGTACTCATTAATTTGGGGAGAGTAGGGTTTGCCAGCATATGAAATCTCCTGTTTTTTGTTTTACTCATCTGCATTGAAATTGTATAATCCCAATAGTTCTTACGGGGAGGAAAAACAATGGACAATACAATCGCTCCAAATAAAAGAGCTAGTCCGAGTGTTTTGGAGATAGTAACTCTAATAATCTTTTCTTTAATAATCAGTATATTTGTGGGATTTATATTCGGTCATATTTTGTTTGGATTACTTGTTTTTATATTGCTTCTCTTGAATCTTGCGGTCGATTAATTATTGACCGTTTTTTATTATTAGGATTTATTTAGCGGTTTTTTTGTTTGAGAACTTATTTAGTGTTATTATTGAATAAAAGTATAACTATTTTTATATTTGGTTTTTAATTTATTTACTATGCGTTTAACAAAACAATTTCTTTACGGATTATTTTTTCTTATAATTTTGGGACTTATCGGGTGGGGAGTCTGGGCGGTTTTTGTAAAACCGACTCCATCCTGTTTTAACAACTATCAAGATGAAGGAGAATTAGGCGTGGATTGCGGGGGATCTTGTATCTCCTGTGATGTAAAAAATCTTCAGCCAATCAAAGTAAGCTCCGGTTGGCCCAAATGGTTTAAAGCCACAGAAAATAGCAGCGGTTTGATAGCGGAAATTTATAACCCCAATTCATCTTGGGCGGCAAGAAGTTTTGATTATACTTTTACCATAAAGGATCAATTTGGAAGTATTTTAGACACAATAACAGGAACATCGTTTGTATATGGCGGTGAGCTTAAATATATCGGTGAACCCAGGATAGAATTGGAATATAGTAAAATCACAAGCATAGAACCTTCAATTTCAAACATTGATTGGGTGTATGGAAATGATTATCAAAAACCTCAAGTTGAGGCTCAAGAAATACATACGGTAAAAACCGATGTTTTGTCGGTGAATGGTAAAATAATCAATCAATCTGAAATATCTTTTTCCAAATCCAATGTTTACGCTTTGGTGTTTAATAAAAACGGAGATTTTATCGCCGCCTCAAAGACTATTATAGATAACTTGGACAAGTTTAGTTCCAAAGAATTTGTCGTGTCATTTTCAAAAGATATCGGTTTGTATTCTCCATCCCAGGGATCTTTCTCTTTTGGAAGAAACCTGGTGGTTGGCGATAGCGGAGATGATGTCAGGATGCTTCAATCCATTTTAATGGAAGGAGGATATATTAGTCGTGATCCGACAGGATATTATGATGAGATAACAAAACAAGGAGTTTTAAAACTTCAAGAAGAATTTGGTATTCCATCCAGCGGTGAAGTTGATGATTTTACCCGTCAAGCGCTCAATACTGCTTTGCAAGCTTCCGTCCCAGAATCCACAAAACTTGAAACAGCCAAAGCAGCTGATCCTTCCAGAACTAAAGTGTTTGTGGAGGCAAAACGCTAACAATAACACTAATCTACGAATGCGAACGGATGACACGAATTTAATTGTAAAATCTTTTTGATTTTTAACCCAAAAAAGTATAGAATAGCACACAAATAGCATAACCTTGTCCGTCAACCGACGGACTGCGGAATACACGCCTGTCTGCCGCAGGTAGAAATATACCTAAATGAATTATTTGTGGCATTCGTGTGTGTTTGTGGATTTGTGTTGCATTCTATGAATCAAGATTTTCTAAAACCTTACGATCACTCTCAAGAAAAATATATTTATAAAACTTGGCAAGAGTCGGGTTTTTTTAATCCGGATAATCTGACTGGAGTTGAAAGTGAAAAGTCAAAAGTTGAAAGTTATTGTGTGGTTATGCCTCCTCCTAATGCCAACGGATCGCTTCATGTTGGTCATGCGGTGATGATTGCGATTGAAGATATAATGATTCGTTACAACAGAATGCGAGGCAAAAAAACGCTTTGGCTTCCCGGGGCTGATCATGCCGGTTTTGAAACTCAGGTTGTTTTTGAAAAAAAACTGGAAAAAGAAGGCACGAGCCGATTTGAAATACTCAATCAACCGCAAGGAAGAGAAAAACTTTATCAGATGATCTGGGATTTTACCCAAAGCAATAAATCTCATATGGAAGATCAAATAAAACAGATTGGAGCTTCCTGTGATTGGGGAAGAGAAATTTTTACCCTTGATCCAAAAGTGGTTGAGATTGTTTATGAAACTTTCAAACAACTTTATGACGACGGTTTGGTTTATCGGGATAAAAGGATTGTTAATTGGTGCCCAAAACATCAAACCACTCTTTCTGACTTGGAAGTAAAATATGAAGAAAGAGTTGATCCGCTTTATTATATAAAATATGGTCCAATAACTCTGGCAACTGTTCGTTTGGAAACAAAATTTGGCGATACCGCTATCGCTGTTAATCCCAAAGACAAACGCTATAAAGATTTTGTCGGCAAAGAAATTGAAGCCCAAACTTTGGCTGGAAAAATAAAAATAAAAGTTATTGCCGATGATGCGGTGGATATGGAATTTGGAACCGGAGCGGTAAAAGTTACTCCGGCCCATGATGCCGATGACTACGCAATGTGGCAAAGACACAAAGATGAAATAGACGGACCCAAGGAAGTTATTGATCAATTTGGACGATTGGATCTTCTAAAACATTTTCCCGACAACGAAAAGATAAAAAAATATCACGGTCTAAAAATATCTCAAGCTCGGGAAATGATGGCTGAAGATATGGGAAAAGAGGGTCTAATGGAAAAAATAGATAAAAATTACAAACACAACGTAGCCTTGTGTTACAAATGCGGAAATACTCTTGAACCGAGAGTTATGGATCAGTGGTTTTTGGATCTGACAAAAAAAGGAAAGGAAAAAATAGTTCAGCCAGCGATTGACGCTGTAAAAAACGGAGAAATTAAAATAATCCCCGATTTTCAAGAAAAAATATTTTTCCATTGGATGGAAAATATAAGAGATTGGAATATATCCAGACAAATAACTTGGGGGATTCCCATTCCGGTTTGGTATAAGGATAAGTCAAAAGTTGAAAGTCAAAAGTCAGAAATTAATAATGGAGAAAAAGAAATTTATATAGGAGTTGATAAACCTCAAGGGGAGGGTTGGGTAAAAGATCCGGATGTTTTTGATACATGGTTTTCTTCTGGACAGTGGCCGTATGCCACATTAAAGAGTTATGAGTCAAAAGTTGAAAGTCAAAAGTCAAAAAAGGGGGATTTTGATGAATTTTATCCAACCAGCGTGATGGAAACGGGTTATGACATCCTCTTTTTCTGGGTGGCCAGAATGATTATGCTTGGAATCTATAAAACCGGAAAGATTCCTTTTAAAGATATTTATCTTCACGGACTTGTTAGGGATAAAGATAAACAAAAAATGTCCAAATCCAAAGGGAATGTTGTTGATCCTCTGGGAGTTGTTGAACAATATGGTGCTGATGCTTTGAGAATGGCTTTGGTTGTCGGAAATTCTCCCGGACAAGATGTAATTTATGATGAAAATAAAATAAAAGGATACAGAAACTTTTCTAACAAACTTTGGAATATTGCCAGATTTGTTTTAACTCAAATTGAAGAAAGTAATCTAAATGGTGTTGAATTAAACGAATCTGATAAAAAATATCTTGATGAATGTCTTGGTGTAAAAAAAGAAGTATCCGATAACATAGAAAAGTATAGATTCTCACAAGCGGCTGAAATCGCTTACCATTATATTTGGCATAATTTTGCCGATGTGATAATAGAAGAAGAAAAAAAGATTATTTCAAGTGAAACGGAATCAAAAGAAAATAAAGATTCCGCCAGAAAATTACTTTATGAGATTTTAAAACATTCGCTTATCATCCTCCATCCCTTTATGCCGTTTGTAACGGAGGCTATATATCAGCGTCTTCCTAAAAAAGATAAAGATTTTCTGATGGTGGAGAATTGGTAAATAAATAATAAACACAAATGAAATCGCCTGAAATAAGGTGGTTTTTTGACAAAAAAATATTTTAGTGTTAAAAATATATTAGCACGAAGGAGGTATCAAATGATCGTTACCGAAGTTTTGAGAGACAATCCGCGTTATACCGAAATGTTTTCTCGCAGTTTAAACGAATTGGAAGTAAAAATGAATGCGAAGATCATATCGGTTATTCGTTTAGGATCATCAGCAGAAGGAAGTCTTCTTATGGATTTATTGGTTATTCTGAGAGTAAATGAAGAATCTGAACGTCCCGCTTAGAATTAATAATAGTTGTTTCTTAGTCGCATACGCGACTTTTTTGTATTTTAAATTATAATTTGTCTTCAATATAGATTATGTTAATCTTATTTTAGTACTCAAAAGAGAGGGATGTATGAAAAAAAGAGGTCATAGTCCCTATGATTTATCTTCACATAAAGGACTCGTTGGGCTTATTAGAAAGGGTGCGATTTTCTACAAACAACTACCGGGAATGAATCCTTATACCGGCAAAAGGGTAATTAAGAATAAATTAAAGAAAGGAAATAAAGATTAACACGCGTTCTAAATGAACGCATTTTTTATTAAATAAAAAACAATCAAAGTTCCACAAGATTGGTATTTTTGATATGATGAACTTATGGAAGTCATTTTCGCCTTATTATTGGGATTTGTACCGGGCCTTTTGTGGCTCGCCTTTTTCTTAAAAGAAGACGTCCATCAAGAACCGCGCAGAATGATTGCTCAAACTTTCATAATGGGGGGGCTTGGAGCTTTTGCCGCTCTCGTTTTGGAATATTTCAGTTCGGTTCCTTTGAAACAATTAATCATTACCATCCCAGGTTTTATTGAAGATAACCTGTCTACTTTTATAGGATTTGCCATTATTGAGGAAGCGGTTAAATTCTTTTTTGTTTGGAGAGTGATAAGGAAAAATCTATATTTTGACGAACCAATTGATGCGATGATTTATATGGTAACAGGCGCTTTGGGTTTTGCGACGGCGGAAAATTTCTTCATAGTTCTTTCCAATGGAGTGGGTGATATTTTTAGCGTTGTTGTTCTCAGATTTGTCGGGGCCACATTACTCCACGCTCTTTCAAGCGCTTCGGTAGGTTATTTGTGGGCATGGGGAATGAAAAGAAAAATACAGGGAATTTATATCGCTTGGGGTATTTTAGTCGGATCCGTGGTCCATTTAATTTTTAATTTTCTCGTTTTTAAATTCAACGATCTTTTGGTTTATCCGACGATATTTTTGGCAATCATCGGATTCTTTGTGCTTTATGATTTTGAAAAATTAAGAAGAATAGAAGAAGATGATGTGAATATACCGATGGCAAAAGATTAGTGTAAAAGTTACAAAATCCCAAAAAAATGGTAAAATGGCAGATATACAAAGAGATTGCGATTTATATTTATTAATGTAAAATGTTGAATATATCCGGTAGCAGTTTTATAGTGCGATTTGCCGGGTGATAAGCAAATAATTTGTAAGCAGACGTTTATTAGAAATATTAATTAATTTTATTTTTTCCGCAGATCTTGCTAAAGCGAGAAAATTGCGGGATCACCACTAGGTATGGATAATAACAGAGATTTTTTTGAAAAATTGGCCGGCATTAGTTCGGAGGAGGAAGCGAATAACCCCGATGAGGTTGAGGCTCAATTAACTCGAGCCAGTAAATCAGCCCTGAAGGAAAAAGAAAAAGTTGAAGATAATTTTTTGATTGATAAAGATTCTATAATTGATGATGCTATGGATTTTGAAGATGCTGAAGGTCATCTTATGATTGATGTCTATCAAACTGCCGAGACAATCATTATTGAATCCGCTATTGCCGGAATTACCGCTGATGAATTGGATATTGCTATCACGCCCGAATCCGTTACCATCAAAGGAGAAAGAAAGAGAAAAGAAAAGGTGAAGAAGGATGATTATCTTTATCAAGAATGTTTCTGGGGAAAATTTACCCGTTCAATTATTTTGCCTCAAGAAATTGATCCGGATAAATCACAAGCTGCTCTTAAAGACGGGGTTTTAAAAATAACACTTCCGAAAGTTTCTAAAACAAAAAGCAAAAGAGTAAGAGTTAAATTTGATTAATCTATTTTTAGCTAATCAAAAAACTGCCGATTGGCAGTTTTTTGTTATTCGCTTTTGCTATTGCGCTGGACTCTAACTCTGTCCAGTTGTGAGCGAACCTGTTTTCTTAAACGAATATTTTTGGGAGTAATTTCTAAGTATTCGTCTTCGGCCATAACTTCCAAACCTCTTTCTAAAGTTAGTTTTAAAGGAGGGATTAAATTAAGGGCTTCGTCGGCTCGGGAAGCGCGCATGTTGGTTAAATGTTTTCCTTTAATCGGATTAACGGTCAAGTCTAAACCTTTGGATACATTGCCTATAACCATACCTTCATAAACTTCAGTTCCCGGATCAATATAAAGGGTGCCTCTGTCCTGAAGATTAGCCAGTGAATAACCCAAAGCGGTTCCGGTCTCCATTGAGACCATTGAACCAACGTCCCTTTTCCTGATTTCTCCGGCATAAGCTTCAAAACCCACAAATCGACTGCACAAAATACCTTCACCTTTGGTGTCTATGACAAATTCATTTCTGTATCCCAAGAGTCCTCTGGTCGGAACTTTGAAAGTAAGTCTCAGCCAGCTGGCATGATTTTGCATACTTATCATCTGACCCTTACGGCGTCCCATTTTTTCTATAACAACACCCGATGATTCTTGAGGAACATCCACTATCGCTTCTTCAAATGGTTCCATCTTTTTTCCGTCAATTTCTTTGATGATAACTTGCGGTTGGGAAGTTTGTAATTCATAACCTTCTCTGCGCATATTTTCCAAAAGTATCGCAATATGAAGTTCTCCTCTGCCAAATACTTTGTATGAATCATTTTGTGAAAAATCCACTTTCAAACCAATATTAACCTCCAACTCTTTTTCCAAACGTTCTTTTATTTGGCGGGTGGTAACAAACTTTCCATCGCGTCCGGCAAAAGGCGAATCATTGACCAAAAAATTTAGAGAAATTGTCGGTTCATCCACGGTGATGGCCGGAAGAGCTTCTTGGCCCTCTGTGGAGCAAATCGTTTCCCCAATATCAATGTCGGCAATTCCGGCGATCATAACAATATCCCCGGCATCGGCTTGAGAGACTTCTTTTCGAGAAAGACCGTTAAATGTAAAAAGTTTTGTGATTTTAGCTTTTCTGGTATCGCCAGACGGTTTTATTATGCAAACCATATCGCCGTCTTTGATTTTTCCCTCATATATTCGGCTGATAGCCATTCTTCCCAAAAAATTATCATAAGCCAAATTAAACGGTTGAGCTCGCAAGGGTAAATCTGTGTTTGATTTTGCCGGAGGAACTACTTCTAAAATAGTTTCCAATAACGGCGTTAAATCTTTGGATTCGTCGGTCAGATGTTTTTTGGCTATACCTTCTCTGCCGATTGAATAAACCGTGTGAAAATTAAGCTGATCTTCATTAGCGCCCAATTCAAAAAATAATTCATAAACCATTTCTTGAGACAAAGCTGGATTAGCGGCTGGTTTGTCTATTTTATTTATCACGACAATCGGTATAAGACCCAGTTCAAGAGATTTTTTAAGAACAAATCTTGTTTGAGGCATTGGACCCTCTTGGGCATCCACTACCAATAAAACAGAATCAATTGATCGCAAAACTCGTTCCACTTCAGATCCAAAGTCGGCGTGTCCCGGGGTGTCAACTATATTTATTTTTGTATCTCTAAAAAAAATAGAAGCGTTTTTTGAGTAAATCGTAATACCGCGCTCTTGTTCAAGTGCGTTGCTGTCCATACTGACCCCGCTTTCCACCATTCCCGTTTGACGCATTAGAGCGTCGGTCAGAGCGGTTTTGCCGTGATCTACGTGGGCTATTATTGCTATGTTTCTTATTTCCATATATAAAAAAAGCTGGTCAACGCCTGCCCCGTAGTGAAACAAAATTTCTACTACCGTGACTCGTGCTTCTAATTAATAAAATTTTTAGTATTGAGACTTGTGTTGTGAATAAAACGCTGTTTTTGCCGCCAAAGCGGTCAATAGTTACGACATCTCGTGTTTTCACAAAGATACAATCAGGGGTTAATTAAACCAGATTATTCGGAATATAGCAAGAGATAATCAAATTTTGACTTATTATCTTCGGTTTTTGTTTTATTCAAGATGGACTTGCTCCCTGAACATTTTTACATAAGCTGCCAGATGGGGATGATTTTTAAGTTGGGAATCCTTAGAAATTATTTCTTGGGCTATTTGACGAGCTGCCTTTACTAATTCCGGATTTTGAATAGCCTTCATTGCCAAGTCCGGAAGCCCAGTCTGTTCTTGTCCCAAAAACTGTCCCGGCCCTCTTAATTTCAAATCTATTTCAGCCAATTCAAATCCGTTTTTGGCGGTTATTAAAGCTTTGAGTCTGGAAAGAGTGGTCTTTGATGAAGAGTCGGTCATAATAAAACAATAAGATTTATATTCCCCACGCCCCACTCTTCCTCTAAATTGATAGATTTGAGAGAGTCCAAAATGTTCCGAGCCTTCTATCATCATTACACTGGTATTGGGGACATCTACCCCCACTTCAATTACCGAAGTGGAAACCAAGATATCATATTTTTTGTCTTTAAAATCTTTCATTATTTTTTGTTTTTCAATCGGCTTCATTCGTCCATGAAGCATGGCGATTTTAAATTTAGGAAATATCTTTTCTTTTAACTTTTTATACTCTTCGGTAACTGATTTGACTTCTAATTGATTGATTTGGCGTTGAGTGAGAGGCCCATCGGCATCAGCCGGATCAATTCTGGGACAAATAACAAAAACTTGCCTGCCTTCTTTTATTTGCGAGGCAACAAAATTATAAGCCTTTGTTCTGTTGGCTGATGTGATTATTTTAGTGTCAATCGGTTGTCTGTTTTTTGGAAGTTCGTTAATTAGAGACAAATCTAAATCTCCAAAAGCGGTTAAAGCCAAAGTTCGGGGTATTGGGGTGGCGCTCATAGACAAAAAATGAGGAAGAGTTTCATTTTGTTTGACCAGTTGAGCTCTTTGTTTGACGCCGAAACGATGTTGTTCGTCTATAACCACAAAAGCAATATCGGAAAAAGAAACACTTTTTTGAATAACCGAATGAGTTCCGATTATTATTTTTATTTTCCCAGAGGCTATGTAAGAAATGAGTTCTTTTTTAGTCATCACGGATTCCAAGCCGTCTCCAAAAAAGGCTCTGGATTCTGAAGATGTTAAAAGAGCGATGCCGTGAGAAAATTCTTCGTAGTATTTTCTGAAAGTTTCATAATGTTGGCGCGCCAATACTTCGGTGGGGGCCATAAAAACAGCCTGGTGCTTATTCTCCGCGACAACCAAGGCGGCAATAGCGGCTACGATTGTTTTCCCGGAACCCACATCTCCCTGAAGCAGGCGGCTAGTAGGATGGTCTTTTTTTAGATCCTCCAATATTTCATAAAGAGCTTTTTTTTGAGCCAAGGTTAGCTCAAAAGGAATATAAGAGAAATATTTTTTTATTTCTTCCGGCACATATTGGCAGGAATAAGATTTTTGAGAAACAAGAGATTGTTTTTCGTAGAAATTTACTATCTGAAGCAAAAACAAATCTTGAAAAGAAAATCTTTTTTCGGCATTTTGGGCATCCTCCAATTTTTCCGGAAAATGAATATCGCTAAAAGCTTTTGCTAAAGGAGGAAAACCAAAATTATCCACAATATCCTGAGGAAGAAATTCCGGAGTATCTTTAAAAAGGGGGATTATTTTACCCAGAACAAATCTGAGCATTTTTGATGTAATGCCGGTAGTTTGGGAATAAATCGGAACCAAACGCCCAGTGTGTCTTGTTTCTTGGTATTCATCGGCAAGCATTTCTATCATCGGGCTTTGAAAAGTAAGATGTTTTCCATTTAAGGCCAATTTTCCGGCGAAGTTTCCGCTTTTTCCTTCTTTGAGAGTGTTGATGAGAAATTTTTGGTTGAACCAAACAGCTTTTACTTTTCCAGTGTCATCGGCGATAGTGGCATCAACAATCCACATTTTTTTCTTCCACGTTTTATAAATACTGACTTTTTCTATAACTCCATAAACTGTGGCAATTTGACCTTCGGCAAGATCCGCAATTTTGGATATTTTGGAAAAATCTTGATAGCGAAAAGGGAAGTAGTATAAAACATCTTTGACTGTTTTAAGTCCAAGCCAAGAAAGTTTTTTGGCGATTGACGGTCCGACGCCTTTAATTGTTTCCAGAGGAGCGGAAAAATTTATCATTTGGATATATAAAAGAGTATAAAGCCAAAAGTCTAAAGTGGAAAGGCGGTTTTGATATTCGTTGACGTCAAAAATCAGTCATGCTAAAACTGAATTAGTTCATAACAATATAGGAGACAAAAGTGGCAAAAAAACCCTGGCTTGAATGCTTAAATACGGCGGTTAATGAGGTCAATTCCGAATTACCAACGATTAAAGGAAAAATTAAAGGAATGATTGTCGGAAAACTTGATGGAAAAATGGCAAAACTTGCATGTCTGACCATTTATTTTGACAGATATGCAGAATCTCTAAAAAATCTCATGGAGGAATTACAAATGCATCTTTGGGTTGGAGGTTTATGTCTTGAAGAATCCGTTTCTATTCCATCGGATGTTCTTGGAAGGTTGATTTCTATTGCTGATCAAGGACAAGCCATAAAAGCCATATTGCGCGTTTCAATTTGTGAAAGTCTGGGTATTTGGAACAGAGATGGATTTGGTGTTGTTAATGGCTTAGAGGTTGTCGTTTTGGGAAATTTATCTCCAGATGAAATTCTTGCTATCAAAAAAAGATGTAACTGGACTTTTTGGCTTGATACTCTTTTATCCGAAATTGAAGGAGTTAAATTTGAGGATGAAGTCCAGCCTATTGAAGAGAAACAAGAAGGAGATATATTTTGTGGAGTTGCTGGCGATCATATCAGGCGTGTTCGCATTTTGTTAAATAATTATGGAAAAAAGATTTCTTCTCTAACTTCTCGGCTTCAAAAAGAGAGTGTTAACAAAGTAGGTGTTGATAAACATCTTTACAGTTATGAAATTATCAGAATGATCGGAATTGCCAACGTGATTCAATTAATATTGGACACGACCATTAGACATGAATTTGAATTGTGGGATAGGGGAACGTTAGTAATGACAAAGAGTTGGGAAATTTTTGAACGTCCATCAAAGATAAGTGAAAGTGAAGAAGAAAATTCAGATTTCAATGGTTTTGTTGAGGCGGCCACTCCTTTAGAACAATAAAAAATAAACTTCGGCATTACCCATTACCGGAGTTTTTTAATATAAAAAAGGCCCCGGCCGGGTGGTCGGGGCTATGGGTCTGTCGGTCACGACAGGCTTGGATCTTAGATCCTGAGGTTGAAGTGTTGTGGCCCGCGGGAGTAGTTCGAGTTGCTCGTCGTTCTGACGATGGCGTAGATCGGCTTGTCGCTGGCGACGTTCCTTCAAGTGTAGGGGGGATTCGTGTCCCCCAGGCACCTGAAGTGCGTCGCTTCTCCGTACCCGTACGAGTTTGCCGTCGCCCAGTTCTCGCTCGCGGTTGTCGGCGAATTCAGGGCGACGCGTCCGGTGGTAGCCGGGCGGACGTAGATTTCCTCGTACCATGCGGTGACGGTCGTGTCGTTGTCGAAGACGAGGTCTCCGACCACCGTCTTGGTGATCGGGATCTCAGCGCTGGTGTTGCTGGCGGGGCCCATGATGTTGGGCGCGACGCCGGTGTTGCTTGCGACGAAACAAGATCCCTCACCATTCGCGGGCGGCGAGAGACTTGCGGTCGCGGCGACGATCGCGACGATCGCCACCACTACCAGTACTGCGAACCAGGTCTTCTTCAACTTCCACCTCCTTCCTTTCTTCAAAGTGCGTTGCTTTTTCACTTCACAACGAAGTGATTATGGGAATATGATAGCAGATATACATATAAAAGTCAAGGGCATAAAAACCAGCTGTTTTTGCTGATAAAAAACCGCTAGTTTTGAAAAAAATAGCGGAAAATAT
>ERZ795061.1556-NODE-1556-length-22211-cov-4.852816_pt1 | contig 22211 bp, 17 predicted proteins | sample MGYA00375145_ERZ795061 | MGnify/ENA primary metagenome ERZ795061 (study PRJEB30190, sample SAMN05720144) | anaerobic digester metagenome | isolation source: active sludge of municipal wastewater-treating anaerobic digesters | place: USA | collected 2014-12-22 ... | reverse complement strand
TTTTTGGTTTCGTCGTTCGATCACCGAGAGCTTGCGCGCTTTGCCGAGATAAACCGCCGGGTGCGTATCGGCGCGCTGGTGGAGGGCGTGCCGCTGGGCCTTGCGGCCTTTGCGCAGGAGCTCGGCGCCTTCGCAGTCAATGCCGGGCTCGATTTCGTCACCGATGAGTTCGTTGCGGACGCCCACCGCCGGGGCATGCGCTTCTTCGTATACACGGTGAACCACCCGGAGGACATCGACCGGATGCGGCGCATGGGCGTCGATGGGATCTTTACGAATTATCCCGACCGGGCGTCGCCGTGAGGTCGCGCGAAGCGGATCATACTGGAACAGCGGCGTAGTGCCGACGCGGGTATAATGCGAAAGGCGAGGTTGATGTCCTCGCCTTTCGTGTTCGGTGCGGCTGAATGCGGCCGCGCGTATGTGTCGTTGCGCGCTACTTCATCTTCCACTTGCGGTCGTTCATGTATCGCCCGGAGTTTTCCTCGTCAACCGAGCCGTCCTGGAGATAGAACTTCCACTCGCCGTTTTTCTTGTTGGTCATGTACTCGCCCTCGGCCTTGATCTTGCCGGTGGGATAATACTCCTTGTACTCGCCGTTGAGCTTGTTAAGCATGTAATTCGCTTCGATCTTCTTGGTGGTGCCGTCCGGAAAGTATTCCGTCCACTGGCCGTTCTTCGCCGGCATAATCCACTTGCCCGACCAGGTCTTGCACTCGGTGCAGTCGTCGCACTTCTCCACGCATTGCGGCTTGGGTATCGATTGCTTGAGCTGCCCCTCGCCGAGCTTCTTGCCGTTTTTGTAGACGATGCAGTTTCCGGTGATCATCCCGCCGGTGATGGTGGCGTCCATGAACTTCGATTTCCCGCCGACATATTCGTAGAAGGCCCAGTAGCCTTCCTCCCGGCCCTCCTTGTACAGGCCTTCCTTCATGACCCGATTGTCGCGGGCGAAAAACTTCCACATGCCGCTTTGCTTGTTCTGTTCGAATTGTCCGGTGATGCTGGCGGGGCCATTGTCGTAGTAGGCGTCGTACTTGCCCTGGCGCTTGCCGGCGGCGTAGAACGATTCCTCCGAGCGGCGCCCGTTGGGATGGAACTTGTTCACCTTGCCGTCGTATTCATTATCGCGATACTGCGAAAATTCCTTCGGCTTGCCGTCCTCGTAGTATTCCCGGGTGATCCCGTTCTTGAGGCCCTTCTTGTACTCCTCTTCGCTCTTGACCTTGCCGGAGAGGAAAAAGGTTTTCTTGATGCCCTCGATTCCGCCGACCCGGGAGGTGATGCCCTCCACCGTCACGTCGCTGACCACATACGCGGCCTTGGTGAACATCTGCCCGGTCTCGTAAAACTCGACCCACTCGCCAGTCTTCTGGCCGGCGTCAAAGGAGCCCTCGGCCATCTTGGGTCCTTTTTTGTGAAAGTAGATCCATGGGCCGTGCTGTTCATCGTCTTTATAGTCGCCCTCGCCCTGCTTTTCGCCGGTCATCTGGTAGTAGAGGGTCCATTTGCCGTTTTTCTTGTAGTCCTTGTATTGTCCCACGCCCCGCAGAGAGCCGTCCTTCCAGTACATCTTTCCTTCGCCCTCTTTGACCTTGTCTTCCTTGGGGCCGTCCTTCTTCCCGGCCGAGGAGCAGGAAAACAGCAGTGCGGCTGCAGCGAACACCGCGATTATCTTGATGCGTTTCATATGGTTACTCCTTACTTGGTTGATATGGCTGGTGTATGGGCGGTGCGTCCCTCGCACCAACGATAGCCTATTTTAGGCGCAGTTATACTTCAAGTATAAAATTTAACGCGCGTGTAACTTTTTAAGGCCCGGATTGCGCCCGATAATCGTCATTTTTATTGTGTTTGACCGCTGCATGTGCACCATGCACAGGGGATGCGCGGGGCGCACGATTCCGATACGACACATATGTTCCATAAAGTTTACAAGTACGTAATATGAAATCCGGGTTTGTTAATTGAAAAAAACCGGGGTGCGAACTATGTTGCATTCAACACGATAACGAGAATCTTTTTGTGGAGGCATTATGATACGGGAGAAAAAAGTTATTGCCGCCGAGCGCGAGTACGAGGCGGTCAAGGAAAAGGACATCCCGATATCCCACTACTTCGGTGAGGATACCTTTAATTCGCGGGTGCAGCAGATGAAGCTGCCGCAGAGCATGTATAAGCGTTTGCAGGCGATCATCAACGAAGGCAGCCAGTTGGATATCGAGACCGCGAACGCGGTCGCCCACGCCATGAAGGAATGGGCGATCGAAAAGGGGGCGACCCATTACAGCCACTGGTTCCAGCCCATGACCGGCGCGACTGCCGAGAAGCACGATTCGTTCATCGAGATGGTTTCGGCCGATGAGGTGATCGAGAAATTTTCCGGCAAACAGCTCGTGCAGGGCGAGCCCGACGCGTCAAGCTTCCCAAGCGGTGGATTGCGCACCACCTTCGAGGCGCGCGGGTACACCGCGTGGGACATCTCGAGTCCCGCGTTCATCCTGCGCAGCGGCATTGGCACCACGCTGTGCATCCCCACGGTATTCATATCGTATTCCGGCGAGGCGCTCGATAAAAAGACCCCGCTCATGCGCTCCAACCGTGCGGTGAACGAGAGCGCGCTCCGGCTCATGAAGCTGCTGGGCGATACCGGCGCGAAGCGGGTCTTCTCGACGCTGGGACCCGAGCAGGAATACTTTCTCATCGACAAGGACTACTACTTCAAGCGGCAGGACCTGGTGCTGGCCAATCGCGTGCTTACCGGCGCCGCGCCGCCCAAGGGGCAGCAGCTCGAAGACCAGTACTTCGGGAGCGTGAAGGAGCGCATCCTTTCCTTTATGCACGATGTCGAAGAGGAGCTCTATAAGCTGGGCATCCCGGCGAAGACGCGCCATAACGAGGTCGCGCCGAGCCAGTTCGAGATCGCGCCCATCTTCGAGGAGGCGAACCTGGCGGCGGACCATAATCAGCTGGTCATGGAGATGCTGCGCAAGGTCGCCAAGAAGCACAACCTCGCGGCGCTCTTGCACGAAAAGCCGTTCGCGGGTATCAACGGCTCCGGCAAGCACCTCAACTGGTCGCTCTCCGACGATCGCGGGAACAACCTGCTCAATCCCGGCAAAAACCCGCACGAGAACCTGCAGTTTCTGGTGATCCTTGTCGCGACGATCCGCGCGGTCTATCTGCATGCGGACATCCTGCGCGCATCGGTGGCCTCGTCGGGCAACGATCACCGTTTGGGCGCAAACGAGGCGCCGCCCGCAATCATCTCGGTGTTCCTGGGCGAGCAGCTCACGAAAATCCTGGAGGACATCGAGAAGGGCGCCGCCGCCAAGGCGACCGACGAGGCCATCATCGACCTCGGCATCTCGTCGCTGCCGGCGGTGAGCAAGGACAACACCGACCGCAACCGGACCTCGCCGTTCGCCTTCACCGGCAACAAGTTCGAGTTCCGCGCGGTGGGATCGTCGCAGTCCATCTCGTTCCCGGCGACCGTGCTCAATACGATCGTCGCCGAGAGCCTGGATTGCGTTGCCGACGCCATCGCCGCGAAGGGCGGGAGCCCCGCGCAGGCCGCAATGGACGTGATCCGCGAGGAGCTCACGAAGATCAAGTCGGTCCTTTTCATGGGCGACAACTATACGAAGGAGTGGGAGGTCGAGGCCGGGAAGCGGGGCCTTCCGAACCTGAAAACGACCCCCGAGGCGCTGAGCGGGATGACAACCGACAAGGCGCGCGGGCTGTTCAAGAAGTACCGGGTGCTCAGCGAGGTCGAGCTCATGTCCCGCTATCACATTCGGGTCGAGCGCTACGTCAAGGAGCTCGATATCGAGGCGATGACGCTGGCGAACATGGTCTCCTCGCAGATAATCCCGGCGGCGATCGGCTATCAGGGCGTGCTGGCCGCGTCGGTGACCGGAGCGGCGGGCGTGCTCGGGAAGGACGCCGATCTCGCGCCGCAGAAGGAGCTGCTCAAAGAGGTGGCGACCCTCATCGGTCGGATGCAAAGCGGGGTGCGCGATCTGGTCGCCAAGCGCGAGAAGGCGCACTCCTTCGAGGATGAGCACAAGAAGGCCGAGTTCTTCTGCTCCGAGGTGAAGGCCGTGATGATGTCGCTCCGGGAGGACGTGGACGCCATCGAGCCGATCATCGACGACGCGCGCTGGCCCATCCCCAAACTATGGGAGATGCTGTTCATCGGGTAGTCGGGCATCGAACAGTCGCCAACGAGAAACGCCCCCGGCTTGCCGGGGGCGTTTTCATCATGTCCTATGCGATGCCTCGGATCAGCGATAGCGGCACAGGTATGATGCGTCGGCGGCGACCTTCAGCTGGAACTTCCGGCCGGCCTCGACGGTGAACGATTCGTTCTCTCCGAATCGCCGCCACTCGTCGCTGCCGGGGAGCTTGACGGTGAGACTCCCGCTGGTGACGGTCATGATCTCGCGCGACGAGGTGCCGAATTCGTATTCGCCGGGCGCCATCACCCCGATGGTCGCCGGACCGTCCGCCATGGTGAAGCCCAGGGATTTCACTTTGCCGTCGAAGTATTCATTAACCGTGAACATGGATTGCTCCTTTGTATGATAGGGGATGGGTAATTAGTAGGGACAGGGCAATGCCCTGTCCCTGCTGAAACAATTGCCCTTTCTCTACTTATACGATCCCCGTAATATTTCCCTCGTCGTCGATGTCGATGTTGAAGGCGGCGGGCACCTTCGCCAGGCCCGGCATCCGCATGATCTCGCCGGTGATGGGGATGATGAAGCCCGCGCCGGAGGCGATCTTGATCTCGCGGACCGTGACCACGAAGTCCTTGGGCAGTCCCAGCAGGCTCGGGTTGTCCGAGAGCGACTGCTGGGTTTTGGCGATGCAAACGGGCAGCTTGTCGAAGCCGTTCTTCTTGATGAGCTCGAGATCGCGCTTGGCCTGCGGCTGATAGTCGATGGAAACCGCGCCGTAGATCTCGCTGGCCACCTTGAAGATCTTGTCCTCGACCGGCAGCTCCCAGCGATACAGCGGTTGCGACCGTCCGGTGTTCGTCGCCATGACCTCGACGACCTTCCGGGCGAGCTCGAGGCCGCCCTCGCCGCCGCGACGGAAGATGTCCGCCGGGGCGATGTTCATTCCCTCGTTCTCGGCGGCCTCGACAAGCGTCCGGATCTCCTCCGGGCTGTCGCCGTCGAAGACGTTGAGCGCGATCACGCACGGGGCGCCGAACTTCGCGATGTTGTTGTAGTGGGTGCGCAGGTTGGGCAGGCCCCGGATCACCGCGCGCGGATCTGGCGTCGCGAGCTCGCTGCGGTCCACGCCGCCGTGGAACTTGAGCGCGCGAATGGTCGCGACGAGCACCACGATGCGCGGGGAAAAGCCGCCGTAGGGCGCCACGATGTCGAAGAACTTCTCCGCGCCGAGGTCGAACCCGAAGCCCGCCTCGGTGACCACGTAGTCCGCCAGGCGCAGCGCCAGGTCGGTGGCCATGATGCTGTTCGCGCCCTGCGCGATGTTCGCGAACGGCCCGCCGTGGAGGATCACCGGGACGCCCTCTGAGGTCTGCACCAGGTTGGGCAAAAGCGCGTGTTTGAGCAGCGCCGTCACCGCGCCCTCGATCTTTAGGTCGCGCGCGAAGACGGGTTTGTTCTCGTAGGTGAACCCCACCAGAATGTTTCCGATTTTTTCCTTGAGCTCGCGATACGAGCGCGAAAGGCACAGGATGGCCATGATCTCGCTGGAGGGAACGATATCGAACCCGCTCTCGCGCGGGAAGCCGTTGGCCGTACCGCCGAGGCCGATGACGATGTTGCGCAGCGACCGGTCGTTCATGTCCAGCACGCGGCGCCAGGCGACGCGGCGCGGGTCGATGTTGTACGGGTTGCCATGGAACACGAAATTGTCGATGAGCGCGGCCAGCAAATTGTGCGCGCTCTCGATGGCCGGGAAGTCGTTGGTGAAGTGGAGGTTGATCTCGTCGGCGGGATGGACGCGCGACATGCCCCCGCCGGTCGCGCCGCCCTTGATGCCGAAGACGGGCCCCAGGGAGGGCTCGCGCAGCGCGGCGATCACGTTCTTCCCGAGCTTGGCGATGGCCTGCGCGAGGCCGATGGAGACCGTGGTCTTGCCCTCGCCGGCGGGCGTGGGCGTCATGGCCGATACGAGGATGAGGTTCTCGTCGTCCCGGCGCTTCACGCGGTCCAGGATCTCCAGGCGCACCTTCGCCTTGTAGCGGCCGTAGGGCTCGAGCTCGTCCTCGCGGATGCCGGCCCGGGCGGCGATGTCGACGATGGGAGCGAGCGCCGGCGGTTTCATTTGCTCACGACCGCGTCGAAGCGGATATCGATGTTGAACTGGTCGCTGATCCGGAGGAGGTCGGAGCGCAGGTCCACGATCTTGACCGTCGGCGGCAGCGAGAAGTGGCAGATCATGTGGAAGATGTTCGCGCCGGTGAACGGATTGTAGTCGACGTTGCTCTCCATGTCGTCGATGTTGATGGCGCGCTCGCGCAGCACCTTGCAGATCTGGTGGACGATGCCGGGGTGGTCGATAGACGTGGCCACCAGGCGGTAGGGGATGGACGGCTGCGACTCCCGCTGCGCCGGGGCCTTGGTGCGTCGCACGTGGATGTCCAGGCCGGTGGAGGCGCGCAGCGAATCCAGATCGCCGATGAGCGAGTCGATCGAATCGGTCTTGCCCGAGGTGAGGATGATCATGCCGAACTCATTGCCCAGCACGCTTCCCCGGGAGCGCTCGATGTTGATGCCGCGCGCGGTGAAAAATTCCGCGATGGCGTCGGCGAGGCCGGGCCGGTCGGGGCCCATCGAAGAAAATACGAGATATGACCGCATCGAGTCCTCCCCGCGGCGAGATGTCGCCGGTCCGTTCAGTATGATTTCGCGCGCGATCCCCGCGCGCGATGACGGCGAATGTCGCCGGACGCAGGGAAAAAGTCAAGACAAAGGCGTCATTTATCTTTTTTGCCTTGACGCGATTTCGCGACGGAAAACCCTGTTAAAACCCCATCACGCCATCAAGGAGCCAGCAATGGAAAAACCGCTTCTGTTTGAGGTCGAAAACGGCGTCGCCGTCATCACCCTGAACCGCCCCGAGCGGCGCAATGCCTTCAATCAGGCGCTTCTGGCGGCGATCTACGACGCGATCGACGAGGTGTCGCGCAATGGCGACATACAGGCGGCCGTCGTCACCGGCGCCGGCACGGCCTTTTGCTCGGGGATCGATCTCGCGGTCATCGGGACCGACAATCTGTTCGACCCGCGCGGCGACGGGAGCGACATGCCCGACGTGATGGGGGCGTGCGCGAAGCCCATCATCGGCGCGGTGAACGGGCCCGCCATCACCGGCGGTTTCGAGCTTGCGCTCAACTGCGACTTCCTCATCGCCTCGGAGCAGGCGCAGTTCGCCGACACGCACGCGCGGGTCGGGATCCATCCCGGCTGGGGCATGACGCAGCTCCTGCAGCAGGCGGTGGGCGTGCGCATGGCCCGGCAGATGTCGTTTGCCTGCCAGCGTATCGACGCGCAGACGGCGCTCCGGATCGGCCTGGTGAACGAGGTCCTTCCGCCCGAACGGCTCCTGCCGCGGGCGAAAGAGATCGCCGCACAGATCTGCGAGGCGAACCGGGAGATGCTTTCCACGATTAAAAGCCTCATCGAATACCGGCACGCGACCGCCCATGACGCGGCGTATGCGCACGAGCGGGCCGAGTTCCGCGCGTTCGTCGCGAGGGTGTTTGCGAAATAGCTGTTGACAAAAAAAAGTCAGATTTTAGTTAGTTAAACAGACGCATGTAGTAACATTGTCTTTCAGTTCTATATACACCGTATAGTTTTAATCACCTTATTTAAAATACTTCAGGAGGCAGCAATGGCTTTAAATAAATTGGTCGATTCGAGGGACGTTCGCTTCGTGCTCTTCGAAATGCTCGAGGTCGACAAGCTCAATAAGTACGCCAAGTACGCCGACATGGACCGGGACACCCTCGAAGCGACGCTCGACCTGGCCGAGCAGATCGCCATGGAGCAGGTGTATCCCGCAAACGCCCCCGGCGACAAGGAGGGCAGCAAGTATCTTCCCGACACCAAGGGCGTGAAGGTGCCCGAGGTCTACAAGCCCGCAATGAAGGCCTACAATGAGGCCGGTTTTATCGCGCTCGCCACCGAGACCGAATGGGGCGGCATGGGGCTTCCCGAGGTCCTGTTCCAGTCCTGCACCGAGTATTTCAGCGCCGCGTGCCTGGCCTTCACCATGTATCCCATGCTCACCATCGGCTGCGCGAACCTCATCAAGAACTTCGGCACCGACGAACTCAAGAAGATCTATCTCGAGAAGATGTATTCCGGCCAGTGGGGCGGCACCATGTGCCTCACCGAGCCCGACGCCGGCTCCGACGTGGGCGCGCTCAAGACCAAGGCCGTGAAGCAGGCCGACGGCACGTATCTCATCACCGGCACGAAGATCTTCATCTCCTCCGGCGACAACGATCTCTATGAAAACATGGTCCATCCGGTGCTCGCCCGCATTGAAGGCGATCCGGCCGGCACCAAGGGAATCTCCATCTTCGTCGTTCCCAAGTTCTTCCCGAATCCGGACGGCTCGCTGGGCAAGCAGAACGACGTCGTGTGCGCGGGCATCGAGCACAAGATGGGCATCAAGGGTTCCGCGACCTGCACACTCTCCTTCGGCGACAACGGCAAGTGCGTCGGCTGGCTCCTGGGCGAGGAGCGCAAGGGCATGAAGATCATGTTCCAGATGATGAACGAGGCGCGCCTCTTCGTGGGCAACCAGGGCCTCTCGGTCTCCAGCGCCGCGTACATGCACGCGATCACCTATGCGAAAAACCGCATCCAGGGCGCGCACGTGACCCAGATGCTCAACCCCGACGCCAAGGGCGTCCAGATCGTCCAGCACCCCGATGTCCGCCGCATGCTGCTGTGGATGAAGTCCAACGTCGAGGCGATGCGGATGCTGTCGTATCTGGCCGGTTACAGCCTCGATTTCGCGCACGCGGCCGACGGCGAGGCCAAGAAGGAGGCGCAGGCGCTGGTCGAGTTCCTCATTCCGATCACCAAGGCCGGCAACACCGATCTCTCGTGGCTGGTGACCGCCGAGGCCTGCCAGGTATACGGCGGTTACGGCTTCTGCGGGGACTATCCGGTCGAGCAGTTCGCGCGCGACTCGAAGATCCTTTCGATCTACGAGGGGACCAACGGCATCCAGTCGATGGACCTCGCGATGCGCAAGCTCCTCATGAACCCGGAGCAGTACAACTATAGCATTTACAAGAAGCGCATCAAGGAAACCTGCGCCAAGGCGAAGGGCGTTGTGGACGACAAGTACATCGCGATGGTCGAGAAGGGCGTCGCGAAGATGGACGAGGTCGTCAACAAGATGAAGGAGCAGATGGCGGGCGGCAAGTTCCTCAACCTGTTCGCCACGGCGACACCGCTCCAGGTCGCCTTCCGCTTCCTCACCCATGCGTGGCTCCACCTGTGGTCGCTCACGCTGGCCACGCCGCAGATGAAGAAGCTCGTGGGCGACGCCAAGGGCGCCGACCGCGACGCGATCCTCAAGGACAACGCCGAGGCCGCGTACTATGCCGGCAAGGTCCTCTCGGCCCAGTTCTACATCGGCGCCGAGTTCCACCGGTACTTCGGCCAGATCGATTACCTCCTCTCGGACGAGAGCGCCGTCATCAAGACCTCCGACGAGATCTATACGGGGGCGCCGGCCGAATAGGCGCACGAAGCAGATTTGACCGACGGCGGCGGCGGTGGGGTTTCCTACCGCCGCCGTTTCATTTATTGGGCCTGGTGATGTTCGCGGCGCTCGATATCAGGGTATTGCGGAAAGTATTTCTGTCGGGACCAGCAGGGTCGGCGACGGGCCGCGATGGAGGTCTCCGTACAGAATGTACAGGAAGTACACCGTCACACGCCCGCGCGATTTCAGGTGTTGAAGGAATGCGGCGCTGGTGTTGTCGTGCCGGTCGAAGCGGAGCGGGATGGGCGTGGGCGATCCGTTGTCCGGCAGGAGGAGTGTGATGACGGTGTAGCGCTCGTCGCTCTCGATGTGCCAGCCGGGATTGTCGAGCACGCTTTCGGCGATCACTTCCTCGAAGGTGAGATAGATGAGCGCGAGGTCCCCGTCCGAGACGCATGCGCGGAACTCGCCCACGTCTTGCAGCGCGTGGTATAGGTCCGCGAGCGCGCCCTCGCGCGGAAGCGGGGTGTCGGGTGTGATGCCCTCGAGGGCGCGGCGCAATTCGTCGAAGCTGTCCATGTGCGTAGTGCGCGCCGGTCAGCCTGCGGACGCCGCGTTCGCGAGCTCGGCGTCGATGCCGTTTTCCTCGAGCCAGTCGAGCGAGCGCCGCGTGAGCTCGCCATCGTGAAACGCGCGCCACTTTTCGCGTATTTCGGGATAATTGTTGATTGCGTCGTTGAAGGTGCGGAACGGTTTTTTCTTCATGAGCGGCGTTTTGAGCTGCTCCTTGAGTCTCGCGTCCTGGATGTGGTCCACAAATTGCTCGATGATGGCGTATCGCTCCGCCGAGCCCATCGGGGTGATCGCCAGATAGCGATAGGGCTCCTGCTCGATCATACTGTGGATCTGGTCGGTATCCTCGATGGACTCGCTGAAGCGGTCCGCGACGGTGCGGATGACGGTACCGGTCTTGAGGTCCAGGTAGTGAGCGTGTTCGTTGGAATTGTTCTCGAGCGCCGCAACCAGGTCGCCGAATTCGATCGTGATCTTCGACATAGCCGTTATACGTTTTTCGCGATTGTTCTCGATACGGTATTGCATACTGGTCCCGGCGTTTCGGTGCTGTCAAGGATTTTCTGGATTGGCATTCGGCGCGCCGGCGAAATCCATCGCGAATGGGTGCGAAAAATGATTGCCAGCGTGATCCGGCGCCGATCGTATCAGCATGCGGCCGTGATGGAGAATGAGACCGCACCAGAGAGATTTTGCGACAATGGCAGGGGGCCATCATGAAAGGATCGCTCGCGCCGAGCACGGCCATGTCATTCCCGCTCACCATATCCGCTTGGAGGCGAACGGCGGGCACGATAGCCCTCGGCGCGTTCGTCGCGCTTTCCGTGTATCTGTTCGCGAAAATCAGCGATCTGGGCATCGTGTTGTTCTTGTTTAAGTTCGGCCTGCTCGTGGCGGTGCCGCTCATCTTTGTCTTCTATGAGATCGGCGTTCATTCGTATGTCTTCTCTGCGGAGGGGGTCGTCATCCGGTTCATCTATGGCCGAAAAAAGACGATCCTACCGGAGAATATTGTCCGCATGGCGCTCGACGACGAGTATCGCACGGACCTTGTCGTCAACTGGAAGAAAAGCCGCCGCCATGCGACGCGGACGATCCGGATTTCCGGGAAGCTGTGCGCGCCATACGGCTTTTCGGCAACGGGATTGCTCGACGCGCTTACGCGCCTCTATGGCGGAGCGGCGGCGCCGGATCGGTCGGTTTCGTAAGGCGCGCGCCGTGCCCGTCATCATTAACGGCGACGATTTTGGCCTCAGGCCATCAATTCACGAAAGTATCGCAGTGCTGATCCGGCGCGGCGCGATGACCAGCGCGAGCATTCTGGTCCTGCGCGATCCCGCCTCCTTCCACGCCGCCGCGCGCGCCTGCCGCGATTATGCCGACCGCGCGGGTTTCGGCCTTCATCTCGATCTGGACCGCTGGTTCCGCTTCGACGAGACGCGCCACTTCGGGACCGACGAGAGCGACATCGACGCGGGCTACGGCGAGCTCGTCCGCGAGCGTCGTCGCGCGCTCCACGACGACATCGTGTCGCAGATTCGCACGCTCCAGGACGCCTCCGTACCGGTGACCCACCTCGACGGCCATCACCACGCGCATCTGTTTCCCGGCGTGCTCGAGGTCGTCGTCGAGGCGATGCTCGAATGCGGCCTGTCGCGCATGCGCTTCAATCGCGCGTTCTACCGGAGCGCGGAGTCCCTCGGGCGGGCGCGGGAGTGTGTTGCGAAAAACGGAATCAGGATTCCGGACGGCTTCGTCGATCTCGCGGATATAATGCGCGGCGACGCGATGCCGTGTGACGACGACCGCATCATCGAGGTCATGGCGCATACCGACACGACGGACAACGAGTACGGCAGGCGCGATCAGCACCACTATTTGCTTGCACATGGCGCGTGCGGCCGAGCGCTCGTGACATTTGGGGCGCTCTGACCCCCTCCCGGGCCGAGCATTTTTTGGACATCCTGTCCATGCTCGGCATTGCAACATCCTGTTGGGAACCTCCCCCTTCGTTCGGGGGAGGGGATGTCCGCGGTTCTGCGTGATATCCCATGATTGTCAGATATCGATGCGAAACACGCAATGATTCCGTGTTTTTCTCGTGGAAATTTTCATTGACGATTTCCATCGATGAAGCACCATGCCCGCAACGATTACAGGTTCTCCAAATACGGAGACAAAAGGGAAACCCGTGCAAACCGGGTGCGGACCCGCCGCTGTAATCCCGCCCTCGAAGTTTGAGGGAACTCTTTCGGCCCAGTGCGCCACTGTCGCATGTGCGATGGGAAGGCCGCCGGAAGAGCGGGAGAGCCAGAAGACCTGCCTGTAACATTGGACCGATCCTCCCCGGAGATGGGCTGGATGGGCGTTCAGGTAACTGTGGATGAAAATGGGAATCCCCGGGCCAGCAATGGTCCGGGGATTTTTTCGTTATATGGGATTCTCCACGGTGCGGCGGGATTCCGCAGCCGTCCGCATGCGGTTTCGGAAAGGAGATGGATGACATGAACAGAGTATCTCGTTTTGTATTGATTTTAACGATAGCTGCCAGTGGTGTGCTCGTCCCGCAAAGGGGTCAGAGCCAGGATCCCGGGGTCAGAGCCCCTGACGGGGTCAGAGCCTCGGAGGATGGGAAAGGGAAATCAGGAGATCAAGGGGTCAGAGCCCCCGGGGAGAGCTCGGAGAAGGGGAGTGATGCCTCCTCGAAGAAGCCCGCGAGCGGCGCCGGCGAGGGGAAATCGAAAACGCCGTACCTCGACGAGATTGTAGTGACCGCGACGCGCACCGACGAGCGCCTCAGGAACGTTCCGGTGAACGTGGAGGTGATCAAAGCGCGAGAGATCGAGGAGACGGGCGATGTCTCGCTCGCGGACGTGCTGGGGAAGCGTGTCACGGGCAACTACATGAAGTACCAGGGCGGCCTGAGCGTGAATGGGATGCGGGGCTTCAATAACGATGTGTTCGGCGACGAGCTGAAGGGACATGTTCTGGTTCTCATCGACGGGCACCGGCTGGGAAGCGCCAATCTCGCGAAGATCCCGCCGGAGATGATCGAGCGTATCGAGGTCATCAAGGGGCCCGCCTCGTCGCTCTATGGCGCGCTGGCGATGGGCGGCGTCATCAACATCATCACCAAAAAAGGGAAGGGACCGCTCTATGCGGGCGTGAAGGGCGAGGCGGGGAGCTTTAACTATCTGAAGGGGGCCGGCTGGGCCGGCGGCATGATCTCGGATTGGGCCAGCTTTCATGTGTTTGGGAGCCGGATGGCCATGGGGGACTATCGCACGGACGATTACGGCACGGTGCACAATTCCTGGCAGCGCGACTGGCATACGGGCGGCAACCTGACCTTCTACATCGGCCAGAAGCAGACCCTGCGCTTTGGATTTTCCTATTCCGACATGACCAGCGGTTTCCCCGAATGGCGGTATACCCGCGGGGTGTACGACAAGGAGAAGTATGATCACTACGTCCAGGATGAAACGTTCGTGTATCTGGAATACGATCAGAACAACCGCCAATACAATCACCGTGAGCGTGCCCACGCCGATGCGGAATACAACCTCAAGGCGCTGAATGACAAGATCCAGTGGCGGTCGATGGTGTATTATCTGCGCGATTTCAATAAAACGAACTATGGCGACATCTATCTTAACCAGAAGCCGGAGGACTACGCCTACAGCTCCGACGATCAGACCTGGGGGACCGACCAGCAGTTCACGTTCGTGGTGCCGTATAACAAGATCGTCGTGGGCTATACCGGCGAGCACCTGAAGCGGATCACCCGCAATAAGGAGGCCGGAAAGTCGGCCACGCCCTTTGTCCCGAGCATGGAGTCCCGTACTAACAGCGGCTATGCGGAGGACATGGTGTCGCTGTTCGACGAGCGATTGATCTTCGTTATCGGCGGTCGCTATGATTCCTACGAAGTGAACCTGCTCAAACCGGCGACCGGCAGTTATGCTTCGTTTAGCAGGACAAAGCGCACCTTCCAGAATTTTTCACCGCGGGGAGGCGTGGTGGTGCGGCCGTTGGAGTGGTTTCGGTTGCGTGGCAATATTGGCGCATCGTTCCGTCCTCCCACGCCCGAGGAGCTGGCCGCCGAGTACGAACTCGCATGGGACCGGTGGTTGGGCAACAAAGACCTCAAGCCCGAGTCGGGCTACACGCGCGAGACGGGATTCGACATCAGCCTCCGGTCGTTTACCTTCGGGGCGACGTATTTCTTCACCTATGCGAAGAACATGATTCAGAAGTCGGGGGATAAAACCGAGTATCAGGGAAAACAGTGGACCACGTGGGAGAACGTGGGGGCGGTTGAGATCGAGGGCTACGACGTCTTCGCCTCGATCGCTGCGGGAAAACTGCTGGAGCTTCCCGTCGATCTCGATCTGTCGTCGAGCGCGACCTTCAACCGCCGCTATCGAAACATGATCACGAACGCCGATCTCATGTTTGTCGCCGACCAGGAGGTGAAGTCCAGCCTGCGCGTGGGATACAAGCAGGCGTCGGTCACGCTCTTCCATGTGTATGTGGGAACGCAGAACGTGTACAACTGGGATGACCCCTACAACTCGTGCGTCGAGATCAAGGATCCGTTTTATTACTTCGATCTCACCTTCCAGTGGCACATCAGCAAGCATGTGAAGATCGACGGCGGCATCTTTAATCTCACGAATCGCGATTACGAGTGGGTGCGCACGTATCCCATGCCCGAGCGCAACTACAAGCTCGGCGTCACGGGGACTCTATAGCACTATGTTCTATTTCACCACCTCCCCCTAACGAAGGGGGAGGTTCCCAATAGGATGTCGCAATGCCGAGCATGGACAGGATGTCCAAAAAATGCTCGGCGCGGGAGGGGGTAGGAGGGTCAATGAAACTCATCGCATCATGGAGCGGCGGCAAGGACAGCTGCCTGGCGCTGCATCGCGCCCTTCAAGCCGGGCACGAAATCGCCTGCCTGCTCAACTTCGTGACCGAGGGGGAGGACCGCTGCGCATTTCACGGTATCCCGTCGCGGCTCCTGCTCCTGCAGGCGGAGGCGATGGGGATCCCTATCGTCCAGACGGAGATGCCGCGGGACATGGCCGGATACGAATCGGCCTTCACGCGAAGCGTGACGAATCTCGCCTGGAGCCTCGACGCCGGGGGGATGGTGTTTGGCGACATCTACCTCGAAGAGCACCGGGAATGGGTGGAGCGCGTGTGCGGTGACATCGGCATCATCGCGCTCGAACCGCTCTGGGGCGGCGAACCGATAACTATCTCCCGGGAGTTCATCAACGCGGGTTTCCGGACGATCGTGGTGAGCGCGAAGGCCGATCTCTTCACGGCGGACGATGTGGGCCGCGACTATGATATGGGATTCGTCGAAACGCTTGTCCGTCGTGGGGTCTGTCCCTGCGGAGAAAACGGCGAATTCCATACTTTTGTATATGATGGACCGCTTTTCCGTAATAGAATTGTAATCAACAAAACACAAAAAACGCTGGTCGATGGATTCTGGGAGCACTGGGAACTTGATATTCAAGGCTTTTCTTTGAGCAATAATGATTGAGTGTTAAGAAGCATGGGGGTCAGAGCCCATTAAATGGGAAGCGACACTATGCTCCATCTTTTTCCCGAGCTCAAATGAAGCTCGGATAACAGGATGGAAGCACTATCGAATAAAAAAAGGGGTCAGAGCCCCCTTGTACCCCCATTTCTAGTGTGTCCACGAAAGACCAGGGTAGCCAAAAGAATGCGTTAACGGATCGAGTCGGTGCCGCCGCGCTCGTCGAGGCCGGAGCGCCTGAAGACGATGGTGCAGGCCGTACCGCCGTCGCGGGAGAGCGAGAGCGTCCCCTCGATTTGCTCGGCGAGGATGACTACCAGGCGCAATCCCAGGGTGTCGATATTTGCGATATCGACGGAGTCGGGCAGGCCAACGCCATCGTCGGCGACGGTGAGGCGATAGCCGCCGCCCTCATCGGGCCGAAGGACCACGGTGATTGCGCCGCGGCTGCCGTCGGGAAAGGCGTACTTGAGGGCATTGGAGATCAGCTCGTTGAGGATGAGCCCGCACGGGATGGCCGCATCGACACCCAGCGGCACGTCGGCGGCGTCGATGGCGAGTTTAACGCGCGTTTCGTCCATCTGGTATGAGCGGAAGAGCGCGGCGCCCAGGTTGCGGGCGTAGTCGCCGAAGTTCACCGAGGTGAAACTCCCCGACTGGTAGAGCTTCTCGTGGATCATCGCCATGGAGCGGATGCGTCCCTGCAGGTCGCGGCTGATGTCGCCCGGGGTGAGGCGCGCGAGGGTTTTCTCGAAATCGCGGAACTGCAGGTTGATCATGCTCGCGATCACCTGCATGTTGTTCTTGACGCGGTGATGCACCTCCTTGAGGAGGACCTCCTTCTCGCGGAGCGAGGCGCGGATCCGCTCGTCCGAGCGCGTGCGCTGCACCACCTTCCACATGCCGTCCATGAGGAGCTCCAGCTGGAGCGCGTCGGATTCGTCGTACGGCTCCGCCTTGTTGCCCACGCCGGCGACCAGGACCACCCGGTCGCCATCGAGGACGGGCACGCTCATGTGGCGCGTAACGGGGAAGTGCCCCTCGGGATAGCCCTTGCGGTCCGGATGGTTCGGGTAGTCGTTGTGGAAGACGACCCGTTTGGTGCGCAGGGAGTCCGCCCAGATGCCCGCGGACTCGACGGGGTAGTGTCGCATCTTCTCCGCGGTGCAGCGCTCCAGGGCCGCGCGCGACCAGGTGAAGAGCTCCAGGCTGATCCGGTCGTCCTCGATGAAGTGCGCGTAACCCACCTCGCTCCCGGTGAGCCGCACGCCCTCCTCGAGCGCGAAATCGATAATGTCCTTTTCGCTCGTGTTCTGCATTCGCCCAAGTTCGTAGAGCGCGCTAAAGCGCATCTCGTCGAGCCGGAGCTGATCCTCCGCCCGCTTGCGCTGGGTGATGTCGATCATATGCGCAATGCAGTAGCTGTCCTGCGGGTCCGGCGTTTTCACCAGTGCGGCGCTCAGGAGCACCCATATGACGGCACCGCTCTTGTGCAGATAGCGTTTCTCGAATATTGCGGAATCGATCGTCCCCGCGATCACCCGAAGAAGCTGCTCCCTGCTGATGTCGCGATCGTCGGGATGGGTGATGTCGTTGAACGGGATGCCGGCGAGCTCCTCCCGCGTATAGCCAAGCATTGCGCAGAAGGCGGTATTGCAATCGATGAAACGCCCATCCGTCCCGGTTATGGTCATGCCGGTTGGCGCATACTCGAAGGCCGTTTGGAAGCGCTCGGTCGCCTTCTGGAGGTTCGATTCGGATTCCTTCAACGCGGTTACATCAGTGATAAAGCCCTCCAGGAATAACAGCTCGCCCGAGTCCGCGAACACGCCCCGCCCCCGTTCCCACACCCATCGGTATAGGCCGCTTTTAGTGATGATGCGATAGGAATCCTCGAACTCCTCGCGCGCCGCAAGCGCGTCCTGCCATTTGCTCCAGAGCTCGTCGCGGCGCTCGTGCTCGACGATATCGTTGAAGGCGATCGTCCGGTTGTCGATGAAGTCTTCCGGCGTATAGCCGGTGATGGCGTAGCAGCCGTCGCTGATGAAGGCCATGGTCCATTTGCGGTCGTTCCGGCAGCGGTAGACGAAGCCCGGCAGGCTGGACACGAGCGTAGCGTACATGCGTTGGCTCTCCCAGAGCGCGTTCTCGATCCGCTTGCGCTCGGAGATGTCGCGAATGATCGCCTGATAAAATCGTTTCTCGAGTACCTCGATGAGGCGCGCGCTCACCTCGACGGGGAAGGTTGAGCCGTCCTTGCGGCGGTGGACGGTCTCGTATACGCTGCCGCCGTCGCGTGTTACCGCGGCGACTTGGTCCTCAAGCCCGGTGGCGCTCTCCGGGGCGCGCAGGGCGTGCACGTCCATCTCGAAGAGCTCCTTGCGCGAATACCCGTAGACCTCCACGGCGCGGTCGTTCGCCTCGATGATCCGCAGGTTCTCGTCGCCCAGCACGATGATGTCGTTGGCGTAGCGGGTGAGGTATTCGTAGTGGAAGCGCAATGCGCGGAGTCGCACCTCGGCCTCGTACTGCCTGCGGAAGTAGTTCGCCGAGCGGCGTTTCCACCAGTACCCCGCGATTGAGAGGGTGCCCGCGATGACGAGGGTTCCGATGACGAGTATCATCCAGAATAGGACGCGTACCGATCGGTACACCTCCGATATGTCGACCTTCGAGACGAGGTGCCATGGCGTCCCGTCGATGCCGCGCAAGTCCGCCAGCACCTCGACCCCGCGGTAGTCCATGCCCTCGACGATGCCCGTGACGCCCCGCACCGCCATCGCGGTGGGGAGCGCAGGCCTGTTGATTGGGTTTCGCAGGGAGAGGGCCGTGACCTTCCGATGCCGGAGCTCGTTCAGGTACAGAACGTCATCGCCATCGCGCCGCACCAGGAGCGTCTCGGCCGTCTCGCTGGGCGTGGGCCATTCCTGGATGAGCGGAAAGAGGAACGCGCGCGGGTCGACGCGGATCACCGCGCAGGTCGATACGGGCCCCGGTGCGGCGATGGCCCCGGAAAGCGGGACGATGAAGTCGCAGAAGATGTCCCCGTCGTCCGGGCAGCGATAGATGTCGGAGAAGAGAACGGTGTTCTCGCGCACGGCCCTTGCGATGAGCGTACGGACGTATGAGCTAATATGCGGGATCGGGTCGTCGACGCCGAAGAGGACGGTCCCGGCGGCGTCGGTGATGATGATGTCGGCATAGCCATAGTGCCGCACGATGTCGCGCATGTGCTCGCGCAGGTGAGACATCTCGGCGCCGCTGCGGGTCGCCAGGTACGCGCGGGAGCTGTCGCGCCAGTGCGCGGTATGGCTCAACAGCATCGCGTCGCCCATGCGTTCTGCGTACCAGGTGGCGATGTGCGCCGCCTTGAGGCGGGAGATGGCCGCAAGGTCCTCCGACCGACCCGAGCGGATCCGTTCCTTCTGGGACTGGAAGACGAGGATGGCCGCAACGATGATGAGTCCGACGAACGACGCGACGATGACGGGCAGACGGGGAGGGATCTCCCCGCTCGCCAGTGCCGTGCGCAGCTTTTCGATTTGTTTCGGGATCATACACGGTTCTCGCGACGCGCTCGGCCGGAGGCAGCCTGGGGCGGCCGCGAACCGGGCATCGTCACGCTGCCGGAAGCATGGCGGATCGGGCCCGGAAAAGCAATAACAAAATGCCCGTTACACCGCTAGGTCCGGACGTACTCGCGGTCGCGGCGGTTGATGAGGACGATATGCGCATAGTCCTTCCCCTTCTTCTTCTTGCCCTCGTGGACGATGCGCAGTCCCTCGTCGCGGCAGCGATCGCACGCCCCGATGGGTATCTCCACGCACAGCGAAAGCGGATTCGCGGACGATGAGGTTTCGATCTTCAAGGTCCCCGCGCACTCGTCGCAGATCATGATCGATTCCACCTGCTCCTCGCGGATCATGTCGGTGTCGTAGAAGACGCCCTTTCTGCGCACGTCGTAGTTGCCGGGCATCCCCCGCTCGCCCGACGGATTGAAATACGCGGCCAGGACCTCATCGGCCACCTTCTTTATGAAAGGCATGATGTTCCTCGGCTGCTCGATGCACGCAGCATCGTAGGTGGGCTCCCGCACGGCCGTGTAATCAACCCCGGCCATCGCGAGCACGATCCCCAGGTTCACGTACGGCAGCGCGCCCTGGATGGAGTAGCCGCCCTCGAGCACGGCGATGTCGGCGTTCAAGAGCTCGGAGAGGCGCGCATAGCCCTGCGCCGAGAAGTTCATGTTGGTGATGGGGTCGGAGTAGTGGTTGTCCTGCCCGGCGGAGTTCACCACTAGGTCGGGCTTGAAGTCCGTGAGGATGGGCAGCACCATGCGCTCGATCGCGTACAGGAACCCCTCGTCGGAGGTCTCCGGGGGGAGGGGGATGTTGATGGTGCGCCCGCGCGCATTGGGCCCGCCGTCCTCGAAGGTGAACCCCGAGCCCGGATACAGCGTGCGGCCGTCCTGGTGGATGGAGATGTAGAGCGTGTTCGGATCGTGCCAGTAAATGTCTTGGGTGCCGTCGCCGTGATGGCAGTCGGTGTCCACGATCGCGACGCGCAGCGGTCCGTAGCGCTCGCGCAGGCGCTCCACCATCACCGCCTCGATGTTGATGTTGCAGAAGCCGCGGTTGCCGTGCACCACCTTCATGGCGTGGTGCCCGGGCGGGCGCACCAGGGCGAAGGCCTTCTGCTCGGTCTTGTCCATCACCAGCTCGCCGGCCTTGATGGCCCCGCCTGCCGAGATGAGGTGCGACTCGGTGATCACGCTCGCGACGTCCGGCAGGCAGAAGTGGACGCGCGCGACGTCCTCCTCGCTCGCGACGAGCGGCTTGTACTCCGTGACGCCCGCGATGTCGAAGACGCCCTCCTCGCGAAGCTGGTCCTGCGTATACAGCAGCCGCTCCTCGCGCTCCGGGTGCGTGGGGCTGATGGCCCAGTCGAACGCCGGGAAGAAGATGAGGCCGAGTTTGTTCTGTGCGGTTATCATTGCTGTTTCCTCACCCCACTCGATATCCCTTCACGATGCCCGGCTTCACCTGGCACTTCACGCGGATGTTCCGTCCGGTGGTGGACCAGCCGCCCACCATGTTGAAGGAGGCGGCCTCGATGATCTCGGAGGCGCACTCCGCGGATTTGACGCCCAGCCCGGCGAGATGGTCCGCCAGTCGCGCCTGCGCGTCCTTCTTCGCGTGCTCCAGGGTGTAGGAGCCGGAGACGCGCTCGTTCACGTTGAGGAAGGGGATGAGCATCACGCCCCGCTCCGTGTCGGCGAAGAGCTCGATGTCCATGGTCGCGTGCGTGAGCGCGGCGCCGACGGCATTGGCCACCGCGTACTGCTCGGGCACGGTGATCGGCAGGCCGAAGCGTTTCGCGAGGGCGTCGGAGAAGGCGCGCGCGGGCCCTCCCATCACATAGAGGCGTTTCGGGACGATCGTCTTTCCCTCGAGCACCTCGTGGACGGTGTACACGGGCTTCTCGTTGATCGCGCGCACCATGGCGTCGCTCGCCTCCTTGATCGCGCGCATGGCGTAGTCGATGGCGGCGCCGGCCAGATCCTCCGGGGAGCGGCCGCTCTTCTTTGCGAGCGCGCGGACGCCCTTCTCGGAGGCGGCGGTGTCGCCGTAGGCGGCGAGCTTCTTCACGTTGAAGGCGTCGATGAGCGTGGGAGCGGAACCGCCATCGGCCATGGAGGGGCCGCGCCGCTCGGGTCCCGCGGTGACGGACGTGCCGCTCACGGCGAGGATCGAGTCGCCGCCGATGCCGATGGAGCGCGTTTTAAGCGCGCGCACCAGCGTCGCCCGTTCGTCGAGCTCGATGCCGTCCTCGACGAGGGGCGCGCCGTCGGCGAAGATCGCGATGTCGGTGGTGGTGCCGCCGATGTCCAGGACGACGGCGTCCTCGACGATGTCGCACAACGCCACGATGCCCATCACGCTCGCGGCCGGGCCGGAGAGGATCGATTCCACCGGGATGCGCCGCGCGACCGCAAGCGGCATGGTGCCGCCGTCGGCCTTCAGGATGTTGATGGCGGGGGCGATGCCGTGGGCGACCACGCCGGATTCGATCGCGTCGGCGAAGCGGTTGAAGATGCGCCAGACGGCCGAGTTGAAGTAGGCCGTGCTCACCCGGCGCGGGAAGTTGAGCGCGCCCGAGAGCTCATGGCCCACCGTGGTGAAATCGGCGTTTCCCTGGATGATGTCGCGGATGCGGTTTTCGTGCGCGGGATTGCGCGTGGAGAACTTGGATACGGCGGCGAACACCTTCACGCCGTTCTTGAGGCAGTGGCGCACGGCCTTCTGGATCTCGCCCTCGGCGGGCGGCAGCACCTCGGTCCCGCGATGGTCGATGGAGCCCGCGATGG
>ERZ795061.1546-NODE-1546-length-22292-cov-38.297207_pt1 | contig 22292 bp, 15 predicted proteins | sample MGYA00375145_ERZ795061 | MGnify/ENA primary metagenome ERZ795061 (study PRJEB30190, sample SAMN05720144) | anaerobic digester metagenome | isolation source: active sludge of municipal wastewater-treating anaerobic digesters | place: USA | collected 2014-12-22 ... | reverse complement strand
TTGAGATCAAGCTGCGCTAAGATGCCCCGCGGCTTGCCGCGGGGAGTTTCACTTTTTCTTCGTTTTTGCTTTTGTTTTCTTGCCTTCCGGCAATGCTTTCACAGGTTTGCTTTTAATCTTTTTCGTTTTTTCGACAAATTGGTCAAAGTCGCTCGTCGGCTCTTGTGCTTCACGTTGCAGGCGTTTGACCTCGAACTTTTCAAATTCCGTGGTGGCGTGTTCTTCGGCCATGCCCTGTGAAATCCTGCCGGCATGCGTCAGGATATTGCGCTCGTTAAACCGCAGAAAGGCATCGAGTTTCTTGATCCAGTCGGCCATGTGCATGGGTTTATGGCGGCGCGCCTGATCTTCGGCATAATCCAGATACATGGTCACCACACGGTTGAGTTCGCGGATTTCGTCTTCGCCCAGATAATTCTTGGCGACGGCAACATCGGTTTTACGAATAAGGCCGTGAGGCGCGTTTTTCCATGTCGTCAATCCCATGTGCGGCTTTTGCGCGTCAGCCCGTTGATAGACGACTTCCGCCGCGGTGTGTCCATGAATCGCCCAGTGCAGTTTGTTTTGTACCGTGGCAAAAAAGGTCTGGGTTATTTCGGCGCCGGAATCGTAATCAATGCTGGTGGCATAAATATCGGTGATTTTCTGGTAGAACATCCGCTCCGAGGCACGGATGGCGCGAATGCGTTCGAGGAGTTCATCGAAGTAGTTATCGCCAAGCGTGCGTCCGGCTGCCAGCCGGTCGTCATCCATGGTAAATCCTTTGGTGAGAAGTTCCGAAAGACGGGCGGTGGCCCATTTTCGAAAAGTCGTGCCGCGGGGGGAGCGGACCCGATAGCCCACCGCAAGGATGGCGTCGAGGTTATAATGTTCCACCATGCGGGCAACCATGCGGACGCCTTCGGTTTGAACTATTCGGAATTTCCGAATAGTTGCTGCTGTATCGAGTTCGCCCTCTCCATAAATACCTTTCAAATGTTCATTCACAGTCGGAACAGTTACCTGATAAAGTTCTGCGATAAGTCTTTGCGTCAGCCAGACGGTTTTCCCGTCGATGCGCACCTGCACACGCAGAGAGCCGTCTTCATAAATCAGCAATTGCCCTTCGGAAGATGCGGGAATAAGTTCATTCGCCATAGCCGATTTCCTTGAAAATATTGACAGCGCGCCAGAGATCTGCCTCGAAACCAAGATTTGCACCGCCGTTATTGTTTTTGTCTTTAGCCATAATTTAACTCACCATTAAAAAAGGAGCGATTTCGAATGTTAAAAACGTAATTCTGAAGGAAATTCTTTGGGTCGGCGGTTATCTTACTACTTTGAAACGACTTTGCAAGAAAAAATCAGTAATATCATAAACAATGCAAGCTGATCTTTGCACAACGCATAAAACCGCTAAGTTTGTCATACCTCTATGTAAAAAAAGCAAGTCCCTTTTTTACGTAGGGGAAGTAACAATCGTTCTGGCGCAGGCCGGTATCCAGACATCGTCCCCGCGGAAGCGGGGAACCAGTTCCTTTATTCCTGGATTCCGGATCGCGTTGCGCTTGTCCGGAATGACGGTTTTGATGATTTTTGTAATTGTGCAAAGCTCTCAAGCTGATTCTACACGGCTGCACTAAGGGAAAAAGAGGGCGGGTTTCAGGAGACGGGCTTTGTCCGCGCTACATCCCGGTGAAGAGCATGATGATGACGGGGACGCCGATGACGCGGAGAATTGCGTATTTTGCCGTCATCTGCATTCGTTAAGCTTGAGGGTCATGCGGGATTTGCCCCGTCCGGCCGGATAGTCCCGGAGCAGACCGCTGACCAGACATCCGGCGATTTCGCCGATGTCTTCATCCCCTTCGCTTGAAACTTCGCCCTGCCAGAGTTTATTGCCCGGCTTTTGGCCTGCCGCGCCGAAAACATCCATTCTGATTTGGCGAATCTGAACCGTATAGTATCCGCCGCCCTCGATCACATAGTGCGTGTCCGGTGATCCACCTTCGCGCGACGGCATCAAGACCGGGACCGGGCGGGACACGACCGGCTCCCGCCTCTTCTCAGTGGTTGTGCCTGCCCTCACAGCGACGAGGATATTCGGATTTCTGTCGTCATGGACAAAGCCCTTCTTTTCCATTTCGCTGCGGATGAGGACCGGCAGCTTTTGCGTCAGGGACTTTTCTCCCTCAGGAGGAAGAAAGGAAAATCTTTTCTGGGCCGAGGCGTTGAAGTTCGGCGCTGCATGACTTTCGACCTGCATGGCGATATGCGTTGGAGCGCAGCCCGCCATCCAGCACAGACAGGTCATTCCCAGCAGTGCGCGAAACAAAAATGTTCTCTTTGCGGCCATGCTACAAATCCTTGAGCAGCTTGTTTTCCGGCTGACGCGCCATCGTTTGATCAAACGTTTCCAGGGACGCTGAAAGGGCGGCGAATTCGGGGGACTGCGTAAAAGGCGTCTGGTTCAGTCCTCGTTTATCCATCGCGCCGATGACATACTGTACGGTCAGCGTGCTGACGTCGCGCGCGGGCTGATAACCCTGTTCCTCGCTTCCCTCCGTCCGGGCCATTGAAAGAATATCGCTTTTTACCAGATTGAAAAGAATTTCATTGACGAAGCGGATGGGAATTTCCAGTTGATTGGAGATGTCGCGGGCCGTCGCGGGTTTTTCTCCCCGGACGAACCGCTGGACCAGGTGATGGGTGATGCGCAGGGAAAGCAGCGTCCGGAGGCGGTGGCTGGCTGCGAGCGCGTCGGGTTCGAACTCGTAGGTTTCCACGTTCTGGTAGGCAAAAGACAGCTCCGCCCCGTACAGCACGATCAGCCAGCTCAACTGAAGCCAGGCGAGAAACAGGGGCAGGGCGGCGAAGCTCCCATAGATGGCATTGTATTGGGCAACGCCGATCTGGAACGTGATGTAAGCCCATTCGACTACCTGGAAAATCGTTCCGGTGATGATTCCGGCGATCAGGCCGACGGAAAATTTTACCTGAGTGTTCGGCATGAAAATGTAGAGGAAGGTGAAAAGCGCCCACATGAGGGTATAGGGCAGCAGCCTCAGAAGAAAAAAGATGACGGGGCCGAAGCTTCCCAAAACGGTGAACTTCTCCAGAATCAGATTCACCTGCGTGGTAATGAAAACGTTTACTCCGCTCGACAGCACAAGGATGACCGGGCAGATCAAAATAAGCGACAGATAATCGCCGAACATTCGTCCGATGGTTCGTTTTTCCCGGATGCCCCAGATGTCGTTGAAAGACTCTTCAATCTGCCGCAGCATTTTGACGACGGCCCAGAAAAGAACCACCAGGCCGACGCCGGCGATCAGTCCGCCCTTCGTATTGGCCAGAAGGGCGTCGGAAAACTGGATCACATTGGCCAGGATGTCCTCGTGGCCGGCCAGTTTTTCGCGCAGTTGTTCTTCCAGCACTTTCTGAAATCCGAAGCCCTTGGCGATGCCGAAGGCCATAGCCGCGATGGGGACGATCGAAACCAGCGAATAAAAGGTCAGGGAGGACGCGCGAAGCTGGCATTTGTCTTCGTCGAAGCCCCGAATGGAAAGGATCAGGACCCTGGCCAGTTTCAGAAAGAAAGATTTTCCCGGAGGGAGCCCCGTGCCGCGAATTCTCCAGATGTCTTTTCGGACGAAATCCGCCGTTTTTTGAATCCGCGTTTTGTTTTCGGCCATGATGTCTCCTTTAGTTTCCCAGAATGACTTCCCCCGTATCCGTGATCAGCTTTTCCGGCAGTTGAAAAAGTCGCCGGAAGACGCCCAGCGTTTCCTTTCCAATGGATCTTACCGGCATGGGCTTGACGTTCGGGTCTTTCCAATCGCCGTTAATCTTAACATAAATCGTGAGCACATTCCCGTTTTTATCCAGAATCAGCCAGCCCACGACCGGCATTTTTGACACAATCAGATCCAGCGTTTGCAGGGGGTGGATGCCGGCGATGCAGTCCACTTCTTTTCGGAAAGCGTCAACGCTGCCGGCCGCCGAGATTTCCATTGCGTCGCCGGCAATAAAGAAATCTTTTGAAGAAAACACGCCGTTTTGAACGGAGGCATGGGCGGTGATGGCGCTGTAAGGCATTCCGTCCTTGGCCATGTCCGGCAGTTTCAGCCGAAAAAGCTGAGAAACGTTCAGCAGGGAGAAAATTTTGGAAAGAACGGGAAACTTTTTCAGGACACCCTTTTCAGCCCGGATCTGCAAAGCGCCGGCTGCCGTTTTCTTCAGATCGGCAAATTGACTTCCGGAAGCGGTCAGGTCTCCGGAGACAGACAGACTGCCGGTGATCGGTCTGTCTCCGATGTTCATAACGCTCTGGAGCTTTGCCAGGCTGATTCCGTCGGCGGCAAGATTCGCTTCATAGCGGTTCCGACCGTCCGGACGAAGGGTCGCTTTGCCTTTTGCCCGGATGTGCCCGTCAAAAACATCCGCTTCCAGGGACTGGACGTTCAGCTTTCCGGGTGTGTAGTTCAGCACGGCCTGCAGGGCGCTGAATTCAACGCCTTCCAGAAAAGCCGCGTCTGCCCGAACGGTTGCGTCGACGGTTGCGCCGGATGGCGCGGAATCGTCTTTTTTGGATGTTTTCAGGGAGGCCAGAAGGGCGATGTCATCGGAATGGATACGAGGGGAGGTTATCTCCGCCGTAATTTTCGGCGCAGCAAAATCCCGGATGCGCCCCGACGCGTTGAAAAAAGTTTTCCCCAGGCCGAATGAAAGACGGCTGACCTGGAGGTCTCCGCTTTTCCAGACTGCCTCCGCGCTGACGACGGAAAAAGACGCGTCGTCTTTCGGGCTTGTCCATCCGAGATCCTGTGCGTGGAGCCGATCGGCGCTGAAGTGAACCATGACGACCGGTTTGCGAAAATCATCAACGCTGAACTTTCCCTGAATGTCGCTTTCTCCGATTTTTGCTTTGAGCGGACCCGTTTCCATTTTGTCGCCCCGGAAATAGATCTGCCCGGTCAAGCCGTTAACCGGCTTGTCGAGCGCCGGGACCGTCAAAGAAACGTTGCTCAGCGACGCGTTCCCCGTCCATTGCAGAGAGGCGGGATGAAGGAGGTCGCCCTTGCCGGAAACATTGAGCGAGGCGGTGCCCGAAGGATTCATATTCCTCAGGACAGGAAACAGGGCTGCGGCTTTACGAAGGTTCATGGTTTTCGATTCGGCATGCAGGGAAAGAGGAATCTCTCCGGAGAAGTTATAGGTCGCCGAACCGCTGATCTTCACAGGTGGCAGATCACACCTGAAGGAAGAAAATGTCAGTGTTTCCGCATGGACTATCATTTCGGCGGTCAGGTTGTTTGTTTTGGAGGCGGGTTTTTCCAGGATGTCCGGAAACGCATAGGAAGCTTTGGTCAGATCCCAGTTGGCATGGACGCGGAAATCGGAGGCCGTTCCCTTTCCCGACAGATCGAGAGTGGACGGACCGTTGAAGCTGAAATTACGAAACCGGTCTTTTCCCAGAAGCCATACGACTTCCTCGCGGGTTGGCTGGACGGTCATGTCTGCCGTGTATTCAACGGGACCGGGCCTCGCAAAATCGGAAATGCTTCCTTCCAGTGAAAAGGGCGATTGGCCGAAAAGCCCTTTCATGCCGCGCAGCCGGAACAGGCGGTTTTGAAGTTCCAGGGTGCCGCGGATGTCATGAAAATCCGGCGCGGTTTGTTGCGCTGAAAAAACGCCTTCACTGACGTCCGCCCGGAGGGAGAGGACCCCTGCATTTTCCGGACTGTCGATATGTGCGATCTGACTTTTCCTGCCTTTGAGCGTTCCTTCGCTCAGGCGGAAATTGCCGTCCCGAATGTGCGCGGCAATAAAATCTCCCACCGTTTTTGGAATAATTTTCCATGGAATGAAGGGCCGCATTTCCTTCAGGGAAAAAGCCGACGTTGTGGCGGTAGCCGTCAGGAAGAAATCTTCCTTGTCCAAGTCCTCGATGTTCAGGCGGCCGCCGGCTTCAAAGCGATCGATTGCCAGGCGTGACACGTCCAGCGAAAGATTTCCAGTGTTGCGGCTCAAAGCGTAATCGAGGCGGACCGTCTGCGGGGTGAGCGGATTGGAAAAAGCCCTGGAGCAGTCGAGCAGGGCGCTTTTCACTGCGACGCTGCCCTTTGATGAAAAATTTGCCGGGGTTCCGGAAAAATTTGTGTCCACATCCAGCAGGCCGCCCAGCCGTTCAATGGATGCCTTATTCTTCAGATAGGGAGCGTAATGCTGAAGATCCGATCCTGTAAGCCGGATGGAAGCGTTCAGGGTGCTTGCCCAAACGGGTTTATCGGGCGGGGCGGGGTCAAAGGTTCCTTTCAGGGAAAGAGCCGCCTGGTTCCGGTCTTCGATCACGGTCGCATTCATTTGATATTGAAATGGACTGCCCCACAAAGGAGAATCAACGGTGCAGTCGAGATCATCCAGACGGGTGGTGATCCCTTCATTTCCCGCAGCCTGATCCTCAAATATCACCGATCCTTTTTCAATGGTGATGTTGCGGACTTTCAGCGATGTTTCCTTCCGGGGTTTTGCCAGAAGATCGGCAATGTTCAGTTCCCCGGTTCTGTCCCGTTTCAGTGAAAAGACGGGCCGATCCAGAGTAACTTCCCTAAGGGAGATTTGATTTTTCAAGAGGGGGAGTATGTTCAGGTGAAGGAAAGCGGAACGGATGTGAACGAAGTCGGCAACGCCGTCTTTTTCCTTGATGACGATGCCGGTAAACGTAAACATCAGTCCTTTGCGAAGGGAAAGCGAGCCCCTGCCCTCGTCGTAATGAACGGTGCGGTTCAGTTCTTTGCCGATCATTCTTGTTAGAGGTTCCCTGAAAGCATCCGGTTGAGAGAGTTTCCAGGAAATGAAGAGCCAGGCAGATGCCAGAAGAACGGCGACCGCGGCAGCGCCTATCCCAAAAAATAAAATGATTTTCTTTTGCGTCTTCAAACAGAAGCCTTTTTACGATGGTCTTTGATTATGGAGCGTTAAGCATTCCCGCGCGCGTCCAGATCCCGGAAGGCCCTGATTCCGCAAAGGCTGGTTGCCTCCAGGATTCCCCGGGTGATGGCCCGGGTCATGCAATCTGCGGTGCTGCGCCCCATTTCCGTCAGCATTTCCGCCGCCGGAGATTCGAAAAATCCACGGGTTGCCGGCAGTTTCCGCTTGTTGGTCCCAAGACAAAAGATTGTGTCTCCGTCAAACATGGTGTGCGACGGGCGGATGGCGCGGGCAAATCCGTCATGGGCCATCTGGGCAATTTTTTGCGCCTGCGCTTTGGTCAGGACGGCGTTGGTTGCGACCACGCCGATGGTTGTGTTTTGTCCCGCGGAAGCCACAGGTGGCGGAGGCAGCTTCACCGCTCGCTTTCCAAGAGCTCCGAATTCCGATCCCATTCCCTGTCTGATTTCCCAGAAGCGCCCCGTCGCGGGATCGATGACGGAGCCGAGAGGGTTCACGGCAACAATCGCCGCGACGATGATTCCCGAGGGCAGGGCTTCGCTGGCCGTTCCCAGGCCGCCTTTGATCCCTCCGGCCATGGCGCCCGTTCCCGCGCCGACGGATCCGAGGGGAAAGCCGGCGCTGCCCGCGGCGTCGCAGGCTGCCGCCCCCCATTTTGGACCGATCGGCGGAACGAACTGCTTTCCCCGGCCCAGATCAAAAAGAGCGGCCGCCGGCACAATGGGCGCCACATGGCCGTCCTGCAGCGGAAATCCCCAGCCTTTCTTTTCGAGCCGGCGCACCACGCCGTCGGCCGTTGCCAGACCATAGACGGATCCGCCGGTCAACACCACCGCCTGAACTTTTTCCACCAAGTTCATGGGCTGGAGCAGGTCCGTTTCGCGGGTTCCCGGTGCGGAGCCGCGAACATCCACGCCGGCTGTCGCTCCTTCCGGGCTGAGGATCGCGGTGACGCCGCTTGCGTATTTCCGGCTGGTGAAATGACCGACCAGGATTCCCTCAACATCGATCAAAGAATTGTGTCTTCCCGTTTTCGGCATCTGAAGTTCTCCTTGATTGCTTTTTTCGAAATATCCCGGCCCGTCAGCATCCTGTCGCGATCCGCTGCTGAAAGATTGAACGGTCATTGCAAAACCAATTTGCATTTTATGTAGCACATGTCATTTGAGAGTTCAGCTTTTTTTTCGTTTTCGATTCCAGTGGCCACGAAGGATAAACTCGTGTATGATGCCGCGCATGAAAAGAGGAAGCGGCATACTGCTGGCGATTTCTTCGCTGCCCGGACGGTTCGGCATCGGAACGCTCGGGGAGGGCGCGCGAAAATTTGTCGATTGGCTTGGGCAAAGCGGGCAGGCCTACTGGCAGATTCTGCCTATTTCGCCGACGGGTTTCGGCGACTCTCCGTATCAGGCGTTCAGCGCCTTTGCGGGCAATCCGTATTTTATCGATTTGGAGGATCTGCATCGGGAAGGACTGCTGCCCCGCGGGGCATTGGACCTTTGTGAAAGTTTTTTTGCGAGTGATCCGGATTCCGTGGATTATTACGCGCAATACCTGGGCAGGCCTCAAGTTCTTTCTCTTGCCTTCCGTCATGGCGCCGGGCGGCTGGCTGCCGGGCTGGAAGCTTTTCGAAAGCGCCACCAAAGCTGGCTCGGCGATTACGCGCTGTATATGGCGCTGAAAGGCGAATACGAAATGAAGCCTTTCGATCAATGGCCGGAAGCGCTGGCCCTGCGATACCCCGCCGCCTTGAAGGAAGCCGCAGCCCGCCTCAAGGAGCAGGTCGACTATCATATCTTTGTTCAATACCTTTTCTTTCGCCAGTGGGACGCGCTGCGGAAATATGTCGGCGGCAGGGGGATCCGAATCATCGGCGATATGCCGATCTACATGGCGCCGGACAGCGCGGACGCCTGGGTCGAACACGACATTCTGGATCGCGAGAGGCGCGTCGCGGGCTGCCCGCCGGACTACTTTTCAGCAACGGGACAGCTCTGGGGAAATCCGCTTTACGACTGGGAGAAATTGAAGGAAACGGAATATGCGTGGTGGATGCGAAGGATCGCCCATCAACTGTCTCTGTATGATGATCTGCGCATCGATCATTTCCGCGGCTTTGAAGCCTACTGGGCGATTCCCGCCGGCGCGAAGACAGCCGAATCGGGGCAATGGCTTCCCGGTCCGGGCATCGACTTTTTCCGCCGCCTGAAAAAAGCGATCGGCGATCCGCCCCTGATTGCCGAAGACCTGGGGTATCTGACGCCGGAGGTTTTCGAGCTGCTTCGCGAGACCGGCTTTCCCGGTTTGAAAGTGCTTCATTTCGCCTTTACGCCGGGCGGGGAAAGCATTTACTTGCCGCACCGGTATGAGAAAAACTGCGTGGTTTATACGGGCACGCATGACAACGACACAACCGTCGGATGGTATCGCGGTTTAGCCAAAGATGAACTAGCTTTTCTGGATGCCTATCTGGACGGCGTTGACGAAGAGCGCATTCACTGGCAGTTGATTCGACTGGCCATGAGCTCCGTGGCCGATGTGTGCATTTTCCCGATGCAGGATGTGCTGGGGCTTCCGTCCTCGGCGCGCATGAACCGGCCGCAGACGGCGCAGGGAAACTGGCGGTGGCGTCTGACGGCGGACAAGCTGGATGGCGAGCTTTCGCGGAAACTGGCCGGTCTGACCGAATTATTCGGCCGTCAGCGGTGAAGTCATGATCAAAAACGACATTCCGCAGGACGAGATCTACCTCTTCAATATCGGCGAGGCGCAGCAGGCCTACGCCACTTTCGGCTGCCACCGCGTGGACGAATCCGATCTGCACCGATTTCTCGTCTGGGCGCCCAACGCGCGGGAGGTCGGCGTTGTCGGGGACTTCAACGGCTGGGACGCTTCCCGAAACCGGATGGAGCGCCTTGATTCGGGTGTTTTTGCGGCATTTGTGCCCGGCCTTCGAGACGGGGACTGCTACAAGTATGCAATCCAAGGCCACGACGGAAAAACGGTGCTCAAGGCGGATCCCTTCGCGTTTCATGCCGAGGTTCGTCCGGCGACCGCCTCAAAGGTCTGGAGCCTGGGCGGATACGACTGGCGCGATGCGGAATATCTGAAGCGGCGCCACGGACAGAACCTTCTGAACCGGCCGGTCGCCATTTACGAAATGCACATCGATTCGTGGCGGAAACGAGAGGGATATGCGTTCGCGAACTTTCGTGAGATTGCTGACGAGCTTTCCGATTATCTGGTCGAGATGGGCTTCACGCATGTGGAGATTATGCCCGTTCTCGAACATCCGCTGGACGATTCCTGGGGGTATCAGGTAACCGGTTTTTACGCGGTAACCAGCCGCTACGGGACGCCTCAGGATTTCATGTATTTTGTCGATGTCATGCACGCCAAAGGCATCGGCGTCATCATGGACTGGGTGCCGGCTCATTTTCCCCGGGACGAACACGGCCTGGCGCGCTTTGACGGCACCTGTCTCTACGAGCATCAAAACCCGATGCAGTCCGATCACCCGCAGTGGGGCACGCTGATTTTCAACTATGCCCGTCCCGAGGTGGCAAGCTTTCTGGTTTCCAGCGCGATGTTTTTCTTTGACGTGTGCCACATCGACGGGATTCGCGTGGATGCGGTCACATCGATGCTCTACCTGGACTACGCCCGCAATCCGGGCGAATTTGTGCCCAACGAAGACGGGGGCAACATCGACCGCTCCGCGGTGGCTTTTCTGCAAAAGCTCAATTCCGTGATTCTGACGCGCTACCCCGGCGTCATGACCGTTGCGGAAGAATCGACGGCTTACCCGATGATCACCAAACCGCCCTACGACGGGGGGCTGGGTTTTTTGTTCAAGTGGAATATGGGCTTCATGCACGACACGCTGAGCTATATGTCGATGGATCCCTTCTTCCGCCAGCATCATCACAGCAAACTGACGTTTTCCATGCACTACGCGTTTACGGAGAACTTCATTCTGCCGTATTCCCACGACGAGGTGGTCCACGGCAAAAAATCCCTGCTCAACAAAATGGTCGGCGCGTACGACGAAAAATTCGCATCGCTGCGCCTGCTGCTGGGCTTCATGTACGCGCACCCCGGGAAGAAGCTGCTCTTCATGGGCGGGGAGTTCGGGCAATTTATCGAGTGGGACTACCGAAAGGAACTCGACTGGTTTCTGCTGGGGTATGAACGGCACGGCCAGATGCGCCGGTACGTGCAGGCGCTGAACGAGTTTTATACCCGCACCCCGGCGCTGTATGCAATCGACGACGGGTGGGAAGGGTTTGCCTGGCTCAACGTGAACAACGCAAAGCAGAGCGCCGTGAGTTTTCTGAGGCGGGGCGCGCGCCCCGAAGAGGTCTGCGTGTGCGCCTTCAACTTTACGCCGGTGCCGGTGGAGCGGTTTGTGATCGGGCTGCCGTCCGGCGGTGCGCTGCGGGACGTCTTCAGCAGCGACGATGCGAGATTCGGAGGAAGCGGGCGCGGCGCGGCGCGGGTCATTCAAGCCGTCCATAAAGGTTTTGAAGGCCATCCGTACCGCGCGGCCATTGACCTGCCGCCGCTGGCGGCCGTTTATTTTGAAATGGATTCCTATGAAAAGGGTTTGAAATGAACAGCGCATTGCAGGAAACTCTGGCTGAAAAAAAAATGAAGGCTCCGCCCCCGGTTCTGATGATCGGGGCGGAATGCGCGCCGTTTGCCAAAACGGGAGGGCTGGCGGATGTGATCGGAACGCTGACGAGAGAGATGAAAAGGCTGGGATTCGATGCCCGGCTGATGCTGCCGTTTCATCGCGTCATCAAAGACCGGTACCGGGAACGCGTGCGTCATCTGGTCAGCTTCAGCGTGGACATCGGCGGGCGATCCCAGTATGTGGGAATCGAACAGTTCGACGGGGAGGACATTCCGGTTTACTTCATCGACAACGAACATTACTTCGGTCATGCCATTTACTGCGGCGGCAATTTCGAGGGAGAGCAATACGCCTACTTCACGCGGGCGGCCATCGAGTCTCTTCCAATGATTGGTTTTGAGCCCCGGATTCTTCACGTGAACGACTGGCATACGGCGATGATCCCCATGCTGCTGAAAACCCAGTATGACCGCCTGCCGCAGGGACGGTGCCGCACGGTTCTCTCCATTCACAACCTCGGCTATCAGGGACGCTTCCATTTCGACTTCGTTTCCCATTTGCTGGGCATCGAGAGCCGGTATTATCATCCGGACAACATCGAATATCACGGCGACGCGAACTTTTTAAAGGGCGGCATCGTTTACGCGGACAAACTGGTCACGGTCAGCCCGACTTACGCCCGGGAGATCCTGACGGCGCATTACGGCGAAGGTCTGGAGGGCATTCTGGCCACACGGGCGGACGACCTGACCGGCATTCTCAACGGGATTGATGTCACCGCCTTCGATCCTGCGTCGGATCCGTTTATTCCCTATCCGTATGACGCCTCGTCGCTTTCCCAAAAGCAGAAAAACAAGAAGGCTCTGATTGCCGAGCTTGGCTTGAATCTTTCTCCGGAAGCCCCTCTCATCGGCATGGTGACGCGGCTGACGAGGCAGAAGGGGATTGACCTGGTCCTGCGCGTCTTCGAAGAGATTATCGCGGCGGGGGCCGGTTTTGCGCTGATCGGGACGGGCGATCACGCCTATGAGCATTTCTTCCGCGGGGCCGCGCACCGGACGGGCGGCAGGGCCGTCGGCGTGACCGAGTTCAATGATCCGCTGGCGCGCCGCATCTACGCGGGATGCGATTTTTTCCTGATGCCCTCTCAGTTTGAACCCTGCGGCCTTTCGCAGATGATTGCGCTGCGCTACGGGACGCTGCCGATTGTCCGGGCGACGGGCGGCCTCCGGGACACGGTCTTTCCCTACAACGAATATACAAACGAAGGAAACGGCTTCGCTTTTGAAAACTACAACGCGCACGACATGCTTCATACGATCCGTTACGCACTGGGCGTCTATGAAAACAAGGAGCGGCTGGCCTCGCTTTGCGTGCGGGCGATGAGTCAGGATCTGAGTTTTCAAAAAAGCGCGCTTGCCTACGCGAAAGTATATGTGGATGCGGCCGGAAAATGAGACGCGGATTTTCCATTGACAGGCGCCGGGACGTACAATAAAACGGTTTCCCATTCCGGAGGGAGCGGACTCTGCTTCCGATCCCAAGAGTAAAGGCGAACAGGTGAAAAATAGGATTGAGCAAATAAGGGGAATCATTGAGGGAAAGCTGAAACGGTACTACGGCCGCGCGCTCGAGAACGCCTCGGACGAGGAAATGTTTCAGGTGACGGCGATGAGCATCCGCGACATCATGCTGGAGCGGGGGGTCCTGGCCAACGAAACGGTTGAAAAAAAGGGGCACAAAAGACTCTGCTACCTTTCGGCGGAGTTTTTGATGGGAAGAGCCCTGGTGAACAATCTCATCAATCTCGGTCTGCTTGCGGAGTACCGGGCTGTCATGGCCGACATCGGCTACCCTTTTGAAAAGCTCGAAGAGCAGGAAATGGAAGCGGCGCTGGGAAACGGAGGCCTGGGCCGGCTGGCGGCCTGTTTTCTGGATTCTCTTTCCACGCTGAATCTGCCGGTGACGGGCTACGGCATCCGCTATGAATACGGAATGTTCCGCCAGCACATCGTGGATGGGCAGCAGACGGAAGTTCCGGACGACTGGACGGCAAAGGGCGACATCTGGGAAGTCGAACGCCGCGAGGAACAGGTGGAGGTTCGCTTTGACGGCACGGTGGAGGAGGTGTGGACGGAGGGCGGGATGACCTGCGAGCACAGGGATTACCAGACCGTACTCGCGGTGCCCCACGACATGCCGGTCATCGGCTTCGACAGCCACACACCTGCGACGCTCCGGCTCTGGCGGGCGGAATGTCCGTCCGGCTTTGACCTTCACTCCTTCAACAAGGGTGATTTTGTCTGCATGCTGCGTCAGAAAGAGCTGGCCGAGTCGATTTCCAAGGTACTGTATCCTCAGGATAATCACATGACCGGGCGCATGCTCCGCCTGCGGCAGTATTATTTTCTGGCTTCCGCCACGATGCAGTGCATCGTCCGCGAACACAAGAAGCGATTCGGCGACGTGCGCACGCTGCCCGAAAAAGTCGTCCTGCAGATCAACGACCTGCATCCGGCGCTGGCGATTCCGGAACTGATCCGCATCCTCATCGACGAAGAAGGCCTGGGATGGGACGATGCCTACGCCATGGCCGGCCGCGTGTTCAACTACACCAATCACACCGTCATGCAGGAGGCTCTGGCGGCCTGGCCTGAACATGTGCTCCGGTCGATGCTGCCGCGCGTTTACGCAATCGTCGCCGAAATTTCCGAACGATTCAACGGGCGCCTCTGGCAGACGTTTTCTCAGGATCGCGATAAAATCGATCAGTTGACCATTATGGCCTACGATGAAGTCCGCATGGCCAATCTCTGCGTGGCGGTATGCCATAGGGTCAACGGCGTTTCGCAGCTTCACGGCCGGATTCTGAAGACGCGGACCTTCCGGGATTTTTATGTCATGTTCCCGGCGAAATTCACGGCCATCACCAACGGCATCACCCAGCGGCGCTGGCTGGCCGCGGCGAATCCCGACCTGTGTAAGCTGATCGCCGACCATATCGGCGATAAATTTCTCCGGGACTACAACGAACTGGAGCGGCTCAAGCCGCTGGCGGATAAACCGCGGTTTTTGGCTGATTTCGCGGAGGTCAAGCGCCGCAACAAACTGCGTCTGGCCGAACAGGTGGCCAAACAGCAGGGCATTGTCCTGGATCCCGACTCGGTTTTTGACGTGCAGGCTAAAAGGCTTCACGAATACAAACGCCAGCTTTTGAAAGTGCTGCACATCCTGTTTTTGTACAATGGTTTTACCGGCGATGCGGGCTTTGCTCTGCCCCGGCCGGTGACGTTTCTGTTTGCCGCCAAGGCCTCGCCGGCCTACTGGCGGGCCAAGAGCATCATCCGGCTCATCAATGCCGTGGCCGCCCTCGTGGAGTCGCATCCCCGGACCCGGGATGCTATCCGCGTCGCTTTCCTGGAAAATTACAACGTCTCCCTGGCCGAACGCCTGATTCCCGCGGCGGACATCAGCGAACAGATCTCCACGGCGGGGTATGAAGCTTCCGGAACGGGCAACATGAAGTTCATGCTCAACGGCGCGGTGACGCTCGGAACCATGGACGGCGCGAATGTGGAGATCTTCGAAAGGGTGGGGCAGGACAACATTTTTATCTTTGGCGCGGGCGCCGCGGAGATCGACCGGATGGAAACCGAAAACAGCTATCGTCCGAAAGATCTCTTTGACCGGAACGAGGAACTCCGGGGGGCCGTTTCCCGGCTGGTGGACGGAACGCTGCCCGGCGCCGCAGCCGACCAGTTTCAGGACCTTTATCATTCTCTGCTGTTTGGCGATTACGATCGGGCCGACCGTTACTTTCTGCTCTATGATTTTGACGCCTACCGCGCCGCGTTTGAAAATGTGCTTGCCGCCTACACGGATGAACCGGCCTGGACAAAGAAGGGCGTGCTCAACACGGCCGGCGCGGGATTCTTCAGCGCGGACCGGACCATCGAAGAGTACAATCGTCAGATCTGGGGTCTCCGGCCCGTCTGATTTGCAAGACAGGACGCCAGCGATGCTGATCAACTACAAAAAAGAAATGATGCACGACTCGACGATGCCGGAATATCGCGATCCGGCAGGGGCCGTCGTTGCCGGCGCGCCGGTGGTCCTGCGCTTCCGGACAAAACTGGAAAACGTGGAAAGCGTCTATCTGTGTCTGATCGGGGACGGTTTTCACGAGGATCATCTGATGCGGCGCGAGGGCGATGCCTGGCAGACGGAAATCACCGCGCCTTCGATTCCCGATGTGTACTGGTATTATTTCATGGTCCGCGTGGGAGGAAGACTCAGTTATTACGGCGCGGCGGCAGGAAGAACCTGCGGAATCGGCGCCGTTTACAGCGCGCCGCCGCCCGCATACCAGCTAACCGTTTACGATAAGGGGTTTGAGGTTCCCCGGTGGTTTCAGAAAAGCGTAATGTATCAGATTTTCCCCGACCGTTTCCGGCCCGGCCGCGATTCGACGGCCCGGCAGGGGATCGCGTATCACCTTGCCAAAGGCCGCCGCGCCTATCTGCACGACTCATGGGACGAAGAGCCGCTCTTCACCCCGCTGCCGGGGGAAACGGCCTACAATCCCTGTGACTATTTCGGGGGCACCCTCAAAGGCATCGAGGCGTCTCTGGATTATCTGAAAAGCCTGGGCGTGAACGTATTGTATTTGAATCCGATTTTCGAGGCGGCCTCCAACCACCGGTACAATACCGCCGACTACTTCCGCGTCGATCCGGTGCTGGGCACGGAGGAGGATTTTCGGTCCCTGTGCCGTGCGGCCGAGGGAAGGGGGATGCACATTCTTCTGGACGGCGTGTTTTCCCATACCGGCTCCGACAGCATTTATTTTAACCGGGAAAAAGCCTATGACACGCCGGGCGCCGCCAACAGTCCGGATTCTCCCTACTACACCTGGTACACGTTTGAGCGGTATCCCGATCAGTACCGCTGCTGGTGGGGGTTTACGTCATTGCCCGAAATCAACAAGCAGGATCCGGGCTGGCAGCGATATGTCATCACCGGCGCCGACAGCGTCGTGAAGCACTGGCTTCGGGCGGGTGCGGCAGGCTACCGCATCGATGTGGCCGACGAGCTGCCCGACGACGTGCTGAAAAAAATCTACGAAGCCGCGAAACAGACGAAATCGGAGGCGGTGATGATCGGCGAGGTCTGGGAAGACGCGACCACAAAGCACAGCTACGGCGTAAAAAGACGCTACGCGCTCGGAGGGATCCTGGATTCGGTCACGAATTATCCGCTGCGCAGCGCCATGATCGCTTTTCTGAAAGGCCAGTCCGACGCCTTTGACCTGAAGCATTTTCTGGTGGATCAGGCGGCCAATTATCCCGCGCCCCTGTACTACGCCCTGACCAATCTTCTTTCCTCCCACGATGTGGAGCGCGTGCGCACCGCGCTCAGCGCGCGCATCGATCCGCATCAGTTGACCCGAGAGCAGCAGGCTTCTTTTGTTGTCAGCGACAGCCAGAATAAAAAAGGCGCCAGGCGCCAGCGCCTGGCCGCGGTGCTGCAGTTCTGCCTCCCCGGTGTTCCCTGCGTCTATTACGGCGATGAGAAAGGCATGACCGGTTTTCTCGATCCCTTCAACCGTGCGCCTTTCACTGAAAAAGCGCCGTACGACCTCACGGACGAATACCGAAGGCTGGCCGGGCTGCGCGCCTCGGCGGACACGCTGCAAACGGGCCATGTCGTGTATTTCGCCCCTGATGCCGACTGTCTCGGCGTTTTGCGCTACATTATCGGGGGAAAGGACGCTCTGGGTCGGCCGGCCGGGGACGGCGTCTATTTCATGGCGGTCAACCGTTCCGATGCGCACCGGCTGGTGGTCTTCGATTTTGCGGGAAAGCATTCGCTCTTTGCCGAAGCGGATCAGCAAAGCCTGCTCCCGCTGTTCAACGGGACGTTCACCTGCCTCTTGACCCAAAAGTCCTTTACGTTCATCGACGCGCTTCTGGAAATGTCACTGGATCCCCTCGGGGCCGTGTGGCTGAAGGTCGCCTGAAGAGCGCGGGGAGCCCGGAAGGGGACAATCCCAGAAAAGGAAATGCAAAATGACGTACCAGGAAACTTATTTGCGCTGGAGAGCATGCGTTACGGAACCGGATCTGCTCGCCGAACTGGAGTCTATTCGGGACGATGACGCGCAGATTCAGGACCGTTTCCTGAGGGACCTGCCCTTTGGGACAGCGGGACTGCGCGGTGTGATCGGTGCGGGTATTGCCCGAATGAACCGCTATGTCGTCGGCCGGGCGACGCAGGGACTGGCGGATTATCTGACCGGTGTCGCCGGCGCCGGGGCGTCCGCAGTGATTGCGTACGATTCCCGAAGATTTTCTTTTGAATTTGCAAGAGAAACGGCCTGTGTGCTCGCGGCCAACGGCATCAGGGTGTATCTGTTCAAACAGTTGACGAGCGTTCCGGAGCTGTCCTTTGCCGTGCGCCACCTGAAAGCGAGCGGCGGCGTCGTGATCACGGCAAGCCATAATCCCGGACAGTACAACGGCTACAAGGTTTATGCCGCCTATGGGGGACAGCTGGGTCCGCAGGAGAGCCTCGCCGTGATGGCCCGCATCCAAAAGCTGGACCCTTTTTTGGACGTGAAAAGGATCGGCTATGAGGAAGGGACCGCAAAAGGACAGATTCTCGAGATCGGCGAAGAGATCGACCGGATGTATTACGATCGCATGATCCGGTTGTGCGGGGCCGAGAGTGCGGGCGACCTGAAAGTGGTTTATACGCCGCTGCACGGATCAGGGCTGCGCACGGTGGAAAATGTATTTCCCCTGGCGGGGATCCGCAACTGGTATGTCGTTCCCGAGCAGCGAATGCCGGACGGTTCGTTCCCGACGGTTGCGTCTCCCAATCCCGAAGACCCGAAAGCGATGGAGATGGCCATTGCCCTGGCTGGAAAGATGGAGGCGGACCTGGCCATCGGCACGGATCCGGACGCTGACCGGATGGGGGCCGCCGTTCGCCGGCCGGACGGCACTTACACGATGCTGACGGGCAACCAGATCGGCTGCCTGCTGATTCATTATCTCCTCGAAAAGCGCCGACAGTCTGGAGAACTTCGAGCCTCCGACTACATCGTCAAATCGTTTGTCTCCACCCGCATGGCGGACGCGATCGCCGCTCATTACGGAATTCACTGCCACACCGTGCTGACGGGATTTCGCTTTATCTCCGAACTCATTGTGCAAAAGGAGCCCACGGGCGCGGAGTTTATTTTCGGGTTTGAAGAAAGCTTCGGGTTTCTGGCCGGCACCTTTGCGCTGGACAAGGACGGGGCGCTTGCCGCGCTCCTCTTGTGCAAGGCGGCCCAGTTCTTCCGGGCCAGCGGCCAGAGTCTGACCGACGCGCTGGAGGCCCTGTACCGGGAGCACGGCTATTACCTGGAAAGCGTCAAGAATATTGCTTTTGAAGGTCTGGACGGCATGGAGAAGATGAAGGGCATCATGGAGCGGTTGAGGGCCAGGCCCATTGACGCGATCGGCGGCCTGCCCGTCCGGTTCACGGAGGACTACCGTTCGCGTACCCGCACCGGTCAGGACGGCATCGTGTCGGCGCTGGAGCTGCCGTCCACGGACGCGATCCGGCTGTTGCTGGATTCAGGCGCGTGGCTCTGCATCCGTCCGTCCGGGACGGAGCCGAAGATCAAGATCTACTACGCGGTTTCCGCTTCTTCCCGGGAAGCGGCGGAAGGCCTGTTAAAGCGTATTTCCACTGGTTTTGAGCAGATGATCTAACCCATCATCCGTCACCCATCACCCATCACCTGTCACCTATAGCCCATTGCCTATCAATATATGGCGATGACCCCGAACATCAGGTTCTGGCCCATCATTTCCGGCGTCACCAGCACGATTCCCTCGTCACTGATGTGAAATCGCCGGGCATCCTCGGCCGGATCTTCGCCGATAATGGCGCCGTCGGGGATGCGGGTTCCCTTGTCGATAATGGCGCGGGTGATGCGGCAGTTTTTCCCGATTTCGACCATGGGGAGAACGACGCTGTCCTTTACGAGGCTCCCCGTTTCGATGCGGGTCGCGTAAAAAATGACCGAGCGCTTGACGCGGGCGCCGGCGATGATGCAGCCGCCGCTGACCAGCGAGTTGATGGCTTGGCCGCGCCTGCCTTCGTCGTCGAAGATGAACTTGGCCGGCGGATGCTGCGTCTGGTGCGTCCAGATCGGCCACCGCTGATCATACAGGTTCAGCTCCGGCTCGATGGCGCAAAGCTCCATATTCGCCTTCCAGTAGGCGTCCACCGTTCCCACGTCCCGCCAGTAGGCCATCTTGCCCTGTTCATTGCGGTAGGGATACGCCACGGCCACGCTGCTGTGGATGGCGCGGGGAATAATGCTTCTGCCGAAATCGTGGACGGATGTCTCGTCTTTGGCGTCTTCGATGAGGGAATCGTACAAAAATCGGGTGGAGAAGACGTAAATGCCCATGGAGGCCAGGGCGATATCCGGCTTGCCGGGCATGGGTTCGGGATCGGCCGGCTTTTCGGTGAAACGGGAAATGCGCATATTCTCATCGACCGACATGACGCCGAAATCGCGCGCTTCCAGACGCGGCACTTCGATGCAGGCCACCGTCATATCGGCCTTTGAATCGACATGCTGCATCAGCATCTTGGAATAGTCCATCGTGTAGATGTGGTCTCCGCCCAGCACCAGAATATATTCCGGGGCGTGGCGGTGAATGATGTCGATATTCTGGTAGAGCGCGTCGGCCGTCCCCCGGTACCATTCCTTGCCCATGCGCTGCTGGGCCGGTATGATCTCCACGAACTCGCCGATTTCGGCGCGCATGAAGCTCCAGGCCTGCTGTAAATGCCGGATCAGCGAATGCGCTTTGTACTGCGTCAGCACGCCGATGCGGCGCAGGCCGGAATTGACGCAGTTCGACAGGGGAAAATCGATCATGCGGTATTTCCCGCCGAAAGGAACCGCCGGTTTGGCGCGCCATTTGGTCAGTTCTCCCAGGCGGGAACCCTCGCCGCCCGCGAGAATCAGCACCAGCGTCTGGCGCGTCACTTCCGTGGCAATCTTGGTTTTTACGTAGCCGTAGTAATTCTGCCCGTCCGATTCTTGGATTGCGCCCATGATTTCTTACCCCGGTTTTTAGCGATTCCGATTCGAAAAAATGCAACGCTACAGCCCGTATTTTTCTTTTATCGCTTTTTCGGCTTCAAACCAGTCGGCGATTTCATCGCTGGCAACGCCTTGGCGGAGCCTGTCCTGGTAAAGCTCGTAAGCCTTTTGCCGGACCCCTTCCAGAAACTCTTTCAGGTCGGGTTTTGCGGACTTCTTTGCCGCGGGAGAAGCTTTTTTGACCACGCGTTTTTTGGCGGTTTCTTTTTTGACCGGCATGATCGCCTCCTTGGTTGATGTTGTCAGACGTTATATAAATAGCACTTTTACAAGCAGGCCGTCAATGTTTGTATTTTGCTTGCCATGGGCCATTATTCTGTGTATGAGAAACGCACAGTAAGAACCAATGATGTTTTCGAAATCACTCACGATAAGGCGGGAAATCTTTGAATACTGAATCCAACAACAACATCAAAGGCGCGCCCCAAAAAGATTTTTGGCGACGATGAAGTCTCTTCTCTGGCCCAGGCTATTTTATCCAGCGCAGGCGTCGGAATTTACATTGTTCAGAACGGCAGGTTTGTCTATGTCAGCCCCCTCTACCAGAAGCTGACCGGCTGCTCCGAAAAAGAACTGATCGGCACTCATTCTCTGAACTACATCCATCCGGAGGATCGGACGATGGTCAGGGAAAAAGCGATCCGAAACCTCCAGACGATTATCAGTTTCGGGTCGTTACCTCAGACGGAACCATCAAATGGCTGCAAATCGTGGAGGATATTACCGAAAAAAGGAAAGCGTGGACCGTCTGCGCAAAGCCCTGGGCGGCACTGTTCAGGCCATTGCCTCCGTTGTCGAAACCAAGGACCCCTATACGGCCGGACACCAGAGGAGGGTGGCCGATCTGGCACGGGCCATGGGTACCGAATTGGGTTTGAGTCCGGATCAGATCGAGGGATTGAGAATGGCCGGAATTATCCATGACATCGGAAAGATATCCGTTCCGGCCGAGATTCTGAGCACACCCCGGCGGTTGACCCCCATCGAATTCAGTCTGATCAAGATGCATTCCCAGTCCGGCTATGACATTCTGAAGGACGTGGATTTTCCCTGGCCCATCGCCAGAATGGTTCTGGAGCACCATGAGCGGATGGACGGTTCCGGCTATCCCAATGGGCTGACCGGGAATGACATTCTGCTGGAGTCGAGGGTTCTGGCGGTGGCCGACGTGGTGGAAGCCATGGCGACGCACCGTCCCTACCGGCCAGCTCTGGGGCTGGAAGCCGCGCTGGAGGAAATCAACTTAAAAAAAGGGATTCTCTATGATCCGGATGTGGTGTCTGTCTGCCTGAAGCTTTTCCATGATAAGAATTTTGTCATCAAGGCATAAATCCGAGAATTTTCACACTTAAAGTAACAAATAATTAATTCAGTTTAAAACATTGGAATAACTGGTAAATATAAAACAAATCTTTTAGAAGATCTATTCCTGTGGACAGAGATACATGTACTCTCTGTCTGTTTTAGGTCTGTGGAACGACCTGTGGATAAGTCTGTTTAAAAACTGTCGATACAACTGTCGAAATTTTTTGCGGTTATTTATTTTCC
>ERZ795061.1537-NODE-1537-length-22339-cov-5.741294_pt1 | contig 22339 bp, 30 predicted proteins | sample MGYA00375145_ERZ795061 | MGnify/ENA primary metagenome ERZ795061 (study PRJEB30190, sample SAMN05720144) | anaerobic digester metagenome | isolation source: active sludge of municipal wastewater-treating anaerobic digesters | place: USA | collected 2014-12-22 ... | reverse complement strand
TACGGCCTTAACGCCTCTTTGAGTGAGCGCTACAAGCTCTTGGTAGGCCGAGGTTGTAACTTGGGTTGCGGTGTACTTCAAACGCACCGGCAAGCTTGCCGCAAAGGCAAGCTGTGAGGTGAGGGCTAGGGTTAGAATTGCGGTTGCGATAAAATGTCTCATGAGTATTTATTTTCCTTTTTGTTTTTAAAAACGGTTTGACATGTCAATGATTTACAATACTAAGGAATTTGACCCCTTTGTCAACGGCAATGGTTTACCTATTGCGTTTAATATCGCACTGCGCTATACTTAGAATATGAAAAATGTTTTTGTTTTTAAATACAACGCCGCCACACGTTTGCAATGCCTTGCCGTCGTCGATCATTTAACCTCATGCGATGCCTGCGGCAAGCTTGCTACCGTAAACGCAGCATGGGTTTTAAAAAAGGACGGTTACGATTTAAAAAAGGACGGTTACGATTTTAAAGAGGCGATTGCGAGCGCTATGCGCTTAGCTCACGAATACCCGAAAGGGATTCCCGACGCTTTTTCCGATGATGACGGCGGCCTGATTTGCTCTAAATGCTTTTGGTTAAAAACGGCGGCGAAAAATGAATAGCTTTATTTACGCAAAAACTAGAATTGAATGCCAAGGTAAGTCCGACATTTGGTGCATGCAAGCGGTAAATCAGCTTTTAAAAGACCTCAAAATCGGGGTAGCCGAAAAGGTTTACACTGATAAAATGATAGATAACACTGAGATTATTTTAAGAGCGTTAAACGACGAGCTAAAACAACGAGGCGTTATTAATGAGTAGAAATAAAAAACAATATTGGGTTGCGGGGGCAGATTCTCGGTATATAATTTTAGGCCATAAGCCCGAGGATACTTACGAATGGCCTTGTCTAGAGGGGCCATTTGCAACGCTTGCGGCGGCAAAAAAGCAAGCTAGGTATTGGATATCGTCCGACCGGCGCGAACTTGAAAATGCGTTGCACCAAGTAAACGCAACAAAAGCTTCAGATTTTATTTCTGAATAGATTTCAAATTCCCAAGCCGCACGCGAAACCTCTCAACGTCCTTATTGCATCCCATCTTTTTACAGGCGTTGATGATATAGGTCGCAAGCGGCGCATAAGCCTCTTCCGCGGGTAAATAAACCGATTCATTTTTCAACTTTGACCATGGCTTTTTATTCAAATGGTGAAGCTCATTTTCACCAACAAATACCTCGCGCCCTGAAATAATATAAACGCAGTGCCCGCAAGAGCGCTCGCCTATCGCCTTCATGCAAGCGGGGCTCGGGACTAAAATCAAATGCCCCGTTGTAAGCTCGGTAACAAGGTGTTCGCCCATGTGCTCGCACGCGGGCACGTCCGGTATTTTTGGGGTACAGGCGCTAGTTGACCATAAGGACAAAATTGCGAAAAGCGTCCATACGTTTTTGCTCGAAAGCTGCATACTCTTCCTCGGTTGCGGTGGGGGGTAGGTTGTTTAAAGCATTGACCGCGCTTGTGAAGTCATGCGCTTGGCCTGATTTTCTAATTGCGGTATTACGAAAAAACGCCTGCATTTCAATTGCGTGTGAAATTATTTTTAAAAGCTTGGTTAGTATCCACCTGAAAAGCTGCCTAATCACAGGTAACTTTAACCATTGCAAATAGGGCACCGCCGAGATTGCGGCTAAAATAAAAGTAACCCCCCACTCAACAAACGACGAGCGAAGCTTCTCAACAAGGTCCGTTATGTCAATGGTGTCTTGTGGGGGGTTAACTATCGGCATAAGCTTACTTGATTGCCTTCACTGCATTGATGATGATGACCTTGACCGTTTCGGCGATTGGGTCCATATGGTCTGGTAATTTCTTTTCAATAGCTTCAAAAAGCTTCTCGATAAGAGTAACGGAGCTGCATTTTACAAATGCTCCGCCTTCAATTCCTACCTCGCCCGGTACGGCGGCGCTGATAGAAACAGAAGCAATGCCCTCATCAAATTTAATTTCAAGTGCGCCTACTTTTCCTAATTCAATATCTCTTTCCATAATCATTCTCCCTTTGTACGTTTGACGGTTATTCTCTTAAGTAAAGCCGCAACCCCATCAATTAGCAATTCTAAAGTGGACGCCGCTTTTACCCGCTTGGTTTTTCCAAGCGCATATTCTAGGACCATGTAAGCGATTCCTAAAATAATCTCTTTAGTGTAATGCGATTGTATCAAGTCTGGTAAAGTCAAGGCTAACTCCTTTTTGCTCAAGTGCTTTTAGAATTGAAATGCAACCGGGTCGTGCTTCTCTTTTAAATGGGTCAAATTTTCCGTCGGCAACAAAAAGCCCTATGGTGTAGTGATTGGTGAAATTCCAAACGTAGGGTGAGCATAGCTCACGCTTGCGATACCCTAATCCATTGTACCGCTCTAAGAACTCAGCGCAACCGCTTAAATCCCAGACCCTAGGAATCATTAAACCGCCTAGCGCGTCTACTGCGCTATCCGCCCAGAAAAAAGGCGGCGTACCTTGCTTAGGTCTGCCCTTAGGGACGTGAACCGTCCAATCGGTTAAAGGGTCACCATTATGCAAATGCGTTTTAAAATTGAGTGACGACTCTCTAAAATGAATCGCCGCAATCACAGGCCAAGGCACGCCCGTTGCATTCTCAACAATTTTATAGTGGGGTTCATTTGCAAGTATCACTTTGCAAATGTAGTTAAGAACCGTTACTTTTTTGGGCTCCGTTGTCACTACGCATGTCCTGAGTAATTCTTGGTTGCTCGGTAGGGCGTCCATGTCCTATCTCCTCATCTTTCATTGCAGTACTATTTTGGAAAAGAGGGATGTTTAGTTTTTCCTCGATTCGTTGAAGTCTAAAGTTAACGGTTGCAATCCAAAAAGCGCCCATTGCAGAAATAGAAATCATAGTCGCAAAGCCGCCTAAAACCCATCCAAGCGGTACTACAGCTTTTTCGTCTATTCGCATATTATCTGCTCATTTTAATTGCGTGAAAAAATCCGTTTGGGTTACCCGCAGCGCTAGCTTGATCGGTAGAACCCGAGCCCAAGGCGCGAATTACGTCGCCCGTAACTAGGTAAGCGCAACATGAGGCTATGTTTCTATTTCTAGCTGCACCCCCTTGCCCGTTGCTACCACATAAAAACAATCCCGACCCCGCACTTATGGTGACCGTGTTTTTTTCAATTTGGAATCCTGCGGCTACGCCGTCGTCTAAGTAAACGCCGTCCATACAATAAAGCCCGTCCTCGTTGATGAGGATAGAGGCGCCAAGGGACGCGCTTAGTGTAGGAGTAAAAGCAGTACCGTAGTTGAAATAAGTATTTGAGTACCTAAAAACCGAGGTGTTAGTCGTCGCAAATTGTGAGCCTACTGAGTAGGTATCAAGCCTGATTTCATTTTGGCTTGCCGCTTTTAAAAGCGAGGTCACATAGGGCGGTGATACTTTAGTAATTGAACCCCAATTTGGGTTAGACCATGTTGCGACCACTGAGCCAATAAGCCGCACGGGTTTTGAGGTGTGCGTGCTTGCGCAGTAAAGCGTTGAACCGCTTGTGTCGGCACCCCCAGAAAGCGCCGTAGCCGACGCTAAGCTACTCTCATCAAAAACCGCAGCGCTAACGCATAGCTCATTTGTTGAATCGTTGATAACGTAGGCATAGAGCGTATTTGCAACGCCTGAGGTGAAACCTAAGGAATCAGTAGTACCGAGCGTTACGGTTTTTGCGGTCTTTAAGCTTGCCGTTGAGAATGAGCCCAGTGCCGCGGTTGATTGCCTAAACCCGATATTGAGAATATTTGCAGCGGACGGTGCGCCGCCGCTTTTTCCAATCAAGGTTAAAACAAGCTGATTGGATGATATTTCAGCTTTGACCGCAGTGTTTGTTAAATCTAAAGCAGAGTAGGGGTTAGGGCTCACGTAGCTTGCAAGTGAGGCACTTGCGCCAAAACACACCAATAATAAAACGCTTAAAAAGTTTTTCATAAATTCCATTCCTTTAATTAAATTACATCCCAAGAGGTGCCGTTACAAAATACTGTCAAGCTTTGACCCGTTGATAAACCGGGGTACATGTTGTCAAAATCAATAAGCTCGGACCCGTTGCCCTTAACCCAAGTCAAATGATCGTCAATGTTGATTGCCTTAATGGTGAACCGTTTACCGAGCGCGGTCGCCGCTTCGGGAAGAGTTACCGTGATATCGCCAAGCGTAGCGTCGCACCTGATAACGTCGTCATTGAGCGTTGCCGTTGCCGACGCGGTTAGGTTGCGAATGCCCGCAAGGTAGGGCCTCCAATTTGCGGTGTCGGTGAGCACGTTGTTTAGGTTGTTATCGGTTTTTGAAATGTAAAGCGCGCCGCCTGAGTTCACCATTGACCCTATGTAATAGGTCGTTGTGGCGTCCCATTCAGCAACGCCTGCCTGCATGAGGTAGGATATTTGGTAAGCCATGACATAACAAAAAGCATTCATGTCCTCAATGGCGGGGCTATTAGCCCCCACCACTGCGCTAAACCAACCTTCTAACCATTGCGCTAAACTTTGAATGACCGCGGGGTCCGTTGAGTAAACCGGCAAGCCCGCGGCTAAGCTCCCAAACTCCGAAACCTCAAGTGCGCCCGAGCTTGCTCCAAAAATCTTTGCTACTTTTCTAACTATTTTTGCCATAATTTTTACTCTCTTTGGTTAAAAGACAATTGCATCCTTGTAGCTAACCCAAGGCGTATCAAGCGTGTAATCCACGTAGCTATTAAATGGTGAGGAGTTTACCGCGGGGAGCGTGTAAGTGCGAAACCCGAAAAAAGTATTGATGACCGGCGCGTAAATAATAAGCGGGATTGAAACGCCTAGAGGCCTTGGGATTAGGCCCGCGGTAACAAAAAGCTGAATGAAGTCTTGCGAGCCGATGAGTGAGCTAATCAAGTAACTCATCTTCATATTTTTATAGTCAAAAACTAGAATTGAGCCTATGTCAAAAAATAGCGCAATGATGGATTGAATGGTAGCAAGCGACGCGTCGGCATTGTGTTTAGCGGTTGCAAGCTGAATGAGACTTAAGTAATCCGCATCGTTTAGCATGATGACCTGTCCATCAAAGCCGTAACCACTGCGCGAAACCCCGACGTACTTGCCCAAAATATCAAGCTGCACGCCCTCGGCAACGTTCGCGCCCGTTAGGTCAAATGCATTCATTACTTTGGTGGGCAATTGATTCATGATGACCGGGGTCACCAATGCTTGAATATGCGCATACGCCTTGGCCTTGTTTTTATATTGAAGGATGAGGAGGTCGGCGTAGTAATCTCGCAATTCTTGATCGGTCATTTTATATCACCGCAATAACGGCGCTTGCGGTATTACCGAATGCGTCCGTTACCTTAAGGGTGTCACTCACCGCAGGGGTTGCGCCCGCAGTGTATAGCCCGGTTGAAGCGTTGATTGTCCCGCCCGAATTATTTGTTGTGAAAGAATAAACAAGGTCGCCGTATCCACCTTGACCCACCATTTGCTTAGTCGCTCCTACGCCAACCGTTGAGGTCGTAGGAGATAGAATCATAGGCAGGATTACAATGTTTGCGCTAGACACAATGAATTGTTTATTTTTTGCAGTAGGAGTCAGCGTATTGGTGTACGATTCCGAATGCGAAAAGGTGATAGCAACCGCGCCGCCTGTTAAGAGCGTATTGTCCGATACGGTGATAAGTCCATTTGAGGAGCCAAGCGCGCTTAAGTTAAACGTAAGCGTTTGGGATGCAATGGAGCCCGTAACAAGCGCGCCCGATAAACCCGTCACCGCTTGTACTTTAGTTTGAATGGTTGCGATCGAATCATTCCAATTTATATCGACCGACTCATCACCATTGTATCCTACTTTAAAAACGCCCGACGCTGCTATGCCCGAGAGTGCTAGCACTTGGGTTAAGCCCGTGCTAAACCCCGCAAGGGTTACCAAAGTATTAGAGTCAATAGCCTGCACTTGGGTTGCAAGGTGATTGATATCCACCTCCTCAAACACTCCCGGCGCAAAAAGATCGGGCAGGCCTGCGCGAATTGCAATTAGGTCAGGGTCATTTACCCCGTCAATTGACGTTGCGGTAAACTGAATGAAAAGATTTTGAGACAAAACGTTATCCCAATTCACTACAAAAATGGTGCTATCAAGCTGAGTGATGTTGTAGGATTCGGACCCAAACATCCCGCAACCCGCGCTCCGCTTTGTATAGATTGCATTTGCAATCTCGGATGCAGCGCCCGTGCCCGCGACAATTACCCAAATAGAATGCCCCGGCACGCCGTCGCCGTCGGTTACCCCTGTTAAATTCTCATAGATAAATGCGCTCGTAACTCCGTTGATATTTCTGAGCGCCGCAAGTAATCCTGCGTAGTACCCGGTTGACGCCAAGGATACCGATTTTTGGCGCCTAACTTTAAGTACCGCGTCCGACTCTTCATTGATGCCAAGGCTTGTATAGGTCGTAGGGTTATTGATCGAGGTCACGCCTAAAACAATAGTGACGGGCGTTGTGATCGTATTGATTGCCGATTGCACTGCGCCCGGAATTGCCGCTTGGAATGAGTAAACAAAAGTACCCGCCGTTGCGACATTTTGGGTTGTTTGCAATTGCCATTGATTGCCCGCCGTATCCTCAACCGTAAAAACGGCTTGCGCGGTCTGGTCAAGGCCGTAAAGATTTAAAGCCTGTGAGGTTACAATGGTGACAGGGGTCACCGAGAAGGTGCCCGCTTGGCGTTGAATGCCGTTGATTGCGACTCGTTGATCGAGCACGCGCCCGATTGCATTGTCGGGGTCGAATTGATTGTAAATTTGCACGAGCAAGTCTTGCAAATCAAGCTCGGATTGAATGTAAATATTCATCATTTGCCCGTCGGGGCTTGATGATGACAAATCAATATCCGCACCGTAAATCGCCTGATAGGCCGCGGTGTAAAAAGCTACAAGCTCGGCTCGCGTTGCGGTTTGCAATCCATTTGCATCAATAATGTTTGGCATACGCGCACAATTCCTTTTTAGCTAATAGCGTTTTGATCATATTCAAATGACCCTGTTAAAACTGAGTAAGTAGTGGTGACCTTGTAGCTCACCGTAAATTTTCGCGTGACATGATTTAAGTTTGAAAAAACTTGTAAGATTCCTGTCACGTCCGGTGTGTTTAGTATGGTGCTTGAGATTGCCAAATTCAAGCCGATTTGATTCTTGCTCCCTAAGAAGGTGAACCAATCAATGCCCGCGCCTAGATCAAAAAAGCAATCGCCCAAGAATGAGTTAAGGCGTGAGTTGATTATTTGCGCCGTTGCTTGGTTGCGCTTTTTGTAATTGTTTTGACCCTTGCCAAATGTCCAATCTCCATTGATATCAAGTGCGCGCACTATCATTCGAGTAACTCCCCTATCTGCGTTGCAACGGTTGCAAGCTGAGTACCTACCGCAGTAATTGCGGCAACGTTTACCGGCGGCGAGCTTGCATTCCCCGGCGTTGAGCAAATGACGGTGATTGCGCTCGTTGCGGTAACTAAGTCTTGAATTTTTGAAACCAAATCTTGGAGTAAATCGTTAAGCGTGTGCTCGTCGTTTGAAATTTTTATGAGCGATTCGGTGAGCCCAACTTTAGCTTCACCATTTTTTAAAACTACTCGCGTCGTGTCATACGCTTGCAAAACTTTACCGAGCGAGCGCACGCCCACAATGACAAGCGCGTCAGAAAAAGAGTGAAGTCTTGGCGTCGCAGGCCCCGTGCCCGCGCCGCCTGCAAACCAATTGTCAATGTCGCGGTCATTGAAAAGCACTAAACACTCATCACCTTTGGTGATGGGGAAGGTGAGCGCGCCCGCTGCCCCGCCTAGGCACACGACCGGGCAGTCTTGGAGTAGCGGGTAGGGTCTTAGCGATTGCTCGTATACGCCCGATGCGGCGTTTTTAACGTAAAACGTTTGTTGGTAATTTAAAGTTACCGTTGCCGTTTGTTTTGTCGCGTCAAAACTCTGAATAGTCCCGATGTGATGACACGCAAGGTTAAGGTTGATATCTTTTTTATGCGCGGTCAAAACGTCGGTTAGCGAGGGCTCCGCGGGGAGTTGAGAGAAGGGTAAGCCGCTCATGACCCCACCTGCTTTAATTGTTGAGTGCCGAGCGGTTGAAGGAGCCCAACGCTTGTTACGGCGTCACCGCACACTGCCTCGCTAATCATGCCTCGGTGTTTTAGTGAAATCACTTTGTAACTACCGTTGAAAATCTTTTCGGTTTGCGACTCAAGCGTCACCAATTGGCCAATGATAAGTTTTGGCTCGAAAAGCATGTCAAAATTTATGATTGTTTGCTCGGCAACAGGGGTGCCAAGCAACCCGCTTGCGGCGTTGATGAGCGTAACCGGGCCTGAGATATATTCATCGTCACCTAGGACGTAAGCTTTTCCGTTGTCAATGTAGAATCGCCCACCCGTTAGCTCACCTAAAATTGAGGTCGTATTGCCCGAGTACGCATTGGCGCGCGATAAGCTACCCTCAACCGCACCGACCGCGCCTAATGCAACGCCTGAGCCCGCCAAGTTTTGCACAAGCTCGTTTATCACCGCTTGCTTTGTTATGCCCGCAGGCGGGCTTATGTCGCTCATGTTGTTTGCAAATGCAAATCCGCCGTCAAATGATTCTATCTGAGTAATGAAATCGGTGCCCTCGCGCACGCTCCAAGCTTGCGAAATATTACCCTCAAAAATGGTGGGCAGGTTTGAGCCGTAACCCGCTTGGAGTTTGATGAGCCTTAGCGACCCATAGTCATTGACGTTTTTTCTTATTTGAAATCTGTTGTTTGCATTCAAATTGTAAACGCGAATTGACGCCACGTTTGCGCTTGTGAGCACGTTGCGGGTGATATCAAACTGCAAAGTAAATGGGGGCTTGATTGTAATAGTGCCGCCGTTTTGCGTGCCTACACTTAAAACGTATTTACGCCCAAACTTAGCCATTTGTAATGTAATCCGAGTAGGCTTGCACCTCGGCCTCCGTTAAAATGTAGAGCTTGGATGCCTCACTTGAAAAATCGTCTTGCTGCGAGGGCTCGCGATTTGCCGTTGAAAAGCAAGCAAGGCCAAATGGGATTTGGTTTTTAAATTGATAAAGAATGTTTGGGCTATTGGTGATGCGCACGCCGTAAAGCTCAAAGTCACCATAGACAAGCTTGGTTATAAACCAACCGATTTGCAGCGGCTTAAAATTGATTTGTAAAAGCACTGCGGAGCCGTCGGGCAGTACCAAGCTTTGCTGCTGACTTGCATCGTTTGTTATTTGTTGAATGCGTAACATTTTATGCAATCCCCATTGAAGATATACCGTCAAGTACACCAATATCATTTGTGGGCGTTGTGGTGCCGAAATCAACTAAGCCCTGCGACTGCGAGGCCGCGCGGCCTTGGAGTGAAATCGGTATTGAGGATTCCGTTGTGGCAAATCGCATCCGTTTGAATGAGACTTCAAAATCCGAGATAACATTAGTCTCGGCGTCTTGAATCGCGCGCAGGCTTTTAATTGCCATGTTTTGAAATATTGCCCAAGGCGTTTGCACGGTGAAAAGCGTGCGGGATTGCCAATAGCCGTAAAATTGTTGGAATGCCTGTTGCTGCTTTGTTTGTTGAGATTGGCCTGAATTTGAAATAGATGACCATGCGCTTACCGCTGAATTTGCGGCGTTAGCCCCTACCTGATATAAAAAGAATGCTTGATTGTACGCAATAAGCGCCGTTGCGCTAAGAGAGGGCACGTAGGCCGATATAGTGGTGAGCCTATTTGCGGCTTTTTGAAGGATTGCAAGCGCCTTAGGCGGCACGTTGTTTAGCTCACCAATAAAGCCGTGCGTGTTTACTGTCTCAGGTTTTAGCGTCCACTGGTCTTGAATTGCGGTGTTATCCTCAATGTAGTGATCGGTAATGTCACTCTCAAGCGCAACCGATTGCTCACCCTCATAGTGGAAAAGAATTGAAGGGGGTTGCGCCGCTTCGGAGCCCTCAGCGTTTTGCGGTTGGTAACCTAGGTTTACATTTGGTGTCACCAAAATTAAATTAGATAGTGAGGTCGCAGCGGTCGTTAAGGATGATAGGCCTGACAAATCCATTAGTTCACCCTCCCTTGATTGAATTGGCGGTAGGCCTCTTGATTGGCTTTTTTGACCGAGGTGCCGACCTTTTTAGCGTCCTTACCTTCATGCTTGAAATTGAGGTTTTGATTTACGGTGACGGGTGCGCTCCCTTTATCGGGGGCCGTGGCCTTCATAGCAGGCGTAACGGATTTACTAAACCCACCGGCCCAAGCGGGTTTGATTGCGCCCGTGCCTACGCCCATCTTTCCATAGGGCGACTCACTTAAGCCCGGACCCGCTTTGTTTTTTCCAATAGCAGAAAAAAAGTCAGTAGCGTTGCCGAGCGTTTTTCCAGTAAGCGAGCGCTCGCCTTTTACCTTGCCCTTCTCATCTAACTCCTCACCCCAAAACGAGCGCTTACCTTCCATCCATCCCGTCACGTCCGACATTGAGCCCGCAAGCCCGTCAATCACGGTGCTCACTATGGTGAAAATTTTAAGCTTATCGGCAAGCGTGACAAGCGCCTCGGTAAATTTAATTGCGCTATTAGTGAGCATAGTAAAATCTTTTACAAGCGATTCACCATGCATGGCATTGAAATGCCCGATAGCCATTTCAATTTTATTGCCAAGGTTTGACCATGCGATGTTTGCGCGGTCAAGCGAGCCTATTTCTTGATCGTTGTACATCGGCGCCTTGCTCATGACCTCGGGCCTGAAAGCTTGCCTTCGCATCGCCGCGATTGTCCCGTCACTTACACCAAAGGATTTCATGACTGAATTGCCGATATCGTTAGGTACCGTCTTTGCAAATTTTTGCAATTGCTCCAAAACGTAAAAGGTATCTCTTGCGCGTTTTGGGTCAAAGCCCACCTTGTTTGCAAGCATAGCCAAGCCCTCGGGTGCGCCTTTACCGAGTAGCATGTTAGTCATTGAGGTTTGCACGGCTTTAAGGGAGCCCGTAAATTCCTCATTTGATACACCCGCTTGCCTCGCAGCATATTGCCATTGTTGCAATTGCTTCATAGATAAGCCGGTAAGCGCGTTGAAATTGGTGAGCCCAGTGCCCGCGGCACCTGAGATTGAAACCAAACGCTCAAGCGCGTACATGGCGGCAAGAATCCCCGCCTTAGCCTCAAGAGACATGCTCGCGGTTTCACCTAAACCTTTTTTGACGTTGCCTAGGGCGCCGACTGTTTTGTCAGTGCCTTTTACGCCCAAGTTTAAAAAAAGTTCACCAATATTCAAGCAACCGCTCCCTTATTATTTGTTTATCTCTAAAAAAGCATTTTCAAAATCGTTGCAAAAATCCTCGTATGCAAGCGCTTGCAAAACCGCCCTTGCATTCATCTCTTTTGCCTCTTGCAACCCGCTTGCGTATCCCGATTTACAAAGCTTAAAATAGACTAAGAGGTCATCCTCTTTTATTTCTACTCGGGGGCTTTTTCGGTCATCGCGAGCGCGCTCTTGTACTCGCGCAAGAGGCTTTTCATAAAAGGGCCTACGTTCTCTTTCGCAACCTCCATGCAAACGCTCAAATAATCCTCGCGCGCGTCTACAGGTTCAAAGGTAGCGGCATCAATTTTAAGGTCACCCTTGCCGTTGTCATAGGTACACCGTTTAAAACACTCCCAAAGTTTAGCCTCAATCTCAGGGGATGAAAACCCCGTGCAAAAAAGCTCTTTGTATAAAACGGATAGCTCAACGCCCGACCCAATATTGATGCCCTTAAACTCGCGCAGTGCCGCTTGATATAACGCCCGAGCCTCAGCAAAGGGGCTCGGGGTTATTTTAAGAATTGCGCCGCTAGGTAACTTTACTTCTTTCACTTGCTTTTACTCCTTACGTCAAGACGCGCGGCGCATTGCTATATTTAATGGTGTATATAGTTACTGATTGCTCAGTCTCACCCTCGGTATTGGTTTTTGCTTCGGGGATTTTAGTAAAGATGCCCCCGCCCATGATATAGGTATCGCTTGAAATGTTGCCCAAGCCGTCACCAACCTTTTTAATGAATTGGCCCGTCATTAAAACAGTGCCCGCAAAATTAGCCTGTTGCTGCGCAAGCAAGTTATTTAAAAACTTGTCATCGGCGCTTGCACGCAAAACCCTGATTTTGACTTCGCACTGTTTCCCTGACTCATTGAAAACGTAAATGCTATTGCCGTTTTTCCCGGTTTTGACATTGCCTATGTCATTAGGAAAAGTCAGATCTACACAATTCCCGTCGGCAAGGTCCGCAAGTACTGTATTGTTGATGTTGATAGTATCCGAACCCGATAAAGAGACTGCACTCATATTTTTATTCTCCTCTTATTATTTAAAATTATTAGGCGTTGATGACGACAATCACGTCCGACTCATGCACTGCCCCTGCTTCTTTAAACGCAATTTGCACAAGCGGCGCCTTACGGGCCGCGCGGTCCGTTTGCGATTGTTGGCTAATTGGTGCCGAATAAATGTAGTAACCACGCTGAGCGATGTTTGCGATTAGGTCCGCGGGCACTCCAAACACGCTTGGGCTCGTCCACGCACCGGGCGCCAAGTATTGATTGGTGACCGCTTGCTCGCACACCACACGATAAGCGCCTTTTAGCCCATCCATCCCGCTTTCGGTCTGAGGGATTTTTGTAGACGCTTGGGCTAGGTAGTTAAAGCCCGCGATTTGAAGCGCGCCCACTGCCCACAATTGGTTGTACACTTGATCAAAAAAGCTATTGGCCCCGAAGCAAATAACCTTAGGTACGCCCTGCATACTTGCGTAAATGTCGGCGCCCGCGGCCTTGGCCTCATTGTAAATCGTTTGGGTCATACTAGGGTCAGGTTGCACGCCGTTCAAATCTTTCAAATTCATGGTGCTTGTCGTGTTCGAGCCCGAGAAGTTGACAGACAATGCGCGGCCCGCGTAACACGCCATGAAAAGGATTGCGTTGATATCTGCGTCCGAATCATCACCATAATATAGCCCGCGCATATGAGTAAACCCGCCCGTGCGGAGTAGGTCAATCATGCCGCCCGTTTGGATTTCAGCTTGTACCGCTGATACAAAAAAGCCGATTTTAACGAGCGCCTGTAAAACCGCAGCGGCAAGTAAAACGTCCGTTTCACCGATTTGATCGGCGCTTGCGGTTGCCATTACGCCAAAGTATTGCACAAGCGCCGCCGTGCGAGTGATCGCAGCGCCCAAGGCCTCACCGGCATCGCCAATGGTGACGGTGACAGTGATTGCAGCGGGAGCGCTTGTCATAAGTGAATTTGCGGTGACGGTAATAAGTGCAGGCGATGCCCCGTAAACCCCTGCCATTTTTACATCAAGCGAGGTTGCAAGCGAGCCTGTAACCGTTACGGCCTCTAAGCCTTCAAGTAATCTTAGCGCCGTTTGAATCTCCGCTGCGGTATCATCCCAAGCAATTGCGCTTGTAGCGTTTCCACCATAATTTAAAACAAATGTCCCGCTAGCAGGCGTGCCCGAAAAAGCCAAGTGCTCGGTTGCAACGCCCATTAGGATGACAACCAATTGACCGCCGCCGGTTAAAATGTTTGGTTGCTGCGAGAATACCGCAAGAGCCATTTGATAAGTTTTTGAGCTTGAACCGAAGTCAGTCGCAACGTCGGTTGGGTCAATGTACTGCTTATACCCTAGCACTCCAAAGGAGCTTTCGGGAATTTCGGTTGAAAATACTCCAAGGTTTGAAGTGTTATAATCGCCCGCGCCTGCCTGCGCTTCTGATACTGAAATATTAATGATGTTTGATAAAAGTAATTGTCCCATTTGTTAAGCCCCTTTCAAGGATTCGTTAAAATTTCTACACTCTCAAACGTGTCGTAGTAATCCACGGATTTTTGCAGCGATACGGTGTATTGCATATTCACTGAAATTCTATACCTGTACGGTATTGCGGCCCCGTCAATGTCGCTTAGGTTATTAAACCTCGCACCCGCGGGGATTCTCCCAATACTAAAACTATTAGCCTCTTGTTGAGCTTGCGAGTAAATGGAATTTAATGCAAGCATGACCTCCTCTTTGCGCGTGCGCGCTGCGGGTCCGCGTGAAATGATATCGAGGTCAAGTTGGGCTAGCATATTAGCATGTTGATCGGACGCGCTCCAACCCGCACTTGATGGCCTAATGGTGTTACCAAACGGCTTGCATACGGGCACTGATACCGCGATAAAAAGCCCGTCGTCGGTGGGTTTAAAGATTTTTTGATTCCATAAAAACACGCGACCTTGGGCAAGCCCTAGGCTCCGCTCTAAGATTTCGCAAAAAAGTAGGAGCGCATCTCCCACCATTATTTGAGCGCTCCCGGTATCCGCCAAACTATCAACGACCTCAATAGTATCAAAAAGCTTTGAGGGGTCGTCGTTCAATGTGGTGGGTGCAATGTATAAGCCCGTTAGCGCGCCGATAGTCCCGCCCGCGCCGCCCGGTGCGACGGTAAACGTGTAAGGCCCGGTACCGCCTGAAGCTAAAAACGACGCCGTATTTTTAACGGCAAGCGCGGTCTTTGTTTGGGTAATGGTTAAGCTCATGGGTTAGGCCCCGCCCCGGTGTAATCGAGCACTATTTCGTATTCAAGGTAACCGTACAGCGAGTAATCCTTAGCCGCCATCACGCGCGCCTGCGCGCCTAGGTACGTGATTACCTCATCAACGGTGAGCTTTAGAGACACGTCGGAATGCACTAGCTGCCAATTCCAACCGCGTTGCCCTTCAGGTTTCATCTCAAGCCTTCGACCCATTAGCGGTTGAATCACGCCTCTAAAATTTACATTGGTGGGCGTTTCAACTAATTGAAACCCAACCGTGGTTTTGACAATTGTCGTAAACACCATAGGTTGAAACCAATCAGTCATTGCGCCTGATACATTAGGCACCGTGCCCGCTTGAGCATTCAAAGGCACTTGTGATGCGTTTTGAATGGTGCTCATGACTCTTTCACCTCGGACGCTATGCTGTCTCTTAATTGTTGAGTATCAACCAAAATCATGCCGGTATTATTTTCGTACGATTTTGACGCCCAAGGTGCCCACTTGCCAAAACCGCCGGTCATGAAACCGTCACCAATAATTTGCTCGCCCGTTATCGCCATGACTTTAACCCATGGGGTGAGCGTGCCATCTTTGATAACTCGGGCTAGAACTTTTTTATCAAACGCGCCGCTTGCAACCAAGTACTTGTACAAATTGTCAATGAGTGGAATGCGCAAAAATGAGCGTTGAGGTAACCCTTGGGATGGGTCGCCCATTTCATGTTTTGCGCCAATGTCTGCATTGGAGAGTGCGCCCGATTTTGAGCGCGCGACCTTATCGCCCATGATACCAATTTTAGCCATTGGGGGTTTTGCCTTAAGGGCCTTGAGTAACTTATCAAGGTTTTTAGTATTGAGGGTGTACGCTTCATCGCTCACGCGCGTGTACTCCCATAAACTGCAAACATTTGGCCCGCAAGCTGAGGCAGGATTAGCGCAAGAAATTGAGCCCCGTAGTTTGTCTTGGTAAAGATTGCGAACTCGGGGTTGTCCATTATGCGTTGAGGGATTCCAAACGATTCGGATACCGAGCCAACGCTCTTGCTTTGTTGCAAAAAGTTGAATTGACCATTTAAGCCCTGCGAGCTTGCTCTAATATTCATCACCAAATAGTGCGCAGATAGAAGGAGGTACCCTACGTTGTAGGAGCCTTGGCTATCAAAAAAGCAGGGATTGAAATTTACATTGGTGAAGGTGAAAGCCTTTGAAATGTCCGAATCAAGAACGGACGTTAACGGGTCAACCCCGTAAGGGAAGTCCCGATTGAAAAAACTTTTAAAATCGCTCACCGATGGATTCACATAGGCCATTTAAAAATCACGCTTTCATAAAAACGCCCGAGGGGTTTTTAGTCCCTCGGGCGAGTTTAAAACATTGCCCGTGAGGCTTGTTTAGAATTGGAAGTAGATCATTTCAAGAGGGCGATAAGTCAATACACCCGTGAATTGTCCATACCCTGCATTCTGGAATGAGAAGTTATCCAAAGAGTTTGCCAAGGTGCTTTGATAGTCCAAAGGCAAATCCATTCTCACTGACTCTTCATCGCTATTGTAAAGAGCGTACTTCTGAACACCGAGTTCATTGTAACTTGCATCACCATAAGCAAGAGGCAAAATTTTGAATTGCTTATTGCGGGTGATGAGTTGAAGCGCCTCTTCCAAAACTTGCAAAATCGACTTGATTGGAAAATCAGGTGACGATTGAGCGGCAAGCCCATTGTAATCACTCTCAGGAATTACAAAATGAGTTGGCCAAGCGGTACGGTTACAATTAGAGCGGTAAGCCTCAATGAGGGTTGCGCAAAATTGCTTAAGGTCAGTCGTGCTCATTTGGCTAATAGGTTGGGTGATGAGCGCGGTGTTTACAGTAACGCCGGGTTGATTTAAGAGGCCAAGGCAGGTGCCCGAAGCTCCGTTCATTCCCTGCGCGCCCAAAAATGCAATGCGCTGAATACCCAAATCCCAATTGCGCTTACGCGCCTTTTCTTTCGCGGCAACCAAATCCCAATTTCCAGACTTAGCCGCAAACTCCAAATCAAAGATGCTCCAACCGATGGATTTAGCCCATGGGTATACTTTGACATTGAGGGAATCGACCGCAGCATCAGCACTCGCCAAGCGTGCGTTTTGTCCACCAGTGTTTAAAATTCCAGTCTCAAACGCGTCCGCAGCGTCAAAGGAGCGGTACGTTGTGAGGTTGGTTGACCATGAGCCCTCGCCTACTCTGACTGGCAGGTAATCGGCGGGAGCGATTTCAAAAAACTTTTGTTCTGAAATCTTTTTTACAATTGTGGTGAGCGTGGTGATCGATACTTCGTAACCAAGTTCATTTTGGAAACGGTCATTGACCTGTCGTTGCATGTAATCCGCGTGATATTGCTCGCGCTTGGTGAGCTTGATTGGCTCGCCCTTTGCGTTTAGAATGGTAGGTTGCTTTAAACTTTTCATTTTTATAATCTCCTTTTATTTTAAATTAAGCCTTCAAAAAGCCCGGTGTTTTTAGAACTACGCGAATCAAAACGCCCGCGCCTGCGGCTTTATCTAAAGCCCAACCCACAATGTCGGCGCCGCTTGCGCCAACCTTAGCAGCGACCGCGCCGGGTGAGGATAGCTCAAGCTGAACTTGAGCCCCGCGTGCGATTGCGTCGGTTGCGTACAAGTACATCACGTTGCCGCTCATCGAGATTTCGCAAGGCATACCTGCCACAAATTGGCGGGTCTTAATGTCGAAATTGATGAACCCAAGGCAATCATCGGAATCAGCGGCGCATCCTACAACCTTAGGCAACCCACCTGCGGAATCCACCATTTTAACGGCGCTACCGGGGTAGAGTGCGGTTGCTTGGGATACATCCACCATGACCGCCATGGTGTTATAAGGAAAGCGCATGTCAATCATCCCGACGGTAGGAGATTGAGCAAAGCTATTTTGAGAGATAGAAGGGGCCGCGGTTGTAACCGCAAGCTCCGCAGATTCATCAGCTACAGCGCCCGAATCGGTTGCAACGACCTTATAAAAATAAGGGGTATTTGGGATGAGGCCCGAATCATCAAGGGTAAGCGCCGTTGCGCCGGTAATGATGTTACCTCCGCCCGGTACGAATCCGCTCACCACTGAGCGGTACCATTGATAAGTGTAAGGCGCTGCGCCCCCTGTTGCTACTGCGCTTGCGAGCTTTGCAGTAGTAGACCCGACTGATACTTGACTTAAAATTCCTGCGGTAGTTGCCATTTTAATTTATCTCCTTTTCTTAAATTCTATTTAGTTTGAACCGTAACGGGATTTTCCAAGAGCTACGCGGTCGGCGGACAACATAACCTCAGGAGCCTCTTCACGTTCACTTGAATGGTGTGCATTTCTAAGAGCGTCGGCTTTTTTCTTAGCCGCAAGCTTTTTAGCTGCTTCAAGCTCGTTACTCTTTTTCTTAGCCTCTTCAATTTCTTTTTCTTCATGCTCGGCAAGTTGAAGCGCCTTTTTCTTGGCCTCTTCATCTTCGCTTTCTGCATTCTCAACGTCGTCGCCCGCTTCTACTTCGGCATCATCTTCATTCTCAACGTCGTCGCCTGCTTTTTTCTTTTTAAGAACGTCAAGCTCATCGCACATTGCCTTATGCTTCTCTAAAAGCTCACCAACGTTGCACATAGAACCGTCGTGAAGCTTGACCTTGTGGCTTGGGTCTGCTTCAACTTCATTCTTTGCTTTTTTATCTTCCATCAAATCCATTTCATTGATGAGAGATGTGAGCGTTACTTCTTTTCCTGATTTTGGGAGCGTTACACTCATGCCCTCAATATCGAGAGTATTTTCTACTTTAGTCTTTTTGAAAAATTTGAAAGCCATTTCTGTTACCCCTTCTTTGCTATTTGCTAGCCGTTTCAATTCCACGTTTTTATCATCGTTGTACTTCTTATATTGTTCAGGCGTCAAAATGACCGACTCCTCATAACGAGGATTTCTAACAATCGCTAGGTGCTCGTACTCGCCGCCTGTAATCTCTTTAGAGTAGCTAACTCCATTCCATAGCCCACCATTTGTAAAGCTTTTTGGAATGTACGCATTCGATAAACGCATCCCGTTTTTAATAGCCTTCTCTGCGCGCTCACTCACTACTATAAATTTAACCCAGTGCTTACCATCCGCGCTATTGAAAAAACTTTCAACGACCCAACCGTCCGCTTCTTTTCTAAGCTCGTCAATGTCGTCATCAACGCCCTCAACGTGCTCAACAAAAATAGGCCTGCCCGCAAATGTCGGGTCCATTGCGCGCAAGGTGTCCTCGTTTAAGAACACGCGATAAGGCTCGCCGTCCTTTTCTTGGTACTCAGCAACGCCGGGGTAGAAATGTACCCCATAGAAAATGTTGCCTTTAGAATTTTTAATAGTTTTATTCATGTTATAAATTTTATAATGGGGCGCGCCCTGCACCGGCAATTATAGTCTTGCTTGGGATTGTTGCGTCTACCGTCTTTAGAAGATATTGGGGGTTGACTAAATTTTTGTCGAGTACCTTTTAAGGCGAGGTGCTCGGGCCTAACCGGATGGTCTTTGGTACCCGTCACGCACTCCCAAATGTAATCGTCAATGCCCGCGTCTTGGTATCTGATTTCGGTAAGTTTTGCCGTGAGCAGGCTTGTCTCTTGGCGGGCTAAAAACTTAGCTTTGTTGACCGACACACCATAAGATTTTGCAATTGAATCAACCGCTGAACCGTAACGATTCCCTGCAAATACGCTCTTTTCCATTTTAGCGCGAAGCGCCTTTGTTTCCTTTTTGGTGAAATCTTTTATGTAAAGCTCTAAGTTGTTTTGCCATTCATCCGCAATGCGGGCGCGGTCGTCTTTAGTTAGCTCAGGTGCAAGCGTATAGCGTCCGATGCTTTCGCGAAAAGCCTTGTCCGTTTTAAAAATAGCGCGGTCAAAAAGGTCTTCGCACTTAAAAGCGTCGGCAATTTCATCCGGTAAAATTTGCGCGAGCCGCTTATCTATTTTGGCTATTACCTTCGCAAACCTATCGTCACTTGCGTGCACCACGTTTTGCACCTCTTGCGGGAGCTTAGCGGTTGGCAATTTAAACGTGCCCGATTTTCTATCAAACGTTGCACCAATAGCTTTAAGCCCCGCCGATACGCGCGCACTAAACTTGCCTGAAAAAGTGCCGCGGTTAAAAGTAACGGTGCCTTTAAATAGCGCGTCGGTGAGTGCTTTGGTTTTTGGGTCCACACTATTTTTTAGCGCGGACCCTTCAACCCCAAGCATCTCAATGAGCGGTTGGTAAATGAGCTTCTTAAAATACTCACGCAAGCGAGCTTCGATTGCGTCTATCTCGGTAAGCGGTTCACCAATAACGGGTAACTTTATTTCTCTCATGAATTGCTACTACAGTCATGCAAGCCTAACACTTTATTACCGCAACCCTTGCACACGTAGCCCTTACCCTCGGCCATTGCTTTAACTTTATCGCCATTGGTGGCGGTAATGAAAATCAAATCAGGTTTAGCCATTTGCTTTTTGTATTCGCTAACGGCGCTTGTAGGTACCGCTCTGTTTAGCTTGTACAGGCAACACGCTTTGAACTTCCGACCGCTTAGGCACGGGCACGGGCGATTGCGCGGGAGTGTTAGAAGCGGATTCCAAGAGTACCCCTTCATTAAGGTGAGCACTCGGCTTTTTTGCTTCGACGGTTTTTGGGGCAAGGTGGGCGCTTGTGTTGTCTGGGACAAATCCTCGGTGACGGGCAAGCTGCTCTTCTCTTGATCGGATTCCATTGTCGGCCTTTTCCTTTTCTTGTTTTGCATCAAGCTGATATTTTTCAAGCTTATTGTCTAGCGTCCTAATTGCGATACCAAGTGCGTTTGCGGTTGAGGTTTTGTTTCCTCGGTAATGCCTGAATGCTCTAAGCACTACTTGTTTTTCTATTGCCTCAAGTGTTACGCCGGGGCTCCACATAATCATGTCATCACTACTCATCACGTTTACCTCTCTTTCTTTATTTTGTTACCCAAACATAAGTATCTAAAACCGTTTTTTGACAAATTTGCAAAATGTCCGCAACGCCCGCGCCGCCCTCAATATTCCACATTAGCCCCCTAGCCGTTGCATCACACGTAGGTTGCGAGCCTGAGGTTGTAAGCTGCGCACCTTCGGTGAAAGCCGCACGTCCTACAACATCAAGAGCAACGCCGCTTGCGGCTTTTTTAGTAGCCGTCCCAATTGCAAGCTTTGAGACATAATTGTCGGCACCCGAGTCATCAAAGAGCGCCCAACAATTTGTTGCAATCGCGCAAAGAGTAGGCATTGCTTGAAAGCCGTAGACATTATTTATAGAGATTGACCCGCCTTGCGGCAAGCCGCCTGCGGCTCTAAACATAATGGCTTGGTCGATTACACCCGCGCCGCCGCTTGGGTTACCAAACCCGCCAAGTGCGCCCGTCCAAGAATCCATTGTTTTGCCGGTAGCGCCTGTGATTGCACCAACGAAACCGACATTCACGTAGCCTAAGCGTAGGCCGGTAAAATCAGGCGTCCAATCGTCTTGGAAATTAATTGATTGGGCCATGTTAGTACCGAATCCATACGCGCTAATTGGCGCACCATTGGCAACCGTTGTGTTACCGCCTATGTATTGGTTTTGAAAAAAGCCAACCGATGCGGGTGGGTCATACGTGCTATTAGCCGATATGGAACCGCCGTTTACTGATAGCGCTTGAATTTGCGCCCCCGCAGCGAGTGCCGCGGGAAGTAGACTTGCACCGCTAGTATCAATGGTGAGCCCTGATACTTGGCTTTGAGGAGTTGCGGTTGTTACTGATACCTCTACTCCTTTCACTCCGTTTGCGGACGTTGCGGTATCCTGCACGCTAGTGAAAAACTGAGCGCCCGATAAATTTGCGGTTGATGCCGTACCCGCGATAGATACGTTAGACATAAAGCCCGTCATGTTTTGAATGACTGCGGCCCCACTTACCTGCCCACCAATCGCGCCCATGGTGACATTATCAATCGTTGCATTCCCTGAAATACTTGAGTTTGCATTAACGCCTGCATAGCTACCAAGTACCGCATTGTCAGTAATGTTTGAGCTTAAGTTTAAACCTAGTACTCCGCCCGCAACCGAATTTTCACGCACTTGCGTATTGATGTTTAGCGCCTGAATGTTGCCGCCATTTGCGGAGCCGCTAACATCAATGCCGATAGGGACGCCCGTTATTGAGCCCGTTGATGCCGTATCGTTTACCGTGATATTTGATATCACCCCGGTCAACCCGCCAGCACGCGCCGAATCCTCAAGCGTTAGATAAGTACTAACCGCATTCACATTTGTATCAACAACCGAGGTGCCTTGTATTTGAGACGACGCCGCAACGACATTGATTCCCTGTGATGAGGTAGACGCGCCGTGAAGATTTACTTGCGCTACCACGCCTTGTACTTGCCCCGCGGTAACATCGGTCAGCGCCACGCTATTGCTTGCCATGGTAACGCCTGTAAGCGTGTTACTACCCGTTGCTAAATTGTTTTGAACACCTGTAAATGAGGTTACCTCGTACCCCGGCGCAATGTACCCTTCTAAGTTAAGCGTCCTAAATTGGTTAAGCTTGCCCGCAGTATCAAGTAGGTAGTTACCCTCAATGACAGACCCATAGTTAACCTCACCTGTACCGCCTAAATAAAGCCTTGATGTGTGCGCTTGAAGTGAGCCCCCGAAATCGTGACCGCCGTTTGCAACGTCGTATTG
>ERZ795061.1534-NODE-1534-length-22364-cov-14.699045_pt1 | contig 22364 bp, 22 predicted proteins | sample MGYA00375145_ERZ795061 | MGnify/ENA primary metagenome ERZ795061 (study PRJEB30190, sample SAMN05720144) | anaerobic digester metagenome | isolation source: active sludge of municipal wastewater-treating anaerobic digesters | place: USA | collected 2014-12-22 ... | reverse complement strand
GCCATCACCTGGGCCACCGGCGGTAACCAGCGGGTGGCGATTCTGTCCACCGCGGTGTTGTTCGTATTTGGCCTGCTGGCGCTGATTCCGGTGAATGTGGCGCGGGGCAGGGCCGCGGCTCACTGAGTTCCGAAAATCCGGTCCCCTGCGTCGCCCAGGCCCGGCAGGATGTAGCCGTGGTCGTTCAGCTGCCGGTCAATCGCGGCGGTGTAGATGGGTACGTCGGGGTGAGCGGCCTTCATGGTGGCAATGCCTTCGGGGCAGGTCAGCAGGCACACAAACTTGATGGATTTCGGTTTCAGCGTTTTGATGCGCTCAATGGCCGCAACCGCCGAGTTGCCGGTGGCCAGCATGGGGTCCACGATGATCACGTCGCGCTCATCCATCTCCTTGGGCATCTTGAAGTAGTACTCCACCGCCTTCAGTGTTTTGGGATCGCGGTACAGGCCGATATGACCCACGCGGGCACCGGGCACCACGCTCAGCATGCCGTCCAGAATACCGGTCCCCGCCCGCAGGATGGACACCAGTACCAGTTTTTTGCCGTCGATCATCTTGGCGGTCATCTTCTCCAGCGGCGTTTCGATTTCAACGTCCTGTGTGGCCATGTCGCGCGTCACCTCATAGGCCATCAACATGCTCAGTTCATTGAGCAGGCGTCGAAAGCTGTTGGTGCTGGCGTCTTTCTTGCGCATCAGCGTGAGCTTGTGTTGAACCAGAGGGTGGTCGAGCAGGTGAACCTGGCTGTTGGGGTCGCTTGCAGTGTTGGTCATGATGTTTCCGTTGCTGATGTTGTTGTTCATGTCGGGCGGGGTCTGATCACTTGCGCCCGCCGAAGATACCGCCCAGCACGCCGCGAATCACCTGGCGGCCCACCTCGCGCCCAATGGCACTGGCAGCACTTTTGAACATTTGCTCCCCCGCGCTGGCCCGGGTGCGCCGTGCGCCACCGCCGAGCAAACTGCCCAGACTGTCCAGAATGCCGCCACCAGCCTCGGCTGGTTGTTCTTTGGCCACGGTTTTGGACATCTTGTCCACAGCCTCCTTCGCAGTGGCCTCGTCGGCCATGTGCGCCTGGGTGCGGCCCTTGATGGCTTCGAAGGCCGACTCCCGATCAGCCATTTTTTCGTAGACACCAGTCACGATGGAATTGGCGATCAGGGTCTTGCGCTGCTGCGCCGTGATGGGGCCAATCTGGCTGCACGGTGGCAACACGTAGACCCGCTCGGTCACGCCGGGGCGTCCTTTTTCGTCCAGAAAACTCACCAGCGCCTCGCCAACCGCCAGCTCGGTGATTGCTGTTTCGATGCTGAACTTGGGGTTTTGCCGCATCGTCTCGGCCGCTGACTTGACAGCTTTCTGGTCGCGTGGCGTGAAAGCGCGCAGCGCATGTTGCACGCGGTTGCCCAGCTGCGCCAGCACCGAATCAGGCACGTCCAGCGCGTTTTGCGTCACGAAATACACGCCGACGCCCTTGCTGCGCACCAGTCGCACCACCAGCTCAATGCGCTCAAGCAGTGCCTTGGGTGCATCGGTGAACAGCAGGTGCGCTTCGTCAAAGAAAAACACGATCTTGGGTTTGTCCAGATCGCCCACCTCGGGCAGGTTTTCAAACAATTCGCTGAGCATCCAGAGCAAAAAGGTGGCATACATGCGCGGCGAGTTCATCAACTTGTCGGCAGTGAGGATATTGATCAAACCGTGCCCTTTGGCATCGGTTTGCATGAAGTCTTCAATGTTGAGCATGGGCTCGCCAAAGAATTGGTCGCCGCCCTGGGCTTCGATCTGCATCAGCCCGCGCTGGATGGCACCAATGCTGGCGGCACTGATGTTGCCGTATTCGGTGGTGAAATCGGACGCGTTGTCACCCACCAACTGGCACATGGCGCGCAGGTCTTTCATGTCCAGAAGCAGCAGGCCGTCGTCATCCGCGATCTTGAAGACCAGCTGCAGCACGCCCGCCTGGGTCTCGTTCAGATTGAGCATTCGGGCCAGCAACAGCGGCCCCAGGTCGCTGATGGTGGCCCGAACCGGATGGCCCTGCTCACCATAGACGTCCCATAGCGTGACCGGGGATGCAGCAAATTCAGGAGTGGGGAGCGCGCGCTCCTTGATGATTTTGCCCAGCTTTTCCGACAGAACGCCGACCTGCGAGATGCCGGTCAGGTCGCCTTTGACGTCGGCCATGAACACTGGCACGCCGATGCGGGAAAAGCCCTCGGCCATGGTCTGCAGCGTGATGGTTTTACCGGTGCCGGTGGCGCCGGTGATCAATCCGTGGCGGTTGGCTTTGTCCGGCCGCAGGAAGCACTGGACGTCGTTGTGCTGGGCAATCAGGATAGGGTCAGCCATGAAACTCTCAAAAAGTACAATTGAACCCGTAGCGTAACGAATTTTTGAAGGACTTCGCGTGGCAGGACACAGTAAATGGGCCAATATTCAGCACCGCAAGGGCCGGCAGGACGAAAAGCGGGGGAAGATCTGGACCCGCATCATCCGTGAAATCACGGTAGCTGCCCGTGCCGGTGGGGGCGATCTGAGCGCCAACCCCCGTTTGCGTCTGGCTGTGGACAAGGCCAAGGCGGCCAACATGCCCGCTGACCGCGTGAAATACAACATCGACAAGGCCACCGGGAATGCGGAAGGGGTGAGCTACGAAGAGATCCGTTACGAGGGCTACGGGATTGGCGGCGCGGCCATCATCGTGGACACGATGACCGACAACAAGGTGCGCACGGTGGCCGAGGTGCGTCACGCCTTCAGCAAAAACGGCGGCAACATGGGAACGGAAGGCTCGGTGGCCTTTCAGTTCAAACACTGCGGCCAGATGATTTTTGCACCTGGTACCAGTGAAGACGCCTTGATGGAGGTCGCGCTTGAAGCCGGCGCTCAGGACGTGATCACGGACGACGACGGCGCCATTGAGGTGCTGACTGACCCGGCCGACTTTGAGGCCGTGAAAGCTGCGCTGGAAACTGCCGGATTCAAACCTGAAATGGCAGGGGTCACCATGCGGGCAGAAAACACCATTGAGCTGGAAGGCGAAGACGCTGCCCGGATGCAGAAATTGCTGGATGTGCTGGAAGACCTGGACGATGTCCAGGAGATCTATCACAACGCTGCACTATGAATATATTGGTTATTGGCGGCGGTGGCCGCGAACACGCACTGGCCTGGAAGCTGGCCCAGTCACCCAAGGTGCAGATGGTTTATGTGGCGCCGGGTAACGGCGGCACGGCGCAGGATATTCGCCTGAAGAACATCAATATCACCGGTGTGGTGGAGTTGCGAACCTGGGCGGTTGCGAACAAGATTGAGCTGACGGTAGTGGGGCCCGAAGCCCCTCTGGCTGCGGGTTTGGTGGACGAATTCCGCGCCCACGGCTTGCGGGTATTTGGCCCGACCCAAGCTGCGGCCCAACTGGAAAGCTCCAAGGCCTTTTCCAAGGCTTTCATGAAGCGTCATGCCATTCCCACGGCGGAATATGAGGTGTTTTCGGAAGCGCCGGCGGCTCACGCCTACGTCACCAAAAGAGGTGCGCCGATTGTGGTGAAGGCCGACGGTCTGGCCGCAGGAAAGGGCGTGGTGGTCGCGATGACCGAGGCGGAAGCCCACGATGCCATTGACTTCATGCTGCTGGACAACAAGCTGGGCGTTGCCCACAACGCCGGTGGCGCACGTGTGGTGATTGAAGAATTTCTGCAGGGCGAGGAAGCCAGCTTCATCGTGCTGTGCGACGGCAAAAACGCCTTGGCACTGGCCACCAGCCAGGACCACAAGCGCCTGCAGGACGGCGACAAAGGCCCCAATACCGGAGGTATGGGTGCCTACTCCCCTGCGCCAGTGGTCACACCGGAAGTGCATGCCCGCGCGATGCGTGAGGTGATATTGCCCACAATCAAGGGCATGGAGCAGGATGGCATTCCATTTACCGGGTTTTTGTATGCCGGCCTGATGATTGATGCCCGGGGCCACATCAAGACGCTGGAATTCAATTGCCGAATGGGCGACCCCGAGACACAACCGATTCTCATGCGTCTCAAGACCGATCTCGTGGACGTCTTGTGGGCCGCTACCGAGACGGGGCCACAAGGCCGTCTGGACTCGATAGAACTGAAATGGGACCGGCGCACCGCACTGGGTGTGGTGATGGCCGCTGCAGGTTATCCAGCCGCGCCCCGCTCGGGTGACCTGATCAGTGGGCTACCGAAGGAGGCAGACGATGCCATGGTCTTTCATGCCGGAACCATGCTGAAGGATGGCAAGACCGTCACGTCGGGCGGCCGAGTGCTCTGCGTGACGGCCCTGGCTGACAACGTGAAACAGGCGCAGCACCGGGCCTATGAATATGCGCAGGGCATAGCGTTTGACGGCATGCAGTTCCGTACCGACATCGGATTTCGGGCCATCAAGAGCTGATGTCGGATTTCGAGCGGCCTTTCCCTCTGCAGTTCCACGGCAGCGCACTGGCGCGGTGGATGTTGACCCTGTTCGGGTGGAAGGTGGAATTTGACGGCTTGCCTGTGTCCCAGGGAGTCATCGTGGTGTATCCACACACGAGCAACTGGGATTTCATCGTGATGATCCTGGCCAAGTGGTCGCTGGGGGTGCCGGTTCAGTTCTGGGGCAAGTCCACGCTGTTCGACATTCCCCTGTTTGGCCGCTGGCTGCGGTGGGTGGGTGGGGTGCCGGTTGACCGGTCCTCGCCCCAGGGCGTGGTCGGGCAAATGGCACAGCTGCTGCGGGAAAAACGTGAATCTGGCGAGTACTTCTGGCTGGGCCTGGCGCCCGAGGGCTCCCGAAAGGCCAATCCCGGCTGGCGCAGCGGTTTTTACCATGCGGCGGTGCAGGCTGGTGTGCCGGTGGGTCTGTGTTCGCTGGATTATGGCCAGCGCAGGGTGGTGGTGCGGGATTTCATCAAGCTGTCTGGTGACCCGGCCATCGATTTCTCTCGCATGGCCCAAACTTATGAAGGCGTCAAAGGCCGAATTCTGGCCAACGCGTCCCCCATCAGATTGATGGACGCATCAACACCCCGTTCTGACACGATTGTGAAAAAGAAATGACACTCGCCGCCGACTCCGAAACCCAGAAATCCCGCGTCCCCCTGGTCCGGGAATACCTGGTCGGTCTGCAAAGCCGCATCACCGCGGCGATTGCGCAGGCTGACGGGACGGCCTTTCGGGTGGATGCGTGGATCAAAGGCCCCGGCGAGGCGCTGCAGGGCAACGGCATCACGCAAATTCTGGAAGACGGTCCGGTGTTTGAGCGGGCAGGGTGCGGCTTTTCGCATGTGACAGGTCCAAAACTTCCGCCATCGGCCACCCAGCACCGCCCTGAGTTGTCCGGTGCGCCGTTTGAGGCCATGGGCGTGTCACTGGTGTTTCACCCCCGCAATCCGTATGTGCCTACCGTGCATATGAATGTGCGCATGCTGGCCGCGACCGACAAACAGGGGCGTGAAGTCTGCTGGTTTGGTGGTGGCATGGATTTGACGCCGTTTTATGGATTTGAAGAAGATGCCGTGCATTTTCACGCCACCTGCAAGGCAGCGCTGGACCCGTCAGGCACCGACAAATACCCGCGCTTCAAGACCTGGTGCGACGAATACTTCTACCTGAAGCACCGTCATGAGCAACGCGGCATTGGCGGTGTGTTTTTCGATGATTTCTCTGAACTGGGTTTTGAAGGCGGGTTTTCGATGGTGCGCTCGGTCGGCGATGCCTTTGTGGACGCCTACCTGCCCATCCTGAATCGCCGCAAGGACACGGTCTACGGCGAGCGTGAGCGCAACTTCCAGCTGTACCGCCGGGGGCGGTACGTCGAATTCAACCTCGTCTGGGACCGTGGCACCCACTTTGGCCTGCAGTCGGGCGGGCGAACCGAATCCATTCTGCTGTCCATGCCGCCTTTGGCGAGCTGGTCCTACCAGCACACGCCTGAGCCGGGGTCGCCAGAAGCCGAGTTGTACACCAGGTACCTGCCACGCCGGGATTGGGTGTGACAAAACCTGGCCTGCGCATTGGCCTGTTTGGTGGTTCCTTCGATCCGCCACATGCCGCTCATGTGGCGCTGGTCAAGGCGGCGGTTTCCCAGCTGGCGCTGGATGAGCTGCGGGTATTGCCCACAGGCCATGCCTGGCACAAAAGCCGGACACTCAGTGCGGCGGAGCACCGCCTGGCCATGGCCGAGCTTGCCTTTGCCGGCGTGGAGCGGGTGCGCGTTGATCCCCGGGAAATTCTGCGCGCTGGCCCCAGCTACACGGTGGACACCCTGCGCGAGATAAGACTGGAGCAACCTGGGGCCGAGTTGTTTCTGGTGATCGGAGAAGACCAGGCCCGGTCACTGACCACCTGGCATGACTGGGAGGAGATTCCCAAACTCGCTATAATTTGTGTAGCTGCTCGCGCAGATTCCATGAGGGCTGAAGACCAATTTAATGGTCAATTCAGTGCTCCGCAGGCGTATCAGTCACGTTTTTGCACGCTGCAGATGCCCCTGCTTTCCGTCAGCGCAACCGATATTCGGTCCCGGATTGCCAGCCGTCAGGGCGTTGTCCCTCTGGTTGGCGAGCCGGTTGCGCGTTATATTGATCAACATCACCTCTACCAAACTGCCTGATGACTACTGAAACCGTTGCCAAAAAAGATATCCAGAAACTTCAGCGAGCCATCGTGGATGGTCTGGAGGACGTGAAGGCACAAGACGTTCAGGTCTTTGACACCGAACACCTCTCTGCCCTGTTTGAACGGGTCATCGTGGCCTCTGGCACATCCAACCGTCAGACCAAGGCGCTGGCCGCCAGCGTGCGTGATGCCGTGCGCGACGCCGGGTTCCCAAAGCCCCGTGTCGAAGGTGAAACCAATGGTGAATGGATCATTGTGGATTGCGGTCAGGCCGTGGTGCATATCATGCAGCCGAGTTTCCGGACCTACTACAACCTGGAAGAACTCTGGGGCGAAAAGCCTGTACGTCTCAAATTTGGTGCAACCAAACCATTGGCGAAGGCCGAGGCTGCGCCTGCAGCCCCTGCCGCCAAAGGCTTGCCCAACATCAAGCGCTCCAGTGCCGCCAAAAAAGGTGCGCTGGAACTGAACCCACCCAAACCCAAGACCCGCAAGCCTGTTGGCAAGGCTGGCGCCAAGCCGGCGGGGAAGACATCAGCTGCCAAGGCTCCCGCCAAAAACACCCGGGCCCCGGTGAAAACCGTGGTGGTGAAAGCCCCGGCCAAATCGGCTGCCAGGGCTGCCACCAAGACCACGACCAAAGCGCCAGCCAAAAAAGTGGCGTCCCGCAAAGCCTGACGTACGGGTTGTGAAGCTGGTCATTGTTGCGGTCGGCCAGCGTGTGCCCGACTGGGCGCAAACGGCTTGGGACGACTATGCCAAGCGTTTTCCGCACGAGTTGCGGGTTGAGCTCAAGACAGTCAAGACCGAGCCGCGGGGTTCAAAAACACTGGAAACGCTGTACGCTGCCGAACGCGCCCGAATAGAGGGCGCAATTGCCAAAGGGTCGCGCATCATTGCACTGGATGAGCGGGGCGAATCGCTCACAACCGCCGCTCTGGCGGCAAGGCTCAAGACGTGGCAACTGGAAAGTAACGACGTGGCTCTGGTCATTGGTGGCCCCGACGGGCTGGACCCGGCGTTCAGAAAAGCCGCCCATGAGCGAATCCGCCTGTCTGACATGACCTTGCCGCACGCCTTTGCGCGTGTGCTGCTGATCGAGCAGCTCTATCGGGCGTGGTCCATCAACGCCAACCACCCCTATCACCGAGAGTAATTTGTGTGAGTGACTTTATCTATCTCGCTTCCCAAAGCCCGCGCCGTGGGCAGCTGCTGGAACAGCTGGGTGTGCGTTATGAACTGCTGCTGCCTGACGCTACGGAAGACGCTGAAAGCCTGGAAGTGATGTTGCCCAATGAAGCGCCAGCCCGCTACGTGCAACGGGTTACCCAATTAAAGCTTGAAGCTGCGTTGAAACGCCTCAAGCGGCGCGGGCTACCGGTAGCGCCTGTGCTGTGCGCCGATACCACGGTGGCGATGGGGCGGACGATTTACGGTAAGCCGGTTGATGCAAATGATGCGCGGCGGATGCTGGGCGAGTTGTCTGGCAAGACCCACCGTGTGCTGACTGCCGTCGCTATGGGGCTGGGTCGCCGGCGCCTGCAGGCCCTGAGCGAATCGCGCGTGACTTTTGCTCCCGTCTCCGTACGCCAGATACGCGACTACGTGGCATCGAAAGAGCCGATGGGCAAGGCCGGCGCCTATGCAGTGCAAGGCAGGGCGGCGGCGTTTATTTCGTCTATCAGCGGCAGCTACTCTGGCATCATGGGGTTGCCGATGTTTGAAACAGCACAGTTGCTGCGGCACTTTGGCATTCCACATTGACTGGTTCGTTTTCAAAACACACTCACCATGCAAGAAGACATCCTCATCAACTGGTCACCCCAGGAAACCCGCGTTGCGGTGGTTGAAAACGGCTCCCTGCAGGAATTGCATGTGGAGCGGACGCTGGAGCGGGGACTCGTTGGCAATGTCTACCTCGGTAAAGTGGCCAGGGTGTTGCCTGGCATGCAGTCCGCATTCATCGACATTGGGCTGGAGCGTGCGGCATTTCTCCATGTGGCCGATGTGTGGAACCGCCAGCCGGACGGTGAGCCCCCGGGAATCGCCCGAATTGGGCAGCCACAAATTCCCATTGAGCGCCAGGTTTTCGAAGGACAAGCCCTGACGGTGCAGGTGATCAAGGATCCCATAGGGACCAAAGGCGCGCGCCTGTCCACACAGATCAGCATTGCCGGACGATTTCTGGTTTTTCTGCCGCAGGATGACCACATTGGCGTGTCGCAAAAGATTCCGTCGGGTCAGCGTGATGAGCTTCGCGCCCGGTTGCAACGGCTGGCTGGCGCCGAGGGCGGCGGTTTCATTTTGCGGACCAATGGCGAAGATGCCAGCGATGCCGAGTTATCCGATGACCTGGGCTACCTTCGCAAAGCCTGGGCCCGTATCAAGGACGCCTCGGTCCGGTTGCCGCCGCTGTCCATCCTGCATCAGGACCTGAGCCTGCTGCAGCGTGTCTTGCGTGACCTCGTCAGTGAGTCCACCCAATCGATCAAGGTTGATTCGCGCGAGCAGTTTGAAGCGCTCAAAAGCTTTGGCCAGGAATTCATGCCCGCTGCCGCGGGGAAGCTCCAGCACTACAAGGGCGAACGCCCCATTTTCGATCTCTATTCGATTGATGACGACATTGCCAAGGCATTGGGCCGGCGTGTCGAGCTGAAGTCAGGTGGTTATCTGATCGTTGACCAGACGGAGGCGCTGACCACGGTAGATGTCAACACGGGCGGTTTTGTGGGAGCCCGCAATTTTGATGACACCATCTTCCGCACCAATCTGGAGGCGGCTCAGGCCATTGCACGACAACTGCGGTTACGCAATCTGGGCGGCATCATCATTGTGGATTTCATTGATATGGGTCGCGAGGATCACCGCGAGTCGGTCCTGTCGGAGTTTCGCAAGCAGCTGGCGCGTGATCGCGTGAAGACCATGGCAGGTGGATTTTCCCAGCTTGGGCTGGTGGAGATGACGCGCAAACGTACCCGGGAGTCTCTGGCTCACATGTTGTGCGAGCCTTGTGCGGCCTGTGAAGGCAAAGGCATTGTGAAGACCGCCCGCAGTGTGGCCTACGATATTTTTCGGGAGATCCTGCGGGAAGCGCGTCAGTTTGACCCGAAGGAGTTTCGGGTGGTGGCGTCGCCCAAGGTCATTGAACTGTTTCTCGACGAAGAAAGCCAGCATCTGGCAGGTTTGAGCGAATTCATTGGCAAACCGGTCTCATTGCAAAGCGAGGCCGCGATGGGCCAGGATCAGTACGACATCGTGCTGCTGTAGCGCAGCCGGTCAGCCACTGGACGGCAAGCCGAGCCGGTATAAACGGGAATAGGCCCCATCCAGTCCGATGAGCTCGGCGTGCGTGCCCATTTCCACGATGCGGCCCGCTTCCATCACGACAATGCGGTTGGCATGTTGCACAGTGGAGAGCCGGTGCGCGATGACCAGCGTTGTGCGTTGCTGCATCAGCCGTGCAAGGGCTTCCTGAACCGACCGTTCCGATTCGGTGTCCAGTGCGGAGGTGGCTTCGTCCAGAATCAAGATGGGCGCGTCTTTATAGAGCGCGCGGGCAATCGCCAGTCGCTGGCGTTGTCCACCAGACAGCTGCATGGCATTGTGGCCAACCAGGGTGTCCATGCCTTGCGGAAGTTCTGTGATGAAGTTGCCCAGGTTGGCTGCTTCCAGGCAATGCTGCACCCTGTCCCGGTCTACCACCTGGCCCAGAGCAATGTTGGCGGCGATGGAGTCATTGAGCATGAGCACGTGCTGGCTCACCAGTGCAAATTGTGATCGCAGGGAGGTCAGGTTCCATTCGCGCAGATCGTGCCCGTCCAGTTGCACGCTTCCAGAGCTGAGATCGACAAACCGTGGCAACAGATTGACCAATGTGCTCTTGCCAGAGCCGGAGGGCCCGACGAGCGCGACGGTTTCACCCGCCTTGACATCGAGAGTGACACTGTCCAGGGCAGGAGCAGGGCCGCTGCCATAGGTGACAGAGGCGAGTTCGAAATGGATGTCACCCCTTGCGCGGGCGACTGCGAAGCTGCCACCGGTTTCATCGGGTGTGAGAGACATCAAATCCAGCCCCCGCTCCATGGCCGCCAGTCCACGTGTGAGGGTGTTGGCGACTTCAGACAGTTGCTTCAGCGGTGCAATCAACATCAGCATGGCGGTGACGAAGGCCACGAAACTTCCAACCGACGTGGCACGGTCAGCACTCTGGACAAGTGCTACCGTGAGCACAGCCGACAAAGCAACGGCAGCCAGCAGTTGGGTCAGCGGTGTCATGGCGGCCGAAGCGGCAGTTGATTTCATGGACAGGCGTCGCAGCGATTCACCCAGCTGGAAAAAGCGGATCGCCTGCGAGGGTTGTGCGGCGTGGAGCCGGATGTCGCGATGTGCGAGCACATTCTCCTCAACTACATAAGCCAACTGGTCAGTCGCGTTCTGGCTGTCGCGGGTCACCCGAAAAAGCCGCTTCGACAAGGTGCGCATGACATACGCCACAGCCGGAAAGAGGCAGGCAACGATGAGTGTGAGCTTCCAGTTCAGATACATCAGGTAGCCCACCAGTGCGAGCAGCGTCAATGAGCTGCGTGCCGTCACCATCAGTGCACTGACCATCAGCCCCGAGCCGGTCTGAACTTCATAAACGATGGTGTTGGCCAGAGCGCTGGAATTTTTGTCGGTGAACAGCGACATGCGCGCTCCCAGCAACTTGCCGAACATCGCTTTGCGAAGCACCAGCAGGCCCTGGCTGCTGATCCTGGTCATGGCCAGTTGCGTCACAAAGCTGCTGAGGCCTCGCACGGCAAACAGCAGGATCAGTGACGCAGGAACAACCCACAGTTGCAGGGAACCCTGCTGGAATCCGCGGTCCAGCAACGGTTGCAGCAGCGCTGGAATAAGCGGCTCCGTCAACGCCATGATGAGGGTGCCAGCCACTGCAAGGGCCCATACGGACAGGGGCCGGCCGAAATAGGGCCACAGGCGTGCCATTCTCTGGAACAGGCTTGCCGGTAACGGAGATGGAACTTTCAGCATGGGTCCAGATCGGATTTTGAGTTGGCCTATTATCATGTGCGATGAGGTTTGCTTTGGTGCTGCGTAGGGTCAGGTGCATCGGGTCACGTGTTACGCTCAAGCGCATCCGGCTTGTACCGGGGTTTTCTTTCAGCAAGGTTTTTCAGCCAAGATGAATAGCAGTTTATTTTTCTCGCTTGCCCGTTATTTCAATCGCGGCCTGGTCGGCTTTTTGCTGGCTTCCAGCCTTTCTGCATGGGCGCAATTCCGCGTGGAGGTCTCGGGCGTCGGTCTGACGCAGTTGCCGATCGCCGTGGCCAACTTCCGTGGCGACGATTCCGCCCCGCAAAAAATGGCCGCCATCATTCGGGCGGATCTGGAGCGCAGCGGTCAGTTTCGCAGTATCGACACAGGCAGTTCGGTGATTGACGAAGTCGCCCGGCCAGAAGTGTCGGTCTGGCGGCAAAAAGGAGCGGATTCTCTGGTGACGGGAAGCGTCACGCGCCTGGCGGATGGCCGGTATGACGTACGTTTTCGTTTATGGGATGTTGTACGGGCACAAGGGCAGGATCTGGGCGGTCAGAGTTTTCCGGTGGCTGCGGGAGACCTCCGGCTGGCAGCTCACCGTATTTCGGACATCATCTACGAAAAACTCACCGGTGAGAAAGGCATTTTCTCAACCCGCATCGCCTATGTGACGAAGGCGTCCCAGCGCTACAACCTTTGGGTAGCCGACTCGGATGGTGAGAATGCGCAGACCGCCCTCACCAGTCCGGAACCCATTATTTCTCCGGCCTGGTCGCCCAATGGAACGCAACTGGCTTATGTGTCATTTGAGTCCCGCAAGCCTGTGGTCTATGCCCATGACGTGGCTTCGGGTAAACGCCGGTTGATTGCCAACTTCCGGGGCTCCAACAGTGCGCCGGTGTGGTCGCCGGACGGTCGCACGCTGGCGGTCACTCTGAGCCGCGATGGCGGGTCGCAGCTGTACACCATTGACGCCAATGGCGGCGAGCCGCGCCGCCTCATCCAGTCAAGCGGCATTGATACGGAGCCTGTCTATTCTCCTGATGGGCGGAATATTTTCTTTGTCAGCGATCGCGGCGGGGCGCCGCAAATTTATCGAACGTCGGCGACTGGCGGCAATGTGGAGCGTGTCACGTTTACCGGCGGTTACAACATTTCGCCTGCCATCAGCCCGGATGGCCGCTGGTTGGCCTATATTTCACGCGTCAACGGCGCGTTCAAGCTTCATGTGATGGAGCTTGCGACCGGCACGACAACAGCAATAACGGATACCACTGCCGATGAAAGCCCCAGTTTCGCGCCGAATGGTCGCCTGGTTGTTTATGCAACCCAACAACAGGGCAAAGAGGCGCTGATGACATCAACGCTGGACGGCAAGATCAAGGCCCGCCTGGGAGGCCAGAGCGGCGATATTCGTGAACCCGATTGGGGTCCATTTCAAAAACCATGATTTCAGGAGTGACTTGATGCGAAGAATTTTATTGGCCGTGGGCGTAGCAGCATTGATGGCGGGATGTGGTTCTGCTGTGAAGCTCGACAGCGTGCCCGTTGAAGACAAATCCGGAACACCGATCTCCCAGTCGGGCGCGGAAGGTCAGAACGCGGGAGGTGCAGCAGCCAAAAGCGGTGTAACCGGGGTCGACTTGGGCAAAGCGGGGCAAGACGCGATCAATGCAGCCGGCCCACGAATCGTTTATTTTGATTACGACAGCTATGTCATCAAACCGGAGTATCAGTCGATCATTGAGGCACATTCGCGCGTGATCAAGGGGGATAAAAACCGTAAGGTGGCCATTGAGGGTCATACCGACGAGCGGGGCGGGCGTGAGTACAACCTCGCACTGGGTCAAAAGCGTGCTGAAGCTGTTCGCAAGGCCATGGGTTTGCTGGGCGTCCCGGACAGCCAGGTTGAAGCTGTGAGTTTTGGCAAGGAAAAGCCTGCTGCGTCGGGTAGCGACGAAGCAGCCATGGCGAAAAATCGCCGGGCTGAAATTTCCTACCGTTGATGGATATCGTCGAAATGACAGGGAAGCTGTGAAATGAGGCTTTCAGTTCGTGTCGCAGGTTTTTTGCTCTCGAGCGTCTTCATCGGTGCTGCACATGCCGGGCTCTTTGATGATGACGAAGCGCGCAAGGCCATTCTGGACTTGCGCCAGAGGATAGATGCTGTGCGTGTGGAGTCAGAACAGCGTTTGAACACACGGCTGACCGAAGAGAGCCGTAAAACAGCCGAAGATAGCGCCCAGATACGTCGAAGCTTGCTTGAGTTGCAAAACCAGATTGAAGCCTTGCGCGCGGAACTCGCCAGTCAACGTGGTCAAAACGAACAGCTGGCCCGGGAGGTTTCTGAACTCCAGCGCCGCCAGAAAGATGCGGACCAGGGTGTGGAAGAGCGCCTGCGAAAACTGGAGCCTGTCAAGGTAGCGGTTGATGGTCGTGAGTTCATGGCTGACCCCATGGAAAAACGAGGGTATGAAGATGCACTGGCCGTGTTCCGCAAGGGTGACTTCCCGGCAGCGCAGGCCGCCTTTGTTGATTTTGTGCGGCGTTTCCCGCGCGGTGGCTATGCACCGTCCGCACTGTTCTGGCTGGGCAATGCCCAATACGCAACCCGCGACTACAAGGAGGCCATCGTCAATTTCCGCGAGGTGCTGTCCCTGGCGCCGGATCACTTGCGGGCTCCTGAAGCAGCCTTGTCCCTGGCCAACTGCCAAATTGAATTGAAGGACATCAAGTCGGCCCGAAAAACCCTCGGTGATTTGATGAAAGCCTATCCGCAAACAGAGGCTGCTCAGACAGCCAAAGACCGTCTGAGCCGTCTCAAGTAAACGGATGCCCGTAAAATCGGGCGATGCAAGTCAACGAACTCTCCACGATCAGCCACCAGGTTTTGTGGGCGTCTTTTGCTCTCTCTGCAGTATTTGGGGCGATTGCCCAGCGTACCCACTTTTGCACGATGGGTGCCATCAGCGACGTTGTCAACATGCAGGACTGGACCCGGATGCGTCAATGGGGTTTGGCTGCAGGTGTTGCGATGATTGGATATGCCGCGCTGGCATTTGGCGGCCAGATTGATCCTTCAAAGACCTTGTACGCCTCCAGCAAATGGCTGTGGCTGTCTGCCATCGTGGGCGGCAGCCTCTTTGGATTTGGCATGGTGCTGGCCTCTGGCTGTGGCAGCAAGACGTTGGTACGAATTGGCGGTGGCAGCCTCAAGTCACTGGTCGTGATGATCGTCATGGGTGTCGCAGGTTTTGCCACGCTCAAGGGCGTTACGGCAGTATTGAGGGTGGCCACAGTGGACCAGATTGCCATGGATTTTCCGGATAACGCCACGGTGGGGAATGGCGTGGCAGCCTTGCTCGGCATGGCGCCGGTTCTGGCCGGGCTGTTGGCGGCCTTGGTACTGGGTGGATGCCTCGTGATCTGGGCTTTATTGGGGAAAGACTTCAACCACGTTGACAATCTGCTTGCCGGTCTGGGGCTCGGTCTGGTCGTGGTCGCCATGTGGTGGGTCAGTGGGCAGCTGGGCCATATTGCTGAGCATCCGGAAACGCTCGATGAAGTTTTCCTGACAACCAACTCCGGAAAAATAGAAGCCATGAGCTTTGTTGCTCCCATGGCTTACACGCTGGACTGGCTGATACTGTTCAGCGATAAAAGCAAGGTACTGACTTTTTCGGTTGTCTCCGTTCTGGGCGTCATAGCAGGTTCAGCCGCAAGCGCTGTCGGCACCAGGACATTTCGTTGGGAGGGATTTGGTGGTGGAACCGAAGATCTGGCCAACCATCTGGCAGGCGCAGCCTTGATGGGTGTTGGTGGGGTCGCGGCGATGGGTTGCACGGTGGGTCAGGGTTTGAGCGGAATTTCCACACTGCATGCTACAAGTTTTGTAGCTGTTGCCGCAATCATGGCAGGGGCTGTGGCCGGTTTCAGGTATCAAATATGGCGACTGGACCGGGCGGCTTGATCCAGGTGAACCATTTTCCTGGTGTTCGCCATTCATGATGGATGTCAATCGACGATTTGGTGGTCTGGACCGACTGTATGGCGTGTCCGGCGCCCGGGCCATACGCACCGCGCATGTGGCTGTGGTTGGTATAGGAGGGGTGGGATCCTGGGCAGCTGAAGCGCTCGCCCGCAGTGGTGTCAACGAACTGACCCTGATTGATCTCGATCATGTCTCGGAGTCCAATATCAACCGGCAGATTCATGCGCTCGAAGCGACGATGGGTCAGGCCAAGGTGCTGGCCATGCGTGATCGCATTGTGCAAATCAATCCGGATTGCCACGTGACCTGCATTGAAGAGTTCGTCGAGCCGGGCAACTGGCCTGAGCTGTTGCCTCAGGGTGTGTCCGCTGTGATTGATGCCTGTGACCAGGTCAAGGCCAAGATTGCGATGGCCGCCTGGGCGATGCGTTCGGACAAGCCGTTCATCTCTTGTGGTGCCGCAGGTGGCAAGCGGCATGCGCATCTGGTGGACATCGAAGACCTGAGTCGTACCACCCACGATCCGCTGCTGGCGCAAGTGCGATACCGTCTGCGCAAGGAATTTGGTGCTGCGCGTGAGGGGAAAACCATCGGGGTAAGTTGCGTCTTCAGTCGTGAAACGGTGATGGCCCCGGACGCCTCCTGCGCGGTGGAGGGCGACGGCTCACTCAACTGTCATGGCTATGGCTCGGTGGTCAGCGTCACCGCTACTTTTGGTCAGTGCGCCGCAGGATGGTTGATGGATAAAATATCAGGCACAGCCCGGAGCATGGCAAAAAATAACGCTATAATTTGAGGCTTTGCAGCGTGATGAACTTCAAGTTGCAAACGGTGTTGCAGATGTTTCTGTGAAACCGTGAGGGGATGTTAGCTCAGTTGGTAGAGCAGCGGACTTTTAATCCGTTTGTCGTGGGTTCGACCCCCGCACATCCCACCAGTTTACGAAGGCCTGAGCGAAAGTTCAGGCCTTTCTTGTTTGGCTATACAAGTGGGTTCTTAGCTCAGTTGGTAGAGCAGCGGACTCTTAATCCGTAGGTCGACAGTTCGAATCTGTCAGGACCCACCACTCAAATGAGGGATTCAATCTTGCGGTTGAGTCCCTTTCTTTTTTCCTGTGTCACGTAAGCGTTGCCATTGCAACAAGTTGTGTCAATTCGGGAAATATTCCCAAATACGTGATTCAATTGAACCTTCTGAGTTGCTGGAGGTTTCGTCATGGCGCATTGGACAAGTATTTCACGCAAGCTGTTTCTATGCCTGACAACAGCATTGGGCTTGTGGACCGCAACGGTCCAGGCCGACGATTTTCTGCCGCCCGAAAAAGCGTTTGCCTTTTCTGCAAAAGTGGTGGATGACAGTACTGTGCGGCTGCACTGGGACATAGCGCCGGGCTACCATCTGTATCGCGAACGCATCAGCGTGCAGGCCGATGCGCAGGGTGCACAACTGGCCCCGCTGAACTTGCCCAAAGGCAAAGACAAGTTCGACACCAACTTCAACAAAACCATGGTGATCTACGAACAGGCCCTGGACGTGGATATCAAAGTAACCCAGGGCAGCGCAGCCACGCCCGTGACCGTGGGTTGGCAGGGCTGTGCTGACGCCGGGTTGTGCTATTCGCCAGACAGCGCGCAGATGCAAGTGGCCCTGACCGGATTGGGTGCATCGCAGAACCTCGTCACCATGGGAGGCTCTCCCGCACAAATCATTCCAGTTTCTTATGCAAAAGTTGCAGAAGCTCCCGTTAAACAAGCGCCACCAGCTACAGATTCAATAGCGTCCACGCTGGCTTCCGGCAGCTTGTTGCGCACCGTGGGTGTGTTCTGGCTGGCCGGTTTGCTGCTGGCCTTCACGCCTTGCGTGCTGCCCATGGTGCCCATCCTGTCGTCGTTGATTGCAGGGCAAACTGGCCCGGTCAGTCGGAGCAAAGGTTTTGGTCTGGCGTTGGCCTATTCACTTGGCATGGCGCTCATATACGCCGGCTTTGGTGTGGCTGCGGGGCTGGCTGGCGAGGGGCTCGCTGCCGCTCTGCAAAACCCATGGGTTTTGGGTGGTTTTGCCCTTTTGTTGTCCACGCTGGCCATGTCGATGTTTGGATTTTATGAGCTGCAAATGCCCAGTGCCATTCAGAGTCGCGCGACAGAGTGGTCAAACAGCTTCCAGGGCGGTTCCTTCATTGGCGTGTTCATCATGGGTGGTGTATCGGCACTTGTCGTTGGGCCATGTGTAGCCGCCCCGCTTGCCGGAGCGCTGGTCTATATCAGCCAGACGCATGATGTTGTGTTGGGTGGATTGGCCCTGTTTGCCATGGCATTGGGCATGAGCGTGCCTTTGCTGCTGGTCGGAGTCTCTGCCGGCAGTCTCCTGCCCAGGGCAGGAGCCTGGATGGACCGGGTCAAACAGGTGTTTGGCATGATGCTATTGGGTGTGGCTATCTGGATGGTGTCTCCGGTTGTTCCCGCCCCGGTGCACATGCTCTTGTGGGCTACCTGGTTGCTGGCAGCGGCTGCTCTGTTGGGGGCTTTTGGCGCAGCCACGCCACAACATTCGCACACGCCACTGCCTGCACGCACAGCTGGTTTCGGGTCGCTGGCAGTGGCCGGGCTGCTACTGGTCGGTGCGGCATCGGGTGGACAGTCTGTTTTGCAGCCGCTGGCTCATTTCCAGGGCTCGGGTGGAGTTGCCGGTGTAAACCCCGCGTCTGCTGGACTGAAGTTCGAGAAAGTTGCCAGCGTCCAGGCCCTGGATGCGGCCTTGGCCCAGGCCCAGCAAAAGGGTGAGACCGTCATGCTGGACTTTTATGCAGACTGGTGTGTCGCCTGCAAGGAGTACGAAACGTTTACCTTCAGCAACCCTGAGGTGAAGAGTCGTTTGGGTAAGGTTCGGCTGCTTCAGGCAGACGTAACGGCCAACAGTGCTGAAGACAAGGCTTTACTTAAGCGCTTCAGCCTGTTTGGCCCTCCTGGCATTGTGTTCTTTGATGGTGCTTCGGCAGCCAAAGTCACCCACAAGGTGGTTGGTTATCAGGCACCTGCTGACTTTCTGGCTTCGCTGAGTAGCGCTGCGGTTCATTAACTGACTGCCGGAGAAAAGGCCTCGCCGGGCAGCGCCCGGCGAGGCCTTTTCTTTGACTTTTGAAAACTCAGTCCTCAAGACTCAGTTGTGTAACCTTGATAAGGTCCCCCGCCTTCGTACCCTTGAGATGAACCTTGGCGCCCAGCTTGATATCAGCCAACGTACCGTTCTTGACAGTTGTCAGGCCGGAAGCATCGCATCGTTGACTACGCACCACAAAATTTGACAGGCTGGTGAACTCGGTGATTGGGGCTTCAATTTCTACCTGATCCAGTTCTTCTTCATCCTCTACTTCAACCTTGGTGGCTGTGAGTACGCCCGCCTGCCATTCGCCATGTACTTCAACGCGCATGCCGACAGCGAGTTGCAAGGCAACAGGTTCAAAACTGGCGGCACTGGCATCCACTTCGATGGAGCCCAATTTGAAGCGGGAGGCAGACAGCAGGGCGGTGACCAAGCCCTCAACCTCGGTTTCCCCTTCCTGTATCTGGGTGCTGCCAGCATCAAGCAACTTGACACGTGCTACCAGCAGACTGTCACCGGAAGCGGATAGTGAGCCCTGAACCCTTGCCAACTGGCCCGCAGTCAGGCTATCTGCCAGCGAGCCTGTCAGCATGAGCCCGTTAAGCGTGCGCTGTGAACCCGCTACCTGAACCAGTCCGCTGCTGACAGTGGTTGACGCAGATGACACTGCAACACGTGTGGCGGTCCAGCGCCTGGCATCTGCAGACGCCTGCAGGCCCCAAACACTCAGCCGCATGCCAGGCATCAACAAGGCAGCCGAGCTGATGCCCTCAAACACAGTGGCATTGCTGGTTTGCAGCGTCATGCCAGCCAGGTTGAACTGCCCGGTAGAAACTTGCGAAACCACGCCTTGAGCGATGGACCATACCTCTATGCTGTTGGCAGTACCCAGTGAGACAGTGGTGCCCCGGACACCTTGCACGCTGGCCACCATGCCGATTCGCAAGTCCGTCGTCGTGGCGGCATCTCCATCCATGCGGATGGAAGCCTGCAGATCATCAAACTTGATGCTGTTGACAATGACACTACCGAATCCTGAAATGGAGCCAAAGGAAGAAATGCCGGTGCCGCCCGTGCCGGGCAAACCAGCAAACCCACCCATTCCACCGCCACAAGACGCGAGGGACCATGCCGCGAGGGCGAGAAAGCCGCGTCTGGGTAGTTCGTGATCGCTGTTCATTCTGGTTTCCTCCGCCGGGACCTGGCTGTGGTTGTTTTTTTTGCCCTGCCGGCTGGCCCGGGCTCCTGTCGCTCCGACTCGTGAAAATACACGCCGAATCTTATGTTCCGCTTAAGACCATCGCTGCCTTCACTGCGCTGCTCAGCCACGGTTGCCGCTTGTAAAAACTGTCGCAAAGCGTTAGTCCAAAGACGACGTGCCAGCTTCTGTAGCTGTTCAGCCTGGTCGCTTGACAGGTCATGCGAGAAGGCGCTTTGTTCCAGCATCAACGGGTCACGACGGCCAGGGCTGAGGTTGTGTGCCGCCGTGGCCACATGGTCCCGGACATTGCTGGCAAAAAAATGAAACGACTCATCCAGTCCTTCATGCGGCACAAATGCCGTGGACAGCAGGTTCACATAGCCGTTCTCATGCAGTTCAACGACCCCGAGGCGTTCAAGCTCGTCCAGCACCGCCCTGGCGCCAACATCGCGGCTGACTTCGGCCACCAGGGTGGTGAAGTCTGGTTCACCGGGTTTTGCACGCGCGGGCGTTCGCGCCAGAGGGCGTGCGGTTTGATCCGTATTCAGAAACCTGGGTTCACTGATCCAGCGGGCCACAACTGAAGAGGCAACCCCCACCATCGGCGCTGCCGTTTCCTGGCCAGCGGGAGCTTCCCGTAGCCGCTTGACGTCTTTGCGGTGCACGCCCGTCAGCAGCGCAATACGCGTGTCAGAACTACCCTTTTCAGACAGGCCGTACGCACTTATAGCCTCGTTTACAAGGGCCGTTTTGAGAAGCTCCACCATGGAAGGTAGCTGCAATCCGTGATCAATCATCAACCTGGCAAGCGGTTGCAACACCATGGCAATGGCTCGTTCTGCCAACGCAGGTTCGGGCAAGCCTGCGGCTGTGGAAGGCATCGCGATGGGGGTGGACTCGGAAGCGCTCATGAATTGGAAACGTTGGTCACAGTGTATGGATTTGACTGGAAAAGCATGAAGAAATGCACAGATCGATAGCAGACGTTACAAAAATTTACGGGTAAATTTCCCAAAAAATGTGTTTGACGACTTTACACTCACGTCAAGGAAGAAGGTGATTTAGGGAAATTATCCCAAACTCAATGTCTTCCGGCAAGATTTTCTTTACTTTGATTGGATCCAGAAGCATGAGCCATATCCTCGCACGAACCGTTTCCCTGATCCTGGGCACCTTTTTGACCCTGTCGATACATGCCGCTGAGGTTGGGCAGGTTGCCCCCGACTTTGATCTTTCAGGTGGTCAGGGTGCAGTGAAGCTCAGCGACTACAAGGGCAAGGTGGTGTATCTGGACTTCTGGGCGTCCTGGTGCGGTCCCTGCAAGCAGTCATTCCCCTGGATGAACGACATGCAAACCCGATACGGCGGCAAGGGCCTGAACCTCGTGGCCGTCAATGTCGACCAGAAGCCTGATGACGCAAAAGCCTTCCTGAAGGACAACGCGGCCAAATTTACGGTTGCTTTTGATCAGGCAGGCAAAACACCCAAGGCATACGCCATCAAGGGCATGCCTACCTCCGTGTTGATTGGTGCAGACGGCAAAGTACTGATGGTGCACAGCGGGTTCAAGGAGGAGCAGCGTGGCGAACTGGAAAAGCAGATCAAGTTAGCGCTGAATCTCAAGGACTGATCATGAAAGCAACTCTGTTGAGTCTGTTCGCCGTGGTCAGTCTGACAGCGCTTGGCGGTTGCAGCAATCTGGGGCAGGTGAGTCCCTGGGAGAAAAACCATCTGGCCAAGCCCGAGATGACGTTTGGTGGTGACCCACTGGACGAGCGTTTTGTGCAACACATCTACGGCAGCAAGGAAAACTCCAGTGGCGGCTACGGCGTCGGTGGTGGTGGATGCGGTTGCAACTGAAGACGCCCGCCATGAACAAGAAATACAAAATGAAGCAATCGGATAGAGGTCACAACGCTCCAGCTACCAGTGTGGTGCTGGCGTCCCTGTTGTTGCCGGGTCTGGCGGCGCTGAGTGCCTTCGCGCCGCTGAGTGCTGTGGCGGAAAGCGCGCCTGAAAAGACGACCATTGCTATCAAATATGGCTCTTACAGTGATAGCCAGCCCGGGCTGGACAGAGTCAAGGTAAAAGCACCATTTATCTACGTTCAGGCACCTATCGCGGGCGAATGGTCTGTTGAAGGATCGTGGGTGGGGGACAGTGTTTCTGGCGCATCACCTCGCCTGTGGACAGACCGCTCCAGTGCCAGCAATATGAGCGATTACCGCAAAGCCGCAGACGTCAAGGTAACCCGCTATTTTGCGCGTGCTGCTGTATCGGCCAGCTTGTCGTATTCGGACGAGCACGACTACACATCACGAGCCTTTGGTCTCGATGCCCGATGGTCTACAGAAGACAACAACCGGACGTGGACGGTGGGCTATGGTGCATCCTTCGACAAGATCGATAA
>ERZ795061.1533-NODE-1533-length-22373-cov-7.287795_pt1 | contig 22373 bp, 20 predicted proteins | sample MGYA00375145_ERZ795061 | MGnify/ENA primary metagenome ERZ795061 (study PRJEB30190, sample SAMN05720144) | anaerobic digester metagenome | isolation source: active sludge of municipal wastewater-treating anaerobic digesters | place: USA | collected 2014-12-22 ... | reverse complement strand
GCCGATGTTGCGCGCTTTGAAAAAAAATTACGCAAACTAGAAAAAACGCTAGCCAACCCCGCCAACGATCAACCCGAAACTCAACACTCTTAATTACATGATGCGCATTTTTCGGCTGTTCTATATTATTTTTATTGCCTTACGCTTTAGTCTGGATGACCTGGTACTTAGCCACACCAAGCTCAAACCGCTACAAAGCGTGATTCGTATTTTATTATTTTGGCGCAATACAAAAAAACCGCGTGGTGAGCGCTTACGCCTAGCGCTGGAAGCATTGGGGCCAATTTTTGTAAAGTTTGGGCAAATGCTCTCAACCCGTCGCGACTTATTACCGCTCGACATCGCTGACGAACTCGCAAAACTGCAAGACCAAGTGCCGCCCGTTGCATTTACCGAAATTGAAGCCGTCATACATGAAGCGTTTGGTTTGCCGCTGAATCAAGTGTTTTCTGAGTTTGAGACCACCGCTATTGCCAGCGCATCTGTGGCGCAAGTGCATTTTGCGCATTTAATGGACGGAACACCGGTGGCGGTTAAAGTGTTGCGGCCAGGCATTGCTAAGACCATTCAACATGATTTAGAACTACTCGATACAGGCGCTTGGTTGCTGCAAGCCTTATCCACCGAGGGAAAACGCTTAAAGCCACGTGAAATTGTGGCTGAATTTGCCGAGCATACCCACAGCGAACTCGATTTAACCTTAGAGGCTGCCAATTGCACGCGGCTCGCGGCTAATTTTACTGATAAAAAGTTACTGATTCCTGCCGTACATTGGGATTGGTGCCGCCAACAGGTGATGGTGATGCAGCGCATGGTGGGCACGCCGATTAGTAAAATTGAAGAACTGCGCGCCAAAGGGATTGATATTGCAAAACTCGCGCATGATGGTGTAGAAATATTTTTCACCCAAGTGTTTCGCGATGGTTTTTTTCATGCCGACATGCATCCTGGCAATATTCAGGTAGCAACAGACGGCGAATATAAAGGCCGCTACATCGCGCTTGATTTTGGCATTATGGGCACGCTCACCGATAACGATAAATATTACCTTGCGCGCAATTTCTTGGCATTTTTTAACCGCGATTACCGCGATGTGGCCGTCGCGCATATTGAATCTGGCTGGGTACCAAAAGACACCAACGTAGAAGCCTTAGAAACCGCGGTGCGCGCCATATGCGAACCAATTTTCAACAAGCCGCTAAAAGACATTTCATTTGGCCGCACGTTATTAAGCTTATTTCAAATGTCGCGCAAATTTGGCGTGGTGATTCAGCCACAGCTTGTTATGTTGCAAAAAACTTTGCTGAATATTGAAGGGCTAGGCCGCGATTTAGACCCCAATATTGACCTGTGGCAAACCGCCAAACCTTTTCTAAAACGCTGGATGAGCGAGCAAATTGGCTGGCGTAGCGTTGCAAATACCGTCAAAAAAGAACTGCCATTTATTGTCAAAAATCTACCGCAAATGCCGCGCTTGGTGCATCAATTTTTGCAACAACAAACCCAAGCCGAGCAAGAAGCGCCGATGCGAGCGGCCTTGGATGCCCTAATTAAAGTGCAAGAAAAACAAGCGCGCTGGCAAAAGCGGCTGACTTTTGCGCTCCTGATTTTAATTGCGCTGCAAATTGCTTCTTTTGTACTGCATTAACCGCGTATTTTCGCCAAATTTTTTTACAGTAAACTTCTATTTAAACATCGCAAATTTATCGTAAAAATGCCTGACTTTAACTACAACCCTTTTGACCTTCCTTGCAAGCCTTGTAAATAAAGGCTCACAGGGCAGCGATTTTTTCTCGAGCGCTGTTTGCCATGGTGTTAACAAGTTATAATGCAGTCAGTTCATGCTTTTATTTTTAGTTTTTCAGCCCAATTCACTTGTGCACTTGAAAGATGATTCGATGATACAAAAAAAAAGAATAATTCAATTCGCGCTGCTCAGTGCCAACATGTTGATGCTAAACGCACACGCAACTGAAATTTTAGTCCCTGCGTACTTTTATCCCTCGAGCGACCCAAATTTAAGTTTTTGGGATGAAATGACGGCTGCAGCCAGCCAAGGTGTTGGCATTACTGCCATTATGAACCCCAATAGCGGGCCGAGTACTGCGGAAAATAGCGACTACACCAACGCTGTAAGCACTTTTCGTGCTGCAGGTGGCAAAGTGATTGGCTACGTGCCGACAGGGTATGGTGCGCGTGATGCGAGCCTAGTGCTGGCCGATGTGAGCGCCTATAAAAGTTTTTATCAGATTGACGGCATTTTTTTAGATGAAATGCACAACATTGCAAGTGAACTTACCTATTATGAAAGCTTGCGAACAGGCATTTCAGGCATTGATGTCAACTACAAAGTGTTTGGCAACGCTGGCACGAATACGCTAGAAGACTATATGCATACGGCTGATGTGCTGGTCACGTTTGAAAATCAAACAGGCTACACCGCATACGCGCCCGATTCTTGGACAGGCAACTACACAGCCAATCGCTTTGCGCACTTGCTTTATAACGTTGGCACGGCGGCTGACATGCAAGCGGCTATTACGCTCGCCGCAAGCCGCAATGTGGGCTACATTTACGTGACCAATGACAATGGCGCTAACCCGTGGGATACCCTACCCAGCTATTGGAATGCCGAAGTTACCGGTGTTTCTGCTGTGCCAGAGCCTGAAACTTATAGCATGATGTTGCTGGGTTTGGGCTTAATCGGCTGGCAATATAAGCGCAGAAATGCACTAAAAACATCCGATTAACTTTAACGCTTTTGGCAATGCGCGCAAAAAAACGTAGAGCGTTGCCCTAAACGAATGCACTGAATGGGTTTTGCGCAGACTTTACAAGGTTCATCGGTGCGGCCGTAAACAAAATATTCTTGCTGAAAATAACCGGGGTTGCCATCGGTGCCAAAAAAATCTCGCAGGCTGCTGCCACCCGCATTCAGCGCATCCTGCAAGGTGTTTTTGATTTCTGTCACTAAGCGTTCACACTGTTTTAAACTCAAATTTTTTGCTGGCGTTTCAGGGTGAATGCGCGCGCGAAATAACGATTCACTGGCATAAATATTGCCAACGCCCACTACCACGTGGCCATCCATTACGGCATTTTTTATTGCAAGCGATTTACTGCTAAGGGTTTGATGCAGATATTTGGCATTAAAGCTGGCCTCCAACGGTTCTGGGCCAAGCTGATTCAGCAACGCATGGTCATGATTTTGATTATCCAACCACAGCACTGCGCCAAAACGACGCGGGTCGCGCAGCCGCAATACCTGTGCATCGCTAAATTGAATATCAAAATGGTCGTGTTTTTCTGGCGGATAATGGCGGTCTAGTAGCTGAATGCGGCCAGACATGCCCAAATGTAGTAACAGCGTACCCGTATCAAACGCGCACAAAATATATTTTGCACGGCGGGTAAGTTTGTGCAAGGTTTGATGTGGCAGTGTTTGCGTTAAATGTTGCGGAATCGGCCAACGCAAGGTTGGGTGGCGTATTTCCACCGCTTGTACCACTTTGCCCAGCAGTGGCAATAAGCCCAAGCGCGTGGTTTCAACCTCTGGCAGTTCTGGCATTGGCCGCTATTTGCCGACTTAATTACTAGGCAAGTTAATTGGCGGGTTTAGCATCGTAAAGCCAATATCCGATTGAAAATTGTAAATCAGTCCTTCATCAGGGCGCGCCAATACTAAATCAGGTGACTCTTGCAGTTTATCAAAATGCACTCTGCTACCATCAGCCAATTTAATTTCCAATGACGGATATTTTGCTTTTGGGTCTGGCGTATAAAACTCAACAGATTTCGCCGCAGTTTTCACCCATGAAAACTCTAGCCACTCATTTAACTCATCCTGTTGCGGTTTTGCTGCTGGAATGGAAACTTTCCATTTACCCTCCACCAAGTCCACATTGAGCTTTGCTTCTTCCCATTGCTCTAGGCGACTCAAGTCAAAACCAGCCACTTTTTCAGTGGGCTTTAATGGCGCTTTATCAATGAGTTCAATGACTTGCGTGGTGGCCGCCTCGGCATAGGCATTGTCAATCAAGTAGACTGCATTTTCAAGCAGCACGTATTGCGCATCGTTAATCGGGTTATGGGTACCAAAAATAAAGCGTGCCACTGATTGGTCAGCACGAATCAACTTTAATTGTAATTTAGGGTTGGTTAAGCCAAATTTTTCTAAACTGGCGGTGTCGGCACTGTCTACCAGCACTTTTTCTTTTGATCTTGCTGCAATAATCGACAAAATACGCGCCACTGCATTTTGGTCAGCGCGCGCTTTGGTGGGGGCTGTTAAGCGCCAAAAACCATCCACTTTAGCAAACGTCACTGGTGCTTTGGTAGGCGGTTCTACACTGATGGCAGTAAATTCTGCCAACTTGTAATTAGAGAGTTCATAGACTTCCGCTTGTTGCACGTTTTCCTTGGGGCGCAGATATAAAAATGCCACCAAACTAGCGACCGCACACAACAATACCAAATTCAATAACCAACGTTTTTTCATGCTTGACCTTTAATCTAAATAACCAAAATGAATTGACTTAAAAAAGTTAAATTGAGCCGCTAAAACTCTCGAGAAATATTTTCTGCCCTGCGAGCCTTTATTTATAAAGCTCGCAGGGCATCGAAAAAGGTTGTGCTGTAAAACAGCGTATTTCAACATGCAATTTAGACCTATTGAATGTTGAATTTTAATTAGGCTTTTCTACGTTTCCACCAGAAGTAAAATCCAGCAATCATCATGCCGATGGGGAAAAAGAATTGAAAGCCATGAAACACGGTCCACGCCACCAAGCGACCTGTATCAGAATCAGGAATCGTCACATTGATGTCTTTTAACGGCATTGGCTGAATGGTAATAAGGTTGTCATCGCCTGCCAGCCAGTTAACAATATTCACGCCTAAATCGAGGTTGCCGCCATTGGTAATAAAGGTGTTAGATAAAAAGTTTGCGTTCCCCATCACCACCACGCGTTGGCCTTTTTTGCCGTAAATACGCTCAAGGGCTACGCCGATATTGATGGGCCCGCGCTTGTCAGTTTTTTCATTGAATTTTGGTTTGGCGTCTTTAGCCAATTTATCTGCCGTAAGCCAGCCATTGGGCGCCACTTCTACCAAATTGCTGACTTTCCAGCCATTTTCATCTGTGCCTTTGGCTGTGACCTGATGCGCCTCAGGAAACAAAGTCCGCAACATAAAATTAGTGGTAATCGGATGCTCGCCATACAAACTGGCAAACGCCACACGCGCATCTGCACCATATTGGGCAGAGGCCATATCCAGCGCTATGCCAGGGGATACTTGCATGCCCAAATATTCTGCCACTTGGTCTAAACCGCGCAAATTATTGTCGTCCAGCAACCAAAGCAAATTGCCGCCGCTTTCAAGATAGGTCTTGATTTTTTTGGCTTCAATTTCTGATACATCTACTTGCGGGCTGGCAATCACCAGCATCGCACCGTTACTTGGCACGGCTTGGGCAATGGTCAAATCTGGGTTGGCAAATTTAAAGCCTTTTTTCTCGAGCTGCTTACCAAATTCACCAAGATCATGATTTCTAACACCCAGCAAATTACGCTCGCCATGGCCATCTAAATACATCACCGCTTGCTGGTTTGTGCGTGATAAGCGCACCAGTAAATTGGTCATTTCCTGCTCTGCAATCGGCGGGTTAATGTGTTCAACACGTTTTTGGTATTCCACCACCACTTCGCCGTCCTCTTTTACGCCAGCCTCTTGCGCCAGTTTTGGCTCAATTGACGGGTTAATAAAAGTGAGGTTCACATCTTTTTTCTCACGCTGATAGCGCGCCACAAAATCAATCATGCCTTTACGAAAGTTATCGCCACTCGAGGCATCATCTTTGGTAGCAAACACCGTGATATTAATCGGGCCTTTCATTTGCTTAAGCACATTCACGCTACCCTGCGTCAAAATGTTGCGGTTAGCTTGTGTGATGTCTTTTGCCACATGATACTGGCTTGCCAGATAACCCAGCAAAATCACCAACAGCAAAAATAGCACTACAAAAAAACCGTTTTGCACAAAAAGTTGAAAACGTAATTTACGATTTATATTCATGTTTACAAAGACCTAATATCGAACAACTTAAAGATGAAAATCTAAAAAAATACCCTATTAACCGCGTAAACGGTCAGCATCTAAACGACGCACTGTCAGCGTTAAAAATGTGGCAATAAATAAGACGAAATAGATGATATCTGCGGTATCAATCAAACCACTTGCAAAGGACTGAAAATGGCGTGTGAGCGACAAACTTGCAAGCGTATTACTTGGGTCACCCGCAAAAAAGCGATCTAAAAACATCAACGCAAACAAGGCAATAAACGTTAAAATTGCCGCAACTACGGGTTGTTGCGTCATGCTTGAAAAATAAAGCCCAAGTGCCGAAAAGCTTGCCACCATCAGCAGCATGCCGAGTGAGTTTGCCAAAATGTAGCCAAAATCAATATCCGCCCAAATGTTCAGAGTTGAGAGCATCAAGCCGATGTATACAATCAAAATACTTAAAAATAAAACAAGGCCTAAAAATTTACCAATCACAATTTCAGTCAATGAAATTGGCGCGCTGAACAAAAACGGCAGCGTTTGATTACGGCGCTCTTCTGAAATTAAACGCATTGAAAGTAACGGCACCGCAAACAACACAATAAATGAAGCAAAGCCATAAACGGTTTGCCCAACAAACTGCGTGACACCTGTTCGCTCTGCGGGGCGCATCGCGCCTGACATGACCGCAAAGTAATCATTCACCCCATTGAGATAATATGTTCCAAACGCAAACATCAGGAGTGATAAAATCACCCAACCCATGGGGGATGAGAACATGCTTTTGAGTTCTTTTCTTGCTACATTAATAATCATGATTCATGCCTTAAATTTATTTTATGCCAAGTTTCTTGTTGCTTAGGCTGCTTGTTCTTGGTAGGTGAGTTGTACAAACACATCTTCCAAACTGGTTTGGTCTGGCGCAATTTGGTACAAACCCCAACCATTACTCACCGCCGCCTGCACAATGGATTCAGCCGGTGCGGTGTCATCGGCAAAGCGCACGCGCATTTGGCCGTTTGGCAAACTCTCTGCCTCAACCACATTAGGAATACTCAACATTGCCTCTACAGTTGGCGGATTACGCATCGCAATCAGCAACTTATTACCAATGCGTTGTTTTTTCAGCACCTCAATCGCGCCGTTAAACACCAGCTTACCTTTATCAATAATCTGCACATGGTCACAAACCATTTCAACTTCTGGCAAAATATGCGTAGATAAAATGACGCTATGGTCCGAGCCAATTTCACGTATCAGTGCACGAATATCACGGATTTGAATGGGGTCTAAGCCTACGGTTGGTTCATCTAAAATAACCACCATCGGCTTGTGAATAATAGACTGCGCAATGCCAACGCGCTGCTGATAACCGTTGGATAAGTTTTCAATCAGGCGCTTACTCATGTGGCTTAAACCACAACGTTCTTTGGCTTCTTCAACAGCAGGCTTAATGTGCTTGGCACTCACGCGATGAAGCCGCGCAGCGATTGTGAGGTATTCATCTACGGTCAATTCTTTGTAGAGTGGGCGCATTTCTGGCAAATATCCAATTAAAGCTTTCGCCTCTTTTGGGTTTTCGATCATATCAATGCCACAGATTTTTACACTGCCCTGACTAGGCGCAAGGTTGCCTGTCAGCATTTTCATGGTGGTGGATTTTCCTGCACCATTTGGGCCTAAAAACCCCAACACCTGGCCTTTACTTAGGGTAAAACTGACATTGCTAACCGCTTCGCGTCCACCGTAAAGCCTGGTGAGTTCAATTGCTTCTACTGTATAGTTATTCATATTTACTCAATGTTTAATTGCTCAAAGATTTCATGACACAAAAAATAAGTGTCCATTTGTGTGTCAGCGCTGGCATGAAGTTCACATGTCGCACATAAATTCATTTGACACCGTTCTTAGTCAATTCATAATTATGGAGGAACTTGAGACGACTGTCACGGACTAAGCACTCGAGCCATGCAATAATACTGTTGAATTAGCCATTTAAAAGTCATGCAAACAGCTTTAAATGCACTAAGAACGGTTTTTAACTCACCACTTTAATCATACGGAACTTATAATACTACTTTATTTCGTCACTAGAATTTAAGTTCCACAACGGTACATAAAGCGACTCGCCTTTTAACTTTGAGAAATCACCATCATCGCTATGCGCAAATATATTGGTCTTCAAACAAATAAAACTAAAACAACTTCGCGCTATACCAAAGCTTTTTACGCAGGCCTGATTGTAAGCACAATTAGCCTTAGCGGCTGCGCTACAAACAAACCTGTGAGCGATACGTTAGCAAGCAGCAACAAGCCACAACCAACGCAAACCGGTTTATCTGCAGAGTTTGTCTACAAGTATTTAGTGGCAGAGATTGCTGGACAGCGTGGCGATTTTGCAACATCAGGCGCAGCTTTTTACGACCTTGCCAGAACCTCTAGAGATCCAAGCCTTGCAGAACGCGCAGCAAAAATTGCGGCTTACGGCAAAGTGGGCGGCTTGGCAATTCCAGCCGTAAAGCTCTGGGCAGAGTTAGACCCTAGCTCTAATGAAGCGCAGCAGGCCATGACAGAACTCTACATTGCGACGGGCAAGCTCAATGAAGCCAAACCGTTTTTAGCTCAGCTTTTAGTGAAAGAAGAAACACGTGCGGGTGGATTTTTATACCTGAATACATTGCTAGGCAAAAGTCCAGATAGAACCGCTGCGCTAAAACTAGTGCAATCTTTGGCTGAGCCATATCCAGAACTTGCTGAAGCACAGGTGGCCATTGCTCAGGCGGCTTGGGCGGCAAAACAAAATGACGCAACCCTCAACGCCTTAACAAAAGCTGAAACACTTAAACCAGGCTGGAACATCCCCGCCCTGTTAAAAGGGCAAGTGTTATTTGAGCAATCTCCTGAAGCCGCCATCAAGTTTTATCAAGATTTTTTAGTAAAATATCCCCAATCAAACGAAGTGCGCCTGAACTTGGCAAAAATACTCGTAAACCAAAAACAATATGATGCTGCTAAGAAACACTACCCTATTATTATTCAGCAGGCAAAAGAAGAGCCTGAAAAAAACACGGCTGAAGTCACCGCGTTAATTGGATTGCTCTCATCTCAATCTGGCGACTATGCGGCGGCTGAAAGCTACTACAAGCAATCCATTGAGCTAGGCTTTAAAAACCCTGACCAACTGCACATTTATCTTGCGCAAGCGGCCGAAAAACAAAAGCAAGACAAGTCTGCCATTGATTGGTATAACAAAATTCAGCCGGCAAGCGCGCATTATCTTGAGGCACAGCTTAATCTTGCCAATATTATCGCCCGCACTGAGTCAGCCGATAAGGCAATTGAAAAATTAGACACGATTGACGACTTAACGACCGAGCAGCAAATCATCGTAATTCAATCTCAGGCTAGTATTTTGGCAAAAGCAAAACGCGACCAAGAAGCTTTTGATTTGCTTGATAAAGCGGTAAAAAATATGCCTAACACCTCTGAGCTGGTGTATGACTACGCATTGGCCGCCGAGCGCATTAAAAAGTTTGACCTCATGGAAGCCGAGCTGCGTAAATCTATTGCCGTTAAACCTGACTTTGCTGCCGCCTACAATGCGCTTGGTTATTCATTCGCAGACCGCAACATTCGCCTTAATGAAGCAATCAAACTTATCGAAAAAGCTTTATCTTTTAGCCCCAATGATCACTACATGCTAGACAGCCTAGGCTGGGCACACTACCGCAAGGGCAACTTAGACAAAGCAATAACGTATTTACAACAAGCCTACAACACCAGCCAAGACCCTGAAATTGCGGCACACTTGGGCGAAGTATTATGGAAAAAAGGCAAACGCGATGAAGCCAACAAAATATGGAGTGACGCGCTCACCGCCAATCCAGAAAACGAAGTGCTGATTAACACCACCAATAAATTCAAAACGATTCAATCAAACTCTTAGCAAAAGCAAATGGTTAGCATTCAATCAACTCAATGGCAGCAATCAATTCGGATTGCGCTAGTGATTGGATTGATGGCCTTTTTGCAATCCTGCGTGAGTGTCCCAGCAATCAAACCCGCTGAGAGCGCGGCTTCAAAAGCCTTGTATTTAAAGCATCAGCAAGAGATTGCAGCGATTCAGCAATTTTCGCTACAAGGCCGCATTGGTGTTCAATCTGAAAATAAAGGTTTTTCTGGCGGCCTGACTTGGCAGCACGATAATGCAAACGATGACATCTCACTTTTCTCACCACTGGGTGGGCAAGTTGCCAGTATCAAAAAAACCGCCACGCAAGTGACCTTGGTAGACGACAAAGGTAACAGCATTTCTGAAGTAGATGCTGAAACCCTGACACAAAAAACCTTAGGCTGGCAATTACCGCTTTCTGGACTAGCCGACTGGGCGCTAGGAAGGCCGTCAAGCAACCACATAATGAATAGCACATGGGATGAGCAAGGTTATTTAATTACATTAAAACAAGATGGATGGGATATAAAGTACGAAAACTACTCTGAACAAAATGGTCGCTTTTTACCTAGAAAAATATTGCTAAAAAATGAAAAAGTAAGCCTGAAACTGCTAATAGAAGAATGGAATTAGTTCGAAACCCGTGGTTTATAATGTAGAGCTTGTAGAAAGAGTTGACGTGGAAAATAAAAGGCTTATAATCAATACTAATTATTTTTGAAATTAGGGGTACTATATTATGAAAAAACTTTCCAAGTACTTATCAGTCGGGCTTTTGGTTGCGGCTAGCGCTGCTTCATTTACTGTAAATGCTGCAGTAGTCAACTTAGGAAATTTGTCTGGCACTTATGCAAACACGTTTGAAAGAAGTTTTGGACCTTTCATAGACAACATTAAATTCAAAATTACGACCCCATCGAATTTGGGTTCAGCGGCAAATCACCTTGATTTAAGTTTTAACATACCTGGGATAGGTAATGTTGACTTGTACAACATTACTGGGATGTATTACAACATTACAGGTCCAGGTAGTTTTACTACAGGTACCTTATCAGCAGACAACACTACTCACTCAACAATATTAAATGTTGCTGGTGATTATCAAGTTAACTTATTTGGCAATGCAACCGGGACAAAAGGCGGGTTGTATGCAGTAGCTTTAAACGTAACAGCAGTGCCAGAACCCGAAACTTACGCGTTGATGTTAGCTGGCCTTGGTTTAGTAGGTTTTGCAGCACGTCGTAGAAAATCAGCTGTTTAAACTTTAGTAAAAGTTATTAAAAAAAGGGGCTTAACGCCCCTTTTTGCAATTTATGAGCAACCTATTATAAGTGGATGCCACTTGTAGCCAACTTTCACTTTTTACCTTCTTTAGCTAAACATTGAACTTAGTTATCCCCTTTCACGCATTTACGCTAAAATGGCGCATTGTGACTTGCTCGTTAAATCTCTCTAAATTTTGAACACCCCAAAAAAAGTCTTTATTAAAACCTTTGGTTGCCAGATGAATGAATATGATTCATCGCGCATGGCGGATATGCTGAGTGCTGAAAATGGCATGGTAGAAACACTCACGCCTGAAGATGCTGATGTAATTCTGTTGAACACCTGTTCGGTGCGCGAGAAAGCGGAAGATAAAGTATTTAGTCACCTTGGGCGATTTATTCCATTGAAAAAAGCCAACCCTAATTTGGTGATTGGCGTAGGTGGCTGTGTAGCTTCGCAAGAAGGCGACAACATCATTAAGCGCGCGCCTTATGTGGATGTGGTATTTGGCCCGCAAACCTTGCACCGCTTGCCTGAGATGATTAAAAGTAGCCAAAGTAGCGGTCAATCACAAGTGGATATTTCTTTTCCTGAAATTGAAAAGTTTGACCATTTGCCGCCGCCGCGCGTTGAAGGCGCGAGTGCATTTTTGAGCATTATGGAAGGCTGTAGTAAATATTGCAGCTTTTGCGTAGTGCCATACACGCGCGGTGAAGAAGTCTCTCGCCCGTTTGAGGCCATATTAACTGAAGCCATTCAACTGGCAGAACAGGGCGTGAAAGAACTCACGTTACTGGGCCAAAACGTGAATGCCTATCGCGCAGAATATCAAGGGACTGAGGCTGATTTGGCCTTACTCATTGAATACATTGCTGAAATTCCGCAATTAGAACGCATTCGCTTTACCACCAGCCATCCAAATGAAATGACTGAGCGCTTAATTGCTTGTTTTGCCAACATTCCAAAACTCGCAGCGCAATTACACTTGCCTGTGCAGGCGGGGGCTGACCGCATATTGATGGCGATGAAACGTAATTACACAGCGCTACAATTTAAATCAACCATTCGTAAACTGCGCGCGGCCAACCCAAATCTCACGTTTACCTCAGATTTCATTGTCGGTTTTCCTGGTGAAACTGAAGCTGAATTTGAAGCCACCGCAAAACTCATGCAAGACGTGAGCTTTGATTATAGCTTTAGCTTTTTATACAGCCCTCGCCCCGGTACCCCTGCATCTTATTTAACTGATGAAACACCACAATCAACCAAACTAGCGCGCCTAGCTAAGTTACAAGCACTGAACGAAGCACAAGGCAAACTGATTAGTGAAGCCATGCTTGGCACGGCGCAACGCGTACTCATTGAGAGCGCTTCTTGGAAAAATGCGAGCGAACTTGCCGGCAAAACTGATAACAACCGCATTGTAGATATTGTGGGCGATGCAAATTTAATCGGGCATGTTGTGAACGTACGCATTACTGATGTATCGAACCCAAAACGCCTGCGTGGTGAAATCATTAACGGATAACCTATTGAAGCATATGGAAATTACCCTGACCCCAGAAGATAACGTTCGTCTTGCCAATTTATGTGGTGCACTGGATGAAAACATCAAGCAAATTGAAACGGCCCTTGAAGTGAGCATCAATCGTCGCGGCAGCACGTTCAATATTACCGGCAAACTTGACCATACCCGCTTGGCCGCACAGCTCATTGAAAATTTCTACATTCGCGCTAAAAAACCAATTGAATTGGAAGACATTCAGTTGGGATTGGTTGAAATTGACAAACTCAGCCCCGAAGATGTCACCACCACCGCAATGCCAGTGCTAATGACGCGCCGTGGTGATTTGCATGGCCGTACACCGCGCCAAGTGGCGTATTTACAGCAGATTCAAGACCATGACATTACTTTTGGTATTGGGCCTGCAGGCACGGGTAAAACTTACTTGGCTGTGGCCAGCGCGGTGGATGCCATGACGCGCGACCGCGTAAAACGTATTGTATTAGTGCGCCCAGCGGTTGAGGCAGGTGAGCGCTTAGGCTTTTTGCCGGGCGATTTAAACCAAAAAGTGGACCCGTATCTGCGGCCTTTATATGATGCGCTGTATGACTTGGCGGGCTACGACACCGTAAATAAAATGTTTGAGCGTGGCGCCATTGAAGTCGCGCCTTTGGCTTATATGCGTGGCAGAACATTAAACCAAAGTTTTATTATTTTGGATGAAGCGCAAAACACCACGCCCGAGCAAATGAAAATGTTTTTAACGCGCATCGGTTTTGGCACAAAAGCGGTGATTACAGGCGACGTGACGCAAATCGACTTGCAACGCCACCAAAAAAGTGGCTTGGTAGAAGCGCAAAAAGTGCTTAAAGAAATTAAAGGCATCGCCATGACGCACTTTTTATCAGGCGATGTGGTGCGCCACCCACTGGTGCAAAAAATCGTCAATGCCTATGAAGAATATGAAGCCAAACACCACGACTAACCATTGATGCATACCATTCAATTTCAAGCAAAAATTTACCCGAGAAAATTTTACTGCCCTGCGATCCTTGTAAATAAAGGCTTGCAGACCATCGAAAAAGGTTATATGCTTTTTTTAGGCTATTTTTGCTTTTTTTAATACATTAAAAACCTCATGCCAACGCTGCACCTCACCTTACAAATCGCATCTCAACTGAGCAACATTCCGAGCAAGTCTCAATTTAAAAAATGGGCGAATGCGGCGCTGCGTGTGGATACTGAAGTCACCATTCGCATTGTGGATGAAGATGAGGGTCGCGCGCTGAACAATACCTATCGCGGCAAAGATTACGCCACCAATGTGTTGACTTTTCCCATCACAGAAACACCCCATTTAATGGGCGACATTGTGATGTGTGCACCCGTAGTGGCCACTGAAGCATTGGCGCAACATAAGTCCATTGAAGCACATTACGCGCATTTAACGGTGCATGGCATTTTGCATTTACACGGTTACGACCACGAAATAGCCGCACAAGCTGAATTAATGGAGGCGTTAGAGACTGCAATAATTTCAAAATTAGGGTATGCTAACCCCTATCTCATCACATAGGACGCCTAATGGCTGCCGAACCCGAAAAACCGCATAACAATAAACCCAGCTTACTCGAGCGCTTAAGCCACTTTTTACTGCGCGAACCCGAAGATCGCGAGCAGTTAGTCAGCCTACTACATGGCGCGTATGAAAACCACCTGATGGACGCTGATTCTCTCGCCATGATTGAGGGTGTGTTGCAAGTATCTGAAATGCAAGTGCGCGACATCATGATTCCGCGCTCACAAATGGATGTCATTGACATCACGCAACCCCCAGAAGCTTTTATTCCGCATGTTATCGAAACCGCGCACTCGCGCTTTCCTGTGATTGAGGACGACAAAAATGATGTGATTGGTATTTTGCTGGCCAAAGATTTGTTACGCTATTACGCGGGCGAAGACTTTGAGGTGCGTGATATGTTACGCCCGGCTGTGTTTATTCCAGAATCTAAGCGCTTGAATATTTTACTCAAAGAGTTTCGTAGCAATCGTAATCATATTGCCATTGTGGTGGATGAGTACGGCGGCGTAGCGGGCATGGTAACGATTGAAGACGTGCTGGAACAAATTGTTGGCGATATTGAAGATGAATACGACTACGACGAAGATGAAGACAATATTATTCAGAATGCCGATGGCCAGTATCGCGTAAAAGCGCTCACTGAAATTGCCGACTTTAATGAAATTATTGGCACAGATTTAAGCGATGAAGAGTTTTCAACCATTGGCGGTTTGGTGGTGCATCAATTTGGTCATTTGCCAAAACGCAACGAAGAAACCACCTTTAATGGCTTACATATCAAGGTATTACGTGCAGATAGCCGGCGGCTACACAGCATCATGATTGAAGTGTTGCCACAAGAAACTGAAGAATCAAATTAAATAAAATCAGGCAAAATAAAAGGGCTTTTCAGCCCTTTTATTTTTTCTACTGCCTAATAAAATTCTTGGCTTATTTTTTCAAAGCATCACGAATTTCACGTAATAACACGATGTCATCTGGCGTTGGTGCAGGTGCTGCAGCTTCAGCTTTTTTCAATTTATTCATAAACTTAACCATTTGAAAAATCACAAAAGCTAAAATAATAAAATTTAAAGAGATTGTAATGAAGTTACCGTAAGCTAAAGTATTTACCCCGGCAGCTTTATGCGCCGCCAAAGTAGCGGCAGTACCTGCTGGAACTTCTGATAATGCAATAAACTTGTCAGTAAAATTGACTGAACCAAAACTACTTATAATCGGCATTACAATGTCGCCTACAAACGAATCGATAATCTTGCCAAATGCCGCGCCGATAATGACACCAACGGCCAAATCCATTACATTACCCTTGAGTGCAAACTCTTTAAATTCTGATAGCATACTCATATTGTTCTCCCAAAAAATTGAAATAAATCACATGTTTTTTTAACTGCACAATTGAGTGTTCTCATTGTGGGCTTAATATAGTGCGTTTGCTTGTGCCATGTCAATCATCGCGTTCCAACATGGCCGTGAATAATGTAAATTCTTGTTAAAACCCATCAAGCAACTTTTTAAATTCTCGCGGCAATTTTTCAATATCCAGCTACAATTCAGCCATGAAAAAAATATTTCAAGCGCCCATTGCCAAACCCATTTACCTGTTTTTATTAGGCGCAAGCAATGTGCTGGGCTTTGCACCCTATTACTTGTTTCCTGCGAGCATTTTATCGGTTGCCGTTTTATTTTATTTTTGGCAAAAGGCCAGCAGCGCAAAAGCGGCATTTTGGCTAGGCCTGCAATATGGCCTAGGGTTATTTATCATCGGCATTTATTGGATTTACATTAGCCTGCATGACTTTGGCGGCATGCCCTGGTGGTTTGCCGGTTTTGTTACCTTTGGTTTATGCGTCTTTATGGCATTATTTACCGCTACGGTTGGCTGGCTGAGTAAAAAATCGGGCGCTTTATTATTGTGCGCACCATTATTATGGGGCATTGCTGATTGGGTTCGCAGCTGGATTTTTACCGGTTTTCCGTGGCTCACGCTTGGTTACAGCCAAGTGCCGCACAGCCCGCTAGCAGGCTTCATGCCGATTGTGGGCGTGTATGGCGTCTCGGTGATTACCGCTTTTTTGGCGGCATTATTCGCAAGTTTTTTGCTTAGCCCAAAACCAACGCTAATCTTTAAACGCAACGCCATTGCCGCCATCACGCTTTTGCTGGTGAGCGGCGGGTTGTTAAAGGCCGTGGAATGGACCACCCCCGCAGGTAAAGCCTTTAATGTTGCATTATTACAAGGCAATATCGCGCAAGATATTAAATGGTCGCCCGACATTGCCAAAAGCACGATTGAACGCTATTTGGCTATGGTTAAATCTAGCGATGCGAATTTGATTGTGTTACCAGAAACGGCTTTTCCGATTGTGTACAGTGAAGAAGCGCCTTATGTGAAAGACGCATTGCAAAGCTACGCAAAGCGAAACAATGGCGACATTATCGTAGGCATGATTGAACAAGAAGAAGCAAAATACCCAACTTCAACAGGGGATTACTTTAATAGCGCGCTTAAGTTTAACGCGCAGGGCGTGCAAAATTACCGTAAAAATCACCTCGTGCCGTTTGGCGAATTTATTCCTTTAAAATCGCTGGTGGGCTGGGTTTACCGCGACTGGCTCAACATGCCGCTCAGCGATTTAGCCCGCGGTGGCGCCCACCAAACCGCCATGACACTCACCAACCAGCAAAAAGTGGCCATCAACATTTGTTATGAAGATGTATTTGGTGAAGAAATCATCCGCCAGCTACCCAAAGCCAACCTTTTGGTGAATATCAGCAATGACGCTTGGTACGGCCAATCGTACGCCGCGCACCAGCATATGCAGTTTAGCCAAGCGCGCGCCATTGAAACGGGCCGCATGATGCTACGCGCCACCAACACCGGTGCAACGGTTGCGATCGACCAGCATGGCCATATTTTTGCCCATGCACCGCATGACATTGAAACCATGCTCAATATACAAGCGCAGGGGTTTTCAGGCAGTACGCCTTATGTGCGTTTTGGAAATTGGCCGTTTATTTTGCTAAGTTTTGGCTGCCTGCTCAGCATAGTTTTTAGGCAAAATTTTAAGTCAAAAATTAGCAAAAAAATCTCCTAATCAATACGCTAAATTCTCTCGAGAAAAAATAAATGCTCTGCGAGCCTTTATTTATAAGGCTCGCAGAGCATCAAAAAAGGTTGCAAGCTTAATTGGCTTGTTTTTTCATTTTTTTGCCTGCTTTTTTATATGTAAATTTGCCATTAAAACCCGCATACATCCTCATGGACTTTCTGCGAAAAATGCGTTTCTAAGGTAAAATCATGCTTTTAGTTGAACGAACTCCCAACATGGTACTCACCTTTCAGCAAATTATTTTAAGACTCCAAGAATATTGGGACAAACAAGGCTGCGCCTTGCTGCAACCTTACGATATGGAAGTTGGCGCTGGCACTTCACACACCGCCACATTTTTGCGCTCGCTCGGGCCTGAGCCTTGGAAAGCCGCCTACGTGCAGCCCAGCCGTCGCCCAAAAGATGGCCGCTATGGTGAAAACCCAAATCGTTTGCAACACTATTACCAATATCAAGTAGTACTAAAACCCGCACCTGCCAATATTTTAGAACTGTATTTAGGTTCGCTTGAAGCGCTAGGTTTTGACCTGAAAAAGAATGACATCCGTTTTGTAGAAGATGATTGGGAAAACCCAACGCTGGGCGCGTGGGGCCTAGGTTGGGAAGTGTGGCTAAACGGCATGGAAGTGACGCAATTTACCTATTTTCAACAAGTGGGCGGCATTGATTGCAAGCCCATTACCGGCGAAATTACCTACGGACTTGAGCGTTTAGCGATGTACTTGCAAGGCGTGGATAGCGTGTACGATTTGCAGTACTCAGAAAACGTTAAATACGGTGACGTGTTTCACCAAAATGAAGTGGAGCAATCCACTTACAACTTTGAGCATTCTGATGCTGACTTTCTGTTCACCGCCTTTACCGCACATGAAAAACAGGCATTGCATTTGATTGAAGCCAAACTCGCCCTGCCCGCTTACGAGCAAGTGCTTAAAGCGGCGCATACGTTTAATTTGCTGGATGCGCGCGGTGCAATTAGCGTGACAGAACGCGCGGCTTACATTGGCAAAATTCGTAACATTGCTCGCGCCGTAGCCGCCAGTTATTTAGAAAGCCGCGCAAGATTAGGCTTTCCGCTTGCCCCTAAAGACTGGGCGGATGAAGTGCTGGAGAAACTCTCAAAAGAAAAATTAGAAAAAGAAAAGAAAGCTGCCTAGCCGTCATTCCCGCGTAGGCGGGAATCTAGGCAAAGTGAATATGCAACCCTGTGTTTACATATTAGCAAGTGAGCGAAATGGGACTTTATATATTGGCGTGACTTCTGACTTGATAGGAAGAATGTGGCAACATAAAAATGATGTAGTAGAAGGGTTTACACAGAAATATGGCGTACATCGGCTGGTTTGGTATGAACCGCATGCCACCATGGAATCAGCGATAACACGTGAAAAGGCACTAAAAAAATGGAACAGGATTTGGAAATTGCGATTGATTGAGCAATCAAATCTGGAATGGCGAGATTTACTTGAACAACTTACTTGACTGGATTCCCGCCTACGCGGGAATGACGAATTTAAAATGAATTTACTCCTAGAACTATTTGTAGAAGAGCTTCCTCCTAAAGCCTTAAAAAAATTGGGCGAGGCTTTTAGCGGCAACCTGTTTGAAAGCTTAAAAGCACAAGGCTTAACGGCAGAAAATACCGTGGTGACAAGCTTCGCCACTCCGCGCCGTTTGGCTGCTCATATTTCATCTGTTTCTGCCCAAGCAGCAGATAAACAAATTGCACAAAAACTCATGCCTGTAAACGTGGGGCTAGATGCAAGCGGCAACGCCACGCCAGCACTCATCAAACGTTTACAAGGCTTGGGGCTGGATGAAAGCGCTGTTTCACAACTCACCAAACAAGCCGATGGCAAAAATGAAGCGTTATTTTTAGAAGTCACACAAAAAGGCGCGGCATTAAAAGAAGGCCTACAAAAGGCACTAGATGAAACGCTAGCAAAATTGCCGATTCCCAAAGTGATGACTTATCAATTGGCTGATGGCTGGAGCAATGTGAATTTTGTGCGGCCTGCACATGGCCTGGTGGCTTTGCATGGCAGTGAAATTGTGCCGATTACTGCCCTTGGCTTAACGGCTGGCAACACCACGCAAGGCCACCGCTTTGAAGCTAAACAGCCAAGCATCACACTTAAAAATGCCGATACTTACGCTGAGCAACTTAAAACTGAAGGCGCTGTGATTGCAAACTATGACGAGCGACGTGCAGAAATTGTGTGCCAGCTAAATGCTGCGGCTGCCAAAGAAAACCTCAAGCCGATTGAAGATGAAGCCTTGCTGGACGAAGTGAATTCATTAGTTGAATTGCCCAATGTATTGCTTGGCCAATTTGAAGCAGAATTTTTAGCTGTGCCACAAGAGTGCTTGATTCTCACTATGAAAGCGAATCAAAAGTACTTCCCGCTATTGGATGCTAACAACAAGCTCACCAACAAGTTTTTGATTGTTTCAAACATCAGCCCAGCCGATGCCAGCGCGGTGATTGGCGGTAACGAGCGCGTGGTGCGCCCACGCTTGGCTGATGCCAAATTCTTTTTTGACCAAGATCGCAAAAAAACCTTAGAAAGCCGCATTGCAGGCTTAGATAAAGTGGTGTATCACAATAAATTAGGCAGCCAAGGTGAGCGTAACCAACGTGTGGTGAAAATTGCCGGTGAAATTGCCAAACTGATTGGTGATGCTAAATTGGTTGAAAAAGCTGAGCTTGCCGCACGTCTTTCAAAAGCTGATTTAGTCACTGATATGGTGGGAGAATTCCCAGAGTTGCAAGGCATTATGGGGCGCTACTATGCACAACATGAAGGCTTGGATGATGATGTGGCGTTTGCCATTGAAGACCACTATAAACCACGCTTCGCAGGCGACGAGTTACCGCGAAATCAAATTGGAATATGTGTTGCACTGGCAGACAAGTTAGAAACGTTAGTAGGCATGTTTGGCATTGGCAGCACTCCAACAGGCGATAAGGATCCTTTCGCTCTCAGAAGGCATGCGTTGGGCGTGATTCGCATGCTAATAGAGAAAAAAATTGCCATCCCTATCGATAATTTTGTAAATGTGGCATTTCGCGCATTCCCACCAAAAATACTTGGAGATGCGCACACCGACCTACATATGTTTATATTTGAACGTGTTGCAGGATTGCTACGCGAACAAGGCTACTCTGCTCAGGAAGTCGATGCTGTGCTAAGTAAAAACACGCTTTCTCTCGACCTCGTTCCAAAGCAACTCAGTGCCGTACGCGCCTTTGTTGAGCTACCAGAGGCAGATAGCCTCATCGCAGCCAACAAACGCGTTGGCAATATTCTGAAAAAAGTAGAGGGTGAAGTAAAGGCTGAAGTGAATGCCAAACTACTTCAAGAACCAGCTGAAATTGCACTCAATGCAGCTTTATGCAAGGTAAAGCCTGAAGCCGATAAACTTTTTGAAGCTGGCGATTACACCGCTTCATTGCAAGCATTAGCTGCCCTCAAAGCCCCAGTCGATGACTTCTTTGATAACGTGATGGTCAATGCAGACGACCCGGCGCTGAAAGCCAACCGTTTAGGCTTGCTGGCAATCTTGCACCAAACCATGAACCGCGTGGCTGATTTGTCGAAATTAGCAAGCTAAGGGGAAATTCGTCCAACTATGAAGCTAGTCATTTTAGACCGCGATGGTGTAATCAATCAGGATTCAACGCAATTCATCAAAAATCCTGATGAGTGGATTCCGATTCCCGGCAGTTTAGAAGCGATTGCCTTACTGAATCAATCTGGCTTTAAAGTGGCGATTGCCACGAACCAATCGGGCATCAGCCGCGGTTTATTTGACATGGCAACGCTCAACGCCATTCATGACAAAATGCACCATGCTTTGTCGAGCTATGGCGGCCGTGTTGATGCCATATTTTATTGCCCGCATGCCGCCGATGAACATTGCCACTGCCGCAAACCAGAGGCCGGCATGATAGAAGAAATTGGCAAACGCTTTTCAATCGATTTAGTTGGCGTGCCCGCTGTTGGCGATGCACTGCGCGATTTGCAGGCCTTTGCTAACGCAGGTTGCCAACCCATTTTAGTGCGCACTGGCAAAGGTGAAGCCACACTCGCAGCCTCATTAACCCATGCAGACAAAGCCCTGCCGCCCAATACATGGGTATGTGCCGACTTAGCCGAAGCCGTACATAAAATGATTGAGGTCGATCGTTAATGGCAGACTTAATTTTAAGAATACGCGCCTTTTTATTTTACTTAGGCATGTTCATCATCACCCCTCTTTTTGCGTTATTGGTTATTTTAATGTTCCCGCTCAACAATATCACCCGCTCACGCATGGCGAGCTATTGGGCGCATTGGTCATTAGCATGGTTAAAGCTCACCTGCAATTTAAGTTTTACCGTACGTGGCCGCGAGAATATTCCTGACCATCCTTCCATTATTTTATGCAAACACCAATCCGCTTGGGAAACCATTGCCTTGCAAGTGATTTTTCCGCCGCAAATTTGGGTATTAAAACGTGAATTGCTCTACATTCCATTCATGGGCTGGGCTTGGATTGCCATGTCCGCCATTCCCATTAACCGTTCTGGCGGCCGCGAGGCACTAAAACAATTAGTCAAACACGGTAAAGACCGGCTTGCGCGCGGACTTTGGGTGGTAATTTTTCCTGAAGGGACACGTGTGGCACCTGGCGCGCGTGGTAAATATCATATTGGCGGCGCGTGGCTCGCTTCACACACTGAAAGTACCGTGGTGCCAGTGGCGCATAATGCTGGTTTATTCTGGCGCAAAAATGCTTTTATCAAACAGGCTGGCACCATTACGGTGAGTATCGGCAAGCCGATTGAAACGGCTGGACTCAAAGCGGACGAAGTGAATAAGCGTGTTGAAGACTGGATTGAAAACGAAA
>ERZ795061.1530-NODE-1530-length-22386-cov-4.690654_pt1 | contig 22386 bp, 10 predicted proteins | sample MGYA00375145_ERZ795061 | MGnify/ENA primary metagenome ERZ795061 (study PRJEB30190, sample SAMN05720144) | anaerobic digester metagenome | isolation source: active sludge of municipal wastewater-treating anaerobic digesters | place: USA | collected 2014-12-22 ... | reverse complement strand
CCGGAATTGCTTTTTCACCTTTAAGAGTAGCATCATCAATTCTATACTGTGTAGTCGTTCCGGTTTGAATAAATTGCAATGACAATGATGCAGAACTTGGAATTCCTGTTACCGTTTTTAAAGTCCAAACTGCTGTTCCGGCACCTGTAGCTAACGTATAAGGTATAGAAGTATAATTAATTCCATCTGTACTATATTGAACCAAAAGATCCGAACCATTGCTTGCAGTTGTTGATTTCACAATTCCAAATGAAAGTTCCAAGTTCGTTAATCCGTTTGTATTAATTCCGGAAATGATGAAATTTTTACCGGCAGTATTGGTAAGAAAAATATTTGCCCCGCCTGTGGCCCCAATATAACCAGATGACACAGATGTAACCCTTACATCACCTGTACCTGACATAGTCAATCCATCATTATCAAATCCGTTTCCGGATTCATGAGTTGCAATTTGTGTTGTTCCTGGAACGGTACCCATTGATTCAGAAAAAACAGTGCTAATAAATGGCAAGGCACTATTTGAAATCGCAACAGAAGACGACGTCGCAACGCATCCGCTGTTATCGGAAACAACAACAGAATAATTCCCTGCAGAATTTACATTTATCGACTGCGTAGTTGCGCCTGTTGACCATAAGTAATTATATCCGCTAATCGTCGATAAGGAGGCGCTTGAAGACAGGCAAAGCGAAATTGGTCCGGCCGGACTAATTGTTGCAGAAGGGAAACCTGTTACAGAAATAGATTGAGTTGCTAATGCACTGCAGCCATTTCCGTCAGTGTATGTATATGTAATTAAATGCGAGCCAACACCTGCAACAGAAGGATCAAAAATTCCTGATGAGACCCCAACGCCGGAATATACACCACCCAGTGGTGATCCTCCTGTCAGACTAAATGGCGAAGTTGTTACGCAAACTGCGCTCAAAGGAGAAAGAGAAACACTTGGTTGACTGAAAAGCGAGACCGGAATAGTTGCCACTGTAGAACAGCCCTGTGAAATTGTTCCGGTTACCGTATAAGTTGTAGAAACAGTCGGATTAGCAAACACCGTTGATCCAATTGTGGTGTTTAATCCTGTTGCCGGAGACCATGAATATGTTGTTGCTCCTGAAGCAGAAATATTAATTCCAACATTTGAACAGACCACCGCGGCCGCAGGTGTAAATGATATTACCGGATTAGGAGTAACTGTAACATTCACAGGAGAAGAAAGTACAGGGTCGCATACAAGAACACTGTTCACAGAATACGAAGGGAAAGTGATTGTCCAGTTTACAATTGTCCCTCCTGAATTCCCAGACGCTCTATCATAAACCCATAGTCTCCAGTTTCCATTTGGATTCAATGAGCCACCGCCTAATGAAGTAAAAGTTGTTTTAGTTGAAGTGACACAAGAAGTAAACGTTGAAGTCCAAGGTTTGTATGTTCCTGTATATGGTGCGCCTGTAGTAGGCAATTGTCCGGCACCGATGTCAGAAAAAATCGTATTCACAAAATTATTTCCTGTGTTTGATGAATTTCCTGTTCTGCTGCTCAAGCCAAGAACTTCTCCTGACGAAGACTGCAAAAAGATTGCAAGGTCACCTACTGCAGTATGATTGATATTAATTTTCACAGATATTCCAGAAGAAGCGACATTTCCCACATAGCCACTAACAGCAATAGAACTTGAAGCACCTGTGCAACTGTTATTTGGAATGGTATAAGAATTATTATTTGAGAAAGCAGAAACTGGATATGTTGTCGAAATGGTATTCGACGATTGTAATTGAACTTGATAACTTCCGGTTTGATTTGCGGAATAATTCTGAGTTGTTGCATTCACTATATCAACACCATTTTTCTTCCATTGATATGTAACTCCTGAAGGTTGATTTGCAGTAAGAAGCACTGACCCGCCCGGACAAAACGAAGTTGGGCCTCCCGCTGAAATAGAAGCGGTCGTATTCGGATAAACTGCTATTGTTGCCGTCTGCATTGCATCGTTGGTAGCGATTGGATCTCCAGTAAAAATTGTATTGGCATTGATTATATAATTTCCTGCTAAAGACATATCCACAGTACCGCTTAGCGTAACCGTCATTGTTGCCCCGGGATTCAAAGTACCTGAATTGAGAATACCAGTCATATTCTGAACCACAGAAGAAGGATTTGTAATCTGGGCCGATACTTGTAAATTGTTAAACGCAAAATTGATACTGCTTGTACCATAATTTTTTACTGCAACTTGTATCGCTTGTGAATTTGAAGAACAGATATTGATTGATGGCGTGATCAATCCGCTTACACCTAAATCGGCAATAGGACAAGATGCATTTTGAAATTCCAGGTGACAAATAAGTGGAAGGTGATCTGCTGCATAGTGCAAAGCATCTGCAACATTTACCGGAACCGCTGTATTCGGTTGTTGATTGATGGAATCATTATAATGGTTTCCATCATTTCCAATAGGGAAAGTAGAGCCGCTGACATAAGACACTCCCCCGTTTTGCATCATAGCATTTGAAAAAAGAACGAGGTCAAATCTGTCGTTCAATCCTCCGGTAGAGCCGCCACCAAAAGCTCTTACACGTGGAGATTGTGTATGATAACTTGAATATGCAATGTTATTCCAAGTACCTGTCATCGTAATCGGATCAATAAAATGACCGTCAACGCCGGGAGTTACAGCAAGTAATTTCTGATACGCGCTTTCTGAAGAACGATAAAAATTAAAATCACCGCAAACAATAAAATTGCTTCCTATGGGTAAAGCATTCGTATACTTTCTAAGAGTATCAACTTCCAAAGCACGTTGAGCTTCATCAGGACTAGTGTTACTTGCTTTAAGGTGTACAGAGTAAATTCTGATTGTGTCTCCTGATAAAATATGTATCAATTTGAATTCAGAGATGTCTCTAAGATCAGTAATGATTGGAGTATTTGAAACGAAAGTAAACTTTGATGTCTTGAAAAAGATAGCATTGTCGGTATCGAAGCCATTGATAAATGTGCCTGCAGAATAAGTAGTTCCATTCTCATTCAATACTTTGTCAAGAAAAAAATTGACACCATTTTGTCCGGTTACTTCCTGAGCAACGAGAATGTCCGGATTTGAATATTGAATAATTGTTCGAAAGTATGGATGCCTTAAAGATGTGTCAGCAGTGATCGTTGATTGTGCAGGATAATTGAGCAGATTATAATTCATAAAGACTACCTGCTCTTTTGCAATATCAACAGCCTGACAAATCTGGTTGCTTGTTCCACAGCCGTTAATTGCAGTCACACAAATATTGCCAGGCGTACTGCCAAAAGTAGAAATAATAGAAGGTGTTCCTTGTCCGGAAGTAATGGTTGATCCTGCAGGAACAGTCCAGTTGTAAGTTGATGCATTAGCAACAGGCGACACAGAATAAGCAAGATTACTTGCATTTAGGCACACACTCGTTGATCCGGAAATAGAACCTGAAAGAACAGGAGCAGTGGATGAAACGACAATTGTTTTAGAAACGGAGTTTGTTCCGTCAGGACCTGAAACAGTAAGTGTAACAGAATAAGATCCGGCTGATGCGAATTGAACCACCACAGGACCTGATGAAGAGGATGTAGCGGGCGATGCACTTGCACCAAACACCCATGAATAACTCGTTATTGTACCAATGGAAGCATTTGTGAAGGTTACATTTTGGTTATTGCAAGGAAAATAATTTGATACAGTAAAGTCTGCAGTTGGAACGGCTACAACACTATTAATTAGTAATAGAAAAAACAATCCAAGCAATGCCTGCTTGATGGAAGCGAATTTCGTGTACACAGTATCGTTATAAGAAAGCAGTTTACGCTAAGATCAGCGGGATTGTTAAAAATAGAAAAATGCCTTGAAATATGCAAGTAGCGCGGGTTTTAGCTGATTTTAGGCTGAAATCATTTAATTTTTATTGCCCCTTTGCATGATTTCCCTCAGGCCAAATTGAAGAATATTTTTTATTATTGTACCAGTTGGTTAACAATCTGCGAAAAATGAAACAATTAAGAGTTCTATTGACCATACTCATTTGTTTGAGTCTGGGCGCTAATGCGCAAACTAATTCCGGTGCGACAACCGCGAGTAATCAACCTATATGGGTTCAGATGATGAGCGACGAAAATGTAAATTATTTTGAGGCAGTGGAAGCATTTAACTCCTACTTCAAAACTCACCCTATGCCTGATCTGGAAGTGGAAGAAGAATTAATGGGTGGAGATCTTAAAGCCAAAGAAGATTATGAAAAGGAAATGAAACGTGACAACAAGAGTACTCTTACAGAACAAGAACGTAAGAGCATGGTTGAAAGAGAACAAATGAATTATCAGGTAAAACGTTTCAGAAACTGGATGAAAGAATCAAAACCATTTGTTCAGGCAGACGGTCATATACTTACAGGTTCGGAGCGAGCTGCAATCTGGCAAAAGCAACAAGAAGAAATAAAAAATAATTCCTTCGATAAAAAATAATTCCTTCCCGATCAAGAAAATCCAATGAGAGTAAATATACAAGTTCTGATTCTTTATTTTATAATGACTTCGACAGCATTTGCACAGTCGAACTGGAGCGCATTATTACCTGCGCAATTTCCAACGAATGCAAGTGGTCAGATTCATGGTATCAGCCGAATCAGTCAAATGAAATTCCATCCGACCAATCCAAATAAAATGTATGCGGTAAGTGCACGGGGCGGATTATTTATTTCAACTAACGGCGGAACCAACTGGAGTGTAACACCGGGAACAGATTTTATGCCTTATGCCAGACTTGCTTCAGTCTGTGTTGATTTTACAAACGATCAGATCCTTTATCTGGGAACCGGAGATCACAATTATTATTATAGCGGAAGTGGCGTGTGGAAATCGACGAATGGAGGAAATACTTTTTCTCCTTCCGGTCTTGAAAACAAATTAGTAGTAGAGATGATCATGGATCCTACTGATCACAACACAATAGTTGCCGTAACCAATACCGGTATTTATAAAACTATAAATGCAGGTTCTACATGGACATTAAAAACTGCATCACGACCATTCGACGATCTCAAATTAAAAGAAAACACTGGTACTCGAACAATGTTTGCAGCGACTACTGATTCTGCATTTTTTCGTTCAACAGATTTCGGGGATACATGGACACAGATCAACAACGGTATAGTTTTACCTTCAGGCGTTACCAATGGAAATGGAGTACGTATTGGATTAACGCCTGCCGATAGCAATGTTGTCTATCTTTCTATGGTTGCAAATGGAGGAATGGTTTATAAATCGACTGATGGTGGAACTTCTTTCACTGCAAAAAAGACTACTTCTGCACCTTATATTTCATACTATACTAATAGTTCTGCAAGTTCAGGTCAAGGCGATTATAATCATGGCCTTGGAGTAGACAGAACGGACCCAAATGTTATTTGGTATGTTGCACATTGTGTATGGAAATCGACAGATGGTGGTGTGAACTGGACGCAGCAAACCGTTTGGTACAATGTTTTGCACACTGACATGCATCAAATGATCCAAAACCCATACAACAGTTCTCAGCTTTATAATTTAAATGATGGCGGCGTATGGTTAAGTACAGATGGTGGAACATTATGGACTCCGAAGAGTGATGGAATTTATGGTTATGAAATTTATCACGGCAATTGCAGTCCGACAAATAGAGATATTGTAAGCATAGGTACACAAGACAACGGTGAACTTTATGCCAATGCAGCCGGTTGGTACACTAATCGTGGTGGTGACTGGAGCAGTCAATGTAGTTTTGATTATCGAGCGAACAGTTCGATGGTTTATTATCACAATAGTAACAAACGCAGATTGGTGAATGGAAGCAGTGTTTCATATGGTTTACCTGCAGCCATCACCGTTTTACAAGACATTGCATTTAATCGCACTAATCCTGATTTGGCTTTTGTTGGCGATACATTGGTTGTTCGTACGACCAATTTAAGTGCAACAACACCAACTTGGACTCAAATCGCAAGTCTGAATAAAAAAATTATGGCTATGCACAGTAGTTATTCTGATCCAAATCGTTTGTACATCATCACTTCCGATGCTATGATATACGTTTCGACAGATGCTCTTAGTGCTGTTCCTACTTTTTCATCTTATACACTTCCAAATGCAACAAACAATGCAGCATATATAACTTCTATAAAAAATTCTCCCAATACACTTTACATAACATGTAATACAAAAGTTTATCGCTCTACTGACAATGGGGCTACCTGGGTAAACATCACTTTGAATTTGCCTTCTGTGAATCATTCACGCATACTGGCCGATGAATACTTTTCTTCAAACGAATTAGTGTTTATAGCAAGTAACAATACCGTTTACTACAAGCTTGCATCGAATCCGAGTTGGACAATTTTCAACACCAATCTTCCTTCTCGTACAAATGTTGTTGACTTATCAATATACAATGTAAACACTCCAAGTGCTGTTTTACGTGTAGCAACATATGGTCGTGGTATATGGGAAACGTCTATTGCAGGACCACGTGGACTTGTTTCAAACTTTATTGCTAACAACTCTTATCCTTGCATTGGCGGTACAGTTCAGTACAGTGATCTTTCAAGTGGCTATCCAACATCATGGACTTGGAGTTTTCCCGGTGGAACCCCATCAACTTCCACATCTGCAAATCCAACAGTAACTTATAACACGTCCGGAACATACAATGTGACGCTTACTGTTTCAGATGGAGTAACAAGCAATACACTTACGAAAACAAATTACATCAATACTAAAGGAATAAACCTATCGCTATCTGAAACATTTGAAGGTGCAACTTTCCCACCAACGAATTGGTCTGAATTTGATGATGCAAATGATGGAGTCAAGTGGCAATTGAATTCATCTGCTAGCGGCTTTGGCAATGGAATTCAGTGTGTATATTTCAATAACTGGTCACAAAATGCAACGGGGAGGAAAGATGAAATCAGAATGCCCCGCTTCAATGGCGAATCATATAATTCAATCACATTGACTTTTGATGTTGCATACTGGAGTTATACAAATCAAAGTGAACAGGACACTCTCCAGGTGCTTGTATCAACTGATTGCGGAGCAACTTTTACACAAGTATACAGTAAAGGTGGAGCAACGCTTTCAACTGTAGCAGGAAATTCCACATCTGCCTTCACTCCTACTTCAACACAATGGAGAACAGACACTGTCAATTTAAATTCATACATCGGACAAAGTATTATTCTTGCATTCAGAAACGTAGCCCGCTTTGGAAATAACTTATATCTCGATAACATTTCCGTAAATGCAACAGTTACAGCGAATGCAGGAATCAACAAATCGATATGCAATGGAAACTCAACAACCATTGGGGTAGCTGGGACATCAGGGGTCAACTATAGCTGGACGCCGGCCACCGGTCTAAGTTCCGCTACAATTAGTAATCCTATAGCATCACCGACTTCCACCCAGCAATATATTTTAACTGCTACCCATCCGCTCTCAGGTATTTTCGGAAAAGATACAGTAAATGTTATTGTCAATCCATTTCTGACGTATATAACAAATAGTGCAATCCCTTCTTCTCTTTGCAAAAACATAACTGTGAATATTCCATTTACCGTTGCTTGCGCTTATACTGCCGGAAATATTTTTACTGCACAGTTAAGCGATGCAGCAGGAAGTTTTGCTAGTCCGGTAGTAATAGGAACATTGACAGGAAGCGGAAGTGGAACTATCTCCGGTCTGATTCCATCGAGTGCAGTTACCGGCACCGGTTACAGAATGAGAATAGTAACATCTTCACCTGTTACGACAGGAAATAACAATGGATCAAATATCAGTATCACCAATTGCACGTTTACCTATAATGTAAAAGTGTTCATTCAAGGTTATTATATTGGAAGCGGAACAATGAGAGCAGCTGTGAATCCGGGGCTATATCCAACATTGTGCGATTCTGTGAAGATTGAATTACACAATGCTGTTGCGCCATATTCTCTGGTTGATTACAACCAAGGCACTATAAACACAAATGGAACAGGTCAATTCCTTTTACCGACAACCGCTATCGGACAATCATTTTATCTGGTAGTTAAACACAGGAACACGCTTGAAACATGGAGTGCAAATCCGGTGAACATTACATCCGGAGGGACTTATGATTTTTCTACAAGTGCTAACAAAGCATACGAATCCAATCAGGTATTAGTCGGGCCGGGAGTATATGCAATTTACAGTGGAGATATCAGCAATGGCACCACCGGTGGAACTGCAGATGGGCAAATCAGCACATCAGATTATAATGAGCTTCAAAATACGCTTGGGCAATTTTTATCAAGTTATGACTATCACGATTTGACCGGAGATTTCCAGATCGAATCTATGGATTACAGCTTGATGGAAAACAATATCAATTTGAATTTGGTGGTGAAGAAGCCATAATAAAAACTTTAATTGTCACAAAGAAAAAAGAAAAAAAGAGCGGGTTAAAAATAGCATGATAGTTCATCACACATATTTTAAACCCGCTCTCGATAATTAATTTATTTTTTCGAAACTATTTCTGCAAATACAACTTCCCGCGTGTTTCTTCATTCCCACAAGTCATCTTGTAGAAATAAATACCACTGGAAAGGTCGCTTGCATCGAACTCTGCTGTGTAAGCAACTCCGGGATCGATATTCTCATCAAAAATTGTTTTAAGTCTCTGACCATCCATTGCATAAATTTCAATTATCATACGGCCGGCAAGATCAACTCGCTCGAATACAATATTTGTTTTTTCAGTAAATGGATTTGGATATACGCTCGATAAAATATTTGAATCATCCTGTTCTGAAGAAAGCAAACCCGATAATCTTAATGGAGAACATGCATCAAGTGTAGAACAAGGAATTCTAGAAACTGTAGAAGTATAAGTTCCTACATAATCAGGAATACCCTGACTAAGTGCTCCGGGAATACAAAATGATTTATAATTTTCAGGTGTTCCTGCCAAATCGCTGTTACCATATGGTGATGCGGAAGCATCATCAACCGGCTGAATATTCAAAGCAGAATTTATCGGAGAAAAAACAGTATACGTAGCAGCAGACCATTTCCATCTGATACTTGTAACACAACTCGAAGAGGCTGTCCAGATTCCTCTCCATTTAACAGAACTCAGATTCGGTGAAATACCTGAAGGTGTCTGATATGCGCATCCACTGACAAAATAATTTCCCGACAAATTTGGAGGGGCAGTAGTAACCCATTCGCCACCAATGAAGGCCGTAGATGCTTGAGAAACGGAATTAGTAATGATCAACTTCGCATCAGCAGGTACAAGATTCAATCCCGAAGTGTTAATATTTTGATTCAAAAATCGAATTGTAACAGGATAATTTCCATTGTAAACAATATTCGCGACTGCACTAAACCAAATATATGTATTCGGTGCAATTGCATTCGCGTTAAAATTAATCATAGCAGAAGAATAATCGTACGTGGTTTTATTTGAATTGATGGTAACCGGTGATACAATAACACAACCGCCAGCATCAGTAACTCGTGACGAATAACTTCCGGCCGCTAAACCTGTCGCTGTAGCAGTACTTGCTCCATTACTCCATAAATATGTATAAGGAGCTATTCCTGCACTGACATTAACAGTTGCAGTTCCTTTAAATTCATTGGAACATTTTGCATCCGATTTAATTGTAGTTGCTCGCAGCGGACTATTTACTGTATATGAACAAGTACTTGCACAAGCATCAGTATTTTTGACAGTCACGGAATATGTTCCTGCACTTCTCACACTATTTGTTGATGTCCTTATACCATTATTCCATAAGTATGAAGAATAACCGGTAGGTGCTCTCAAGACTAAAACAGATCCGGGGCACAATGTCCCTCCCGTAATTGTACAAGTTGGATTCGAACTGTTTCTTGTTACTATACTTTTAATTCCTGTACATCCTGAAGCATCTGTTGCTATAACGACAAGTGAATCTGCTGAAGCAACAGAAATACATTGTGTCGTAGCACCATTGCTCCACGCATAAGAAGTATAGCCAGCAGTTGCACATAATGTAACCGTTTCACCGGGACAAATGCCTGTCTTTCCGGTTATACTTATCTGCATAGGATTCGTATTGCTAATCGTAACACTTCGTGATGTTGTACATCCTCGGCTGTCAGTTACGGTTACTGTATAGATTCCTGTTGCCAATCCCGAAATAGAATTTGTTGTTCTGACAGGATTTGTGTTCCAGGAATAAGAATATGGTGCTGAGCCGCCCGATACATTTACCGTTGCAACACCTGTTGAAGATCCGCATGGAGTATTAATTGCAGAAGTTACAGCATTCAGAACATTTGGCGCTGCAGCTATTATTGCAGCGGCGTTTGCAGTACAACCATTATCATCTGTAACCTGATAGTTATAAGTCCCTGCTAATAGATTTATAATTGGATCGCCTGCGAATGTATAAGTTGGTGTCCCACCGGAAGGAGTAAGTGTAACACTACCAGTTCCACCAAAGCAATCAATTTGAGTTGGCGTTGCTGTTAATATTAATTGAGCCGGCGGCGGATCAATCGTTGCAGATGCATTTGCAACACAACCATTGCCGTCCGTAACTGTAAAATTATAAATACCTTGAGATAGATTTGTTGTTGGCTCCGGACCAAAAGTGAAAGGACTTATCCCACTTGGAGTTAAAGCAACACTTCCGGTATTTCCATAACAATCGATCTGAGATGGCGTTGCACTTAATGAAGTAACAGGGAAATACAATAAAGTTGTTGTGATAACGCTATCGCATCCGGTCACATTAACCACATTAGACGCATATATTCCGGGGGTACTTTGTGAACTTCCATCGGGAAGTGTATGTGAACTTCCAAAACATATAAAGACTGTCTCACTTCTTGTAAAATTAGAATTTACAGTAATATTCGTTGTGATAATACTATCACAACCCTCTACAGTTGGAATTACAGAGATATAACTACCTGCTGTACTTTGAACAGATCCATCAGGTAATATATGCGATGAACCCTGACAAATTGAAACATTATCAGTTGACGAACTATTCAGATTTAATATAACCGGATTAGATGTTCCTGTTCCGGGAATATAGACTGAAATCGAGTACACACCGGGTATTGAAATATCTGACGAAGGTATTGTTGCATGAAGTTGAGTAGTTGAATTGAAAACAGTACTTCTGTCAGTTCCGTTGAAACGTATGATAGAAGATGGTGTAAAGTTAGTCCCTGTAGCTGTGAGAACAAAAGTTGAACCACCGGGTGTGATACACGAAGGTGAAATAGATGCTAACGATGCTGCCGGATAATTCATTTGAAACAAATTACTGGTTCCGGCTTCACTTCCACCTGTTCTTGTAGCTGTGATTGCAAATGTACCTTGATTTGAAAAAGAAACAGAATGAGAAGCGAGAATGCCTGAAGTAAATGCAGAAGTAGTTCCGCTTCCTGTTGCAAGTATTCCTGATGAAGTCACATCGACAGTTCCATTAAATGCACATGGATTGTCATTGGCATCCACTGCCTGAATTCGAATATTGAATGGAACCCCTGTTGTATGTGTTGCGATATTTCCACCACCGGCCGCTTCAACAAGAAACTTAGAAAAGTTTCCGCCATCAACTGTTAATGATGATGATGTCGGACCGGAATATAGTCCATCAGACACAGAAATAGTTGTTGTTTCTGCTTTCCGTAATATAGTATTAAGTATAGTTGATGAAACCCCACTTGCAAAACTAACACTGGTTGTATAAGATGGCGGTGTTCCACCATTAGATGGTCCTGTGAATGTTAAATTTTTCACTCCAAAATAACTTGTAACCACATTATGAAACTGATCACACGCTCTTATCTTAGTAATAACAAACCCAACTCCTGCGGTTTGATTAATTGGTGTTCCGGAATTTCCACTTGTTGAAGCAAGGCTTGCGTCAGAAAATGATTGTCCAGGTAAAGTAATAACAAGTTTATCTATGACACCTGTTGCTGATGACAAATTAGCCATGATAGAACCGGGTGCGCAGCCATACATAGAAGCAGTACCACCTCTGATGATATTTGCCGTACATGGAATATTTCCACCTTCATTAGCTCGAACCTGAAGTCCGGAAATTGTTAGAACATCAGAATTTACAATTCCGCTGATTGTCATTTGTAAAGTGATCAATGTTGCTGTTGCTGATACAACAGAAACAGAAGAAACATCGCCGCCAGGTGCTGCTGAAACAGAAACAAAACCGGCCGAATTGAATTTCCATCCACTTGGAGCAATTAAAGTAAATGTTACATTAGTTCCAACTGAGAAATCAGCCAAAGCTCCTTCTGTAATGACAATATTTCCAAGAGCAGTAAAAGAAGGCACAGTTGCATTCTCTGCCTTATCAGCAGAAATTAATGTTCCGCCGGATGCTTTGGTAATTGTAACAGTTGCTTTCGCATTGAATGTAAAAAGTAGTGTTGATGTTAAAATAATCAACAAGCAAAATTGATGCTTAATGCATAACAATGCATTCCTGAAATTAACAGAAAGTGGATTTGACATAATTGGATGTGTACTAATGTGTAACTGTGGATAGAATGTCACTTTAATACATAAAATCAACTATAATGGATAAGCGGAATTCTACTAATTTAATACACTTTGAAAATTTGCGCATTTAACAATCAAAATATTGAATTTTGTATTCCTAATCTTTCATTCACGTGATAAAACAGACGCTTTCGGAATGAAAATTGCGATGAAATGACACACTTAAGTTCAGGTTTTTCATCATTATACTAAAATGTCATCTGAAATCATAAAAATAGAAGTTAAATCTTACAAAATTAAATTGTAAACTTTTGGTGATTTGCCTGGCTCTTTTGGTGATTATTTTCGTAGTTTTATAATCAACCAATAAACATTTTCGTAATGTCTCAACCAATAGAACAGCCATCAAAAATAAATCCAGAAACCGGCGCTGATAAATCGGAAGTAATTATTATTGACGACGATCAAAGCTTTAGTTTCATGTTAAAAGATTATCTACAATCAACTTTAGATATAAAATCAGAACTTTTTTCAAATGGCAACGATTTTCTTAGCAAGTACAAATCAAATGACAGTCGAAAGATAATCCTGGATTACGAATTCGACGTCGGCCCAAATGGATTGGTTGTACTTCAGCTGATCAAAGAAATAAATCCATTGGCAATTATTATCGTTGTATCCGCGCAGGATGATCTTGAAAAAGCGCTTGAAACTATTCGACAAGGCGCAACCGATTATTTTCTAAAGACGAACAAGACTGTTTTTGCAAACATTGTCAGTTCACTTTTGAAGTTAAAAGAGTTGGAGAAAAATAAATTGAATTGATTTTATAGATCCATTTTTTTAAAGATCCGTGCAGTAGGAATATGAAAAATATAACTGAACCTGAATTTTTGATACGGATAATCTTGCAGCCCATTTTCATAAGCTATTGCAAAATCATGCATCGGATTTAACATTCGCAATTCGCTTCTGTACACTATTGGTTTATCACCATTATCAAGATAGCCGGAATAGCCACCAATACAATTTGTCCAGGAAAGTTTTTTAGTATTTAAACAAATTCCTCCGCCATACAACAAGCAATCGTTTTGCAAATTCTGCAGATCATAGGTTTGGTAAGTATATAATCCGGCATCGCCATAAATTCGAATCTCTTTAATGAATTTATCTTTTGTGAAAATACTTTTTCCGAAACTTACATCAATAAAATATCCGGGAGCGTCTGTATATCGTGCATCTCTTAAATGAGTACCTGATGCAGTACGCAAAGCGAAACGCAACATCAAATCCGGAAACTTTTTATTCTTAATTATCTGCACACACGTCGAAACATAAATATCACCGCCGGCAGAACCTTCACCACTTTTTGTTCTTACTGCTCGCTCATCTCTTGTTATTGTATCCATTTTATACCATTCAATTGGAACAGCATTCAGTTCAATTGAAATGCGATTTTTAAAAAGCGGCAGAGTTCCTTTCAGATAAAAATCCTGCGTCATATCGCCGGTATTTTTATAATAATCGTAAGAAATATTAACAGAAGCCGCACTATCGATTAGTCCATTTTTTATTTCAGGAACAGGCAATGCATTCGGACCCATGTAAGCAGAAGAAATCGTCATGTATTGATTCCATGGCGTCACGCCATCCCAATTATGTTTTTCTACCCACCAACTGAAGTCTTCCTGGGCGGAACAAGTCAAGGTGAATAAAATGGCTAATGGGAGAAACAAGGATTTCAAAACAATACAATTCATTTCGGGATCGTTGAATAATTAGAATCAGAAGTATCGCCCAAATGTAATCCAATTTTATTTCGTTTCGAAGTTTATCAAAGGGCAAAAGAGCAAACAGAGTTTTTTATTGAGCTACCAATCAATAATTGAATAGGACTTGAACCCACAACCTTCAAACATTTCTGCTTGATGCTCTACCGATGTATCTCTATTTTACGGCACCTTTGAATAAATTTAATCTTCCCTACTTCCATCATCAGCCATTCGTACCATTTTAGGAGTAAATCTAGCAACAACATCCACTAAATCTTTTTGTGCAGCCATAACAGTTTCTATATTTTTGTAAGCCATTGGTGCTTCATCTAATCCGGCACCAATTAATGTAACACCATGATCTTTCAATACTTTTTGCATCTCAGCATTTGAGATATTTTTAATGGCTTTCGTTCTGCTCATCTGCCGTCCGGCACCATGAGAAGCAGAATTTATTGCACTTGCCTCCCCTTTTCCTCTCACCAAAAATCCAGGAGCAGTCATAGAACCCGGAATAATTCCCATTACATCTTTAGATGCAGGTGTTGCTCCTTTTCTATGAACAATAACTTCTTCTCCTTTCCATACTTCCTTCCATGCGAAGTTATGATGGTTTTCCACTTTCGCCAATACTTGTCCACCAATCGCTCTATTTATCCGCTCATGAATTACTTCATGACAAGCGGAAGCATAGTCACCGGCTAAATTCATAGCCAACCAATATTCATGTCCTTCGGCAGAATTCAAATCCAAGTATGCAAGATTTACCGCTTCACTCGGAAGTTTGCAAATCTCCTTAGCTAATTTTGTATAGTGACTTGCTACTGTAGCACCAAATCCACGGGAACCGGAGTGTGTCAACAAGGCAAGATACTTTCCTCTTTTAATATTCAATTTGATGTCATCATTTTCAAACTCGATTATTCCAAATTCAACAAAGTGGTTTCCACCTCCGGAAGATCCTAATTGATGGACAGCTTTATCCTTCAAATTATTTATGAACGGAGTCATATTAAATTCTGCACTATCTAATATTTCATGTTCAGCCTTAAATTTTCCATCCCATCCATTACCGGCACCAAACTTTGTCCATGCGATCAATTCTCGTTTATACTTACTTTCATTTTCGTAAAAATGCTTTTCAGGAATATCATAGATCGACAAGGCCATTCGACAACCAATATCAACACCAACACCATATGGGATAATTGCATTTTTTGTTGCCAACACTCCACCTATTGGTAGACCATACCCTTGATGAGCATCAGGCATTAATGCACCTGCTACAGTTACGGGTAATTTCATAGCAACTTCCATTTGATCAATCGCACCTTGCTCAATATTTTCAGGGCCAAAAATCGAATATGCTTCCCCGAACTCCTTTAAAGGAATAACCGGAAATTCATTCTCCATCGGTTCAACAATCAATGCTTTTGCTATTGACCCCAAAATATCATCGTTAAGAAATTTTTCAGGATCCTGCACCACTCCGGCTAATAAAGCCAATACATCACCTCTGTTTAATTCTTCATAATTTCTTTCAATTACTTTCATTGCAATCCCAATCGCTTTTCCTTCTGGAAATCCGACGGATATAAGTTCTTCTCCTTTAATTTTCAACTTATTCATTTTACTAAAATTAGTATTTATTTATTTAATGATACAAAGTAAAATCAATGCTACGCAATAGAGCTGCGCAGTTTAATTTTATTTTAATAAATCCGGGCAATAAATAAAAAATGTTTTGTTTTGCGTGACAGGCGAAGTAACATTTTTCAACGGCACCGAATTTTCAATTGGATCAAAACACCGATCAAATTGATTGTGGAAATGGCAGGATTCGAACCTACATCCTCGGATTTTCAGTCCGCAGCATTGACCATCTTTGCTACATTTCCTTTTGTCGGCCTACTTGGATTCGAACCAAGGACTCCCGTCTTAAAAGGACGGTGCTCTACCTTCTGAGCTATAAACCGAAAGATGAATGGGTAATTAACGAAAAGAGTGCAAGGTGCTCTATCCGCTGAGCTACAAAGTAAGATTTGACTTCTGTTACTTTGATGGGATTCGAACCCACGACCACCCGATCCTAAGTCGAAGTATCTCTATTCTACGACACCATTCAATATTTTAAACAGGTAACCAGCTGTAAAAGCAATTGCTCTACCATCTGAGCTATTTCATTTTCATGAAAACCGGATTCGAACCGGTGACACATTAAATACACGAAGTACCTATTACATACGACACTGTTAATAAGATATGAAAGAGCAACGAGCAATAAGAGGAAATCCTGAATTTCTCCAGGAGCAGGATTCGAACCTGCGTTGACCACGATGTATCTCTTATTTACGGCATCTTTCAATTTTAATGTCAAAAGCAATTAGCGAATTCAGAACGGGGACACGTAATGAGGATTTGCACCTCTTCTCAATTTTCATTGAGACCCTTTCCCCTTATGGTACGATGTATTCCGATTCTACGGCATTCTGACAATTTTAAGATTTTAAAGAACTATTTTTTATAACCCACTCTGTCAAGATTAACAGAGTGGGAGCTGCAACTATAATACTACTTGTTTGATCTTTTCAACTGCACTCTCTCCATTTTCAATAGAATGCAAAACATCAAATACTTTGTCTGACCATCCTGCAATTAAGCAGACGTCGTCTCTTTGGAAACTTAATGGAATATTTCCATAACCGGCTAGATCGAACAAATACAACTTTGCATTTGGAGCCACCTTTTTGTAGTTCTTCCATGATTGTTCAATACTTGAACCATCATTCTTGCTATTCCACATTTGGCAATCAGTGAATAACATGATTTTATCCATTACAACATTTCTGTTGATCAAGTCATCTATCACTTTGTAACCATTCGTAGCATAACCAACTTCGCCTTCTCGTTTGTAATATTGATCTACATTTGACAATACTCCACGGTTTGGCATATTGATTATTTTCCATCTTTCACCGAACATACCGGTCACCACTCTTTTGCATTTCGATTGCATCAACATTCCAAGCATCAATCCGATGTCGAATAACAGCACTTTGCTCTTCAATGACACTCCCTTTTGCATAGAACCTGAAACGTCACACGCGATCAACACACGAGTCGTCTCGTCAAATCCATTCAGATTTTTAGCGCTTAGGATAACTGCATCTTCCAATGCATTTAAGATCATGGTTACATATTCAGATTTCAGACCTTTTACTTCACGGTATGCTGAAAGAAATCTGAATGGCAATTGCTTTGAATTAGCAACAGCTTTTTCATTCGATAAGAAATCACAGACTTTCCTTACAAGTGCTGTAGAAACTTTTGCTTCTACTATGTTTCTTAAATTTCTCATCAAAGCCATATAACCTATCTTACCGCTATCGATCAACTCTTCCCATTTCATTTTGAACGCTTCTGCTTTTGCATTTTCGTTCTCATATTTCACCTGACCTAAAGCAGATAATTCAGTTTCCCAAGTATATGGAACAGCCAATTCGTTTGCTGCAATTTTATTGAAGATAGTTTGCTGCGACTCATCCTTTGCCTTTGGGTGAACCAAGAATAACGCATCCCTTAATTTCACTTCAGCGTTGCTATTGTATTTTGCGAATTGATATTCATCAAATCTGTTGAACGCATCTGACAAGCCTTTTTGTATTTGCTTAGAAAGTTTATTCAATTTCTTTGTTCCTGTTCTACCGTTTGCCATTTGGTAGTAAGACAACAATTCAGTGATCTCATCAGCACGTTTTACAATGCCATTTACCGTTTTCCCAACAACTGTATTACCGGAATTTGCTTTTGCCAATTCAACTGCTAATACCAATGGAACACTTCTCATGTACATTTCATTTCGTGTATAGACTGCAAGCTTTCCTACATATTCAGGACTGTTCTTTATCATCAGCTCCCTGATCCTAGAAAGACGCTCATCACTCTTCTCATAAAAGCTATCGCTCAATCCGGCAGTTACCACTGCAGAATATAATTCCATTTCAGGAGTCAACTTGAATGATTTTGCACCTTCATAGTTGCTTACTACATTTGCTTTTCTTTTTAAGATGTTGAATTTCATTTTTTTCAGTTTTTAATTGGTTGACCTCAATTTGAGGAAGTAACATTTACTGTTCCTCATTGACAAGACAAAGGTGAGTTGCTCCTGCGCAACCGAATTGCGCAGGAGAACATTTTTTTGCTTCTTTCCAATCATTTAATTTAAACTGCTGAATTTCAATCAAAATAATTCTCAAGCCAATACTATTAAAGCACCTTCTACGCAAATAGATTGCGCAGATTTCGATTTTTATTATATTTACTCCTTAAATAATCAGAAAGAAAATATGCCAATTAATAAACTTGCGCTGGTCAGATATAAAACAATTGACAACTGTTTACAAAACCGTTTTCGTAAATGGACATTGGAAGATCTGATGGAGGCTTGTTCAGACGCCTTGTATGAGTACGAAGGGATAACCAAAGGAATTAGTAAGCGTGCAATTCAACTTGATATTCAAAATATGAGGAGTGAAAAGTTGGGGTATAATGCGCCAATCATTGTGACAGATAAAAAATTCTACATTTATGAAGAAAAGAATTACAGTATTACCAACTCACCTTTAACGCAACAAGACTTAGGAACACTCAATGAAGTATTAGCAGTATTAAAGCAATTCAAAGGTTTTAGTTATTTTGAAGAATTGAATGGCATGGTTACTCGCTTAGAGGATAAACTTTACAAACAGCAGCACAAAGGGAAATCATACATTGATTTTGAAAAGAATGAGTTATTAAAAGGATTAAAACACATTGACCCCTTACACAAAGCGATAATAAATAAGAAAACAATTGAGATTACTTACCAATCGTTCAAGGCAAAACTACCGCAAGCGATTGTTTTTTATCCTTACTTATTAAAAGAATACCGAAACAGATGGTTTTTACTTGGTATAAATAAAAAGGGTTTCTCAACAATGATCTTAGCTTTAGACAGGATCGATCAATTCAAGGAAATTAATACTGAGAAATATCAGAAACCGGGATTTGATGTGAATACTTATTTCGAGAATGTTCTTGGTGTTTCAAAAATGCCAAATCAGAAACCTCAAATGATCGTAATGAAAATAATAAAGGAGCACGCTCCATATATAATTACAAAACCTGTACATCCTTCTCAAAAAATTCTTAGAGAAGATCCTGATGGGACGATTTTTTCAATAGAAGTCATCTGGAATTTTGAATTGGAACGTGAGATATTAGGTTTTGGCGAACAAGTAATTGTTTTAAGTCCCAGGAGACTCTCAGGAAAAATACAAGCCAGAATGAAACACACGCTATCCAAATATTCCAAAAAGGAGAAATCTAATTGAAAAATTAGGCCAATTCCCGGAAATATAGCAAGAGAAATGTTAAAGGTCCCATTCAGCATTCATTTTTTCCCATTCAGAAAGATTTTCAGCACCATTTTCGGAATTTACTTTTTATTTGCTACACATAAATACACACAATGAAAACAACTTTACACATAATATTGATCGCAGCGCTTTCACTTTTCAGCAAACTAACCTATTCACAAGTATTCACAGATCTCAATTCACAATTGCCCGGATTAGAAAGCGGCAGTGCAGCATGGGCTGACTACGATAATGACGGCGACCTCGATCTTGCAATGGCAGGTTTCAGCAGTCTGGTTGCAGAACGTAGTTTCATTTTCCGAAATGACAATGGAATTATGAATCCGGTTGATTCGTCGATAATAAAAGTGTCGAACGGTTCAGTGAACTGGGCTGATTTTGATAATGACGGCGATATGGATCTATTGATCAACGGACAGAACAATGGTACGCCGATGTGTGAATTATACAGAAACGACAGTCTGACTTTCGTTCCAATGAATCCGGGATTTGTGCGCACGTTAGGATGTATGAAATGGCTGGATATCGATAATGATGGTTTTCAAGACGTCTTAATCGCCGGCGTTATGGATTCACTTTGGGTTGACACAACCATCGTTTATCGCAACAATGGCAATTCAACCTTCTCATACTTCCCAACAAATCTTCCAGCCCTTTTATCGACTGGAATTGATGTTGCCGATTATGACAATGACAGTCTGCCTGATATTTTTATTATTGCTTCTAATGCAAACAACAATCCCGTCTCAGCACTATTTCACAACACCGGTAGCGGGAATTTTACAATCGACACTACATCCTTTCATCAGATCTTTACAGGAGCAGTAAAATGGGGCGATGCAGATAGCGATGGCGATCTTGATATTTTGTATGATGGAATTGAACTTGACAACGACGCCTTCACATTGATCTATTTGAATGATGGCTCTGGAAATTTTTCAGAACTCATTACGAATCTACCCGGAACAGGAGAACCCGGCTCTGTTGATTGGGCTGATATCGATAATGATGGAGACCATGACGTATTACTTTCGTCTAACCTAATGCGTAATGATGGCAGTGGCAACTTCACAGACATTTCTCCGTGGGCATCGTTAAGCGTTTATGCAATTCCCGCAATGTTCATGGATTTCGATCAAGACAGCGACGCAGATATTTTTATGCTATCTTTTTTCGGGATCAATTCTTCGAACATTTATCGCAATGAATTGTTCACAGGAGTTACAAGTGTACTTTCTACAAATAACTTCTCAGTGTTTCCTAATCCCGCAAATGATTTCGTCAACATTTCATTTGAAGAAAGCGGGATGAAATATTTTTCGATTTACTCTGTTGATGGAAAATTGGCCAAAACGTTTCAATTGAATATTTCATCACAGGTCAACCTTTTGGGATTGAAAGCAGGAATGTATTTTCTAGAAATGAAAAGCGGAGCCGGTTTGGATCGATTCAGGTTAGTAGTTGAATGATAATTAGTAAAGTTAATTATGATAATAAAGGTGAATGACCTATGAATTATATAAAGTCTTTTACCAATTGTGTAAGTCTTGCTTCTTGAATTTTGCTCATTTTTGTTGTAATCAATAATTCGCAAATATTTAATTCATGACTGACAAGAACAAAAAACAATTCGGCGTATGGCTGGATTCACAACATGCAATAGTTGTAGGAAAAAAGGAAAACGATGCGGAAAATTTTGAAGTGCTAGCGCACGAAAAGGTTGTTCACCACGAAAAAGACGGAAATGAAAGCGCAGCAAATCATTCGGAAATTACAGAATTAAATAAGTTCTTCAAGAATATTACATCTCACATGCAAAATGTCGATGAGATTCATGTTACTGGTACAGGCACTGCGCAAGAGCAATTTATTAAATTCCTTTCTGAAACACCTCAGTATAAAAATTCGGTTGCCAAAGAAAGTACTTCTAATAAAATGAGTGATGAAAATCTGATTAAATATATTACTACTCAGTTTAATTAATGATTGAAAAAGTCATTTGGTTTTAGTCCTCTTGCAAGCGAGGTTACTGCTTAATAAGTCCTAATGAAAAATTGCTAAAGCCACTTTTTTGTTCTAAAAAGAAGTAGAGTAGCCAGTGAAGATGCAATAATTAGTACGATTGCAAAAGGATAACCATTTGTCCACTCGAGTTCAGGCATAATTTTAAAATTCATTCCATAGATACTTGCTATTAATGTAGGAGGCATAAAAATTACTGACACTATTGTAAATATCTTAATTGTCTTGTTCTGCTGCATGTTGATCATACCAAGTAAAGTATTTTGCAAATAATCCAATCTTGCAAAAATAAACGAGATCGATGTGAGGACAGAATTGATATCTTTCATCAGAAATGTCAATCGAGCATCGTTGATAAAACACTTGCTTTTTAGCAATGAAGAAACAACTTTTTGCTTATCAATAAAGCTTTCTCTGATCAACATGGCAATTTCCTGATATGAGTTTATCTTTATCAATAGCTCTTCTTCATTAGTAGTGCTTATTGATAGTCCATTACTGACCAATGAAATTTCCTTCGATATAATTTCAAGGAAATCACTATCGATATCAACTTTTGTCTCTAAAATTACCTCCAAAACTTCGCTTCCGTTTTTAAACGAGTTCCGATTTCTCTTGATCTTCT
>ERZ795061.1526-NODE-1526-length-22398-cov-4.297901_pt1 | contig 22398 bp, 16 predicted proteins | sample MGYA00375145_ERZ795061 | MGnify/ENA primary metagenome ERZ795061 (study PRJEB30190, sample SAMN05720144) | anaerobic digester metagenome | isolation source: active sludge of municipal wastewater-treating anaerobic digesters | place: USA | collected 2014-12-22 ... | reverse complement strand
ATCCAGAGGAACCACTGGTCGCAGGTGTCGGGACCCACCGGCCGGTGCCGGACGACCTCGAAGGGCCAGCGACGGGCGATTTCGAGCACCTGGTGGGACGACAGGTTGCGGCGGTGCTGCCAGCCGCCCTGGGCCTCCTGGTGGGACCGGCTCGCCTTGCGGCGGGAACGGACCAGGGGGAGGGGAAGGGACTCCACGACCAGGAGGTCCCCGCCGGGCGCCAGGGAATCCCACATGACCTGGAAGGCCCGGGACACGTCCTCGAAGTGGTTCAGGCTCCGGATGGCCATCACCGACTCGAAGGGCCCCCGGCGGGCATCGAAGGACTCGATGGTCCCCGGGTGGACCGGAAGGCCCGCTTCCGCCGCCCGATCGGCCACCGCCGGGTCCGGGTCCAGGCCCAGGTACTCGAGCCGTCCGCCGGCCTGGGCCTCTTCCAGGGCCGACCGGTAGGGCACCGACCCCATGCCGACGTCGAGCAGCCGCCCCCGGCGCCCGCGAATCCAGTCCGTGAGCCACCTCTCGTCCTCGTGGAAGAAGGACCCCTCGGCCGGAACGTAGCAGGCGCAGCAGGTCGCCAAGCGGGGACATGCCCGGCACGCCGCGGCCAGGACCACCTGCCGGAGGTCCCGGCCGAAGTCGTCGATGGAGGCCTTGGAGGACACGTCCAGGTAGAGCTGTCCGCAGTGGTGCACCACCTCGCGGATCTCCTCCTCGGAGAAGTCCCCGGTGTCGGTCCGGCAGAGGACCGACCGATCGTCCACCCGGACCACCACCACCCGGCTGCTGCGGACCCGTGCCAGGCCCAGGCCCACGGCGGGGCAGTCCCGGGCGTCGGGCGAGAAACCCGGCAGTTCCCGGACCGGCACGTAATCGAACTGGTTGCTCCGGAATTCCTCCGCCATCGGTCAGTCCTCGAAAGGTTCCACCTCGTCGTCGCCGTGGCGGGCCAGGTAGTCCCGGCGCACTCCCGGGCAGACGTCCCGGGCCAGCCGGCACCGCTCGCAGCGGGGAACGTAGGCATTGGGACTGATGGCCGACTCCCAGAGGAAGAACCGGGACCCCGGCGTCACGACCAGCACGCGGTCCTCCCGGAGATCCCGGCAGAACTCTTCGTATCCCTTCAGGAAGCATCGCGGGATGTGCCGGGAATAGACCGTGACCCCCAGGCGGCGCCCCCGCTCGAAGGCCTCGATGATGTGCTCCCGCATCTCCCGGACCCGGGGCAGGGAATCGGGGAAGGCGGCGTTCCGGTCCGACAGGGACACGAGCCACAGGGCGAAGGTGTCGATCCCCCGCCCGGCCCAGGATTCCACGATGTCCGGCAGATGCCGGAAGGTGTCCGCCTTGATGATCAGGTCCGCCACGGGAGGATGTCCCAGGTCCACCAGGTTCCGCACCCCCTGTTCCACCAGCGCGAGGCCATCGGGCCGTCCAAGGATCGACGCGTAGAGTTCCGTCGTGTGGGCCATCACCGACACGTGGAACTTCGTGACCCCGGCCTCGACGGTCCGTTCGGCGAATTCCCGGTAGGAATAGAGCAGGCCGTTGGACGACACCTTCAGTTCCTCGAACCCCCGATCCCTGGCCAGGCGCGCCAGGGCCAGGAAGTCCCTTCGCATGGTCGGTTCCCCGCCGCCGAAGGCCGCCTTGCGGATCCCCAGGGACCGGGCGTAGGCCAGTTCCCGGATCGCCTCGGCGGTGGAGAGGTTCTGGCGGCGCATCTCCGGGGTGATGCTGCAGTAGTCGCACTGGACGTTGCACTCGTACCCCAGGATGAGGTCCACCATCACGTCCGACAGGTCCTGCAACTGCCCGAATCCCTCAGGCATCGGCGCCCTCCTCCTCGAAGAGGAAGAACCCGTCGCAGGCCGGGGCATGGGGGCAGGTGCGACAGGGCTCCCGCCGGACCCGCCTGGAGGACAGGTACTCGAAGAGATTCACCGTCTCCTCGGTGACGAAGATCATCGACCGCCCGATCTTGCCCACGTCGCCCACCAGGAACCGCTCGTATCCCGGAAAGAGGCAGAAGGGGGCGTTCACCACGAAGATCCGCATCGCGGCGCCGAAGCGGTCCAGCACCTCCCGGATGGCCGCCGCCGCCCGCCCCTCCTCGGGCAGCACCTCGCGCCGGGCGGACCCGAAGGGGGTCAGCATCTGGAGGTTCACCTTGTGGACCCCCTCCCCCTGGACCAGCCCCACCAGCAACACCAGGCGGTCCACGTTGGCCCGGCAGACGGTCACGTTGACCCCCAGGTCCAGGGACGGCCCCCGGAACCGGACCAGGTTCCGGAGTCCCTCCAGGGTCTCCTGCCAGGACCCGGGTCTCCCGGTGATCCCGTCGTGGATCTCCGGGACGTCGCCGTGCAGCGAGACCAGCACCGAGGTGACCCCCGTGTCCAGCAGTGCCCGGGCCGCCTCGGGGTCCGCGAGACGCCGCCCGTTGGTCGTGACGTTGATCTCCCGGTACCCCAGTTCCCGGGCCAGCCGGAGGGCGTCCAGCAGGCGGGGATGGAGCGTCGGCTCCCCTCCGTCGATGTCCAGGTGCTCGATCCCCGCCTCCCGGTGCTGCCGCAGCATGTCCTCGAGCCGGGGCCAGGGAATGGGCCGGCGCACCCGGTTGGCCACCGCGCAGAACTCGCACTCGTTGATGCACTCGTAGGTCACGTTGATGATCACCTTCCGGGTGCCCGAGGCGGCCACCTTGCGCCGGAACGCCTGGACCGCCGTCTCCAGCCAGCCCTCGGGAAGGGCCGGGGGCCGGAAGGCCGGGCGGTGCTGGAAGAGGCTCCCGTCGCCGGGCAGCCCGCCGCCGGTGGGAAGGAGGCCCCGGCGGAGACAGTCCTCGAAGAGCCCGGTTCCCGGCAGGGGAGTCGCGAACTGCACGGCCGGTTCCGCCCCGAACTCCTCGCGGTATCGCCAGGCCAGGTCCAGGGTGTGGAGCACCGACTCGGGGGTCTCCCAGGGGAATCCCACGACGAAGTGCACCATCGTCGGCAGTCCCAGCCGGGCCGCCCCCTGGAGCACCCGCTCCACCTCCCGGAGGTCCTGGCGCTTGCCGATGGGGCCCTGGAGGTCCTCCTGGCTGGCGGACTCCGCCGACAGCGACAGCAGCGAGATCCGATCGGCAAGGGCCGGCAGCACCTCGTCCGGCAGGCAGTCGGCCCGGAGCCCGTTGGGGAACTCCACCCGGAGGTCCGCCTGCCGGAAGACCTCCAGCACCTCGGGGAAGTCGGGCCTCAGGTTGGCCATCTCGTCCAGCAGGACCAGGCTCCGGGCCCCCATCGCCCGGGCCAGCGTCACCCAGTCCCGCAGCACCCGCAGGGGGACCCGGCGCTGGACCTTCCGCCCCGACTCCCGCCACCCGGGATTGCTGGAGCAGAAGAGGCAGCGATGGGGGCACCCCGAGGAGGTCAGCAGGGGCCGGGACGAGGCGTCGATGCGGAAGGGATTGGCCCAGGCACCGTCCTGGAAGCACCGCCACAGGAAGGCACTCCAATGGACCCGGTCCAGGGCCTCCCAGAGCGGGAAGGGAGGCGGGTCGTTCCATTCGGCGGCGGGCATCCGGATCTCGATCCGGCGCCCCTTCAGGTCCCGCAGTTGCCGGGGATCGTCGAAGGCGGCCTCACCGGCCCACCGCAGGTACCCGTCCAGGGCCGGCAGGGCCTCGAGGACCGCCCCGGCGGGGACGTCCACCGAGTGCATCCCCCCGACGTCCGCGTCGGCCAGCACCAGGGCGGCCTCGGGCCACCTCCGTCGCAGGGTTTCCAGCAGGACCACGGTGCCCGGGTGGGGCGCCCAGGCCCGCAGGAAGGGGGAGTTCCCGACGACCACCACTGCCGGGTCCTCCCCAGGCAGCACCTGGAGAAGGTCCTCCTCCGGGGTACCCAGCCGCCACCCCTCCCCTTCCGGGAACCGGCCGGCCCCCGGCAGGGCGAAGGCATCGACGACCTCGGCCCGCCATCCCGCCCGGGTCGCCCGGGCCGCGGCGAAGAGGAGCCCCAGGTCCGCGAACCAGGGGTAGTCCACGAAGTCGTACGGGAGGTGCAACGGAGGCTGGACGAACAGGATGCGATCCGGGGTCACGAGTGGCCTCCGCCCGGAATGCCGGCTGCCGGGGCATTCTAGGGGAGCCCCTTCCGGTTTGTCCAACCCCGACGGAGATCCCCGAGTCCCCGGGGGGCCTCCCGGACAGGGAGGGAACTCCGGGGTTCCAACCCCTAGGGAGATTCCAGGAAGGCCCGGGCCTCCGAGGCGCCGCTGCCCTGGGGGAACCGTTCGAGGTAGCGGGTGTACCAGTACCGGGCATCATCCCGGTCGCCCCGGCGCTGTTTCAGCCGGGCCATTCCGAGCATCGTGGGGCCGTATTCGGCGTTCCGCCGGATGGCCTCCCGGTAGTACCGCTCGGCGCCGGCCAGGTCCCCCTGCTGGATCGCCAGGTCCCCCTGGCGGCTGACCGGCTCGACCCGGTTGGGTCGCAACTGGGCTGCGCGCCGGAAATGGGCCATCGCCGCATCGGGACGGGTGGACGCCAGCCGGTTGCCCGCTTCCATGTGGGCGTCGTAGGTGTCGGCCTCCTCGGACGTCACGGAGACCGGCCCACGGGCCGCTCCCGACTCCGACTCTCCCCGGGGTGTTCCTGCGGCTGCCGATTCGTCGCGGGCGGCCGCCGGGCCGCTGGCCTCCGGGTCCCGGCTGCCCGCGTCGTCGGCCGGGCCCCCGGGATCCGGGTTCGGAACGCCCGGATCCGGGTGGGCGACCCCGCGGTCCTCCCGGCCGGCATCCGGCCCGATCCCCTGGGCGGCGCCCTCCATGCCGGGATCCTCGATCCCTCCCGGGAGGATTGCGTCCGGGCGCACCGGCGACCCGTCGTCCCCCGGTCCGTTCCTGCCGGTCCACCAGATCGCCAGGGCGCCGGCCATCACCGCGACCGCAATGGTCAACAGCAGGACGATTCGCCGGACCGGGAAGGTCCGGGATCCCCCCGGGTCCGAGGCCCACCACTCCCCATCCGGCTCCACCGCGGACGTTTCCCGGGCCCCGTCCGACCGGGTCGGGCCTTCCCCCGGAGACGCGGGCCCGCGATCCGCGGCCCGGGGCTCCTGGACGGCAGCCGCATCGGTCGAGGAAGGCCCCGGCACGGGGGAGACGGGGACGGGAGCCGACGGGGATGCCGCCGGTGCGGGGGAAACCCACTCGGCGGTTCGGCGGATGTCCTCCGGTCCCGCTGCCGGAACCCCGCCCTGGTCCCCGGGAGCGTCCCCGGGAGGGGTTCCGGCGGCCGGGAATGCCGGCGGCGTCGCCGGGGAAGCCCGTCCCGCCTGGGAGAAGTCCAGCAGGTCCGTGAGGGGATGCCAGGCCTGGTCGGTGCCCAGGAAACGATCGCTCCACTGGATGCGGCCGCTTTCGATCCATCGCCGGGCGACGGAGGCGTCCTCGAACCGCAGCAGCACCCCTTCCGCGGTCCGGATGAAGATGGGATTCCCCACCGGGCCTCCTCACTTCGTGAAGAGCCAGAGGAAATAGCCCCCCGCTCCCGCCGCCCCGACGAACAGGGCCCAGAGCAGGGGCTTGACCCATCCCCGGGAGGGGGGGGTCGAGGTGTTCGCGACCTTGAAGGTGAAGCCGGTCGTCGAGGGTCTCGGCTGGGGGGAATCGGGAGCGTCCGGCGACGCGGCCACGGTCGCACTTCCACCCGGAACCGGGGAGACCACGGCGGTCGGTCCCGAGGGCGAACGCCCGGGCAGCTGGGGAACCCGCATTCCCTGGGTGAAGCGGGCCCCCTTCTTGAACTCCTGGAGGAAGGTTTCCAGGGGCATCCATTCCCCGCCCGTGCGGCACACCTGGTAGGGAGCCGGATTGTCCACCACCGCGGACCACGCCACCAGCAGCGCAGGTCCGGTGAACTCCAGCACCAGCCCCGTGGGGGACTTCACCATCCATTCCTGCCCGGCCTCGTCGATGCCGGACGCCTGGGTCGCCTCCGGGGCCTCGGCCGTCCCGGCAGACCCCGCGGAGGCCGGGGCCTGGGTCGGGGCGACCACTTCGACGGCACCGGAGGCCGACCGCCGGATCGGCGGAATGGAATCGGTGTCCCGCCGAACCTGGGGCACCGGGCCCGTCTGGGAGGCATTCCCGGCCTCCCCGGAAGACCCCGAGGACCCGCCCTTCCGGATGACCAGCGACTGCGGCTTGCGGAAGGCTCCACCCGTCGGTTCCGGCACGCCTTCCCTGGCGCCCGTGGGCGCGCTCATCCGGGGCAGAGGCCGGCCTCCGGCCGGGAAGAAGACCTGTTCCGCGCCGCATCTAGGGCATTTCAACAGGGAGCCCGGGGCCGGGGCAGCACCCTCCGTCTCGAACTCGCCAAGACAGTTCAGGCAGATGAGTTCCATCATCCCGTCCGCATCCCGGGTGAACAGTAGCACCGGCGACGCCCCTTCCGCAAGGGCGAGGCACGGGGTTTGGCACCGGAGGCGCTCCGATGCTACGCTGGCCCCGGCCATCCGGGGCGACAGCAGGTTCGCCGCGAGGCCGCCGGAGGAACGGATGCCCGGAACGTCCCGCACCGCCGCTCCCTCACGGACGGGCGAGGTCTTTGGGGTCCTGCTGTCCCTGTTCGCCCTGCTGGTCCTGGTGGCGCTGGTCACCTCCGATCCGGCGGACGTGAAGGCGACGGTGGGGACCCGCACGGAAAACTTCCTGGGTCCCGTGGGAGCCCACATCGCGGATCTCTTCCTCTGGGCCCTCGGCCTGGTCTCCTTCCCGCTGGTCGTGCTGCTCGGGTGGATCGGGGTCGGGGCCGTGATCGGGAGGCCCGTGCGCCTGGACGGGCGCAATGCCTTCTCGGCCCTGGCCCTGCTGGTTTCCCTGGCGGCCCTGCTGCACCTGGTGGCGGGGTCCGTGGACCTCCTCGGGTACCCTCCGGGCGGGACGCTGGGAATCCACGCCGGCGAGGGACTCGCGGTGCTGTTGTCCGATCGGGGGGCCGTGCTGGTCTCGACCATCGTGCTGGTCCTGTCGGGGACGCTGCTGCTGGACCGGCCGGTGGGGGGGCTCTACCGGTTCGTCGGGAAGGCCCTCTGGAATCTGGTGCGCTGGCCCGCCCGGGCCCTCCAGTCCTGGCGTCGAAGGCCCCGTCCCCCGGAAGGCCCGGTCGTGGTCGAAACGGAACCCGTGGTGATCGCGGAGGCATCGAACAGCCAGGAGGCGACCCGCAGGGAGGTGCGGCCGCCCGTCGAACCCGCGACCAGCCGGTCCGCAACCGGCCCGGTCCCCTCCTGGTCAGGATCCCCCGGGGAACCGCTTTCCGACCCCCCTGCCCTGGTTGCCGGGGAGGACGAACTCCCGTCCGTGGTGGAGATTTCGCTGCGGGACATCCCCGTCCGGGGCGGACCGCCCGGGCCCCGGGCCGATCCGGAGGAGGCCCCGGCGAGGACCCGGACGTCCCAGGGACCCCGGATCGTCGTGACCCCCCAGAAGAGCCCGGTGGTCCAGGAAACGCTGCACCTCCCCAGGACGGCCACCCAGCCCTGGGTCCCGCCCCCCCTGTCCCTGCTGGACAGCCAGGAGAGCCGCGGCCCGGTGATCGACCCGGACTTCCTGCGCCGCAACGCGGCTGTGCTCGAGCGGAAACTGCTGGACTACAAGGTCGAGGGGAAGGTCGTCGAGATCCACCCGGGTCCCGTGGTGACCATGTACGAGTTCCTGCCGGCCCCCGGGGTCAAGATCAGCCAGATCGCCGCCCTGGCCGACGACCTGACGATGGCCCTGGAGGCCGTCAGCATCCGGATCGTGGCGCCGATTCCCGGCAAGGGCGTCGTGGGGATCGAGGTCCCCAACGCCGTCCGGGAAACGGTCTACCTGCGGGAGATTCTGGCCAGCGAGTCCTTCACGAAGACCCGGAGCAAGCTGACCCTGGCCCTGGGGAAGGACATCTTCGGGACCCCCGTCTCCACGGACCTCTCCCGGATGCCCCACCTGCTGATCGCCGGAGCGACCGGTTCCGGCAAGTCCGTCGCGATCAACGCCTTCATCCTGAGCCTCCTCTACAACGCCTCCCCCGAGGAGGTCCGACTGATCCTGGTGGACCCCAAGGTGGTGGAACTCCAGGTGTACGAGGGCATCCCGCACCTGCTGCTGCCCGTGGTCTACGACCCGAAGCACGCCGCGGCGGCCCTCCGGTGGGCCGTCGAGGAGATGGAGCGCCGCTACCAGTTGCTGGCCCGCTACAACTGCCGGAACCTCCAGTCCTTCAACCAGAGGGTGGACCGCCTCCAGCAGAGCCGCCCGGACCTGCCCCTGGCGGTGGATCTGCAGGAGGAGACCCAGGTCACCGAGGTTCCCCGGAACGGGGAGGAGGAGACCGACCCGGACCAGATGGAGCGCCTCCCGTACATCGTCATCGTGCTGGACGAGTTCGCGGACCTGATGATGATCGCGTCGAAGGACGTGGAGCACGCGGTGGCGCGCCTGGCCCAGAAGGCCCGGGCCGCCGGCATCCACCTCGTGATGGCGACCCAGCGCCCCTCGAAGGAGGTCATCACGGGGCTCATCAAGGCCAACTTCACCACCCGGATCGCCTTCCGGGTGTCGTCGAAGATCGACAGCCGCATCATCCTGGACCAGGGGGGCGCGGACGCCCTGCTGGGCTTCGGCGACATGCTGTTCCTGCGCCCCGGGTCCTCGGTGCTGGAGCGGGTCCACGGGCCCTTCGTGTCCGACGAGGAAGTGGCCCGGGTCACGGCCCACCTGAAGGCCCAGGGGAGCCCGGACTACCGCATGGAGATCCTCCAGGCGGCCGCGGAAGAAGGCGGCGAGGAGGAGGACGAAGAACAGGACGACCTGCTGGCCGAGGCCCAGGCCATCGTGATGGAGAGCCGGAGGGCCAGCATCTCGTTCCTGCAGCGCCGCCTGAAGATCGGCTACAACCGTTCGGCCCGGATCATGGAGCAGCTGGAGCGTCGGGGAGTGGTCGGCCCTCCCGACAGCCGGGGGGAACGCCAGGTGCTCCTGTGAGGGGAATCCCTGCCGGAACGGGTCACTCGACGGAGGTCCGGCCGTAGAGGCGGTCCCGGAGCGCCCGGATCGTCCCGAGGACCGTGGTGCCCGTGGTGCGACCCAGGGACATCGTCCGCTCGTACTCGTAGTTCGGGGAGTCCCACTCCTCCTCCCGGACCATGTACCCCACCTCGTCGTTGCCCAGCGCCACGGTGAAGACCACGGGGGCCTGGGCCGTCGCGTCCATCTCGGCCACCAGGGGCGGCGCCGGCTCCCCGGGCACCGACTGGAGGTCGAAGAGGGGCACGCCCTGGTGCCTCGCCTGGACCACCGCCACCTCGCTGGGCAGGAACATCTGCCGTCCCCTGGTCACCACGCTGCGATGGATCAGGCCCCGGTTCCCCATGTACTCGAACACCCAGTTCCTCTGCAGCAGTTCCACGTCCTGGTGCTCCAGGTGCAGGGTGATGCCCGAGGGGCCCACCGGCGCATCGGCCCGGTCCAGGGCCTGGGACACCGCGTCGGCCAGGCCGTCGGCGACCCGGTGCATCAGGGCCAGGCGCTCGTCGAGGCTCATGTGCTTCAGGAAGACGTTCATGATGTCCCGCTTGGGATCCAGGGCCATCTTCTCCTCTCCCGGGTCGATCGTGACCAGGCCGCCCAGGGCGCCCATCACCAGCATCGGCACCCCCAGGCCCCGCTCCTGCATCCTGCGGTAGAAGGCCCCGGCCCAGTCCGCCGACAACTGGTCGTCGTTCCACAGGGCCTCGACGTGGCAGCCCCAGTTCGCCACCACGGCGATGGGCGCCCCGTCCTCCCCCTGGACCTGGAGCACCCGGACCACGTCGTCCTTCTGCCCGGCGATCGCCGGGTGGATGTTCCGGGAAAGCGTCGGATCCACCAGCCCCTTGGCGACCCGGATCCGGGCGGGCCGCGCCGAACGGACCGCCTGGTCCACCCCGGCGGCGACGATGCGCTGGAGGGCCTCCATGTACTCCGGGACGCGGCCGGAGCAGACGGGGATGTAGCCCAGGCAGGCAGGCCCCCAGTATCCGACCGTGTCCGGTCCCACGTGGTTGTGGATGGAGGCGACCACCACGTTCTGGGCCCACTGGTCCGTGATCCGGGCCCGCAGGGACCGGGAGTCGTCGTTGCCGTAGCCGATCGTTTCCAGTTCGATCAGCACGAAGGGCGTCCGGCCGTCGTCCAGGTACAGGATGTGGGCGAAGACCGGGTCCCGGACGCCCTGGTTCCTCCGGCCCATGTCGAAGCCGCCCAGATAGATCCCCTCCCGGTAGGCCAGGTCCGTGGTGATGTCCACCATCGCGGCTCCGGCGTAAAGGAGGCCCCGGTTCTCGGCGGCGATGCGGGCATGCACCTCGTCCAGCGCCCGGGTCGGCCTGGGCAGGTTCATCTGTTCCAGCCGGCTCTCCTTCACCTGCATCGATCCGCAACAGCCCGTTCCGAGCCACGCCGCCACTCCGATCACCAGGATGGTCCGTTTCATCGATCCTCCTGCCCATTGGCCTGCCGCCTCGCACGGCGGCCGCGGCAACAATATCCCTCCCCGATGCCGCCGTCCAGGAGGAAGGGCCGTCGAAGCGATCCTTGCCCCACCGGTCATCGCCACGGGCGGTTCCGTTGGGAACCGGCCGCAGCGCATTGCGGGTCGGCAGGCGCTACAATGCACCGGCGCGTCCTCCCGGGCATCCCGGGGATGCGCCCGAGGAAGGAGGGGACGGCGATGCGACTTCGTGGATCCTGGGTGGTGGCGATGGGAGTCCCGCTGGCCATGGCGGCCTGCACCCGCCTGGTCGAGGACCTCCCGGACCAGTCCGCCGACCCCGATGGACCGGGACAGGACACCCTGCCGGAGGAACTCCCGGACACCTTCGAGGCCGAGGCGGTCGAGGCCTGTCCCGGATCCCTGCGATGCCCCTGCGAGCGGGGTTCCGACTGCGACTCGGGCCTCTGCCTGGACTCCCTGGAGGGGATGGTCTGCGCGAACCTCTGCGGCCTCGGCCAGGATTGCCTGCCCGGTTGGCGCTGCCAGGAGGTATCCACGGGCTTCGACCCGATCCACGGCTGCGTGCCGGCAGCCCCGAGCCTCTGCCGCCCCTGCATGGCCGACGAGGACTGCGCCCCCAAGGCGGGAAACCCCGATGGCCTCTGGATCTGCCTGTCCCACGGCGATCAGGGACGCTTCTGCGGGTCCCCCTGCGAACAGGATCGGGACTGTCCCGATCAGCCGGTGGCCTTCCGGTGCGCCGAGGTCCCGCTGGATTCGGGATCGACCGCCCGCCAGTGCGTCCCGGCATCGGGGGAATGCCCATGCACCGCGAAGTTCCAGGCCGCGATGTTCGAGACGTCCTGCACGCTCCGCAACGGATTCGGCGCCTGTCCCGGGCGGCGGACCTGCGACCAGGCCTGCCGGGGGAAGGCCCCCGAGGTGGAGTCCTGCAACGGCCTCGACGACGACTGCGACGGCGACACCGACGAGGACCTCCCGCCCCTGCCCTGCGAGGTCCGGAACGCCTACGGATCCTGCCCCGGTCACTTCCCCTGCCAGTCGGGAGACCTCGGTCCCTGCGACGCCCCGGTCCCGACCCTCGAGACCTGCAACGGCCTCGACGACGACTGCAACGGCCGGACCGATGACGGCTTCCCGGACCAGGACGAAGACGGGATGGCGGACTGCGTGGACCCGGACATCGACGGAGACGGCATCCCCAACGACCGGGATCGCTGCCCGACGGACCCCGACCCGGGGCAGGAGGACAACGACGGGGACGGCCTGGGGGACGCCTGCGACGACGACGATGACGACGACGGGGTGCCAGACCCCGCGGACCTCTGTCCCCTGGTCCCCGACGAACCCGGCGCGATCCCGAAAGATGCCGACGGGGACGGCCTGGGCGACCGGTGCGATTGCGATGCCGACGACGACGGGTGGCCCAACCCGGGCGTCATCGACTTCGCCGGAACCCCGTGCCCGCGAACGGGCCCGGCCTGGGACAACTGCCCCCTCGTCCCGAACCCGGGCCAGGAGGATGCGGACCGCGACGGGACCGGCGACGCCTGCGACTGCGACGTGGACGGCGACGGCGTCCCGAACAACAATCCCGGGTGTCCCGAGGTCCAGGTGCCCGACAACTGCCGGCTGGTGCCCAATCCGGACCAGGCCGACGGGGACGGGGACCGGATCGGGGACGCCTGCGACTGCGACCTGGACAACGACGGGATCCCGAACCCCAATGCCGGCTGTCCCGATCCCCTTCCGGCGGACAACTGCCCGCTGGTTCCGAATCCGGACCAGCACGACGCGGACGACGATGGCGACGGGGACGCCTGCGATTGCGACGCGGACGCCGACGGCGTCCCGAACGAGGCGCCCGGTTGTCCCGACCCGGGACCCCTGGCGGACAACTGCCCGCTGGTCTTCAACCCCGACCAGCGCAACACCGGCGGAGGCCCGTTCGGGGACGCCTGCAACCCGGACCTCGACGGGGACGGGGTCCCGGCGGATCGGGACAACTGCCCTGCGGTCTTCAACCCGGACCAGCGGGACGCCGACGCCGACGGGCACGGGAACGCCTGCGACTGCGACATCGACGGAGACGGTTTCGGGAATCCCGGACTCGACGCGGCGGGCAACGCCTGTCCGGTCCCGCCGGTTCCCGACAACTGCCCCCTCATCGCCAACCGGAGCCAGGCCGACCTGGACGGAGACGGCATCGGGGACGCCTGCGACTGCGACGTGGACGGGGACGGGGACCCCCAGCCGAACTTCGGGTGCCCGGACCCCGTGCCCGCCGACTGCGATCCCTTCGACCCCCTGGTCTCCCACCTGTCCCCGGAGCGGTGCGGGAACGGCATCGACGACAACTGCAACGGCGTGGTGGACGAACCGGGATGCCTGTGACCGGGGCCTCTCCGGGTTCCCCGCCGCACCGGCAGTCGCCCGTTCCCCCCGAGGTCGGAACCCCTCACATCACCTTGACCGGCCGTTCCCCCGAAGCCTAGACTCCCACCGGGCACTCCCAGGAGGTTCGCGATGTCCGACCCCGTCCGGCTCACGTTCGATCGTCCGCCCTCCCTCGGTTCCGGCTACCGCCGGGCATTCCTGGACGGCCTGTTGCGGCGGAAACGGGGTCCGACGGCGGAACACCCACAGGAACCCCTGGAAGCCCGGTGCTCCGACCTGCGCATCGACCCGGAACAGGTCCAGGCCTACCGGCGGGTCTGCGGCTTTGCCGAGGGGACCGAGGTGCCGGTCACCTTCCCCCACATCCTGGCGGCCCCGCTGCATCTGGCGATGCTGACCCACCCTCGGTGCCGCATCCCGGCCGCCGGGATCATCCACGCCCGCAACCTGATCCGCCAGTTCCGCCCGCTGGCTGCGGGACAATCCCTGGAAATCACGGTCCGGCTGTCGGGACACCGGGACGTTCGCAACGGCTACGAGGCGGATGTCCTCACGGAAGCCGGGTGGAACGGCGAAACCCTCTGGGAGAGCGTCACGACGGTCTTCGTCCGCCGGAAGTCCCCCCAGTCGCGGGAGGAGTCCCCGGCGAAGCCGCCGGCCTCCCCGTCCCCGGAACCGGCCGTCCGCCAGTCGCTGGACCTGTCGCTGCCCCCGGACCAGGGGCGCCGCTACGCGGCGGTCAGCGGGGACTACAACCCGATCCACCTGTATCCCTGGTCCGCGAGACTGCTGGGTTTCCCGCGGCCCATCATCCACGGCATGTGGTCCCTGGCCCGGTGCGTCGCCGCGATGCCCAATCCCCCCCTTCCCCAGGCCCTGGAGGTGGAGTTCCGCCGCCCGATCCTGCTTCCCGGCAAGGTGCGCCTGGAAGAGGGAGAGACCGAGGGAGGTTCCTTCTTCCGGATGGTCCACCCCGAGACGGGCAAGGCCTACCTGGTGGGGCGTTTCGTCCGCATCGAGGGCTGAAGAGCCCGGACCTGCCGGTGCATCGCCCGGGAACGTTCGGCGGCAGGTTCCGGAGGAACATCAGGATCCGGCGCGACGGATCCGGCGGATCGCCACGAACAGGCCGATCCAGGGCAGGATCCCGAAAAGGCCCGAGGCCGAGGTCCCGGCGCGGCATCCCGACTTGCCGCCGCCCGAGGCGTTGTCCCAATAGGCCGACAGGTCCTTCCCCTCGTATCCGTCCCGGGCGGCGGAGTCCCCGGGCTGCACGGCGTCCCGCTCGGCGGTTTCCGGGGCGACCCCGTCCCCTCCGGACCCGGTGTCCGCCCCGCTCGCCTGGTCCGGGCCTCCCGCGCCGTCGGCCGGCGGCGGTACCGTGTCGTCCACCCATCCCATCACCAGCAGCCCCTGTCCGCCGGCCCAGCAGGCCCCCCGGTCCGCGCAGGCCAGCGTGATCAGCGCCCCGACGTTCTTCGTCGGCAAGTCGGGCACCTCCTGCAGCGCGCCTCCCTGGATCCGGAAGATCGTGTGGACCGACTGGTCCTGGCCATAGGGAGCGCTGGCGATCAGCCAGCCGTTCTCGGCATCGAACATCCACAGGGCGTTCAGCCACTTCAGCGCCGGGGCCGGCTGCCCGTTCACCTGGAAGGTCGGGGCCGGGACCGGGACGTCGTCCCAGTGCAGACCCCCGTCGCGGGTCCGTCGCAGGAAGAAGCCCTGGAGCGTGTGCCCCATCATCCAGCCGTCCTGCTCGCTGGTCATCCACAGGCGGTCGTAGGCCTCGGCCTGACCCTGGAACAGCACGGTCCAGGTCTCGCCCCCGTCGGTGGTCTTCAGCAGGGCCCCTTCCGCCGCGATGGTCTCGACGCCCTTGTCGTCGGTCTTCGCGTTGGCGTTCAGGGCATACCCGATCGCCGGCGTCGGGAAGGACATCTCGACGATGCCCATGTAGCGGGTCCCGTCAGGGCCGGTCGGGACCTTCCAGCCCATCTTCACCCCTCCGTCGGTGGTGTGCAGCACCACCGTGGCCCCGTTGCACAGCCACAGTTCCCGGTCCGCGACGGGAGCGATCCGGCTGACGGTGCGCCCCATCAACTGGGTCGCCGGCGGCCACGTCCAGGTCTTCCCCCCGTCGATGCTGGGAATCAGGTTGGTCCGGATGTCGATGCCCGCGGCCTGGCTGACGCTGTTGGCCATCGCGTAGCAGCGCCCCGAGGGGAAGCAGACCATGTCGCCGACGAAGAGGATGGCGTCCGGCTTGTGGCCCTTGGCCTCCTCGATCGTCCACTTCGCGCCGTCCGACGTCATCAGTTTCACCGGTGCCGCGTTGTCGCTGCCCGGCTGCTTCTGCAGGCCGAAGGCCACCGCGTGGGTCCGATCCACCGCGCCGATGGAGGTCACCGCGCTGTCCTTGTTGCCGTCCCCCGCCTGGAGCACCCAGGGAGCCGCCCTGCCGGGCACGCCCGACAGCCAGAGGGCCGCCAGGGCGACCCATCCCGGAACCGTCCTTCCGTTCATCGCTTCCTCCCGCCTGCCACGGCTGTCCTCGCCGCCCTACTCGTCCTCGAACCCCAGCAGTTCGTCCAGGTTTGGCACCAGCACGATCTCGATCCGGCGGTTCTGGGCCCGGCCCTCGGGGGTGTCGTTCGGGGCCACCGGAGAGAACTTGCCGTATCCCGCCGCCGAGAGGCGCTCCGGGGGCATCCCCATCTCGATCATCTGGAGCACCACCTCCCGGGCCCGGTTCAGGGACAGGGTCCAGTTGTACTCGTCGCCGCCCACGTCGTCGGTGTGCCCGGTGACCTGGAACGCCCGTCCCTCGATGGACCGCAGCACCGAGGTCAGCTGTGCCAGGGCCTCCAGCCCCTCGGGCTTCAGTTTGAATTTCCCCGAATCGAACAGCACCTTCTCGGCCATCTCGACGATCATCCGACCCTTGTCCACCCGGACCTTCAGTTTCCCGGCGGCTACCATCTCCTGCAGCTTGGCCCGCAACTCCCGCAGTTTCGCCTTGCGGCGCTCGGCCTGCTGCCGCAGTTCCTCCATCCGGGCCAGGGCCTTCTGGAGGTCCGCCGACAGGGCGCTCCGGTCCCGCCCCAGGGCCGCCAGTTCCTCGGTCAGGCGGTCCCGCTCGCCCCGCAGGCCGTCCCGGGCCTGGACGCATTCCGCCTTCTCCCGCTCGGTGGCGTTCAACTGGTCCCGCAGGAGCCCCACGTCCTTCTGGTACACGTCCTTCGAGATCCCGCAGGCCGCCAGGGGCAGCAGCGCCAGCCCCCACACCCATGTCCTTGCCGTCTTCATCCTGTCACCTCCCATCTCCGGTCAGGAACGACCACAACAGCCCCATCAGGAAGAACCAGGCCAGCACCGCCGAGGTCCACCCGGCCCAGGTGGACCAGGACCCTCCGCGCTCCAGCAGGAACACCGACCCGAAGAAGAACGCCGGGAACAGCACCGCCAGGATCGCCCGGTTGATCAGCGCGCCCAGGAGCGCCCGGCGGGCCGGTTCCGCCGGGGACCGGACCTGGATCGCGAACTCCCCCCGGCGGACCTTCCGCAGAACCCGCCGGATCTCGAAGGGGGCGTCCTTCAGCAGGTTCGCCAGGTCCACCGAGGTCCGGGCCAGGGTCTGGGAGTGCTTCTTCGCGTCGAGCATCCGCTGGACATAGACCTCGGTCAGGTAGGGCCGGATCGCCTCGAGGGGGCGGAACTCCGGGTACACCTGGTGGCCGAGGCCCTCCATCGTCGCCACCGACTTGCCCACCAGCAGCAGGTCCGTCGGGAGCATCACGTGGTGCCGAACCGTGACGGTCGAGACCTCCTGGAGGAAGCCCGCCACGTCCACGTCCCCCAGTTGCACGTCCTGGTAGCGCACCAGGATGGATCGAAGGTCCGTCCGCAGGGCCCGGAGGTCCGTCTCGTCGGATACGAGGTCCGCCTCCATCAACTGGTCCACCACCATCTCGACGTCGCCGGTCAGCACCGCCACCAGGAAGCCCAGGATCTCGTCGATCCGCCGCGGCTCCAGGGTCCCCATCATGCCGAAGTCCAGCAGAACGATGGTCCCGTCGGGACGGACGAAGAAGTTGCCGGGGTGGGGATCGGCGTGGAAGAACCCGAACTCGAAGATCGATCGCATCGTGATCCGCATCCCGAGTTCCACCAGGGCCTTCAGGTCCACCCCCATCGCCTCCAGGGCGTCCCGGTCCGACACCTTGACCCCTTCCACGCGCTCCATCGTCAGCACGCGCCGCCCGCTGGCCTCGATCAGGGGCTCCGGGACCTTCAATCCCGGCTCGTCGGCGAAGTTGCGGGCGTAGCGCATCATGCTGTGGGCCTCGGTGCGGAAATCCGTCTCCCGTCGCAGGGATTTCGTGAACTCCTCGACGATGGCCAGGGGGCGGAAGATCCGGGCCTCGGGGATGCCGGCCTCGATCCGCTGGGCCAGGTTGCGCAGCAGCCGCAGGTCCGCCGAGATCTGCCCCTCCAGGGAGGGCCGCTGGACCTTGATCACCACCTCGCGGCCGTCCAGCAGCACCGCCCGGTGCACCTGGGCGATGGAGGCCGCGGCCACGGGAACCGGGTCGATGGTCCGGAAGACCTCGTCCCACTCCCGGCCCAGGTCCTCGCGGATGGTCTGGAGGACACCCTCGAACGGAAAGGGTTCGACCTCGTCCTGGAGGTGCCGCAGTTCCTCCACCAGGGACACGGGCACCAGGTCCGGGCGGGTGGCCAGCATCTGTCCCAGTTTCACGAAGGTGGGGCCCAGTTCCTCCAGGACCCGCCGGATGCGCCGCTCGATGGGAAGGTTTTCCGCGGGTCCCCGGCGCAGGACGCCCCGCCAGACGGACCGCACCCAGGCCAGGGGCCCCAGGCGCGCCGCGACATCCGCCAGGCCGTGGCGGGCCAGCACCCCGGCGATCATCCGCAGGCGGCGGACCTCGCTCCAGTGCCACGGCATCAGCAGCGAGAGGACGCTCATGGCTTCTCCCCGGGCCCGGAGGCGTCTTCCGCCGACTCCTCCTCCCCCCTCGCGGCCGTCCCGGATCCGGGCGTTCCGGCCCCGCCATGGGACTCCCCGGCGAACCTCCAGAGGGTCGCCAGGACGTCCCCCAGGGGACCCGCCGCCGCCCGCAGGCCCCGGATCGCCGCCAGGGCGGTCTCCCGGTCGGCCCGGCCCTCCTCCTCGCTCCGGGCCAGCCGGTCCAGGACCTTCCGCTTCAGCCGGTCCAGGGCCTCGGGAGACAGGTTCCGGGTCACCTCGGGCCGGGCCAGCACCCGGTCCAGCACGTGGAGCCGGAGGCCCTCGGCCACCAGCGACTCCAGCCCTTTTTCCAGGGATCCCCTCTCCATGGGCCTTCCCCGACCTCCCGACCCGTCAGGAATCCCGCAACTCCCGGCGCAGCACCAGCATCTCCCGGACCACCCGTCGAATCCGCCCCGGGGTCAGCACCTTCGACCGCCCGTGGGCCCTCGGACGCGGCGGATCCAGCGTCACGAAGACCGGGCGGACCCCCTGGCGCATCCAGCGCAGCGGCAGTTCCACGTTGACCAGGAAGGAAGCGGACCGGGGCGAGACCCCCTCCAGCAGCCGTCGCCGGAACAGCATCGTGCCGGTGAACCGGCAGCGGTTGCCCAGCAGCGCCCAGGCCGTCGCCTGGAACCCCAGGCTCACGAGCCGCCGCAGCGGCCCATCGCCCCGATCCCGGTACGCCGACAGCACCAGGTCTCCCTCGCCCCGGCGGGCCATCAGGGCCTCCAGGGCCTCGGGCGGCACCTGCCCGTCCCCGGGCAACTGGGTCACCCACTCGCCCCGGGCTGCGACATAGCCGCTCCAGATCGCCCGTCCCATGCCCAGGTTCCGGGGATGGTGCACCACCGTGACCTCGGGGTGTTCCGCCGCCAGGCGGTCCGCCAGTTCCCCGGTCCCGTCGGTGGACCCGTCGTCCACCACCACCACCTGCCCGCCTTCCGGGCACGCCCGTCCCAGCCACCGGACCGTCGCCTTCACCTGTCCCGGGAGATTCTCCGCCTCGTTGTAGGCCATGATGACCACCGACAGGGACTCCCCGGACATGATCGCCTCCGAACGGCCTTCGATTCTACCCTAGAAGCCGTTCGCGAAGGAACCGGAGGCCGATCCCGACTGCCGCACCCGCCCCCCGTTCCCCTGGCGATTCGCGGTGGCGGGTTCCCGGGTCCCGATCCGGGAAGCCGCGGGATTCCCCGGCCTGTCTCCCGCCGGCGCCTCCCCTCGGATCACGGGCGGCGGACCTCCCGGGTGAACCAGCGCCGGGCGTTTCCCTGGAGGATCGCCCGGCGATCCTCGTCGGCCAGGTCCAGGGCCTCGATCACCGCCAGGAACGAACGGGGTTCGTTCAGGTTGTGGTCGCTTCCGAACACCAGCCGGGAGGCCCCCAGCCTCCGCACCGCGTGGGCGATCAGCCACGGTTCCCGGATGCTCTCGGTGCCCAGCGACACCCGGGGCAGGTCCCTCTGGCGGAGCGCCTCCACCACCCCCGCCACCAGGCCCGGCGAGTCCCCTCCCATGTGGGCCAGCACCATCGGCAGTCCCGGCAGGGATTCCGCGACCTCCAGGGCGATGGGCCAGCCCGCCACCTCCTGCCAGCGGCCGCAGTGGACCACGCAGGGAACCCCCCGCTCGGCGGCCCATTCCAGGAAGGGCCGGAACGAGGGATCCCGCAGAGGCGTGCGATGGAATGACGGGTGGAACTTCAGCGCCGCGATGGACGCCTCCTCCCGCTGGAGGAACCCGGGCAGGTCCGGGTTCCCGGGGTCCACCCAGGCCGCGAACCGCCAGCCCGGTTCCCCTTCCTCCCGGATGGCCCGGAGGGTCCCCTCGTTGTCCCCGCTGTCCGTGGGCATCACCAGGGCCTCCCGGATCCCGGCCCGACGCAGCACCTCGGCGGTCTTCCTCGCGGGCATTCCGTGTCCCAGGAAGTCCGGGGTCTTCCAGGTCCCCAGGTGCACGTGGCCGTCGAAGACCCCCAAGTCGCCCTGTTCTGCCTCCACGGCTGCCTCCCGTCCGGGGTCCTTCATGGTAACCGGGATCGGAAGGATCGGCGAAGGACTGGGCCGATTGACAGAAGGGGCCCCGAGTCCCATTCTTCGGCCGGTCCTGTCGGAGGCCATGGTCGCCATGCCCACCTACGAATACCACTGCAATGCCTGCAACCGGGACTTCGAGGCGGAGAAGCGGATGTCGGACCCGGTGGACCAGGAATGCGCCCACTGCGGATCCCCGGACACCCAGCGGCTCATCAGTCATACCTCCTTCGTGCTGAAGGGCAGCGGGTGGTACGTCACCGACTACGCCCGCAAGAACGGGTCCAACGGATCCGGCGGGTCGAACGGCAGCAGGCATTCCTCCGATCACCACGCGGGGTCCGGGAACGGGGGAAACGGCAGTTCCTCCACGACGTCCGGCAAGACCCCCGAGGCGAAATCTTCGGAGACGCCTCCGGCCTCGAAGACGGGTTCGACCGCCGCGCCGTCCACCGGAAGCGCCGGATAGGGCGATCCGGCCGGCCCGGATGCCGCCCCGGAGCCGGGGACCGGAGGGAACGTCCGGCGCGGCGCTGCCCTCGCATTTTCCGGTTGACGGCGGGAGGCAGGCAGGATAACCTTCGCCGCCCTGGGCCGGGACCCGGTCCCGCCCCGACGAGACAAGAAACGTTTGCAGAGAGTGAAACCATGGCCATTGCAATCCTGGGAAAGAAGATCGGGATGACCCAGTTCTTCGACGACATGGGGAACCGGATCCCCGTGACCGTCGTGGAGGCGGGTCCCTGCCAGGTGCTGAAGGTGAAGACCGCCGAGGGCGCCGACGGGTACGACGCCGTGGTCCTCGGTCTGGGCAAGGCGCGCCTGAAGTCCCTCACCCGGCCCGAAAAGGGCGTCTTCGCGAAACTGAACGTCGAGGCCCCCGAGGTGGTCCGGGAAATCCGGGTCTCGCCCGAGGAGGCCCTCCTCTACAGCCCGGGAAGCGCCGTGGACGTTTCCCTGTTCCAGGTCGGCGAGCGGGTGGACGTCACCGCGAAATCCCGCGGCCGGGGATTCACGGGCGTCATGAAGCGGCACGGCTTCCACGGTTTCGGCCGGACCCACGGCGTCCACGAGTACCAGCGCCACTCGGGGTCCATCGGCTGCCGCACCACGCCGGGCCGGGTCCAGAAGGGCATGCGGATGGCCGGCCGTCACGGCGACCACCAGTTCACGATCCTGAACCAGCGGGTGATCGCGATCTACCCCGCCCAGAACCTGATCCTGATCGAGGGCGGCGTGCCTGGGGCCCCGAATTCCCTGGTGACGATCCGCAAGGCCGTGAAGGTGCCGATCAAGAAGTCCGCCTGATCCCGTCTCCCCGCTTCCCCGAAACGACCATGGAACGCCGGTCCTCCGATCCCGGCGAGGCCCTTTCCGCGACCCGGAGGCTTCTGCTATCCTCCCTCCAATCGGGGGGACGATGGCCAGGGCGCTCCGTGCGGCAGGCTGGGGAATCCTGATCGGCCTTCTGGCCTGTGCCACCCCGGAACCCGAGGTCCCGGTGACGGTCCTCAAGGGGTCCTCGTACCAGAGGGGCCTGGAACACGGCCGCGTGCATCGGGACCGCATCCGGTCGTTCTACACGCTGCTGCTGACCAACTCCCTGATGCCCTACCTGAACCGGGAGCGCCCCGACGTCGCCTCGGTGCTGACCCGCTACCTGTCCCGGGAGGAGGGCCGTGAGGACAGTCCCTACCAGCAGTGGCGGGACCGGTGCCTGGCGGACTGCACCTACAACTGCACCGAGACCTGCGGCTTTTCCTACCTGCTGATGAAGGAGAGCGCGGCCCGCCTGAAGTCGTTCATCCCCCAGGAGGCCCTGGACGAGATGCAGGGGATCGCCGACGGATCGGGCCTGCCCTTCGAGAAGGTGCTGATCCTGAACACCTTCTTCGACACGCTGCTGTCGTTCCGGGCCATCACCGCCTACATCCGCCAGTCCCAGGCCCCGATGCTGGTCCGGGTGGAGGTGCCGGCGGCGGCGGGCGACGGGCGGGACAACGACGAGGACGGCCGGACCGACGAGGACGGGGAGGCGGTCCTGGATCCCTTCGATCCCTCCCCGCACGCCTCCTGGGCCGAGGTTCCCGGCGACGGACCTGTGCGCCTGCGCCTGCACGACATCAAACTGGCCATCGGGGTGGACAAGGGGGACGTGCCGGGGGTGGATCCGGCCACCGTGCGGGTCCGACACAACGGCACGCTCTACCGGATCCCCGAGGATCGTCCCTCGCTGGAGACCGTCGCGGTGGAAGGGGATCCGGGGTCCCTGGACGTGATCTTCCAGCCGCCCGGAGGCTTCCCCCCCGCGACGGTCCAGGTGCTGGAGATCCAGGCGGGGGACTTCAACCGGATCGTCCGCCCGCCGCCGGTCCACGCCCGGTTCATGCGGGAGGAGCGCATCG
>ERZ795061.1522-NODE-1522-length-22427-cov-5.441713_pt1 | contig 22427 bp, 25 predicted proteins | sample MGYA00375145_ERZ795061 | MGnify/ENA primary metagenome ERZ795061 (study PRJEB30190, sample SAMN05720144) | anaerobic digester metagenome | isolation source: active sludge of municipal wastewater-treating anaerobic digesters | place: USA | collected 2014-12-22 ... | reverse complement strand
CCTTGGATCTGTCCGCCCGATCTTTCGAAAGAAACAGGACATCCCCCCGGAAGAGCTTCTCCCCGAGGTCCGGCAGTTGTATTGCGGTGCATACACACTGCACACGGACTTCCGTCATGGTCCTTCCCCCTGCAACTCCCTGCGGATTTCCTCCGCCAGTACTACTTTACAAGCCTCGCGTGCCATCCGAAGCGAACGTTCAAAAAAAGTGAATTTGGCGATACCAGGATGCACCCAGGCGTCCCCGATCTTCAATGGGGCCACCCGAAATATCACTTCCCCTGTCTTTGCCTCGATGGGTACGACCAGAGGTTTCTTGCCTTTTCGGTACACAGGGCGACGCACCCCCGTAGTAGGTGATGTCCCCCTCAAACGTTTTTGCCCCTGCTGGGTCAGCCACGTCATCCGGCGCTCGGGAATATTCCCCATTGCCAGTTCTTTCATACCGTAGAACGAACTGATAATCTCGACTGAACTATTACGGACACGAAACGAGAAGGAGTCCCAGATGTCGGGGCCACCCATGGGGTCTTTCCCACTCCACCCCCGCTTGGCAAAGTCTTTCTTGGACTCCTGCTCCAGGATCTTCACGATGGTCTCGCCCACCCGCCGGAGCATCCGGTCCGTGACCTTCATATTCATGAGGGCGGCCCAGGGTTTCCCGTACACGCCCCGAACGCGGGTGTCAGGCATGATCCACCAATCTCATTCGTTCTGGTTCTCCCATACAGCGGTCCTTCCTCGGGGTTGTTTCTCCTGGGGCCAGTTGGTTTTGTTGGTTCCCAACGGGACCACGGGGACAGGACCGACCTGATGTCCCGCCTCTCGGGGATTCGCCATCCACGAGGGGCCACGAAGTTCGCCGTCCACCGCCGAAGGAGGCTGGACAGAACGTTGCTCGTACCGGGTCTCAGGCCAGTTCAGCATGTCAATCCCGTAGATGGGGACTTCGTACCTGATGTCCCCGTCCGTGAGGACCGCGATGTTGAAATGCTGCTGAAGCAGGTTCCCTCGGTTAGTCGGACGGCGGACCGGCCCGATGGAGAATCGCTCGTTCGTCTGCTTGACGATGAAATCCCTTTGGGTGAGCACCGGAGAGGGTCCGGTCCACACCTCGTAAGACCACTCATTCCGACGTCCGATATTTCCTTGGGAGATTTTCTGTTCAGCATCCGGCGGAGCTAGAATGATGTCGAATGGCCCCTCGTACCCCCCGACCCACCCCGTCCCGAAACACGTCAGGCAACGGTTAGATGGCTGTTTACTAAATTCCCGAAGTCGCGGTTCGACCCCGCAAGTGCAAGGGATTCCTGCCAGACGTCGAATGAACACTTTGACCCGTTCCCCACCCTGCTGTAGAATCCAATTGTTCCGTCGGACGGCTTCCCTCCAGATGTAGTCTAGGGACTCGATTTCGGCAGTTTGGGCTGGTTGGCAGTAAGCCAGGTCGGTCTCACGGTAACCGGATGGGCTCGTAGAGTCCAGGACCACTGTCGTTAGCCTGTAGAAAAGATGAGTGCCCAGCAGAAGAGACACCCGATTCCGGAGAGTGCGGTACACGACCTCGACAACAGAATCTGAGGTGGGGATAATGGGGTAGTCGGTCTTCTCTGTGATCACATCGAATCGTGCATCCCGATAAAGGGTGATTTCCCCGGTCGGCCCGAAGACCTCCTGGACCGGCACCTCGACGTTGTCGATGAACAAGGTCACGTCAACCGGCGAGTTGGCATACTTGAGGTCCCCCAGGCCCGCCTGATAGAGTTTGTAGATAGGGAATTTGGTACGGAACACCCAGCGGTAGTCGTTAGGTGCGTTCCCTTTGTTCACCCAATCCGTGTCCCACATGACGGTCTCGCGGACAGTTACGATGCTGGTCTGGTCCCGCCAGAAGGTGCCACCCACAGGGAAGTCGTTGATACGATAGTAAGGTCCACGGTCTGACACGTCTGACCGATAAATGTTAACCCCCACGACTGAGAACTTGGCATTCCCCGCCAGTTGGCGGGGGTCATCCCACCGGATATCTAGAGTCCCCTGCAGGTAGGGGGCGTACACCTGCCCGTTCAATGGGGGGAGTGGTTGATCCCCCGGCAAAGGATCCCAACCGGCAGGCATAGCGCCTCCATGTCATCCACCCGTGTTCGGGCCAGGCACAGGGGCGGCCGGACGCGGGACTTTGCGAATCACTCCATCCGGACTAACTGACCACTGCTCACCGGGCTTGATCCCCAAGCGGCTAGCAGCCGCGTCGAGGATCGCTTGGCCTTGGTCCTTGAGCTGCTGCATCATTCCTAGCATGTGGGCCTTGCGAACCTCAAGACCGCCGATCTGCATCTGAAGGTTCATTGCCTGCTGCTGAAGGGACTGAACGCCAGCCATTTCCTGGTCGTTGAGCTTTCCGACGACATTCGGGTCCACTGGTTGTTGCTCACCCACGGCTTCCGGAGGGGTGTCCGCGGGCGGGTTCTGGGTGCCGAGATCTTGATCTTTCATGAGTTCCACAGAGGACCTCCAAACAAGACTCACTACCATACCCCGCCCGGGACATTCCGGTTAGGGCAGGTCCAGACCCAATATAGGGCAGCTATAGGAAATCAACCGGGGTCAGGGGTTTCGGGGTGAACGAGTCGGGGTCCGGCTCGACTTTCACAGCCTCCCCTGTGACCCCGCACATCTGACAAGTGTGCATCCTGTCCCGCCACGCTTTCACCTCGGCAGCGTTGAGACCGGTGCCAGTTTTGTGATCGGTGAAAAAAGTCACCGTACCGCAAGCACCGCAGATGCGCCTGTAGGCTTTCACTGTCACCCCCCCAGAATGCGCTTGATTTTCGGGATATGCCGATACAAAAGAATCAGCCCTCGCCATGGGGTTCGGGTCTCGAATACAACTCAAAGATTCGACAGGGTCCGAGATCTTCTTCTCGGGCGGGAAAACATCATCGAACAGAACCGGGACACGGGCTCGGAACTCGGCCAGCAGAGGAATCATCACTTCTCGCATCTGGGGATGGGCCGCAGGCGAGGTGCGCATACGGAAAATATGACGGAACTCTCTGAGGTTGGCTGTCATCACGATCTCGGTCTTGGTGCTGGTGGGTAGAACACTCCGGGCTTGTTGGGGGGACCAGCCTACTTTGCGCAGCGACTGATAGAACCGCTCAGCATCCATCATCGCCGCAAGCCACTGCTTGTCAGGTGCGAATTCGGGGAACTCGACCCATTCGCCGTCGCACTTGAAGCACAGGTTTCCCGAGACGGATCCCGCCTCCGGCCCCTCGACGATCCGATGCTCGGTGGTGTACACCCCCGGCTTCAAGTTGCACCACGGCGGGATGATGAACTGGCAATGGCCCTGCGATTTGTCATCCCTCGTGTAATCCACGTACCGGGTACTCTCCTGGGAGTAAGCCGCGAGGCGATGACGGACCAACTCGTGGGCCACTCCACGGTCCACAATGAACCGAACGGTCGCGCTGACGTGCTCAATGGTGGATTCATGGCCCATCTGGAGTAACTTGCGGACAAATGCTTCGGTCACCTGCAGGTCAGCCATGATACGCCGACTTTTATCGGGATCGCCCGGCAGGAATTTCAAGTCTCGCAGCAGTTTCTGGGCGGCAATCTCGTGCGCCATATCAGACTTATAACAAGTTCGGGCAGCCCGTTCGATGCGGGCGATCACCTCGTCCCCCGGGGGCAGGTCTTCGATAACGGCACTGGGTTTCAACAGGATCATGCAGATCCCCTCCTTATCTTGTCCCACTCTACCCGACGGCTTAAGAGTCCCCATGTCCGGGTAACAGAGATAGGGGGGGTCTGGATGCTGAACAAAGAATATTTCATCCTGCTTGCGGGTGACCCGAAGAAATGGGACGACGAAGTGATCCGTCGTACCCAGCGCCGAGAGTCCCTTATCGAGGTCCAGCGGGATCAACACGCACGAGGCCGTCTGTCAGCCAAACTTCTGAAACTTGCATCGGGATGGGCGGTCGTTGATAGCACTGGCCTCGAACCAAATCCCATCCTATTCAAAGGTCTCAAAACGCGGGACGAGGCCATCGAGAAGGGCAGGAAGTGGGCTGAAGAGGACCCTAAAAATCGTGAGTTCATCGCCAACCGTCGGGATATGGAGAAATGACTGTGGCTGACAAAACCGTAAAAGTGGTGCCGTTCTCAGAAAGAGCACCTGGCAGATCGAGCAGCTGGATTCACATCGCTAGCCGTTAGGAGGTCTCCGATGGTTCGAATCACCCTGATCCTAGTCACCCTGCTGATCGCATGTAGAAGCCAACCGACACCCCCGCCCCCGGTGGATGCCCAGGTGCCCGCGCCGTTGACCCAGGATCAATCCCCCGGTCCGGTCGAAACGACCAAAAAAATCCTCACCAACTGGGGGAACAACCTACTCAACATGGTCGGAAATCTTGGATACGTCCCGTCAGAGCTGACTGATGTTCCTTCGGACGGATGGGGCCGCCCGACACGATACACTCGCATCGGTCCTGGGTGTTGCAAATTGTGTTCATCCGGAGAGGACGGAATCTGGGACAACGCAGGAGACATCTGTGCCAACGTCACTGTGGAAAGGTACGACATCCTAAAAGATCCCATGTGGTCCGTTGAGAAACAAAATCACATTCTTAGATGGGCTCAAAAACCTGAGTCCTACAAAGCACCCATTGGTGTCTTCCGCAAAGACATCCCACCCGAAAACCTGAAAGACTTTGACACTTACTTCTCCAGGTACACGGGGAACATCATCAAAGCCGCGAAACGATCAGAAATGGAACTCCGCATCCAGGACGCATCTGACATGTTGGAGGTTTTGGCAAATCTGACAGGGAACCCCAAATGGATCAAGGAATCTGATCGTCTAAAAGGTATGGCCCGGAAAGCCATCGGAGCCGCGGTGTATCCGATTAGGAATCCCCCTGAGATCTACCAAGATTTCTCTTCCAACGAATTGTCGGCTGCCGACAAATATCGGGACTGGTTCTGGACTGGAGGGGTAATCGAATCCGTAGCGGTGACATTCGATGGAACCCCTTACGTCCTATTAAAAGCAGGAGGTTGGTTCAGGAACGTACAGTGCCTCTTCCCGGAAGAGTACTCAGGTCAACTCGGGGAACTCAAAAAAGGCAACAGGGCCTATTTTCCTTGTCACAACGGTAGAAAAAGCATTGGGTATCCCATGGTCGATTGCCGCCCGGGGAGTTTGTTTCAGGTCAACAAGTCCAAGACAGCGGTACTTGGCATCATCCGGGACTGATCATTACAACGTGAACCCCTTTAGGTTCAGATCAGAACTTTAGGATCTGCGGGACCCAATCCTCTACACCAACTCGAGTCCTGTGGGCACCATGCCACACGGCCCGGTCCGCGCTTGGAATGCTTCAAGGCATACTCCGCACGCAAGGCGTCCGAACGATTCCCGTAAGGCCCGAAAATAGCCGCCATTATCCACGGACGCCACTTGGCAGTGAACCGTCCTCCGCCCTTGATTTCGCCGTTGTGCTGGCGAAGTCTTCTGCAGGGATCCGTAGTGCATCCGACGTAGTAGAAACCAGGTTTGCCCCGTTCCCGCGCCACCTGACTATGGATGACATATACGAACCAGAGAGATTCCGACATTAGTTGATGCTCCAAGATCGGCGGCGATCTGCGCATGTGATACAATCCTGACCTGACATGCGTTGGCGGGGGCAAGACAGAGACACCCGACAGCAATTATCAGGTGTCGAAAAAATGTGCTCCCCGCATAGCCCACAAACTGACACGGTAGACAGCGGGGCTGAACGAGTTGGGCCACCTATTCGTCCTTCTGTCCATCTACTCCCCATGCAGGCATCAAGACAATTGCATTCATTACAGGGGTAAAAATCAATGACCGGGACGGTAATCACTCTGGACTCACGTAGAATCCCCAAAGTAAATGAATCATCGATCGTGATAGCCTGTAGTGTCACCAGGCCACTATCGTGCGTAATGATCCAATAGGTGTAATGTTTCCAGTTCATGGAAAACACTCTACCGACAGACCTAGGGGGCTTAGATAAAGTCTATTAGGGGTCTTTGTATGAGGGGGCCATATGAAAACTGATGCCAAGAAACGACGGGAAGAAAGGCGAGCGGCTATTAAAGCAGAACGCCTAGCCGCCCGCCTCGAGCGAGAAGAAGCCCGAAAAAACCGGACATGTCTATTTACAGCCAAGGTCAGGAAAGGAGACACCCTAGAGATTCGGTTCGATTTCCGAGGTGGTGAAGTCCTCCCATTCGAAAGCGAGACCGATCCAGCAAAAGGCTTGGCCGAGGAACTTGAGATGATCAGATTCAGGCGGAATAAGGCCAAGATCGACCCTTCCTCCTAATGTGCATAAGCCGAGGCTTCTTCCTGTGTATCAAAAGATCTGGCATCACCTTTGTTGTTCATGGCCCGCCAGTTTCCTTGAGGGGTTTTCCACACGTCGCCTGGCTTGTGATCTTCTTGTGCAGGCCCTTCTGAGCCCGGTTTTATTCCCAGGGCTTTCATAGCATAGTCTTTCCCCAGGACTGATTTTCCATCCCAGGGAATGTCTTTTCCCCACACAAATCCAAGGGAAAAAGACCAATTTCGTTCCTTGCTGTACTGCCCCTTATCCAATGCACTTTCAAAAGCGGGGTCTCCCTTGGGATCCATGGCAAGAGTGACCTTTTTTGCCTTGGGGTAGTACATGCCCACTACCCCTTTTCGGCTTTTGTAGATGACCGAGTCCTGACCGTATTTTCGCCCTAATTCAAATAGATGTTCAGGTTTGATATCCGGAATGATAAGTGACTTTTCGGATACCCCTTCCCACGATCCCTTAAGGTCAGAGAACTTCCGGTAACCTAACCGCTGCAAGTCAGCGATCAATTCTCCGTGCCTTCGCTTGTTCTCGGACTTCGGTCCTGGCCCATAGGCCGAAATAATCCCGAACGATCCGCCTTGGCCCATAAGACGCTGGAAGGTTCTCAGTCTAAGGGCAGTTTTGTCAAGGGAAGCCTGCCGCAAAATAGGAACAAGATATCGTCGTGTCGATGGAACTGCATGTGCCAATTTGAGAAGTTCGGTATATAGCATTGCTGAACCTATTTTGGCCACCGTTTCTTTTCGTAATCCTTCCAATCCGATGTCGGTGGTTTTGTTTGCCCATCGGGACCACCATTCCGGGTAACATAACGGCGATCCGCTTCATCCCCTGTCTCATAATAGCACTTGGCACGGGGCTTCGGAGCCCATTTACCTTTACCCCCACGAGACGGGGAGTCACCATAACCCTTCCCCGGTTCCCCGTGCCGACGGCCTGCCATGACACCATCGGTGATCTCGGCGGTCTTGAGGAGAGGAAGGATATAACGGCGGGTCTCCGGAACTGCATGTGCGAGTCGGATCAGGGATGCCCGAAGGTCTATCGAGGATTTCTTACCGATCATGGTACCCTCATCCCCTTCATCCTCTTCCATGATAGCCCCTAGAATCTTCATGAAGTCAGCAGGGGACATGCCCTTCATCCGCTCACGGGTCTCCGGCTTGGCTTCGGCTAGGAACCGAGCCATCAGTTGGGCGTCGGTGAGCTTCTCCTTGGGTTTGCGGGGCTTGCGTCCCTTGAACTCACGGACCTCTTCGGCGTCGTCGTCCGTGAGTTCGTACTTGTTCATGACCTCCGTGACGGGAGGCGGGTAGGTCTTGGGAGGAGATTTCTTGGTAGAAGGGGCTTTCTTGGGGGTGGGGCGACCCCCACCCCCCGTCTGGGCTCCTTTGGGGAGTTTCAGCATGTAGCGGGCGTAACTGAAACCTTCAGTATTCACAAGAAACTTGCCATGATCCCCTGCATCAAGGATGAACAGCGGCCCGGCCTCCCTCCTCTTCTCGGGAAGGATGTCTGGATCCAAAGGATCATCGTTTTTGATTGCTTTCGCACCCTCCGGCCCGAAAATCTCCCTTGCAGTATAAGTCGGCACCTCAGTCTCTTTGAGGCGCTTCAGTAGTTTCTTGGGAGCTGCAGGAACCTCTCCGAAAGAAATGGCTTTCCGAGCCCACTCAACGTCATCGAGGTCACCACGGGTTAGTGCAAACCACCGTTTGAATTGGGGACTGTTTTCGTAGGCTTCCCTGGCTTTTGCTGCAAATGTCTCAAAAGCCTCTCCCAACCTGTCCAAGATCGCGTCGTTCTCTTTAGCGTCATCCCCCGCATTCATGGCCTCTTCCAGAGCCTTCTTGACAGGTTCCCACGCTTTGATCACTTCAGGATCGTCGGACTCGATGGTCCCATCCCCTAGGTCCACGTAGTAGGATTGAACTATATCGAAGATGGACGCTTTGAGGTCCTCCTTGGTCTCTCTTTTCCCCAAATCCTCGGGTCTAAAGAACCCGCCAATGTAGTAGGTGCCAGTGTCGGTTTTCCAGGGCTTTTTCTTGGTGGCCCCTTCATCTTTCCCGGACTCGTCAGTGGATTTCGTCTCGGGGGCCTTCTTGACCGTGTGTCTACTCCTGTCAGCCTTTGGATGTTCCTTGAGATATTTCTTTAGAGCTTCCTCGGTGGGAAACTCCATAGCCGTCTTCGCTCTTAGTTGGAAGAGACGGAAGGCTTCCGGGATAGGCAGCTTCATTGGGGGCCCCTCCTTCATTTCGTCCGGGCCAGGATCGGGAGAAGGTACCGCCGCATCTCGGGAACGTCGTGAGCCAGTTTGACCACGGCGGCCCGAAGTCGGGCATCGGATGCAGTACGGGCAGGTTCTGTATAGCCAGCCTGAGCCCGCATTTTGGCAAGATCGTTCTCCCACCCACCGGGACGACGGTTGAGGAATCCGAGGTACAGGACCTTGCCCTTGGTCGGATTGAATGTGCGAGGGAAATCACCGACGTTGGGAGATGAGCGCTGGGCCGTGAACACCTTGAAGTAGAACTGTCCTTCCTTGCTGATCCCCATCGAGGCAGGGAGTCCGCTGTAGTAGATGTCGTATCGTTTCTCGCCCCTAGCAGTCCCGGCCTCTACATACTTCTGCACCAGTTCAATGTCAGATTTTGACGGGGGCGGTGCGTTCTGATCGGAGATGTACACCAACTCAATGGCCTGCCGTCCCGGTTTGTCCGCTACGGTCGCCGGAGTGTGCCGATACAGACCAGTGTCCGTTCCGGGCTTGCGACCCATGAACTGCACCCGCTCGCCGTTCGGGAACTGGACGACGTAAGAGTCGGGATTGACGTCGTAGATCGTCCCGGCATTGTCATGCCACTTCTCACAAGCGTCGATATTGTGTGGGTTTGCGTTCTTCGTCTTATCCACACGGACCATCTCACCCACCTGGAAAGCGCCGGACTTGACCCCCACCTGGAAAACGCCGGACTTGACCTCGACATTTTCTCGGAGTTCGAGTCCCGCCTTCTCCAGGAATCGCTGACACTCCTGGGGGGTCAGGCGGTCGTTCCGAAGAAGCACCCACTCCACGAACTCGGTAGAAGCGGGCTTGAACGCCACCTTTTGGGTGGCCACTTTCAGACGCAGTTCTTCCAATCTAGTCATTCTGCCCCCCGATGCTTTTTTGCCTTTGGGTGTCTTTCTCGCAGCAGCCCACGATCTCTCCACAACTTCACCCAGTTGTTTCAAACGGGTGTGAAGTTTACTCCAATCCTGATTGCGTCCCGAATCCATCTTCTCCTGGATACGTCCGATTTCATCCCACGCCTTCTGACCTTTGGGATCCAGGTCGGGCAAATCCGGCTGGCCATACTGTCGGTGAATCTTGTCAAGACGGAGCATCTCGGTGTCGAGATCCTTTTTGGTTGCCGGGGTAGTGGCCCCAGTCGGTCTCACGCCGTGGCTCGGGGTTTTCACGTGATGCTTCGACCGATCCGCCCCAGGGTGGTCTTCTAGATACTTCTTGAGGGCGTCTTCAGTCGGAAATTCCATGGCGACGATTTTCCTGAGTTCTTCGAGACGGCCCATCTTGTCCTTCTTTGTGGACTGGCCGAAGGCGTAGGCTTCGGCGGACTCCTTGGACCCAAACGGCCCTGCCGCCTTGCCTTCCCGGTTCTTCGCGTACCACTTACCCCTCTGCTGCCACAATGAACCTGGCTTGCGGGCGAGATCGAGGGGTTCGTCGGCCTTCACAGGGTTTCCTTGAAGGTCGGCCCGGAACACCCCCGGCATCTCGAACGACTTCTCGAGGATATCCCGCATCGGCATATCGATCTGGATGACCTCCATCTCGGCGGACGGGTCAGCGGTGATCATGGAGGCCCACCGATGGTGGCCGTCGAGAATGTAACCGTCCGAGGAGACAATGATCGGCTTCTTGGTTGGGTCATACTTGCCGGTGTAGTAAGCGTCGGCCATACTAAAGGTCTTGCCGGCCTTGATCTCGCGCTGCGTGGCCTTCAACTGGCCCACGGGAATCTTCTTGCCTGTGGTGACTTTAATTCCTTTCTTTTTGAGCCAATCCACGAAAATCTCGGTCATTGGCCGGTCATCGTTAGGGTCCGCCCCAGCGTCCACTGCAGCTTGGCCGAGCTTCCGGTCTGATTCCTTGTCCGATGCAAGGAGCTTCTTGACGGATTCTTCAGGGATCTGAGGCATATTGCGGCGCTCGATGCCAAGGTTCTGTTCGCACACGGGCGGGGACATCTTGCAGATGTCTGCGGCTTCGTGGATGCCCCGCTTGACCTGATAAAAGACCGCCTTGGCCCGCTTGATGTCAGCCTCGGTGGGGGCTTCATCTTCGTCCCCACCCGAGATAATGGTCAGCTTGTACTCGGGGATCTCTTGCCTGAAACGCCGGACCTCTTCGGGCGATGCAGGTTTCTTCTCGTCCCCTGGATTGATCTTGGGTACCTCTGGCCCTCCCTTTGACCCCTCGGCCTCCGGCTTGCTTTCCGGTTGAGAAGATTCGGGCTTGGTCTTGTCCCCGGGTTTCAAGGATTCGTCCTTTGCCGGTCGATCCTTTTGCTGAGGCCTGACCTTGTGCTTGGCCCTGTCAGCCTTTGGGTGCTCCTTTAGGTACCTCTTGAGGGCTTCTTCGGTGTCGAACTCCATGGCGTTTTTCGGGCGGATTGCTTCCTGTCTCTCCTTGGTGGACAGAACTCGAGGGTCGTCCCCGGGAAAGGCAGATGCCCCCAACACGAACTCGTCAGGGAGGATAAAGCCAGCCAATTCAGGCTCCGATAGACCTCCTACATCTATTGGAGATTATAGATAGGATACCGAACTAGCGGGAGAAGGGGGTCGGCCTTGGTGACGTTGTGGCCGATGGTGACGTGGCCAACCACCTTGCCCTTGTCAGTGTACTCGCGGTCGAGGTCGTAGACGATCATCTTCTCGCCGGTCTCGGGATCATCAACTGCACGGATGGCCACTTCGTCGTTGGGTACGTGATCCGGGAAATCGAAGTCGGAGTCCCGGTACTCAACGGGTTCCCCATTGCCGAAAGGCACCCCGAGCAACCGCATCGCGTCCGCCACCTTGGAACGTTCCGCCGCCGGGAAGTCCGGGTCGTTGTAAAGCCTCCGGAGCTCGGCGTAGTCCGTGTGGATGTAAGGGATCCCATCGCTCGAGGGCGGGAACACGTGACCTTCCCGGGCTTCGTTGCCGGGGGTCGATGACCACACCTTGTCCTCGAAAGCGGTCCGGGCCTTGAACGGGGCATCAGGCCCTTCTTCGGGAGCCAGATCGCGAAGAGCCGGGTTGATGTCGTGGTCGGGGGCATCTTCCAACAGGGACCGAACAGATGTGAAGGAGTTGGTTTTCATGTCAGAGGGGAAGGGATAGGAGAAAAAGCGGAACACACCGGGCACGGCAACCCTCGAATGGGGCAAAACGGAAACGAGCGGGGCCGAGCGGGCGGCTCCCCCCGACGTGAGTTTAGCCTTCGGAAGTACTCGTTTTGAGGTGCCCCATGTTTCACCGTGACGCTATTCCTAAAACGGACCCCCGACCGAACGAACAAGAAGACCTGGATGAATTCCTTTCACCCGGCATTCAAGTGCTTGAAGTCACACACCAAGGAACCGTAGAAGTCGATCCGACACCCACGCCGGGTACTTCTTCAGGTCCGACTCCCAAAGGATAAGGCACTGGATTCCAATCTCCGCAAAAGCATCCACGAGCTCTTGTTCATGATCGAACGGAGCTTTGCCAGTGAACATCCGGGAATGCCAGAAGTCTCCGAACACTTCGACCACCTTGGTTACGTCGCGGAAAGGATGTCCGGGCACGGGGCCGGGGAGAATGAAGTCTGGGTTCTTGTAGGCGTCGATGGATGGCAGTCGTTTCCAGAATGCCCCGTTGCCCGTCCACATTAGCTCGGGGGCCATCGCTGCCACCCGCCGTTCCAAAAGATTCGGGCCGGAAGTGCAGAGGCCGGGGAAAGGAGTCCCGTACCGGGCGGTGCAGGTGGCCCGTGCCTTCTCCCTGAACTCTTCCAGTTGAAGGGGGTGGTCAACCCCGAACCGTTCCCGAAATGACTCCACCACCTTGTCCCAGTGGCCTTCGATGGCCCCGGGGAACTCGACACCGTACTTCTCCTTGAGGATCCCCCGGACGACAGCTTTTCCTTCGTCCGAAGCGAAGAAATGAGAACCCCACTTGGCCGTCATCGTGTCCAGTTGCTTCTGCCTGACCCCCGGGTCCATCGAAGTCCATGGCACCCCATAGACTTCCATGTTCGTGGCCTGTTGCTTCGCAAGCACCTCGGGTGAGCACGAAGGGGCGGGGCCGCCGTACAGGGTCTCGCAGGTGGCTCTGATGCGTTCCCGGATCACCGGGGCCGCCAAGGTCTCCCCAGTCCCGTATCGTTCGAGGTTGGTGGCGTGTACCTTGGCCCTGACTTCGGGGGCCTGCTGGGGATTGTCCACCCCGTACTTGGCCTGCAGGGTAGAACGAATCTTCGCCTGAACCTCGGGTTTGGCGAAAGGGTTGTCCGCACCGTATCTCGGAGGGGGAAGGATCCCGCCCCCGTTTGCCCGAACCCGAGCAACAACCTCGGGATCGGACATGGGATTGGTCCCACCGTACCGGGCGAGGCAGGTGGCTTCCCGGCGTGCCCTGGATTCAGGAGTCCAGTTCCCCACCTCAGTCCCGTAACGGGCCAGATTGGTCGCTTTCTGACGTGCAGTGCGGGTCGCCTTGGAATCCCTGGCCTGCCACACCGGGCAATCCTTCTGATGACGTTTCATCTGGGTCCGGCTGGTCGAAACGTGACCGCAGAGGCAGGGGTCCGGGGCGACAGACCCGGCAGGGTTGCATTTGGCGAGATGCCTGGAGTTCACCCGGTCGCCGGGGAAATCACGATTGCAGTGCGGGCAATGAGCCATGTGAGAATCTCCGAACAGGCACCCGAACCTACCCGGAGTTCTCCAGCAAGTCAAGACCTGAAAATTTGGGGGCGTTAGTGCGCCACTACCAACACCAATACCGAATCTAGGTTGTTAGACCTGGCACGTTCATGGCGAGGTGTGCCAATGGGAGCAAACACATGGCCCAAACCATGAAGTTTCTCGGGCTCAACACGCCTCTTGCGGTATAGGGTCCGAAGGAGGACCTAACTCCTATCCCGAAGCGTGGCTGCTGCAACCCCCGAATGAATTTGACTGTCCGGGCCTTGGCTTCAGTCGCCTTGTCGAACTGGGCACTGGCCGCATCCATCATCGCTTGGTACTTTGAGGACTTCTCAAGGCTCAAACTGACACCACCAATACTGTACTCGAACTCGTCCGCGACCCAGTTGGCGAACAGGGCGAAACAAGCCTGAGTGATGGCGTTCCAGATGATAGCCGTCCGCCAGGCGGGCATGGACGACACCAATGAATCGATGTTTGTTACGGAATTACCTGTGAAGGGCGGAAACATGTTGAACCAGTCCAGAGCAGACACGAGATACTCGTAGAGTTCCGCGTCCTCCCATATCTGACCGAAGACCCTGTTGTAGCGACCAATCTCCCCTTCGTGCTCCGGAGGTCGGAAGTGGTAGAACTTGTCTGGCGAATTTGACACAACAATTCCGGACCTTACAAGAACGAAGTTGTGCCAATCGTCCACGGTCATGTCGTACATGAACTGACGGAATCCCGTCTTGGAAAGACCCCCGACACGGAAAAACCCCACAGAGGGGTCCGGGAATGGCCAGACCCCAAATCTACGAGGTCCATCGTCCACACACAAGGTCAGCGTCCCCGGGCCTCGGTTTGCCATCTCCTCTGCACTGAGCTTGTCAACGGGATTTACAAACACTCGATGTCCCGCAGTCAATACGAAAGTCCCTTTGGGGGTTTCCCCCTCGTAAATGGTTTCCCAGGGCACCTCAGCCCGATTGACAAGGAGCACCCTTTTCCATTCCACACAGCCTACTGGGGACACTGACTTGGTACGAAGGGTGCCCGCCCGGAAAGCCGCCCGGATTTTGTCACGCTGAACGTCTGACAACATGTTTCAGCTCCTTCTTCTCGGTCCAGATGGCGAAGTCCCACCCATGGTCCTTGGCTACATCCCGAGCCACGTTCAACCGTAGGTGGACTCTGTCCTCCGGCGGCATCTTTAGAACCCAAGACGCTTTCACTTCAATCAACAGGACTCCGCGAGTTGTCCACACCAGAAAATCCGGAAGAATCCAATGTCCGTCGGGGAGAGTGAAACGAGGCTCGAACTGATAGGCGATTACATCGGGGTCCGACTCGAGGACTGAAATCGTGGCCGCTTCATACGAGCTGCGGACATGTGCTCGAGGAGCAACCCCTTTTGGGGTGTTGACCCATCTTGATTTCCCCTTGGCCCACTTGCCCGGGTTCTGGGCCAGGCGTAGAGCCTGAGCCACAGATCGACGGGCACGTTCTTCGGGGCTACGGTGAAATGCCAGGATGCGGTCCCTGACGCCCGGGTCTTCCCACAGTGCTTTGCTACGGTCAGCCATCTTGGCGCGTTTCTCGGGGGTCCACCCGGCTTTCAGGTTGGCTTTCTCACCCTCCGACCGGACCCGACCTTTCAGGACATCGAAAACCCCTGCCGCCCATTGGGCCTCGAGCTGGCCGGGTCGATGTCTACCTTTCCATGATGTCCCAACAGCCCGACCGATGTCCCGGACCCGTTCCCGAGTCTGGGGATTCCACGTAGCCCCGGTGAGCCGTTGGATCCCGCCATTGGACAAACCAGTGATCTCCATCATTTCAGCCCAGGAATTCCCGGTCGAATGAAGGTCCGTGACCACTGCGGCCCTCTTCTCACGAACCCCAGGCGCAGGACGGCCCTGTTTCGAGAAGGTGTCCCAATCGATGCCATGCTTCTCCAGCACGGGCACCAGCAGTGGATGCGGAACCGTCATGGTGTCGGTTCGTCCTTCAGGGCTTCCCACAGGTCATCCATACGAACGACCATCTTCTCGCCATCTACGTCCAGTTCAACATCCTCTTCGCCCCCGACACATTGATCCCGAAGGTGCATCCGGAGTTTTCGGATCATGTCTGTTTCAGCGTTTGTGTAACTAGTGACCAATAGCGAACTGTCCTGCCCCACCACTTGGAATACTTGAACCACTTGCTGCTGTGGGGATGAGACGAACTGCCGGAACGTCCACTTGATGTGGTACTCGCCGGACACTGCACCGCCGGGAATTTGGAACGCTGCATAGTACTCCCCGATTTGGGGATTGACCGGCACCCGAGCAGGGTCTCCTATCAGGACCTCGACAGGAATAGGGCCACTCGTGTCGTAGTAATAGAGTGCGTAAGTGATCTCGGCGGCATTGGCTGGGTTGTCCATGGAGTCAGTCAGGAAGATGTTGAGGTCTCCCCGACCAAGCGTTTGTCCGGGCAATACATTTACAGCCATACCAACCTCGTCACTGGACCCCACCGGGACCAGGGATCACGATCAGAGCTTCTTCTGCCGCAATCTCTGAAAGAACCTGCCCCAGGCGGTCCCGAAGGACGGGGAGAAACTCCTCGAGAACCCGGACCCTGGCGATAACGGTCGCAGTCTGGTCCGTGGCCGAGTACACGAGGAAGTCCAGGAACCACTCCCGGTTGGAATCCCGGAACACCCTGAAAGCATTGGCGTAATCCCCCGCCAGTTTCTCTGGAGGAACAACCACGGGAACGTTAACGTTCTTCATCGTCCTATCCCAGGCGGCCAGAACGCATCCTCAAAAAACCTGACGAGGGGATCGACAATGGCACAGAATCCCCCAATAGTTAGAGGCCACAGAAGGAGGTTCACTCCGAGGCCTTTCGGGAATCCGAACAGGGCCCACATGGCAAATCCCGATACCACCCCAGCGCACAGGGGGCATTCGGCCAGCTTGGCTGTGACCCACCACAAATTGAGAACACTGTCCATCTTGTTCTGGATGATGTAGCATAGGCCATACCCGGCCAGTAGAGCCTGCCACGAGGGTAGTGTGGTTTCCATCAGGTCCCTCCAGAGACACTCTACCCTTCATCCGTTGTCGAGGAACGTCAGGCTTTTCATCGTCTTGACCTCGTCTGCGTAAGACAGGGCCACGACTTTCGCCGTCCGGTTGAAATACTGGTTCTTCAGGTCTCGCATGGACCCTTCCGGTGCAGAAAAGACGAACAGCACTCGCTGTCCTTCCCGCTCCGTCCCCACGAACTCCACCCCGGCCACTTTGAGGTAGGCCGCAAAGTAGATGTCCGCCGTTCTGAACTTGTTGTCTGCGTGTTCCATTTCACATTCTCCATCCGTAAGACCACTGGGACCATCCCCAGGGTATTCTTCTAGGTGTTGTCTATAAGAGAAAAAGCGGGGTCGGAACTACAGGACGGTACCGTCGTGCTGATAAGAGCGAGCAACTCGGGCGGTACCGGAAGCCGGGACGCCTGCACCATTCCACATGGCTGCCGGGGCCTTCCCGAGTTGCAAATCAGCTAGCGAATAGGCGAAACTGGGATTCTTGAAAGTCATGGGTTCGGAATAGCGGTAAAGATCCCCGTTAGGATCGGTCGCGGATTGGATGAACTCGCCGGTAAGTGCTATTTGGGGGATGTCCACGTAACCTGATTCACCGTGGCCCAGGAATCGACCCCTACTCACGAAAGTCTTACCTGTCGCACCTGTGTCCTGGGCAGCAACCAGAACATCACGTTCGGCCAAGGACAGAAACTCGTAAGCCGGACCCGCTACAATGTTTGTGATGATGACGTATCTGGGAACCAGATAGACCTCACCGGACAGGATTCTAAGAATGTCCTCCACCGATCCGAAGGACTTGGAAAATCCAGATGCCCCATTCAAATCGGTCTGCGCAGTACCGCCCGATCCAACATCACTCAGAATGCTATTGATGGTGGTAAGGTCCAAATTGTTGCCCAGATAGACCTGATACATCAAGGCCATCGCCAGGGCCTGTGCCTTCTCTGGGGCCATGCGACCCGCTGTCGCAAGTGCAATACCACCAGGCTGAACCCGCTCACGAAGGTATGCAGCCAGGCCGAACTGGGCGGTAGCCGTAGCTCGACAATCATTGCCCAAACCGGTAGTGTCCTGCACGGTGGCGTCATCGGCCGTCGTTAGGACGGTCATCCTGGAGCCAGAGACATAGGCATCTCCGTTGACTGTCGTAGCCCCGGGACAGTCCGCCCCCCGAAGATAGAACGTTTGTCCCGGCCCATCGTAGATGGGGTTCCTCTGCGAAGTGTTTGGAACCAGGTCGAGCACCTGGAGGTTCGCCCCAGGGCAGTCAGTGCGAATCGGGATGACATAGACGCGCGGCATGTGGGACCTCCATTCTCCTGTTCCCTAGAGAGCTTCTCCCGTAGAGGAATACACCATGACACCCCTCGCCCGACCATCCACACCTATGTGCCCAGGGCTACCCAGAGCAGTCCCGGTAGGGCCGTACGTGAAGGCCGGGTTGATCCAGGTGAAATTCGGGTCCTTGAGCTTCGACAAAGCCCCGAACAGGGCAGACCGTAATAATGCGCCTGTCATAACAAATCTACGAACACACCGGTACCCTGGACTACCGGGACGCCGGAAAGATCCTCGAATTGGATGTGCGCCACCAACCCAGGGGAAGTCCCCAAGGTTATTGGCTACGGGGGAACCAGCTGCAAGGAAGTAGGCTTCACCCGATAGAATGCGAAGAATTCCGACCACGCTTCCGGTAGACCGGGTGCCGCCTGCCCCATCTAGTGTCGAAGCCACATTGACACCAGCTTCGGCCCGGATAGCAGCATTAATGTCATCAAGGGTCAAGTTGCCGCCAGTGACCAGAGTGTGCAGAATCCGGTCCGCAATCCCGTTAGCCTGTGCGGCCGTCAAGGTCTTATTGACAACCGCATTATTCACATTGTCTAGCAGGTAGGCGGACAGGCCGTAATAGTCGGCGTTTGTAACTGTCAGCAGGCCACTCACATGAACCGCTACCGGGTCATTCTGGGGGCCAAACTCCAGGTATCCAGTCTGACCTGACTGAACTCCCCCCAAAGCAATGGGGGTAAGAACATTCCCAGGTTGAGAAGAATTCGGCTTCAAATCAAGGATCTGAAGCATGTGACCTTCCAGGTCGTTCCGGGCATGACAGATATATGCGCGAGCCATCGTGTTCCCTCCTACTTCGACCTGTCAGACCATGATCGTACCATCATCGTTGTACACGACGATAAGCTGGGCGCTCTCCACCGGATCCCATGTCAGCCCGTGCTGATAGGTCCAGGGATACGTCGGAGTGGCCGGACTGTGAGGCCACAGTGTAACCGGGGGCATCCCGGGCTTCGCCATAAACACCGCGATTTCGCCCTCTTCCAGAGAGACCAGCAGCTCGTCGGAGATGTAGGTATTGCGAATCGGCTTGATCTCCCTGGTCGCCACGTCACCGCCGATGACGAAGGGCCGGATCTCGCCGCCTAGCATCCGGCTGTCCTGCTTCAGGTAGGGCTTGCCGAATCCTCCCGCTGGGAATGAATTCCAAGTGTAGGCATTAACGTATTTCTGAGCCCCGTTCGGGATGTAGTAACCGCGTCCCGCCAAAATTGAAAGGATATCCTCCACCGTTGCTGTCGATGAGGGGCTGTAGATCGAGGTGTTCGACACGCCCGGAACCAGGTTAATCTGGGCGTTGATGGCCGCGCCAGTCAGGGTGCCCCCGCCATCCATCCGGTTGATTAGACGAATCGCAGCCGCATGGAGAAGTTCAGGTGTCCACATTTCAAATGTCCTAGTCAGATGATCATCTGACAGAACAAGCCGGGCAGGTGCCGAAGTGGCCAGGGTGAAAGCCCCCAACTGGCCATCAACATCAGGAGTCAGGGTGACGGTATCCGTCCCCCCAGTGGCAGCGGCTACGGTGTAGCCCCCATTGGCTGCTTTGATCAAGGTCTGGGACGCAGCATTGTTAATCGTAGCCGCCAGGGATGTGGCAACTGCCGTATCCACGCCACCAACCGCCTGAAGCAATGCCGCAAACTTCTGATTTGCAGCAGAAGGAACAGGGGCAATCATCGTAGCACCAGACAGGACAAGCCTGGCAGGTGCCGAGGACAACATTGCAAGCTGTCCCTGAAGACCACGCTGGTCAGCCGTGATGGTTACAGTATCTGTACCCCCTGTAGCAGCTGTTACCGTGATACCGCCAGGCAGAAGTGCTTGAGACGCTGGGTTATTAATGGTCAGGGCCAGAGATGCAGCAACAAGTGCGTCTGACCCAGCAGTTTCGTCAAATTGCTGAAGGGACGGATCTGCCGCTGCACCAGCAGCAGTAAAAGCAACACCCCCCAGTGTAAATACGTCAGCCAGTTGCACCGAAGCGCATCTGACAGTGCCTACAGCAAAATTGGCTTCGGCGGTAAAAGTCACACCCCCGATAACCACAGTATCCCCGTGAACAGGCCCAGCAGACTGAATAGTGCCAGATGGGGTTTCATTACCCCCGGGTTCCAGCCTATCAGCCAGATAAGCCGTTAGTCCGTAGGTATCCCCAATGATCGCTCCGCCCGCAGTCATGAACAGAGGATCGTTCTGGACCCGGTTGATGTAGCGGGTCTGACCTGGCGGGTCATAGGCCGGAACCCGCTGTGACTCGGAGCGAAGGCTCTTGATGAACACAGTTCCGTCAGGGATATCGTCCCGAATCAGACAGATGTAGGGCATCGTTCACCTCACTGGTTGCCGATCCTGATGCCGGGGATCATATCCCCTTCATCTATCAGGTTTCAGTTATAGAAGGAGTACCCAGAATGTTAACTGAAGAGAGTGCCGTAGATCTGGACCGTGAATGGGGCGGCCACGGTCTTGGCAGCGATAACGATCTCACTCACCCCGACGCCGTAATCGTGACCCTGATTCACGGGGTTCTGATAGGTGACTGCCATCATCGGGGATCCCGGACCGTAGGACACCAGCAGGGCCTTGCCGTCATCGTTGGCGTTGATTACGATGTTTCCGGCCATCCTCGGAAACACAATGTGCATGGGATTTGGGGTCTGCATGGTCGGGTCGAACACCGGAGGATACCCTAGAGTGCATCCGGTTCCCGTAGGGGCGGTGGCAGTAAACGTGATAGGGGCGATAGCGGGCCTCCCGTAGAACCTCGGTTCGGGGATGATCAGAATCGGTCCCTGTGTGGGTAGGCCGGGGTCCACGGGTCCGGCGGACTCCAGCCAGGCACCAGCGCGGTGTTCCTGGATCCGCACGTAGTTAGGGGTCTCGTCCCCGTTGAAGTTCGGGGGAATGGCGGGGATCACGAAATCGTCCGGGTTGAACTGGAATGTCGTATGTCCCTTCCGGTTCTCCCCCCCAACCTGAACCCCACGGGGCACTAGGGACTGAGACTGCTCGATGGATCCCCTGTAGGCGGTCATCAGAATCTGTCCACCAGTCCCACCTACTCCACTTCCCGTGGGGTTCCCGTAGGCGTCGTTAACACTAGGAGCTCCCCACAAGCGGTACATGTCCGTCCCCGGACGGTCCCGGATCACCAGGTCAACGAAGTTCGTGGACCTCTGAAGGATCCTAGGGGCCACATTGAAAGGACCGAACCTGTTGCTCATGCCCCACCCCCTTCACCACGAACCAGATGATCGTAGGATGCTACATCCTTGCCACGGTCTTTGGCTAGTTTCCTGGCATCAGACCAGGATTCAACCCACTCGCCCTCCACGTTGGGAACTAGTTTGACCGGGGCGTGGTTGTCTTTCTGCTTGAGGATAAGGCGACGGTTCTTGGCCGCCATCTGGTTTTTGACCCTGATGGCTTTTCCGGGCCACTGATCGCCGTTTAATGTGAACTGAACACTGCCATCCAGGGTTCGACCGGCATCGGCCCCGCAGTCGGGACACACCTGGGGGTTCTTGGATTCAGCCATCGGAAGGGTCTTCTCGAAACCCCTACCGCACCCCCGGCACCTGTACGAATAGGTCGCCATCTACTACTTCCCTCGAGCCCTCATCCTCAACAGATACCGATCAGCTACCCGGTTCGTTGCAGGATCGCCCCCCGCGTGCACCTCACCGTACATGATTCTATCGGCCAGAAACCGAAGGGACGCCAGTTTCTTCGGTTTCTTTTTCGCCGGTGGGAGGATGAAACCAGACACCCTTTTCAGAACAGCTAGGGCGTGCTTGCATGCCCTGTGGGACTCGTCTGGGTCTTTCTCAACGGGGCGGCTGGCTTTCCCAACCGGTTTGCCGAGAAGGTAGCCATTCTTCTTGGCCCAGTACTCGGGGCCTTGCCACCTCCAGTAAGGGCAGTTGCAGGAGATGAACACGTCGGTTTTCCTGACATCCCGAATGTTCCCCTTGGGAACCACCTTGACCTTCACCCTGTAGGTCTGGCCTTTGGACCCGGCGACGTTGAACAGCCACATGAGATTCTGCGAGTCGACCCGCATGAGACGGACGGTTAGGGATTGGGACTTCTGCCGAAGGGCGAAATCGCAGGAATCCACAATCTCGGAGATCCTGGCGGCCTCTTTGTTGACGAACCCGTGACCGTCTGGGATTACCTTGGCCGATCCAGGGTTGTTGTCAGGGGCTCGGATGTTGTTCATCGGCTCGGCGGGGATTTTGTCCGGCCAGGTCGCTTCGGGATCGTCCCCGCGATTATATCGTTGATCCCCAGGCGTAACCTCATCATCCACTTTGACTATCAGAACCCCCATGTCCTCCGCTATTACTTCTCGAACTGCAGCAACAGCGGGGTCGTAGAAGATGTCGTCCAGGTAGGAGAAAAGCCGGTCGACGTCATCCTCGCTCTCGAAAGTGGCTGAGTCGAAGAAAATATCGAAAAGAACGGATCGATCCCCGTCCAGGTCGATGAGTAGTTCTCCGGTCTCGGAATCAGCGCCGAGCACCCATCCCCACTGACCAGTCGGGCGGTACAGGAATGGCACTGGCTCGAGCACAGCTTCGGCTTTCTTGAGATCGGAAGAGCACACGTCTGAACTCCAGTCACTCTCTTCCATCT
>ERZ795061.1509-NODE-1509-length-22531-cov-6.173385_pt1 | contig 22531 bp, 20 predicted proteins | sample MGYA00375145_ERZ795061 | MGnify/ENA primary metagenome ERZ795061 (study PRJEB30190, sample SAMN05720144) | anaerobic digester metagenome | isolation source: active sludge of municipal wastewater-treating anaerobic digesters | place: USA | collected 2014-12-22 ... | reverse complement strand
GACTGGAGTTCAGACGTGTGCTCTTCCGATCTCCCGGACGGCGCCGAGGTCGACCGGGCAGACGAGGAGGTCGGGCTCGACGTAGGGCGCCCTGGCGACGAGCCGGCCGCCGGGCGCGTAGACGAACGACCCGCCGGCGAAGGTGGCCCCGTCCTCGGAGCCGGCCCGGTTGGCGTAGACGACGAAGGCGGTCGAGAAGAACGACACGGCCTCGCCCATGAGCTCCCACATCCGGCTGGTGGCGAAGGCGTCCCCGCCCTCGACGCCGCGGCCGGGGGCGGCCGAAACGCAGACGATCATGTCCGCCCCGGAGGCGTGGTGGACGTAGCTCGCGCCGTAGTGGAGGAAGTCCCGGCAGATGAGCAGGCCGACCCGCCCGAAGGGGGCCTCGAAGGCCCGCAGGTCGCGCCCGGGGGCGAAGAACTTGGCCTCCTCGAACATGCCGTTGGTCGGGAGGAAGACCTTGCGGTGGACGTGGACGAGGCGGCCGTCGGCGACGAGCGCGGCGGCGTTGTAGAAGAGGCCCCGCTCGGCCGGGCTCTCCTCGACGAAGCCGACGACCGCGGACAGGCCCCTCGTCGCCGCCGCGACCCTCCGGAAGCGGGGGTCCCGGGCGGGGTCGAGGGCGACCTCCTCGGCCAGGTCCTTGAGGCCGTAGCCCGTCAGGCTGAGCTCCGGGAAGACGACCAGGCCGGCCCTCTTCTTCCGGGCCTTCTCCAGGACCTCGAGGTGGAGGCCGACGTTGGCCTCGACCTCCCCGAGCTTGGGCGCGACCTGGGCGATGGCGACGTTCATGGGCCAAAGTTAGCACAATCCCCGCCGCCGTTCAATCGAAGGCGGCCGAGCGGCAGACCGCGGTTGAAAAAACCGGGGGATTTGTTTATATTTGGCCCGGGTCGAGGTTTCGAGTTCCATGAACCACATCGCGGTGCGGCTGCGCGACGTCTTCTTCAACAAGAGGACCGGCCGCCTGATCTACCGGCGCAAGGACATCCTCAAGTATCTCTTCTTCGAGAAGGGCGCCATCTTCCAGGTCAAGACGAACCAGCCCGACGAGAGGCTGGGGGAGATCCTCTACAAGCTGGAGCGCATCCCCAAGGAGGCCCACGCCCGCCTGGACGAATACATCGAGCCCAACAAGAACCTGGGTGAGGTCCTCCGGACCCGGGGGGTCATCTCCGAGGACGACCTGGCCGAGGCCCTGTCCCATCAGATCCGCGAGGCCGTCCTCAACGTCTTCCCCTTTTTCGACGCCGAGTTCGATTTCCAGCCCCACGAGGGCTTCGGGGCCGGCACCGTCGAATCCCGGGTCAGCGTGCCGCTCCTCATCGAGTACGGCATCCGGCGGATGCAGCCGAACCCGCTCCTCCAGGCCTTCCTGGCCAGGCAGACGCCCGTCCTCGGCCTGAAGACCTACGCCTACCTGTTGACGGCCGAGGAGAGGGACATCCTCGACAAGGTCAACGGCGCCGATCCGGCCGAGGTCATCCTGAAGACGCTGACCATGCCCGGCGAGCAGTTCTGGAAGAGCCTCTACCTCTTCTACTGCCTCGGCGTCGTCGATCTCCCGGGCCTCGGCTCGGGGGCCCCGGCCGCGGACCTCCGGGAGCGCGTCCGCCCGCCCTCGGCCGTCAGGCCCGACGTGCCGCGGGAGATCGCCGAGGTCCTGTCGCTCCGCGACATGCTGCCGGCCATGACCCTCTACCAGATCCTCGACGTCCCCAAGACGGCCTCCGAAGAGGACATCAAGAAGGCCTATTTCGCGCTGGCCCGCAAGTTCCATCCCGACCGCTTCGACCGGAAGGCCGCCGCCGAGTTCAAGGGCCCGATCGACGAGGTCTTCGACGGCATCAACAACGCCTACCGGGTCCTGAGCAACAAGGACTCGCGGCGGGTCTACGACGCCAAGTCGGCCCCGGCCGCCTCCCAGGAGGACGTCCAGGAGACCTACCGCCGGGCCGACGTCAAGTTCCGGCAGGGCAAGACGCTCTACGGCCAGGGCCGGTACGACGAGGCCATCGCCTACCTCGAGGAGGCCATCCGCATCCGGCGGGACAAGGGCGACTACTTCCTGCTCCTGGCCATGTGCGAGTCGAAGATCAAGGCCTTCGGCCGGAAGGCCGAGCAGGATTTCCTCAAGGCCATCCAGCTCGAGCCCTGGAACCCGGAGGGCTACGTCGGGCTGGCCATGCTCTACAAGGCCGCGGGCCTGCAGACCAAGGCCGTCAAGCAGCTGGAGAAGGCCCTCGAGGCCGAGCCCGAGCACGCCTCGGCCCGCGAGGCCCTCGACGAGCTCACCGGCGGGAAGAAGAGGTCGGCCAAGACGACGCTCTTCGGGATCGACCTCTTCGGCGCGAAGAAAAAGAGGAAATAGTCACGGCGCGCGGCCGACGAGCCTCAGGAACTCCCCTTCGTTGAGGGCCCGCACGCCCAGCTCGCGGGCCCGGTCGAGCTTCGACCCCGGCGCCTCCCCGACGATGAGGCCGGTCGTCTTGCGGGTCACCGAGGAGCCGACCTCGGCCCCCAGCCCCTCGAGCAGCCCGCGGGCCTCGTCCCGGCCCATGGACCGCAGCGTCCCGGTGATGACGAAGACCTCGCCGGCCAGAGGCTTGGGGCCCGCCGAGGCCTTGGCGGCGCGGTCCTCGACGCCGGCCCGGCGGAGCCGCCGGACGAGCTCCCGGCTCTCCGGCTGGGCGAAGAAGAAGAGGACGCTCTCGGCGACCTTGGGGCCGACGTCCTCGGCCTCGACGAGGGCGTCCGCGCCCGCGGCCTCGAGCGCCCCGAGCGTCCCGAACCGCGCCGCCAGCGTCTGGGCCAGCCTCTCCCCGACGTGGCGGATGCCCAGGGCGAAGAGAAGCCGGGCCAGGCCCCGGTCCTTCGAGGCGGCGATCGCGTCGAGGAGGTTCCGGGCGCTCTTCGGCCCCAGCCGCTCGAGCCCGACGAGGTCGTCGTAGCGGAGGGAGTAGAGGTCGGGGATGGCGCGGACCAGGCCGGCCGCGAGGAGCTGGTCGACGACGGCCTCGCCCAGGCCGTCGATGTCCATGGCCCGGCGCGAAGCGTAGTGGAGGATGGACTCGCGGAGCCTGGCCGGGCAGGAGGCGTTGGCGCAGCGCGAGATGGCCTCGCCCTCGGGCCGGAAGGCCTTCGAGCCGCAGACGGGGCAGCGCGCCGGCCAGGCGAACGGCCGGGCGCCGCGGGGCCGGCGCTCCTTCATGACCGCCACGACCCGGGGGATGACGTCGCCGCTCCGCTCGATGAGGACGGTGTCGCCGACGCGGACGTCCTTGCGGCGGAGCTCCTCCTCGTTGTGCAAGGTCGAGCGGCTGATCGTCGCCCCCGACAGGCGGACCGGCGCGAGGACGGCGACGGGGGTCAGGGCGCCGGTGCGGCCGACCTGGATGACGATGTCCTCGACCCGGGTCGTCGCCTGCCGGGCCGGGAACTTGTAGGAGACGGCCCAGCGCGGCGACTTGGCCGTCGTCCCCAGCTCGCGGCGGGCCGCGGCGTCGTCGACCTTGATGACGATGCCGTCGGCGTCGAAGTCCAGGCTGTCCCGCTTGGCGCTCCACTCCCGGAAGAAGGCCAGGGCCTCGTCCAGGGTCCGGCAGGGGCGCGAGTGCGGCTCGGTCGGGAAACCGAGCTCGCGGAGCCTCCTCAGCGCGCCCCACTGGGTCGGCTCCTCTTCCCCGCCGCGGGTCAGGTAATAGAGGAAGGCGCCGAGGCCGCGGGAGGCCACGAGCCGGGGGTCGAGGAGGCGGATGGACCCGGCCGCCGCGTTGCGGGGGTTGGCGAAGAGGGCCTCTCCGGCCTCCTCCCGCTCCCGGTTGAGGCGGCGGAACGAGTCGAAGGGGAGATAGACCTCGCCGCGGACCTCGACCTCGCCCCGGAGGGGGATCTCGAGCGGGAGGGACCGGATGGTCTTGACGTTGGCGCTGACGTCGTCGCCGCGAACGCCGTCGCCGCGGGTGACGGCCCGGGCGAACCGGCCGTCCCGGTAGAGGATGGAGATGCCCAGGCCGTCGATCTTGAGCTCGGCCGTGTAGGCGACCGGCCCTCCGCCGAGGAGCTTGCGGACGCGGTCCTCGAACTCGCGGACCTCGTCCTCGGTGTAGCCGTTGTCGATGCTCAGCATCGGCGTCCGGTGGACGACGGTCGGGAAGCCCTCGACGGGCCTCTCGCCGACCCGCCGCGTCGGCGACTCGGGCGTCACGAGCTCGGGGAAGCGCGCCTCGAGGCCGCGGAGCTCGGCCATGAGCCGGTCGAACTCGGCGTCGGCGATCTGGGGGTCGTTCTCGACGTAGTACTTGCGCTCGTGGTAGGCGATCGTCTCGCGCAGGGCCGCGGCCCGGGCCCGGTCCTTCGGGCCGGCGTGTGGGGAGGACACGCGTTCCCTCCTCGTATCGGCGGCGGGCCGCCGCGGCCCCCGGGGAGGGCGGTGGCGGCGGGCGCCGCGAGCCGGCCGCCGGGCCGGCTTATCGGCCGAGCCGCTGGCGGGCCTGGGCGACGAGGGCGTTGAACTTGTCGAGCACGCCCTTCTGCCCGGCCTGGATCTTCTCGATGGCCGCCTTCTCGGCCTCGATGTTGGCCTCGAGCTGCTTGAGGATGCGCTTGTCGGTCGCGGACAGGTCGTCCTCGGTCTTGCCCTCGATCTTGGCGTTGTAGCTCTTGGTGAACTCGGCGATGGCCTCGTTGTGCTCCTTGATCTTGTCGTAGCTCGCGGCCAGCTCCTTGTCCTGGCCGACGAAGAGGTTCTGGGCCATGCCGAAGTAGTTCTTCTGCTGGGCGGCGTTGAGGAGGCCGGCCTCGATGTTGGCGTTGACGGCCTCCATCGTCAGCGACGGGTCCGTCTTGACCTTGGCGTTCAGGATGACGGCGATGTTCTGGGCCAGGGGGCCCGTCTTCTTCCTGGCGTAGCCCTCCTTGAAGACGGCCAGGGCCTTGTCGACCTTGTTCTGCTTGTAGAGGGTCTGGCCGAGGAGGGCGGCGCTCTCGGGGCCCTTGTCGGCGTCGTAGAACTTCTGGAAAACCAGTTCGGCCTCGGCGAACTTGCCGCTCTTGTAAAGCGAGTTGGCCAGCCCGTTGAGCCGCTTGGAGATGCTCGGGGCCTTGAGGATGCCGTAGGCGGTGATGTAGTTCTCAGCCGCCTTGCCGACATCGCCCGCCTTCTCGGCGAACTGGCCGATCAACTCGTAGCCGCCGGCCTGGAGCTGGGCGGACGTCTTGGCGTCCCCCACCGTCTTGCCGTGGTCGATGAGCCTGCGGGCCGCGGCCTCGGCCTTGTCCCGCTGCCCGGCGCTGTCGTAGAGCCCGGGGATCGTGGCCAGCAGGAGGAGCTTCGTCTCGCCGTCGATGCCGGCCATGCCCAGGGCCTTCTCGCCGTACTCGGCCGCCTTCAGGGCCGGCTTCGTGGCGCATTTTTCGAGGCAGTAATAAGCGTAGGCCCAGTGCTCGTTGGCCGTGCCCTGGCCGGCGTACTTGTTGATGTAGGCCTCGAGGGCCTGGACTTTCTGGCAGTTATCGGAAAGCTGCATGGCCTTGAGGTACTCCTCGTCGGGGTTCTGGGCGACGGCCAGCCCGGCGCAGAGGAGACCCAGGGTCATCGTCGCGATGATCGTCCTTTTCATGCCTTACCTCGCTCGAAAATTTCGGAAATCATAGCTTGCGTCCCTGATTTTGTCAACCTTGGCTCGCTCACCCCGAATTATAGCAAAAAGGGTGCCAGAATGGAGTATAATCCCGGCCATGGACCGCAGAAGCCGCGTTCGGGCGGCCCTTCTCGAGGCCTTCGGGGAGCCGCCCTCCGAGAACGTCCCCCTGTCGGCCCTGTCCAGCTTCGGCATCGGCGGGCCGGCCGACCTCTTCTTGGAGGTCCGGACGGAGGGCGAGCTGATGAAGGCCGTCGCCCTGGCGTCCGGGGAGAGCTATCCCTTCTACCTCATCGGCGGCGGCAGCAATCTCCTCTTCGACGACGCCGGCTACCGGGGGCTCATCATCCGCAACCGCCTCGAGGGGCTGTCCCGGGAGGAGAACCGCCTGAACGTCCTCTCGGGGACGGGCCTCGCCGACATCATGCGCGAGGCCCTGGCGGCCGGGCTCTCCGGACTGGAGTTCCTGGCCGGGATCCCGGGGACGCTCGGCGGGGCGGTCTACGGCAACGCCGGGGCCTACGGCTGGAGCGTCGGCGACGTCGTGGCCTGGGCGACCGTGCTCATCCCGGGCGGGGAGCGCCGGACGATGTCCCGGGCCAGCCTGGGCTTCGGCTACCGGGACTCCGCCCTTAAAAGATACCGGGGCATCGTCCTCAGGGCCTCGCTCATCTGCTCCCCGGGGGACAGCCGGAGATCGGAGGCCAAGATCAGGGAGATCCTCGAGAAACGGCGGACGAAGCACCCGCCCCTCGGGACGGCCTGCGCCGGGAGCTATTTCAAGAACTCCAGCTCGGAGACGGGGGCCAGGATCGCGGCCGGCCAGCTCCTCGAGCAGGCCGGGGCCCGGGGGATGGCCGTGGGGGACGCCGCCGTCTCCGCCGTCCACTGCAACTTCATCGTCAACACGGGGAACGCCAGGGCGGCCGACGTCCTCCGCCTGGCCGACGAGCTCAAGGAACGGGTCTTCCGGATGTTCGGCATCCGCCTCGAGGAAGAGGTCATCTACCTTCGAGCAGACGCCTCAATGTTCTGACCCTGGCCGGCCCGAGGCCCCGCTTCTTGGCCAGCCCGAGGGTCCTCAGCCCCAGGACCCGGTAGACGCCCAGCGCTTCGGGGGCGTCCCGGAGGGCCTCGAGATGGGCCCTGACCGTGGCCGCGTCGCCCCGGACGACGGGCCCCGTCAGCGCGTTCTCCGGCCCAAGGTTTTTTACGTTCTGTAAAGTTCCTTGCACCAGGGGCGCCAGGAGCCGGAAGGCCTCCCCGTCCCCGATCCCGGCCCGGCGGAAGAGGCCGGCCGCCGTCCATTCCAGGGCGACGAAGGCGTTGGAGGCCAGAACGCAGGCGGCGTGGTAGAGGGGCTTGTCCCCGGGAGCGAGCAGGAGCGCGTTCCCGCCGAGGGCGCGGACGATCCCCCCGGCCGTCCGGACCGCCCCCGCCTCCCCTTCGATCCCCCAGGTGACGCCTTTGAACGCCGAGAGCGGCGTGTCCCGGCGCGGGAACGTCTGGACGGGGTGGAGCGAGGCCGTCCGGGCCCCCCGCTTCCGGAGCGGCTCGAGGGCCCGGGCGGAGAGGCGCCCGCTCGTGTGGACGACGGTCCGTCCGGTCCAGTCGACCCCGGAGCGGGCCAGCCCGGCGGCGACGCGGCCGACCGCCCCGTCGGGCACGGCGACGATGACGACCTCGCCCGGCCGCGACGACGGGCCGAGGGCGGCGGCCGCCCGGCCCGCGCCGGCGAGACGGCGGGCCTCGCGGGCCGCCCCGGCGTCGATGTCGACGACGAGGGCGAGCCTCCAGCCGCGGCGGACCAGGGCGGCGGCGAGCGACGCGCCCAGCCGGCCCGCCCCGACGACGGAGAACGTCTTTTTCACGGCTTGGACCCGAAGACCTCGTCCCAGAGGTCGACCTCGAGCGCGGTCGGCGCCTCGGCCCGCTTGTCCAGCTCCCTCATCTTCTTCCCCTCCCTGATGGCCGCCTTGAGCGCGCGGGCGAAGACCTCCGAGGGGACGGCCTCCACCCCCCGCTTCCGGGCCAGGTCGCGCAGGGCCCGGTCCGAGGTGACGACGAAGAAGCGGCGCTTGTCGGCCTGCTCCAGGACCATGGCCCGGATGACGTCGTCGGCGCAGTCGCCGGCGCCGGGGTAGTGGATCGTGAACTTGGGGTTGACCGCGGTCACGGGCGGGCCCTCCCCGGGGCCGCCGTCGAAGACGAGGCGGATGCGGGCCCGGGTGACGCGCTGGAAGGCCAGGAGCCGCGCCACCAGGCCGTCGCGGCCGCCCTTCTCCCGCAGCTCGTGGGGCGCGATGCGGCCGAGGAGGTTGTTGCCGTCGATGACGTAGGCCATGGGGGCGCCGCCGCGGGCGGACCTCCGGTCACCCGGGCGGCCAGCCGAGGCGCCGCCCGCCGAGGACGTGGAAATGGACGTGGAACACGACCTGGCCCGAATCGGGCCCGGTGTTGAGGACGACCCGGTAGCCGGTCGCGTCGACGCCCTTTTCGCGGGCCGCCCGCCGGGCCGCGACCAGGCAGGCCCCGAGAAGCTCCTCGGAGCCAGCGGGGGCGTCTTCGAGCGAGGCGATGTGGGCCTTGGGGATGACCAGGACGTGGGCGGGCGCCTGGGGCCGGATGTCCTCGAAGGCCAGGACGCGGTCGTCCTCGAAGAGGACCTTGGCCGGCACCTCCTTGCGGGCGATGCGGCAGAACAGGCAATCGGCGGTCTTGTCCAGGCTCATGTCCCGATCCTCTCGATGGCGGCCCCGAGGCCGCGGAGCTTCTCCTCGATCCGCTCGTAGCCGCGGTCGAGGTGCTCGATCTCCGTCACCGTCGTCTCCCCGGAGGCGACGAGCCCGGCCAGCACCAGCGCGGCCGAGGCCCGCAGGTCCGTGGCCACGACCTCGGCCCCGGAGAGCGGGGCGGGGCCCCTGATGACGGCCTTGTCGCCCCGGACCTCGATCGCGGCCCCCAGGCGGACGAGCTCGTTGACGTGGGAGAAGCGCCGGTCGAAGATCGTCTCGGTGATGATCGACGTGCCCTCGGCCTGGGTCAGGAGGACCATGGCCTGGGCCTGCATGTCGGTGGGGAAGCCGGGGTAGGGCAGGGTGGTGATGTCCAGGGCCCGGACCTCGCCGCGGCCGACGACCCGCAGGGCCGTCTCGCCCTCGGGCTCGATCGAGGCCCCGGCGACGCGGAGCTTCTCGACGACGCTGCCGACGTGCCCGGGGACGACGCCGCGGACGACGAAGTCGCCGGCGGCGAGGGCCCCGGCGACGAGGAAGGTCCCCGCCTCGATGCGGTCGGGGATGATCTCGTGGGCCGCCCCGCCGAGCTCCCGGACGCCGCGGACGCGGGCCGTGTCCGGGTCGGGCCAGTCGATCCGGGCCCCCATCTTGTTGAGCAGGGCGGCCAGGTCGGCCACCTCGGGCTCGCGGGCGCAGTTGCGCAGGACCGTCTCGCCCTTGGCCAGGGCCGCGGCCATGAGCAGGTTCTCGGTGCCGGTGACGGTCTTCTTGTCGAAGGCGAACTCGGCGCCGCGGAGGCGGCCGGCCTCGGCCCGGATGTAGCCGTGCTCGAGGGTGATCGCCGCCCCGAGCTTCTGCAGCCCGGCGATGTGGAGGTCGATCGGCCGGGACCCGATGGCGCAGCCGCCCGGCAGGGCGACCACGGCCTTGCCGAAGCGGGCCAGGAGCGGGCCGAGGACGAGGATCGAGGCCCGCATGGCCCGGACGAGCCCGTAGGAGGCCTCGTCCGAGAGGATCTTCGGCACCCGGAGCGAGACCCGGTCGCCCGACGCCTCGGCCGCGCCGCCGAGGTCGGCGATGAGGGTCAGGATGGTCTCGACGTCCTTGACCCGCGGGACGTTCGTCAGGCGGACCTCCTCCGCGGTCAGGAGCGACGCCGCGATCGACGGCAGGACGGCGTTCTTGGCCCCGCTGACGCGGACCTCGCCCCGGAGGCGCGGGCCGCCGCGGATGACGAGCTTCTGCATCGGCCCGATTGTAAAGGAACGGGCGCGCGAATTCAATCCGGGGACACGGGCCTAGAGCGCCCCGAGGGCCTGGTCCAGGTCGGCGATGACGTCGTCGGGGTGCTCGGCGCCGACGCAGAGCCGGATGAGCTGGGGCGGGACGTCGGCCATCCGCCGGGCCTCCTCGCCCTGCTGCTGGTGGGTCGAGATGGCCGGGATGGTGGCCACGCTCTTGATCCGGCCGAGGTCGGTGGCCCGGAAGATCATCCTGAAGCCGTCGAAGACCTTGCGGGCGTTCTCCGGCGGGCCGTCGACCCGGAAGCTCATGAGGTGGCCGTAGCGGTTGACCTCGCCGTCCGGCCCGTCGCCCGAGTCGACGAGCTTCATGTACCTCTTGGCCAGGCCGTGGAGGTGGTAGCTCGGCAGGCCGAGGTAGTCGACCTGGTAGACCCTGGGGTGCTTCTGGAGCCACTCGGCGACCTTCTGGCAGTTCCGGCTGACGACGTCCATCTTCGAGCGCAGGGTCCGCAGGTCGTTCAGGGCGAAGATGGCGTTGGCCGGGGCGGAGGCCGGGCCGTTGTCGCGGTAGGGCAGGAACTTGACGTACTCGGCGTAGCTCTCCTTGAACAGGGGGTGGTCGTTCCGGACCTTGGTCGTGATGGGCTTGCGGCTGACGAGGGCCCCGCCGACGGCGAAGCCGCCGGAGGTGATGGACTTGGTCAGCGAGTGGACGACGATGTCGGCGCCGTGGGCGATCGGCCGCAGCAGGGCCGGCGTCGCGCAGGTCGCGTCGACGATCGCCGGGATGCCCCAGGAGTGGGCCAAGTCGGCCAGGGCCTTGACGTCGGCGAAGGACTGCTGCGGGTTGGACGGCATCTCCATGTAGAGGAAGCGGGTGTCCTCGTCGATCTTCGACTTCCAGTCCTCCAGGTCCCAGGGGCGGCGGACCCAGCGGCACTCGACGCCGCGCTCCTTCATCTTGCGCTGGGAGAACTGCTGGAAGGTCCCGCCGTAGACCTGGACGCAGGAGACGAAGTTGATCCGCTCCGGGCCGTCCTTCTGCTTGACGAGCAGAGGGTCGGTCGCGGCCATGATGGCGCCCATGCCCGAGGCGGTGACGCAGCAGGACGTGTCGCGCCCCGCGCGGTACCCTTCGAGGAGGGCCAGGACCCACTCGAGGTAGTAGGTCGTCGGGTTGGCGATCCGGGTGTAGCACCAGGTCGGGACGAGGTAGGCCAGGGCGGCCTCGAGCTCGTCCGAATCGGCGTAGGCCTGGGAGGCCGAGAGATAGAGGGGCTCGATGACGGCCCCCTGGTTGCGCTTGAGGGCCTCCTCGACGGTGTAGAGGCCGTGGACGGCGATGGTGTCGAAGCGCATCGCCTTCATCCGGGCCAGGGCGGCGTCGCGCTCGGCCAGGAGCTTCCTGGCCTCCTCGACGTACTTCATGACGCCGGGGGAATAGGTCGGTGCGGAGCTCATGGGCCCTCCAGTCGTCCGGGTTGGGGATAAAGGGGCGCGGCCGACGAACGGTTCATCGCCGCTGAAGCGATTGGCATGACACAGTCGAAACCGCGCCCTCAGCATACAGAAAAGAGGCGGCCCGAGTCAACGCCCGGGAAGGAGAGCGGCGGGGACGGTCCCTTGACAGGGTCGACGGCAGGTGGCTATAGTTGCCGCGGAGCGGCGGAGAAGGCCATGCGCTACGTGAGCACCAGGGGCGGGGCCCCGGCCGTCTCGGCCGCCGAGGCCATCCTGAGGGGCATCGCCCCCGACGGCGGCCTCTATGTCCCCGAGACCGTGCCCCGGGTCCTGGCGGACGGCGCGGCCGCCGGACGGGCCGGGGGGGCGGCGGCGGACGGCGCGCCCGGCGACGCGTTCCGGGCGGCCTCGCTCGAGGTCCTGGCGCCGTTCCTGGCGGACATCGGCGGGCCGGCCCTCGCCGAGGCCGTGGCCCGGGCCTACAACGCCGGGACGTTCGAGCACCCCGAGGTCGTCCCGCTGCGGCGGCTCGACGCCCGCCGCCACGTCCTCGAGCTCTGGCACGGCCCGACGGCCGCCTTCAAGGACGTGGCCCTCCAGATCATGCCCTTCCTCATGGCCGCCGCCAAGTCCGTCCGGGGCGACCGGTCCCGCACCCTGATCCTCGTGGCCACCTCGGGCGACACCGGCAAGGCGGCCTTGGAGGGCTTCCGGGACCGGCCGGGGACGGCCATCGTCGTCTTCTATCCGGACGGCGGGGTCAGCGAGGTCCAGCGCCTCCAGATGGCCACGACCGAGGGCGCCAACACGCGCGTCGTGGCCGTGCGCGGCAATTTCGACGACTGCCAGACCGGCGTCAAGGCGCTGTTCGACGACGCGGCGCTGCGGGCCCGGCTGGCCGCGTCGGGCACCGTCCTCTCTTCGGCCAACTCCATCAACTGGGGCCGGCTCGCGCCGCAGATCGCCTATTACGTCCGCGCCTACCGGGCGCTCGTCGGGCGCGGCGCCGTGGCGCCGGGAGGGGAGATCGACCTGTGCGTCCCGACCGGCAACTTCGGCGACATCCTGGCCGGCTGGTACGCCCGGGCCATGGGCCTGCCGGTGCGGCGGCTGGTCTGCGCCTCGAACCGGAACCGCGTCCTGACCGACTTCTTCCGGACCGGCGTCTACGACCTCGACCGCGAGTTCCACCGGACCTCGTCGCCGTCCATGGACATCCTCATCTCGTCCAACCTCGAGCGGTTCCTGTTCCACGCGGCCGGCGGCGACGCCGCCGCCGTCCGGGGCTGGTTCGGGGGCCTCCGCCGGACGGGCCGGTTCGAGGTCGGGCAAGAGACGCGCGACGCGATGGCCGAGGTCGTTGTCCCGGGCTGGGCGGACGAGCCGCGCGTCTTCGAGACCATCCGCGAGGTCTTCCGCGAGACCGGCTATCTCGTCGACACCCACACGGCCGTCGCCCTGGCGGTCTGCGGGGACCAGATGGCCGCGGGCGGCGGGCTCGGCCCGGGCGGCCCGCCCGTCGTCGTCGTTTCGACCGCCTCGCCCTACAAGTTCCCGCGCGACGTGCTGGCCGCCGTCGCCGGGGAGCGCCCGGCCGACGAGTTCGCGGCCATCGAGCGGCTGCGCGAGCTCTCCGGCGTCCCGGTCCACCGGGCCGTGCGCGGCCTGCGGGACAAGCCGGAGCGGCACGCCCGGGTCGCGGACATCGCCGGGATGAGGGACGCCGTCCTGGAGTTCGGGCCGTGAGATACGCCTTCCTCGTCGGCGACGGCATGGCCGACCGGCCCCTGGCCGAGCTCGGCGGGAAGACCCCGCTCGAGTACGCCGCGACGCCGAACATGGACCGGGTCGCGGCGCTCGGCCGCGTCGGGCGGGTCCGGACCGTGCCCGCGGGCCTGCCGCCGGGGAGCGACGTGGCGAACATGTCCCTCCTGGGCTACGACGCCGCGGCCCATTTCCAGGGCCGGGGGCCGATCGAGGCGGCCAGCCTGGGCGTGGCCCTGGCGCCGGACGAGACGGCCTTCCGCTGCAACCTGGTGACGCTCGAGGGCGGCCTCATGGCCGACTACTCGGCCGGCCATATCACGACCGCGGAGGCGCGGCCGGTCGTCCTCGACCTGCAGGCGGCCCTGGGCGGCGCGGCGGTCCGCTTCCATCCCGGCGTGAGCTACCGGCACCTGGCGGTGATGGCGGACTTCCCGGCCGGGCTCGAGTGCACGCCGCCGCACGACATCTCCGGGCGTCCGTGGGAGCCGCATTTGCCCAAGGGCCCGGGGCGGGAGGCGGTGCTCGACCTCATGGCCCGGGCCAGGCCGGTCCTGGCGGCCCATCCCGTCAACAGGCGCCGGGTCGAGGCCGGCCGGAGCCCGGCGACGGACATCTGGCTCTGGGGCCAGGGCCGGGCCCTGCGGCTGGCGACGCTCCGGGAGCGCTACGGCCTCACCGGCTCCGTCATCTCGGCGGTCGACCTGGTGCGCGGCCTGGGCGTCCTGGCCGGGCTGAAGGTCCGGCCGGTCGAGGGGGCGACCGGCTACCTGGGCACGAACTACGCCGGCAAGGTCGCGGCGGCCCGGGCCGCCCTGGCCGGTGAGGACTTCGTCTATCTCCACGTCGAGGCGCCCGACGAGATGAGCCACGAGGGCCGCGCCGGCGGGAAGGTCCAGGCCATCGAGGAGTTCGACCGCTTCGTCGTCGGCGAGATGCTCGCCTGGGCGCGTGAGGCCGGCGACGCGCGCGTCGTCGTGGCCACGGACCACGAGACGCCCGTCGCCATCAGGACCCACGCCGGCGGGCCCGTGCCCTACGCGGTCTGCGGCCCGGGCGTCGGCCCCGGGGGGGCCGCGGCCTTCAACGAGGCGGCCGCGGCCGCGCGGCCGGCCGAGGCGCCCCCGGAGTTTTTCGAGCGCGTCATCCGGGGGACGTGGTGACGCGGAAAGGAGGCACCGTGAAGAAAGCCCTTTCGTTGCTGGCCGCCGTCCTGTTCGCGGCGGCGCTGGCCGCTTCCGGGCAGGCGCCGGCGAAGAAGCTCAAGGTCTTCATCTCGGTCGACATGGAGGGCGTCGCCGGGCTCGTCCACTGGGACGAGACGAGCGAGGGCGGGGCGGACTATCCGCTCTTCCGCCGCCTCATGACCGAGGAGGCCAACGCCGCCGTCGCCGGCGCGCTCGAGGCCGGGGCGACCGAGATCGTCGTCCGCGACGCCCACGACAGCGCCCGCAACATCCTGCCCGACCTGCTGCGGCCGGAGGCCCGGCTCATCCGCGAGTGGAACGGCCCCTTGAGCATGATGGAGGGCATCGACAAGACGTTCGACGCCGTCGTCTTCATCGGCTACCACGCCCGGGCGGGCACCCCGGACGCCGTCCTCAAGCACACCATGAGCCTGACGCTCTACGACGTCGTCCTGAACGGGGTGCGGATGCCCGAGGGGGCCTGGAACGCGGCCATCGCCGGCCATTTCGGCGTCCCGGTCGTGTTCCTGTCCGGCGACTCGGCCATCTGCGGGCAGATCCGGGAGATCGTCGGGCCGATCGAGACCGCCGCGGTCAAGGAAGGCATGGGGCCGGCGGCCTCGATGGTCCACCCCGTCAAGGCCCGGGAGATGATCCAGAAGGGCGTCGCGGCGGCGCTGAGGAACCTGAAGGCCTACAAGCCCTACAGGCCGGCCGCGCCCTACAAGCTGGAGATCGTCTTCACCGACGAGAACCTGGCCCGGCGGGCGGCCATGGTGCCCGGGATCGAGCGGACGGGCGAGCGCTCGGTGGCCTACGCCTCGAGCGACTTCATGGACATCGTCCTCCACTTCTCGCTGGCCCGCCGCTGAAAAAAAGGGCCGCCGCCCCGGAGGACGGCGGCCCTGAAGCGACTCGCGTCGCGAGGCGGGCGCGGGGCGCTCCCTCGCGGGCCTGGCCTTACTTGGCGGCCGGAGCGGCGGCCTGCTGCTCCTTGATGAAGTTCTCCAGCCACTCGGTCGTGACGGACTTCGGCCGCTCGATCGGCAGTCCCAGGGCGCGGTCCCAGACGAGCTGGGCCAGGACGCCGAGGGCGCGCGACACGCCGAAGAAGACCGTGTAGAAGTCGTACTGGTTGGCGCCGTAGTAGTTGAGCAGGACGCCGGAGTGGGCGTCGACGTTCGGCCACGGGTTCTTGGTCTTGCCGTGCTTGGTCAGGACGTCGGGCGCGACCTCGTAGATGAGGCTGACGATCTTGAACAGGTCGTAGTCGGGCAGGTGCTTGAGGGCGAACTCGCGCTGGGCGACGTAGCGGGGGTCGGTCTTGCGCAGGACGGCGTGGCCGTAGCCGGGGATGACCCGCCCGCCGTTGAGCGTGTCCCACATGAACTTCTCCATCTGCTCCTTGGTCGGGACGACGCCGCCGAACTCCTTCATCAGGTCCATGATCCAGAGCAGGACCTCCTGGTTGGCCAGGCCGTGGAGCGGGCCGGCCAGGCCGTTCATGCCGGCCGACAGCGAGTAGTAGGCGTCGGACAGGGCCGAGCCGACGAGGTGGGTCGTGTGGGCCGACACGTTGCCGCCCTCGTGGTCGCTGTGGATGGTGAGGTAGAGCCGCATGAGCTCCCGGAAGTTGGGGTCCTTGCTGACGCCGAGCATGTGGGCCAGGTTGCCGGCCCAGTCGAGCTTCGGGTCGGGGGCGATGTGCTTGCCGTCGAAGTAGGTCCGCCGGAAGATGTAGGCGGCGATGTTCGGGAGCTTGGCGATGAGGTTCATCACGTCCTCGAACGTCGCGTCCCAGTACTGGGTCTTGGGCATCTTCTCCTTGTAGCGCCGGGCGAACTCCGACTCGCGCTGCAGCTGGAGGATGGCCAGCGAGAACTGGGTCATCGGGTGCGTGTCCTTGGGGACCGCGTTCATCGTGTCGATGAGGTACTGGGGCAGGACGCTCCGCGACCGCCACTCTTCCGTGACGGCGACGCAGTCCTCGTAGGTCGGGATCTCGCCGAGGAGGAGGAGATAGAAGATGCCCTCGGGCAGGGGCTCGGCGCCGCCGGGGGCCTTGGGCAGCTTCTCGCGCAGCTCGGGGATGGAGTAGCCGCGGAAGCGGATGCCCTCGAACTTGTCGAGGAGCGAGACGTCCCAGAGCATCGAGATGATGTCGCGGGCGCCGCCGACGACCTGGCCGACGTCGACCTTGGAGACGGGGACCGTCGCGTGGTCCTTGGCCAGGGCCCGGACCCGGGCCTGCATCGGGCCGACTTTCAGGTAGAACTTCTCTTTCAGTGTCGCCATTACGGTTGATACCTCCTGGATGTTGTATTGGAAGGGTGCGGTTCACCCTTTCGAGCGGCCAATCTTATCACGCGGGGCCGGGGGTGTCAATCAGAAAACGATTTTGATTTCAATGAGTTACGCTGCGCCGTTTTCCGTTTTTAACCCGCGGGCCGGGCTTTCGTATTTCCCTTGTGACGGGGCGTTCCCGCCCCGCCGGGCGGGGCCTTGCTTTTTCGGCCCCGGGCCCGTATTGTTAAGGACGGGACCTCCGGGTCCTTGAAGGAGGAACGCATGGGTGCTTTCGTCGTCCTGCTCATCATCGTCGGCGCCGTCGCCGTCATCGCGATCGGCATGTACAACACGCTGGTCACGCTGCGCAACCGCTGCGACAACGGCTGGTCGCAGATCGACGTCCAGCTCCGCCGCCGCTACGACCTCATCCCCAACCTGGTCGAGACGGTCAAGGGCTACGCCAAGCACGAGCGCGAGGTCTTCGAGAAGGTGACCCAGGCCCGGGCCGCCGCCGCCGGCGCCCAGGGCGTCAAGGCCCAGGCCGAGGCCGACAACATGCTGACCGGCGCCCTGAAGTCCCTCTTCGCCGTGGCCGAGGCCTACCCCGACCTCAAGGCCAACCAGAACTTCCTCATGCTCCAGGAGGAGCTGGCCGGCACCGAGAGCAAGGTCGCCTACGCCCGGCAGTTCTACAACGACACGGTCATGAAGTTCAACATGCGCCAGCAGGTCTTCCCCTCGTCGGTCATCGCCAACATGTTCGGCTTCAAGCCCCGCGAGTACTTCCAGATCGAGGAAGAGGTCGCCAAGGGCCCGGTCAAGGTCCAGTTCTGACCGGCGCAGGTTCGATATTGAACGGGGACATGTACCGCTTCGGTACGTGTCCCCGTTTTCGTCGGTGATCGGCCATGTACGAACAGATCTCCCGCAACAAATGGAAATCCGCCGCCCTGGTCGTCTTCTTCGTGGCCTTCATCTTCCTCCTGACCTGGTTCTTCGAGCAGCTGACCGGCTGGGGCCGGGGCGGGCTCGTCCTGGCCGTCGCCGTGGCCATGGGCATGGCCGCCGTGGGCTACTACTCGAGCGACAAGATCGTCCTGACCATCAGCCGGGCCCGCCCGGTGACCAAGGACGAGTTCCCCTACCTCTACAACGTCGTCGAGGGCCTGGCCATCGCCGCCGGCGTCCCGGCGCCCAAGTGCTACGTCATCGAGGACACCGCGCCCAACGCCTTCGCCGCCGGCCGCAAGCCCGAGACCGCCTCGATCTGCGTCACCACGGGCCTGCTCGAGAAGCTCGACCGGGCCGAGCTCGAGGGGGTCGTCGCCCACGAGATGTCGCACATCAAGAACTACGACGTCCGGCTCCAGACCGTGGTCGTGGTCATGGCCGGCGTCGTGGCCCTGCTCAGCGACTGGATGCTGAGGTCCTTCTTCTGGGGCGGGGGAGGCCGGCGCCGGGGCCGCGGCCGGTCCGGCTCGGGCGCCGCCGGCGGCGTCCTCGTCCTCGTCGGCCTGGGCCTGGCCTTGCTCTCGCCGCTCATCGCCACGGTCATCCAGCTGGCCGTCTCGCGCAAGCGCGAGTTCCTGGCCGACGCGAGCGGGGCCATGCTGACCCGCTACCCGGCCGGCCTGGCCTCGGCCCTGCGCAAGATCTCGGCCGACACCGAGCCCCTCGAGGCGGCCAACAAGGCCACGGCCCACCTCTACATCGTCAACCCGCTCAGGAACCTCAAGGGCGGCGGCGGCGGCCTGAACCGGCTCTTCAGCACCCACCCGCCCATCGCGGAGCGCATCGCCGCCCTCGAGAAGATGTGAAAGGGCTCCCGATCCCCCGCTTGCTTATTAAAGGGAAAGGCGTTATCCTTTAATAAGGCGCGGGCCTTATTAAAGAAACTTTAATTAGGGGACAGTTCGGGGAGATGCCGGTGAAACGCGGACCGACCGGGGAATATGTCGTCAAGAAATACGGCGACGAAGAAGTCCGCGCTTTCGTGCCCTTTCCTTTGCCGCCCCGACCCGGGCTTTCGATCGATCCTGTCCTGCGAGAGGATCTGGATCAGGCCCTCGTCTCGCTTGGGCGCCTCGACGGCGTTGCGGCCTTGCTTCCCGATATCGATCTCTTCCTCTATACCTATGTTCGCAAAGAGGCCGTGCTCTCGTCTCAGATCGAAGGAACGAAATCCTCCCTTTCGGACCTGCTTCTCTTCGAATTGGAGGAGGCGCCCGGCGTGCCGCTCGACGACGTCGTCGAGGTCTCCGGCTACGTCGAAGCCATGGCCCACGGCCTTCGGCGGCTGGGCGGCGGCTTCCCTCTCTCGAACCGGCTTGTCCGGGAAATGCACGGCATCCTTCTTTCGAAAGGCCGCGGCCGCGAAAAAGACCCCGGCGAGTTCCGCCGTTCACAAAATTGGGTCCAGGGAACGCGGCCGGGGAACGCCCTCTACGTTCCTCCTCCCCCCGACCGCGTGGCCCCGACGATGGGAGATTGGGAGAGATTCCTTCACGATGTCCCGGCGAAGACGCCGGCCCTGATCAAGGCCGCCTTGATGCACGTCCAGTTCGAGACGATCCACCCCTTCCTCGACGGCAACGGGAGGATCGGCCGGCTCCTGATCACCCTCCTCCTTTGTCACGAAGGGATCTTGCGCCGGCCCCTTCTCTACCTGAGTCTCTATTTCAAGCGGCGCCGTAACGAATATTTCGACCTTCTGACCAGGGTCCGGCGAGAGGGGGAGTGGGAGGCCTGGCTGAAATTCTTCGCCGTCGGTGTCCGAGAAATGGCCGAGGGAGCCGTGGCCACGGCGCATCGCCTGAATGACATCTTCGCCGCCGACCGGACGGTCATCAGGGACATGGGCCGGAAGGCCGGCTCCGCCCTGCGCATCCATCAGGTCCTTCAAAGCCGGCCCGTCGTCAGCGCTCCCTTTCTTGCGAGGATCGCCAAGATGTCCCCGCCCACGGTCGCCGCGACACTAGCGTCGCTTCAACAGCACAAGATCATTCGAGAGGTCACGGGGAGGAAGCGAAAACGGGTCTATGTCTACAAAAGATACCTGGATCTCATGAACGAAGGCACAGAGTCCTGATATGGCCCATGCCCATGCCGGCTCGGAACACCGGCGGCCGCTGCGGCTGGCCCTGCTCATCACCTCGGCCGTGCTCGTCGTCGAGGTCGCCGGCGGCCTCCTGAGCGGGAGCCTGGCCCTGCTCGCCGACGCCGGGCACATGCTCACCGACGCCGCCGCCCTGGGCCTGGCCCTCTTCGCCTTCTGGCTCTCGGCCCGCCCGGCGTCGCCCAGGCGCACCTTCGGCTGGCGACGCTTCGAGATCTTCGCCGCCTTCCTGAACGGGGTCGCCCTCTGGATCGTCGCCGCGGCCATCGGCTACGAGGCCTTCCGGCGCTTCCAGTCGCCGCCGCCGGTCAAGGGCGGGCTGATGCTGGCCGTCGCCGCCGTCGGACTGACGGCCAACGTCGCGTCCGGCGCGGTCCTCTACCGGGGCCGGGAGCACAGCCTCAACGTCCGCGGCGCCTTCCTCCACGTCGTCGCCGACGCCGTCGGCAGCATCGGCGTCCTGGCCGCGGCCCTGCTCATCGCCGTCACCGGGTCCTTCATCTGGGACCCGGTCGTCAGCGCCGCGGTCTGCCTCCTCATCCTCTGGAGCTCGGCCCGGCTCATCCGCGACGCCTTCCGCGTCTTCATGGAGGCGACGCCCGCCGGCCTCGACCTCGACGCCCTCCGGTCCGCCCTCGGCGCGATCGACGGCGTCGCCGACGTCCACGACCTCCACGCCTGGACGATCACCTCGGGCTTCGTCTCGCTCAGCGCCCACCTCAAGGTCCGGGCCGGGACGGACGGGAACGAGGTCCTGCGGCGGGCCCACGAGACCGTGTCCTCGCGGTTCAAGGTCCGCCACTCGACCTTCCAGATCGAGACCGAGGAGGAGGCCGCCTGCGCCACCGGCTCGTGCGACGGCGACCCGCCCGCCCCTACCTCCTCCTGATGAGCTTCCGCAGCTCCGGGAGCGGCCGGGTGTTGATGACGTCGTCCGCCTCGAGCCAGCCCCGCCTGGCCTGGCCGATCCCGAAACGCATCAGGTCCAGGTCATCGGCGCTGTGGGCGTCGGTGGACAGGGCCAGCTTGAGCCCCATCTCCTTGGCCATCTTGCAGTGGACGTCGTCGAGGTCGAGCCGGTCCGGGTGGGCGTTGAGCTCGAGGAAGCAGCCCCGCTCGAGCGCCGCCCGCATGACCTTCTCCAGGTCGATGTCGTAGGGCGGACGCTCGCCGATGAGTCGGCCCGAGGGGTGGCCGAAGATGTTGACGCGCGGGTTGTCGAGGGCCCTGATGACCCGCTCGGTCTGCTTCTCCTTCGGCAGCCTGAAGTTGTAGTGGACGGAGGCCACGACGAGGTCGAGGTCGTCGAGGATGCTGTCGGGGAGGTCGAGCGACCCGTCGGCCAGGATGTCGAGCTCGACCGACTTGAGCAGGGTGAACCCCCTGAGCTTGGCGTTGATCCTGTCGATGGCCTTGATCGACCCGGCCAGCCGCTTGGCGTCCAGGCCGCGGGCGATGGTGACGCGCTTGGAATGGTCGGTGATGGCCAGGTAATCGTAGCCCCGGGCCTTGGCCGCCTCGGCCATCTCGAGCGCCGTGAAGCGGCCGTCGGACTCCGAGGTGTGGGCGTGGAGGTCGCCCCGCAGGTCCCCGAGCGTGATCAGGCGGGGCAGCTTCCCGGCGAGCGCGGCCTGGATCTCGCCCCGGTCCTCGCGGAGCTCCGGCTCGATGTACGGCATGCCGAAGAGCCGGTAGATCTCCTCCTCGGTCCGGCCGGCGATCATCTTCTTTCCCCGGAAGACGCCGTACTCGTTGACCTTGAGCTTGCGCTTGACGCCCATCAGGCGCACGGCGATGTTGTGGGCCTTGGAGCCGGTGAAGTAGTGGAGCGCGGCGCCCCAGGACTCCGGCGGCACGACGCGGATGTCGGCCTGCAGGCCGCCCCGGAAGACGACGGAGGACTTCGTCGCGCCCTCGGCCAGGACCTTGACGACGTCGTCGTAACCGACGAACCGGGCCATGACGTCGGCGCTCGACGCGGCCGCGACCAGGATGTCGACGTCGCCGACAGTCTCGGCACGGCGCCGGAAGCTCCCGGCGACGGCGATCTCCTCGACGCCCACGGCCCCTTCGAGCTTCCCGAGCAGGGGCGCGACCTTCTCCTCGGCCTGGACGAGCTTGAAGCGCCCGGGGCCGCCGCCGCCGATCGCCTTGGCCCGCTCGATCTCCTCGAGGATCGACCGCTCGGTCTTGACGCTGAAGCCGGGGAGCTCCCGGACCTTGCCGGCCGCGGCGGCCTTCTTCAGCTCCTCGACCGAGCCGATCCCGAGCCCCCGGTGGAGTGCGGCGACCTTCTTCGGGCCCAGGCCGCGGACCTTCAGCATCGCGCCGAGGCCCGGCGGGAACTCCTTCTTGAGCGCCTCGAGGAACGGCAGCCTCTTCGTGGTCACGATGGTCCGGATCTTCTCGGCCAGGTCCTTGCCGATGCCCGGGATGCCCTCGAGGCCCTTCTCTTCGGCGGCCAGGTCGGCCACCCCTCGCGACAGGCCGGAGACGACCCGCGAGGCGTTCCGGTAGGCCCGGACGCGGAAGGGGTTGTCGCCCTTGATCTCGAGGAAGTCGGCGACCTCGTCGAAGATGCCGGCGATGTCGCTGTTGCTGATGGGCATCGTCAGGCCACCCTCCGCGAACCCCCGCGTCTCAGGCCGTCATTTCTTCAGGCTGGCGACGGCCGCTTCGACGCCCTTCTTGAGCTCCTTGGCCGCGCCTTCGAGGCCCTTCGCCACCTCGGCCCCGGCGACCTTGCCGGCCTTGGCCCATTCGCCGAGCTTGGCCTCGAGCTGCTTCTGCTTCGGTTCGAGCTCTTTGAGCGTCTTGTCGAGGTCCCGCTTGGCCCCGGCCGAAAGCCTCTTCCCCTTCTCCTTGAGCTCGGCCAGCTTGAGCTTGATGCCGTCCATGTCGAGGCCGAGTCTTTCCAGGAGATCGTCCTTCTTCGCGGGTCCTGTCATGGTGGTCCCTCCCCTTTTCCAGTTTAACAGAAAGTCCGGGTGCCTTGAAAGCCGCCGGGGGTTTCTCTATAATAGGCGGGCCCTCGCGGGGTCGTAGTTCAGCTGGTTAGAACGCCGGCCTGTCACGCCGGAGGTCGCGA
>ERZ795061.1507-NODE-1507-length-22541-cov-13.837143_pt1 | contig 22541 bp, 16 predicted proteins | sample MGYA00375145_ERZ795061 | MGnify/ENA primary metagenome ERZ795061 (study PRJEB30190, sample SAMN05720144) | anaerobic digester metagenome | isolation source: active sludge of municipal wastewater-treating anaerobic digesters | place: USA | collected 2014-12-22 ... | reverse complement strand
TCGCCACCGAGATGACCCGCTGCATCCAGTGCACGCGCTGTATCCGGGTCATGTCCGAAGTTGCCGGAACCTATGAGCTGGGTGGCATGGAGCGCGGTGAGCGCCTGCAGATCGGCACTTACGTCGGCAAGCCCTTGATGAGCGAGCTGTCGGGCAACGTGATTGATGTGTGCCCGGTGGGCGCTCTGACCAACAAGCCGTTCCGCTTCAAGGCGCGTGCCTGGGAACTGATTGCACGCGAGTCAATCGCCTACCACGATGCGCTCGGTTCCAACCTCTGGCTGCACACGCGGCGGGGCGAGGTGTTGCGCACGGTTCCGCGCGACAATGAAGCGGTCAACGAATGCTGGCTGTCGGACCGGGACCGCTACAGCCATGAAGGGCTGTATGCGGAGGATCGGGCCAAGCTGCCGATGGTGCGCAGGAACGGCAAGCTGGTGGAAACCAGCTGGACCGAAGCCCTGGCGTTCGTCGCCGAGAACCTGCGCAAGGCGGCCGGTGATCTGGCAACCCTGGTTGCGCCCATGACCTCCAGCGAGGAAGGGTTCCTGCTCGCCAGGCTGGTGCGCGGCTTGGGCGGCGATTCCATCGATCATCGCCTGCGTCTGCAGGATTTCTCCGATGCCCCGCGCGCCGGAGCGTTTGAAACCCGTTTCGCGGACATTGAAAAGAGCGGCGCAATCCTGCTCATCGGCTGCAATCCCCGTCATGAGATTCCGCTGCTCAACCATCGACTGGCCAAGGCAGTGAAGGGTGGGGCACAGGTCTTCTCGATCAACCCGGTCGATATCGATGCCACCTACGCTTTGGCTGGCCAGCGCGTGCTCGCGCCATCGGCCATGCTCGATGCGGTGCTGGGGCTGGCTCGGCTGGCCGCCGATGCCGGCAACGCGGCGCCGGCGCATCTTTCGAGTGAACTTGGCAAGGTCGAAGCCGATACGACCCTGCGTGACTGGATCAGCAAGCTGGCCGCCGCGGGCAAATCCGTGGTCATCCTCGGTGAGTCGGCCGTGCAGCATGCCGAGGCAGCCTGGCTGAGGGCGGCAGCGCGCCACATCGCGCGTGCGACCGATTCCGATTACAACGAGGTTCCTGCGGGCGCCAATGCCATCGGCCTTTCTGCCGCTGGCGTGTTGCCGCAGGGCGAGGGTCTGGATGCGGCGGCGATGCTCGCTCGCATGCCGCGCAACCTGATCAGCTACCAGGCCGAAGCCGAAGACTTCGCCAGCCCGTCCGCGTTCCAGCATGCTTGCGCCAGCGCGCAGTTCCATCTGCACATCGGTGCCTATGCCAGCGCGGATGTGCGCGGCACTGCGCATGCGGTCCTGCCGATCGGCTTGCTACCGGAGATCGACGCCAGCCTGACCAATCTGGACGGCACGGTTCAAACCACCGCTGCCGGAGCCAAGCTGCCGGGCGAGGCACGCCCCGGCTGGAAGGTGCTGCGCGCGCTGGGCAGTGCGCTCGCCCTCGAAGGATTCGGATTCAACGAAATCGCCGAGCTGCGCGCGCAGATGATCGCGCCTGCTGCCGCGGCACCTGCCGCACATCCGCTTGTGCGCAGGCGCCCGGAGTCCCGCGCAGGAACCCTGCAGCGCGTGGCAAGCACGGGCATCTATCGCGGTGATGCGGTGCTGCGCCGTGCGCCGGCCTTGAATGCGCATCCGCTCAACCGGGGACCTTGCGTGATCCTCAACCCGGAGGATGCAAAGCGCCTGGGCATCGCCGCCGGCGAACGCGCACGCGTGGAGCAGGTCAACCTGATCGTCCGCATTGATCCGGCCGTTGCTGCCGGCGCGGCTTTGGTTGAATCGGGTTACAGCGAAACCGCTGCCTTGCCCGCGATGGGTGCGGCACTGGGCATTGCGAGGGACGGAGCATGATCGACGCCATGCGCGATGCGATGTTGGCCTGGGGTGATAGCGGACTGGTCGGCTGGACGGTGCTGAAGATCCTCGTCATTGCCGTTCCGGTGATCATTGCGGTGGCCATGTTCGTCTGGTGGGAACGCAAGGTCATTGGCTGGATGCATGTGCGCATGGGACCCAATCAGATTGGCCCATGGGGTTTGCTGCAAGCCTTTGCCGACGTGTTCAAGCTGCTGTTCAAGGAAGTGACGCGACCCAGCGCGGCCAACAAGACCTTGTTCTACCTCGCACCCTTGATCGCGCTGGTGCCCTCGTTTGCGGCCTGGTCGCTGGTGCCCTTCGACTGGGGCCTGACCCTGGCCAACGTCAACGTCGGCCTGTTGCTCCTGCTGGCGCTGACGTCGCTTGGCGTGTACGGAATCATTCTTGCCGGTTGGTCGTCGAACTCGCGCTACGCCATGCTCGGTGCAATGCGCGCCGCCGCGCAGACCGTCTCCTACGAGATTGCCATGGGCTTCACCCTGGTTTGCGTGATGATCCTGAGCGGCAGCCTCAATCTCACCGAAATCGTCATGGCCCAGGCCGGCAACAAGGGCTTCTTCGACTGGTTCGGTTTCCCCTTGTTGCCCATGATGGTGATCTACTTCGTATCGGGCGTTGCGGAAACCAATCGCGCGCCCTTCGACATGGCCGAAGGCGAGTCGGAAATCGTGGCCGGTTTCCACGTCGAATACTCGGGCTCTGCCTTTGCCCTGTTCTTCCTGGCCGAATACGCGAACATGCTGCTGATCGCGTTCGTCGCCACGGTACTTTTCGCGGGCGGTTGGCTCAGCCCGCTGCAGGGCTGGATCACGGCGGATGTGCCCTGGTTCGACTGGATCTGGAAAGGCGGCTGGCAGTGGACCTTCATCAAGGCCTTCGGCTTCAGCTTCCTGTACCTGTGGTTCCGCGCCACGTTCCCGCGCTACCGCTACGACCAGATCATGCGGCTGGGCTGGAAGGTGTTCATCCCGATCTGCCTGGTGTGGATCGTGGTGGCGGCCTGCCTGAAATATTTCAATCTGGTCACGATCGGCGCTTGAGTGGACGACCATGATGAAGAACTCACCAGATGATGAAACTCATGTCATGGCCGTTCACCCACACACCGTTCGCGTTCGCGAACGGTTCCCCCTCTCCCGCTCTGCGGGCGAGGGCAGGCCGGCATCTCGCGACGCGAGAGACATGTTGAACGGGACTGAATGACAGCCATGAAACGAGTCATCCACTACATCAAGAGCCTGTTCCTGATCGAGCTCGTCGTCGGCATGGCGCTGACCATGCGCTACATGTTCAAGCCGAAGTACACGATGCGCTACCCGGAGGAACACATTCCGAAGTCGCATCGTTTCCGCGGCCTGCATGCCTTGCGTCGTTACCCCAATGGCGAGGAACGCTGCATCGCCTGCAAGCTGTGCGAGGCGGTGTGTCCGGCGCTTGCCATCACCATCGATTCCAGCGTGCGCGAAGACGGCACCCGCCGCACCACACGCTACGACATCGATCTGTTCAAGTGCATCTTCTGCGGTTTCTGCGAAGAATCCTGCCCGGTCGATTCCATCGTTGAGACGGATCTGCACGAGTACCACTTCGAGAAACGCGGGGAGAACGTCGTCAACAAGATCCAGTTGCTCGCCATCGGTGATCGCTTCGAAGGCGAGATTGCCGCGGCGCGCGCGCGCGATGCGGCGTTCCGATGAGCAGGCCAGGAGAATCCAGGTGACTTTTGAACTGATCTGCTTCTATGTTTTCGCCAGCGTGGCCGCCTTGGCCGCGCTGACGGTCATCAGCGTGAAGAATCCGGTCGTCGCGGCATTGAGCCTGGTGCTGACCTTCTTCTCGATGGCTTGTGTCTGGCTGCTCGCCCAGGCCGAGTTCCTCGCCGTGGCCCTGGTGCTGGTCTATGTCGGCGCGGTGATGGTGCTGTTCCTGTTCGTGGTGATGATGCTGGACGTGGATTTCTCGGTGGTGCGCGAAGGCTTCGTGCGCTTCCTGCCGGTCGGCGTGCTGGTGGCCGCAGTCATGTTGACGGAAATGCTGATGATGATCGGCGTGCGCAGCCTCAAGACGCCAGTCACCGAAGATCCTGCGGTGCTCGCCGGAATGTCGAACATGGAATGGCTGGGCCAGACCCTGTTCCGCGACTTCCTGCTGCCATTCGAGATTGCCGCGTTGATCCTCACCGTGGGTCTGATCGCGGCAGTCACCCTGACCCTGCGCAAGCGCACCGGCACCAAGGTGCAGCGTCCGGGCCTGCAAGTGATGGTCAAGCGCGAGGATCGCCTGCGCGTGATCAAGATGGATGCCGTCGGCAAAGGGGAGGTTGGACCATGATCACGCTAGCCCATTTCCTGACCCTGGGTGCGGTGCTGTTTTGCATCGCCGTCGCCGGCATCTTCATCAACCGCAAGAACGTGATCGTGCTGCTCATGTGCCTTGAGCTGCTCCTGCTTGCGGTGAACACCAATTTCGTCGCCTTCTCGCGCTATCTGGGTGATCCGGCCGGGCAGGTGTTCGTGTTCTTCATCCTGACCGTGGCCGCAGCCGAGGCGGCCATTGGCCTGGCCATTCTCGTCGTGTTGTTCCGCAATCGCAGCACGATCGACGTCACGTCGATCGACACGCTTAAGGGTTGATCGATCATGCTTGATAAAAACATCCTGCTGACGATCGTTCTTGCGCCGTTGCTGGGTGCGTTGGTGGCCGGCCTGTTCGGCAAGCGCATCGGTCGCGTCGCATCGCACAGCGTGACCATTGCCGGCGTGGCCCTGAGCTGCGTGCTGTCCTGCCAAGTGCTTTACCAGCTGGTATGGGGCGGGGCAGAAACGTTCAACCAGAACATCTACACCTGGTTCGAAGTGGGCGGAACCAGCGCCCATGTCGGCTTCCTGATCGACCGCCTCACCGCCATGATGATGGTGGTGGTGACCTTCGTCTCGCTGATGGTGCATGTCTACACGATCGGCTACATGGCGGAAGACGATGGCTACCAGCGTTTCTTCAGCTATATCGCGCTGTTCACCTTCTCCATGCTGATGCTGGTGATGAGCAACAACTTCCTGCAGCTGTTCTTCGGCTGGGAAGCGGTGGGCCTGGTGTCCTACCTGCTGATCGGCTTCTGGTACAAGAAGCCCACGGCGATCTTCGCCAACCTCAAGGCCTTCCTGGTCAACCGCGTCGGCGACTTCGGTTTCCTGCTCGGCATCGCCGGCGTGCTGCTGTGGTTCGGCGGTTCGCTGGACTACAGCGCCGTGTTTGCCCATGCGCAGGACCCGGCATTCGACATGGCCGGGCAAACCGTCGAACTGATTGCCGGACATCCCTGGCATGTCGCCAGCATCGTCTGCATCTGCCTGTTCATCGGCGCCATGGGCAAGTCTGCGCAGGTTCCCCTGCATGTGTGGTTGCCGGACTCGATGGAAGGCCCGACCCCGATCTCGGCCCTGATCCATGCCGCGACCATGGTCACTGCCGGCATCTTCATGGTGGCGCGCATGTCACCGTTGTTCGAGCTGAGCGAAACCGCGCTCACCTTCGTGCTGGTGATTGGTGCCACCACGGCCCTGTTCACCGGCTTGATCGGTGTCGTGCAGAACGACATCAAGCGCGTGGTTGCCTATTCAACACTTTCGCAACTGGGTTACATGACTGTGGCGCTGGGCGTCTCGGCGTATTCCGCCGGCGTGTTTCACCTGATGACGCACGCCTTCTTCAAGGCGCTGCTGTTCCTCGGTGCCGGTTCGGTGATCATTGCCATGCACCATGAGCAGGACATGCGCCACATGGGCGGGTTGCGCAAGCAGATGCCGATCACCTGGATCACCATGTGGCTCGGTTCATTGGCCCTGGCCGGTGCTCCCGGGTTCGCCGGATTCTTCTCCAAGGACGCCATCATCGAGGCGGTCGGGGAGTCGCATCGCATCGGCGCCGGCTATGCGTATTTCTGCGTGCTGGCCGGCGTGTTCATCACCGCGCTGTACAGCTTCCGCCTGTTGTACATGACCTTCCACGGCAAGCCGCGCTATGTGGTCGATGAGCACAAGCACAGGCATGGGCACGACGCGCATGACGATCACCATGGCCATCATGAGCCCGGCCATCTGGCCCACGCACCGCACGAGTCGCCCTGGGTCGTGACCTTGCCGCTGGTGTTGCTGGCGATTCCCTCGGTGGTGATCGGTTTCCTGACCATCGGCCCGATGCTGTTTGGCGATTATTTCGGCGACGCCATATTCGTCAAGGAAGCCAATGACGTACTCGGTGAACTGGGCCACCATTTCCACGGTGCCATGGCCATGACCCTGCACGGATTCACGCAATGGCCGTTCTGGATCGCGCTGGCCGGATTTGTCACCGCCACCTGGATCTGGCTGTTCAATCCTTCCATTGCCGACAAGGCCGAAGGCGCCCTGAAACCCGTGCATAAAATGTTGTCGAACAAGTACTGGTTCGACGATCTGTACCAGGCCTTGTTTGCGCGCGCCGGTGTCGCCTTCGGGCGCGGACTGTGGCGCGGCAGCGATGGCGCGCTGATCGATGGCGCCATCAACGGATCGGCAAGCATCGTCGACCAGTTTTCGGCCATCGTGCGCCGGGTCCAATCCGGTTACCTCTACCACTACGCGTTTGCGATGATCCTCGGCCTGATCCTGCTGCTCGGCGGATCGTGGTGGCTGTTCGCGCGCATTGCTGCCTGATCCAACCCGCACTATTCATGAACGTCGCAGGAAAACGCCGAAATGATTGATAGGGCAAGGCAAAATGGAAATCACATGGCTTCGACAAAAGATACGGCTGCGTTTCCCTGCTGGCACGGTCCTCGCGGGTCTTTTGCGGCGATCGCTGCGTTGCTTGTCGCCGCAATGACCCCACCATTCCGGCTCCGCGCGCCTTGCGCTCGCCACAAGATCCTCCGCGATCATCCGCGCCCGTTCATGAATTGTGTGGGTTAGGGAATGACGACCACCATGGCTCAATGGCCCTTGCTCAGCATCTTGATCTGGTTGCCCATCGTCGGCGCCATCCTCGTGCTTGCCCTCGGTCGCGACGCGCGCGTCGCACGCTGGCTCAGCCTGATCACCACCCTGGCGACACTCATCGCCAGCCTGCCGCTGTACCTGAACTACGACGCCGTCGCCGGTGGCATGCAGTTCATCGAATCGCATGCCTGGATCAATGCGCTCAAGGCCAATTACGCGCTCGGCGTGGATGGCATCGCGGTGGCGCTGATCGTGCTGACAACGTTTACGAGCGTGCTGGTGATCATTGGCTCGTGGGGGCCGATCCAGAAGCGCGTGTCGCAGTACATGGCGGCGATGCTGGTGCTGGAAGGCATGCTGATCGGCATCTTCTGCGCCACCGATGCCTTGCTGTTCTACGTGTTCTTCGAGGCCATGCTGATTCCGATGTTCATCATCATCGGCATCTGGGGCGGTCCGCGCCGCGTGTACGCCACCCTCAAGTTCTTCATCTACACCTTCCTCGGCTCGATCTTCATGCTGATCGCGCTGATCTACCTGCACATGAAGACCGGCGAATTCTCGCTGGCCGCGTTTGCCACCGCGCCGCTCGGCACCACCGAACAGGCCTGGATCTTCTTCGCCTTCCTTGCCGGCTTTGCCATCAAGGTGCCGATGTGGCCGGTGCACACATGGTTGCCGGATGCGCACGTCGAGGCACCGACGGGTGGTTCGGTGATCTTGGCCGCCATCATGCTGAAGGTGGGCGGCTACGGCTTCATCCGCTTCTCCTTGCCGATCACGCCGGATGCCTCGCAGGAATACGCCTGGGTGGTGATCGCCATGTCCTTGGTGGCGGTGGTCTACATCGGCTACGTCGCCCTGGTGCAGGACGACATGAAGAAGCTGATTGCCTATTCCTCGGTGGCGCACATGGCCTTCGTCACCCTCGGCATCTTCATCAGCCTTGCACTGGTGCGCAATTACGCCAATGCCGATGCCGCGCGCCTCGGCATCCAGGGCGCCATGGTGCAGATGATTTCGCACGGCTTCGTTTCCGGCGCCATGTTCTCCTGCATCGGTGTGCTTTACGACCGCCTGCACTCGCGCATGATCAAGGACTACGGCGGCGTGCTCAACGTGATGCCCTGGTTCGGCGGGTTGTTCATCTTCTTCTCGATGGCCAACTGCGGCCTGCCCGGCACCAGCGGCTTCGTCGGCGAGTTCATGGTCATCCTGGCCTCGTTCCAGAGCAATCCATGGATTGCCCTGGTGGCTGCGTTCACCCTGATCATCGGCGCGGCCTACACGCTGTGGCTGGTCAAGCGCGTCATCTTTGGCGAGGTCACCAATCCCAAGGTGGCCAAGTTCGAAGACCTCAACGCGCGCGAGTGGATCGTGCTCGGTTCCTTTGCCGCCGCCGTGCTGGCGCTGGGCATCTACCCCAAGCCGCTGACCGACCTGATGGACAGCTCGGTGCTGCAGATCGTCAATGCGCTGATGTTGAGCAAGGCTTGAGAATTCCATGATGATTCCCTTCAATCCCGCCGATCTGATCGCCATCCAGCCCGAGTTGGTCCTGCTGGGTGCAACCTGCGCGATCCTGTTGATCGACCTGTTCATCAAGCCGAGCCAGCGCGACATCACCCACTGGCTGTCGATTGCGACGCTGGCGCTGACTTCGTATCTCGTCTGGCGTGGGGCTCCGGAACTGTCGTCTGGCGTCACCGCATTCAACGGCATGTTCCTGCACGATGGCATCAGCGTCGTGCTCAAGCAGTTCATTCTGCTGACCAGTGGCCTAAGCCTGTTCTATGCGCGCAACTACATGCGCGAGCGCAGTCTGCTCGTCGGTGAGCTGTACCTGCTGGTGCTGTTTGCCACGTTGGGCATGATGCTGCTGGTTTCCGCAGGCAGCCTGATCACGGTCTATCTCGGCCTGGAATTGTTGGCACTGTCCTCGTATGCGCTGGTGGCCATGAACCGCGATTCGGCATCGTCCGCGGAAGCGGCCATCAAGTATTTCGTCCTCGGCGCACTGGCGTCGGGCCTGCTGCTGTACGGCATGTCGATGATTTACGGCGCCACCGGCTCCCTCGACCTCGCCGCCATTACCGGCAAGTTCGGACAGGTCGAGCATCCGGGCTGGCTGGCATTCGGCCTGGTGTTCCTGGTTTGCGGAATCGCCTTCAAGATGGGCGCGGCGCCGTTCCACATGTGGCTGCCCGATGTGTATCACGGTGCACCGACGGCGGTGACCGTATTCATCGGATCGGCACCCAAGATCGCCGCGTTTGGCCTGGCCTATCGCCTGCTTGAGGGTGGGCTTGGCCCCTTGAGCGGGCAGTGGACCCTGATGCTGGCCATTCTTGCCGTGGCCTCGCTGGCGGTCGGCAATGTACTGGCCATTGCGCAGTCGAACCTGAAGCGCATGCTCGCCTATTCGACCATCTCGCACGTCGGCTTCATGCTGCTCGGATTCGTCGGCGGCACGCCCGCAGGCTACTCGGCAGCGATGTTCTACATCATCAGCTACACCATGACGGCAACGGTAGCCTTCGGCATGATCGCCTTGCTTGCGCGCAAGGGTTTTGAATGCGAGGAAATCGACGATTTCAAGGGACTCAACCAGCGCAGCCCCTGGTACGCGGCCATCATGGGCATTGCCATGTTTTCCCTGGCCGGCGTGCCGCCGCTGTTCGGCTTCTTCGCCAAGCTGCTGGTGCTCAAGGCCGCCATCGACGCCGGCTTCCTCTGGCTCGCCATCGTCGCCATCGTGTTCGCCATCATCGGCATCTACTACTACCTGCGCGTGGTCAAGGTGATGTACTTCGACGCCGCTGCCGAAGAGACGGCGCTGCCCTTGCCATCCGACGTGGCCTTGCGTTGGGTGATTTCCATCAATGGACTTGCCCTGATCGTGCTGGGTCTGGCTTGGGGCCCGCTGTTTGACTGGTGCAACCGCGCGTTTGGAGTCTGAGCTAGGAGCCTGCGCGGCAGAAGCCATCCGGCTGCAACGACGCTGCCATCGATTGATCGGCTCAATCGTCAGGCTTTCATGGAGCCCGCCATGCGCACCTTCCGATTGATCCGCTGAATCACGCCAGCGCCGTTTCGCTTCGAATTCATTCTGCCGCGCAGGCTTCTGGGCTGGATGGGACATGCGCCTGGGGCCAGCCGGCAACCGATAATTGGCAGCGAAAGTGGTGCTGCTGCTTGCTTTTCCCCATCGTGTGCAAGCGCATGCTGCCGCATTGCTCCAATGTTGCCTTGCGGGATTTCCGGCAGGCCGCTAGAATGCGCGGCTCTGATGCGGGGTGGAGCAGTCTGGCAGCTCGTCGGGCTCATAACCCGAAGGTCGCAGGTTCAAATCCTGCCCCCGCTACCAGGTTTTCGGCGAAGGGCCACTACGGTGGCCCTTCTGCCGGGAAAGCGCAGGATGCGCGCTCACCGATGCCCGGGATGCAAGACAACGGTGAATTCTGGAATGGGCCATGCGCCCATTTTTTTTTGGCGGAATTTGTAACGGGTCGATGATCTGACGTGACAAACGAGAAACTCAACGAGCTTCTGTTGCCCCTGGTTTCGGACCTGGGGCTGGAGTTTGTCGGCCTGGAGTTCAGCCCCGGTCATGGTGGCAGCCGCTTGCGCGTTTTCATTGATGCGCCCGGGCAGGCGGTAACGATCGATGATTGCGAGCGGGTCAGCCGCGAGATTTCCGCGCTGCTGGATGTCAACGATCCGATCCAGGGGCGCTATACCTTGGAGGTGTCGTCGCCCGGAATTGATCGACCGTTGTTCACGATCGAGCACTTCAGGCGTTTCATCGGCTGCGAGGTCAAGCTCAACACAAGCCTGCCCATCGATGGTCGGCAGCGTTTTCAGGGTGAGATCCGCGGCGTGGATGGTGACCGGGTCCAGCTCATCCAGGATGGGCGGGAAGTGGCGATAAACCACGCCAATGTCGTCAAGGCAAGGCTGGTGCCGGACTATGTTGCGCTGGGTATCGCGCCGGCACCGCGCAAGAAGCAGGAATCCGGGTCGCGCAAACGCGCCCCGAAACACAAGTGAGGCTGCCCAGGCAGTCGCTCCGGAGTTGATGAGATGAGCAAAGAATTGTTGCTGGTGGTTGATGCGGTTTCCAACGAGAAGGGTGTCTCCAAGGAGGTCATCTTCGAGGCGATGGAAGCCGCGCTCGCATCCGCCGCGAAAAAGCGTTATCCAAACGAGGAAGTGTTGGCGCGCGTCTCGATCAACAAGCAGTCGGGTGAATACGAAACCTTCCGCCGTTGGGAAGTGGTGGCCGACGACGTGGTCATGGAGTCGCCCGACTGGCAGATCCGTCAAATGGATGCCGTCGAGATGAAGGCGGACAGCCAGGTAGGCGACTTCCTGGAAGAACAGATCGAAAATCCGGAGTTCGGTCGCATTGCGGCGCAGGCGGCCAAGCAGGTCATCGTCCAGCGTGTGCGCGAAGCCGAGCGCGCGCAGGTTGTCGAAGCCTACGCTGATCGGGTCGGTGAACTGATCACCGGTATCGTCAAGCGCGTCGAACGCGGGAATCTCTACATCGATCTGGGCGGTAATGCCGAGGCATTCATCCCGCGCGACAAGGCCATCCCGCGCGAGAACGTACGCGCCGGTGATCGCGTGCGAGGCTACCTGTTCGAGGTTCGCTCCGAACCGCGCGGACCGCAGCTGTTCATCTCGCGCACCGCGCCGGAGTTCATGATCGAGCTGTTCAAGCTCGAGGTTCCGGAAGTTGGCCAGGGCCTGGTCGAGATCAAGGCCTGCGCCCGCGATCCAGGTGATCGCGCCAAGATTGCCGTGCTCGCCCACGACCACCGCACGGATCCCATCGGCGCCTGCATCGGCATGCGCGGTTCGCGCGTGCAGGCGGTTTCCAACGAGCTCAATGGCGAACGCATCGACATCGTGTTGTGGAACGAGAACCATGCCCAGTTCGTCATCAATGCGATGGCGCCGGCCGAGGTGCAGTCGATCATCGTCGACGAGGAAAAACGTTCGATGGATATCGCGGTGGCCGAGGACAAGCTTTCCCAGGCCATCGGTCGCGGCGGCCAGAACGTGCGCCTGGCCAGCAAGCTGTCCGGTTGGCAGCTGAACGTGATGACTGCGGACCAGGTTCGTGAAAAGAGCGAAAGCGAACAGGAAGCGGCACGCGCGTTGTTTGTCGAGAAGCTCGAGGTGGACAACGAGATCGCGCAGATCTTGGTGCAGGAAGGTTTCTCCACGGTCGAGGAGATTGCCTACGTGCCGACCGCCGAACTGTTGGCCATTGACGGTTTCGACGAAGACATCGTTGAAGAATTGCGTGCGCGTGCGCGTGATGCACTGCTGACCGACGCGCTGGCGGTGGAAGAGGAAATCGAAGATCACAAGCCGGCGGATGACTTGCTGGCTGTGGATGGCATGGATGAGGGACTGGCCTATGAGCTGGCCCAGCACGGAATCGTGACCTGCGAAAACCTTGCGGATTTGGCTACCGATGAGCTGGTTGAGCTGGCCATCGATGGCGTGGATGAGGCGCGCGCAGCTGCATTGATCATGGCGGCACGCGGCATCTGAAATTGCGGGCCTCGCCCGGGCTTTTCAGGCCTGGGCGCAATGCGGGAATCAGGTAGGCAAGCGTGAGCGGGCCGGGAGTGAATCAAGTATGTCGGATGTGACAATCAAGCAATTGGCCGCGGTTCTGGGCACGCCGGTGGACAAGCTGCTCGCGCAGCTTGCGGAGGCGGGCATGAACTTCTCCGACCCGGAGCAGTCGATCAGCAGCACCGAAAAGGTCAAGCTGCTTGGATTCCTGCGCCGCAACCACGGTAAGGGCGAGCCGGCCACTGAAGACAGCGCGCCGCGACAGGTGACCCTGAAGCGCCGAACCGTCAGCGAGCTGACGGTCAATCCGGGTCAGCGCGGCTCCGCATCCAAGACGGTCAACGTCGAGGTTCGCCAGAAGCGCACCTATGTGAAGCGCAGCGTGGTCGAGGACCAGGGCAAGTCGATTGATCCCGAACGCGAAGATGCGCTGCGAAAGCTGGAAGAATCGCAGGCGCGCCGCGACGCGGAAGAACAGGTTCGCCAGGAGTCGGATCGTCGCCGTCTGGAAGAGGAAGCCAAGGCCAAGGCCGCGGAGGAAGCGCGCCTGCGGGCCGAAGCGGAAGTGCGCGCCGAAGTCGCTGCACAGAAGCCGAGCCCCGCCGCCGAAGAATCCGAAGGTGAAGGCGCGGGCGCGGCGACGATGGTGGGCGAATCGCAGGCAAGTCGCCCGCGACGCGTCGATGACCGTGCAGGAGCCCCTGCCGAGGGTGCTGCCGGGCGTCATGGCCGACCCAAGCACGCCAGTGGCCATCGTGGGCGTGATGGCGAGGGCGATCAGCCGTCAAAGAAGTATTTCGGCAACGAATTGCACCTGTCCCAGGAAGGCAGTGCCCGGCGTACCGGGCGCAAGAAGCCGCGTGCAAAACCTACCGAGCCTGCGCGTGGATCGGCGACTCACGGTTTTTCGCGTCCTTCGGCCCCGGTAGTTCGCGAAGTCGAGATTGGCGATTCGATCGTTGTTGCCGACCTTGCGCAACGCATGGCGGTCAAGGGCGCCGAAGTGGTCAAGGCCTTGTTCAAGATGGGTGTCATGGCGACCATCAACCAGGCCATCGACCACGACACCGCGCAACTGGTGGTTGAGGAATTGGGTCATACGGCGGTGAAGGCTTCGAGCAACGATGCCGAAGTGGATCTGCTTGCGCACGCCGAACCTGCGGGCAACAGCGAAACCAGGCCGCCGGTGGTGACCATCATGGGGCACGTCGATCACGGAAAGACCTCGCTGCTCGATACGATCCGACGTACCAAGATCGCAGCAGGCGAGGCTGGCGGCATCACCCAGCATATCGGTGCGTATCACGTTGAGACGCCGAAGGGCGTCATCACCTTCCTGGATACGCCAGGCCATGCCGCGTTCACCTCGATGCGCCAGCGTGGTGCTCGCGCAACCGACATCGTCATCCTGGTGGTGGCGGCCGATGACGGCGTAAAGCCGCAGACGGTCGAGGCGATCAAGCATGCGCGTGACGCCAAGGTGCCGCTGATCGTTGCCATGAACAAGATGGACAAGCCGGACGCGAATCCGGAGCACGTCAAGCAAGGCCTGGTCCAGCATGAGGTGGTGCCGGAAGACTGGGGCGGCGACGTGCAGTTCGTTCCGGTTTCCGCCAAGACGGGCGAAGGCGTCGACGGCTTGCTCGATGCGATTTCGCTGCAGGCCGAAGTGATGGAGCTGAAGGCCGTTCGCGAAGGTCGCGCGTCAGGCGCGGTCATCGAGTCCAGCCTGGACAAGGGCCGCGGCCCAGTGGCCACCGTGCTTGTCCAGCAGGGCACCCTGAAAAAGGGCGACTTCGTCGTTTGCGGCGTGGAGTACGGTCGCGTTCGCGCGCTGTTCGATGAGCGTGGCGCACAGATTGAAGAGGCGGGCCCATCCATTCCCGTGCAGTTGCTCGGTCTTTCCGGCGTGCCGGAAGCGGGCGATGAGTTCGTGGTGGTTGCCGATGAGCGCCTCGCCAAGGAAGTGGCCAGCCAGCGTGATGCCAAGCGCCGCGAGACGCGCCTGGTGGCGGCTGCCGGCAACCGCATGGAAGACGTGCTCGCGCAAATGGGGCAAGGCGAAGGCCAGTTGACCTTGAACCTGGTGATCAAGGCCGATGTGCAAGGATCGGTCGAGGCCTTGCGCCAATCCCTGGTGGCGTTGAGCAATGATCAGATCAAGATCAACGTGATTTCGTCGGGTGTCGGCGGCATCACCGAGTCGGATGCCACGCGTGCTGCTTCATCGAAGGCGACCATCATCGGCTTCAACGTACGAGCCGATGCCGCCGCCCGTCGCGTGGTGGAAACCAGTGGCCTGGACTTGCGTTACTTCTCGATCATTTATGACGTGATAGATCAGGTCAAACAGGTCGCCACCGGCTTGCTTGGCGTGGAAATCCGCGAGGAGATCATCGGTACCGCAGAGGTTCGCGACGTGTTCCGCTCGTCGAAATTCGGCGCCGTGGCCGGTTGCATGGTTGTCGAGGGAATGGTCAAGCGCAACAAGCCGATCCGCGTGCTGCGCGACAACACCGTCATCTTCGAAGGCGAACTGGAATCCCTGCGTCGCTTCAAGGAGCTGGTCGATGAAGTCCGGCACGGCACCGAGTGCGGCATTGCCGTCAAGCAGTACAACGACGTCAAGGCAGGCGACCAGATTGAATGCTTCGAGCGCATCGAAGTGCAGCGGACGCTGTAAAACGCCGGGAGTCGGGAATAGAGAATGGGGAATCGGTAAAAGCAGCAGCGAAAGCGTATTCTCGTTGCTGCACATTGCTCACCCGGTTTTGAGTTTCCGCTTCTGACCATTCCCTATTCCCCATTCCCGTTTCCCGAGAAAATGACCGATTTCACCCGTTCCGATCGAGTTGCCGTGCAGTTGCGCAAGGAAATCGCCGTGCTGGTGCACAAGGCGGTGCGTGACCATGCGCTGCCTTCGGCGAGCGTGTCCGATGTGGAAGTGACCCGCGATCTGGATCTGGCCAAGGTCTACGTCACCACCCTGGTGTCGGAACAGTCCGGCGCTGCAGTCAAGGCGTTGAATGAAATGGCCTTCGAGTTTCGCCGCGAGCTTTCGCGTACGCTGAAGATGCGGCGCGTGCCGGAGATTCGTTTTCTTTACGACGATTCGGTCGACAAGGGTGAGCGCATCGAGGACCTCTTGCGCAACAACCCGCCCATCAAGCCCTGAGGTTGCAGGATTCGATGCGGCGAGCGAAGTCACGCATCAACTGGCGCGATGTGCACGGCTTGTTGTTGCTCGACAAGCCCTCCGGTCTGAGCTCCAACCAGGCCTTGCAGCGGGCGAGGCAAATTTACGCCGCTGCCAAGGGCGGCCACACCGGAAGTCTTGATCCCCTGGCGACGGGCCTGTTGCCGCTGTGCTTTGGTGAAGCCACCAAGATTGCTGGCATGCTGCTGGGTGCGTTCAAGGCCTACGAGGTCGAATGCGAGCTTGGAATCATCACGGACAGTGGCGACTCCGACGGCGCCGTCGTCGAACAACGGGCGGTTCCGGACCTGGATGCGGCGCGCATCGAATCCGCGCTCGCGCCATTGCGTGGTCGCATCGAGCAAGTTCCACCGATCTATTCGGCGCTGAAGCGCGGTGGCGAGCCCATGTATCGTCTGGCCCGACGCGGGGAATCGGTCGAGATCGCTGCACGCACGGTCGAGGTGCGCGCGTTTGATCTGCTCGCCCGGGTTGGGAACCGGCTGCACCTGCATGTGGAATGCGGGTCCGGAACCTATGTCCGCAGCCTGGTGCGCGATCTTGGCGAGGCATTGGCCTGCGGTGCGCACGTGACCCGCCTGCGCCGGATCTGGGTCGAGCCCTTCCGCAATCCAGTCATGGTGACCCTGGATCAATTGGGGCAGCTGGCGGATTCCGGCTTTGACGCGCTGGATCGCCTGCTCCTGCCAATCGAGCAGGGTTTGGCCGGCTATCCGGTTGTGGTGCTGGATCCTGCGCAGGCGCTGCGTCTCGGCCAGGGCCAGGGAGTTGCCAGTACGGCGCCTGCCGGAATATGCCTGGCCAAGTCGGGTGACGGCCGGCTGCTGGCCCTTGCCGAGGTCGGCCCCGACGCTCGCATGCGCTGCTTGCGTGGGTTTAACCTGCCGTGAGGCGCTGGATGGCCCGCGGAAGTGTGTCTGAAAGCTTTCGCAACTTATTGATTGCGAAGATATTGTTTTTGACTCTCGGGGCGCCTGTCTGAAGTTGTCCAGGGAGAGCGATGGTCGGGGGCGGGAAGGGCCGCTCTGCGCTTGCAGGGGAGGGCGATTGTTGCCCAATCATCTGCAAAGCCTTGTTGCAGCGCACCTTTGCCAGCTAAAATATCGAGCTTTCCGCCGCAAAACTTTCCCGTGGGGCATACCGATGGTCGCCGTTGGGTGATCGTCTACACGCCTCCGCTTCGCTCCAGATAGGGTCAACACCATGTCGCTCAACGTTGAAACAACCAGCAAGATCATTTCCGATTTTGGACGTGTCGCCAACGACACCGGCTCGCCGGAGGTGCAGGTTGCCCTGCTGTCGGCGCGCATCGAACATCTCTCCAAGCACTTTGCCGATCACGACAAGGATCATCATTCCCGCCGTGGACTGCTGAAGATGGTCAACCAGCGTCGTCGCCTGCTCAACTATTTGCGCAGCAAGGACAACGATCGCTACAAGTCCCTGATCGAGCGTCTCGGCTTGCGCAGGTAATTGCCCTGATCGAACGGCAGCGGAATCGGCGGCGCCATCTGCGCTCGCCCGCCGCGCATGCCATTCGCTCGAGGTGTGCCTGACCGGCACGAAAGCTCACCGCGATCGCTCAAGATCGCGCATTCCCATAGGCGCATCGGTGGCTTAAAGCGGCTCCGTTGCGACCCAGACCCAGGACAAAATCGTGGCGAAAGTAACCAAGACATTCCAGTACGGCAATCATCAGGTCACACTGGAGACGGGCGAAATCGCTCGCCAGGCCAGCGGCGCCGTCATCGTCCGCATCGACGATACCGTCGTACTGGTCACGGCAGTCGGCGCCAAGTCGGCGCGTGAAGGTCAGGATTTCTTTCCGCTCACCGTCGATTACCAGGAAAAGTTCTACGCCGGTGGCCGCATTCCCGGAGGCTTCTTCAAGCGTGAAGGCCGCCAGACCGAGAAGGAAACCCTCACCTCGCGCTTGATCGATCGTCCGATCCGCCCGCTGTTCCCGGAGCACTTCAAGAACGAGGTGCAAATCATCGCCACGGTGATGTCGATCAATCCGGAAATCGATGGCGACATTCCGGCAATGATTGGCGCATCCGCTGCACTCGCCTTGTCCGGCCTGCCGTTCAATGGCCCCATTGGCGCGGCCAAGGTGGGTTACGCCAATGGCAACTACATCCTGATGCCGACCGCGACCGAGCTGAAGACTTCCGAGCTTGAGCTGGTGGTTGCCGGTACAGCCAACGCCGTTCTCATGGTCGAGTCAGAGGCCAAGCTGCTCAGCGAAGACGTCATGCTCGGTGCGGTGGTGTTTGGACACAATGCGCTCAAGGGCGCCATCCAGGCGATCAACGAATTTGTTGCCGAGGCCGGCAAGAAGTCCTTCGTGTGGAATGCGCCTGAGCGCAACCAGGCCATCGTCGATGCGATCAAGTCGACAACCGGAGATCGATTGGCTGCTGCCTACGGCGTGCGCGACAAGCTGGAGCGTCGCGATGCCATCAGTGCTCTGAAGAAGGACGTGCTGGCATCGCTTCAGGCCAACGCAGAGGCCAACGGCTGGGCTGCCGGTGACCTTGCCAAGGAATTTTCCGAACTCGAATACACCACCCTGCGCGCGTCGGTCTTGTCGAGCAAGGTCCGCATCGACGGCCGCAAGCTCGATGACGTCCGTGGCATCACCATTCGCACCGGCGTGTTGCCGCGCACCCATGGTTCTGCCTTGTTCACGCGTGGCGAGACGCAGGCGCTGGTCACCGTGACCCTGGGCACCGGCCGCGATGCGCAGATCATCGATGCGGTCGAAGGCGAATCCAAGGATCAGTTCCTGTTCCACTACAACTTCCCGCCGTACTCGGTGGGCGAAGCGGGCCGCATGATGGGCCCGAAGCGCCGCGAAATCGGCCATGGCCGCCTCGCCAAGCGCGGTGTGCTGGCGGTCAAGCCCTCGATCGAGGAATTTCCCTACGTGCTGCGCGTCGTTTCCGAGATCACCGAATCCAATGGTTCGTCCTCGATGGCGTCGGTCTGCGGTTCTTCGCTGGCGATGATGGATGCCGGCGTTCCGCTCAAGGCTCCGGTGGCCGGCATCGCCATGGGACTGGTCAAGGAAGGCAACGATTTCGTCGTGCTGTCCGACATCCTCGGTGACGAGGATCACCTCGGCGACATGGATTTCAAGGTGGCCGGCAGCTCCGATGGCATCAGCGCACTGCAGATGGACATCAAGATCGACGGCATCACCGAGGAAATCATGAAGGTGGCGCTGGCCCAGGCCAAGCAGGGCCGCCTGCACATCCTCGGCGAGATGAACAAGGCGCTCAGCGCCGCACGTAGCGAGATGAGCGAATTTGCCCCGCGCCTGCTGACCATGCGCATCCACCCGGACAAGATCCGCGAAGTGATCGGCAAGGGCGGTTCGGTGATTCGTTCGATTACCGAGGAAACGGGCACCACCATCGACATCACCGACGATGGCACCATCGTCATTGCTTCGGTCAACCGCGCTGCAGCGGATGAGGCGAAAAAGCGCATCGAAATGATCGTTTCCGATGTGGAACCTGGCCGCATCTACGAAGGCAAGGTTGCCAAGTTGATGGACTTCGGCGCCTTTGTCACGATCCTTCCGGGCAAGGACGGACTGGTGCATGTTTCGCAGATTTCCAACGAGCGGGTCGAGAAGGTTTCCGACAAGCTCAAGGAAGGCGATATCGTCAAGGTCAAGGTGCTGGAAGTCGACAAGCAGGGCCGCATTCGCCTGTCGATGAAGGCAGTCGAGGAAGGCGAAGGCGTCAGCGCCTGAGCGCCTGAACCAATTTCGGCAGGACATGAATAAAGCGGACCTCTGCTCCGCTTTTTTATTGCCATGGATGGCATGTATGCCCGCAATGCAGGAGCAATTGCGGGCGATTGCCATGAATGGCATGTATGCCCGCAATGCAGGAGCAATTGCGGGCGATTGCCATGGATGGCATGTATGCCCGCAATGCAGGAGCAATTGCGGGCGATAGCCCAGCGGTCGGCTAGTTGGCCCGGGCAGCAGGGATGAGCTTGCAGGCCTCGTTCACGACTGTTCACCACCCATGGCTACCGCGATACGGACGAATTTGCCAGACTATTGCGTGAACGATGTCGTGAGGTGGAACGTGAACCGGATGCTGATCGCCACACGCGCGCTGATCGTCGGCCTGCTCGTTGCGGTCGTGGCAATGCCGTCTGCGCGCGCGGAGGATGGCGTTCTGGTTCTTGGCCGGGTCAGTGATGACCCCAATTCGCACTACGCGGGCATGAAGCTGCTGCTCGATCATGTGGTCGAGCGCATGCACGATGTCGGCATTCGCGAGGGCCGCGTGTTGATGGCGCGCGATGCCCTGCAGATGGCCAGCTACCTGCGTCGTGGGCGCGTGGATTGGGTTTCCGAAACCGGGGCGGGAGCGGTCTTGCTGCAGGAGCGGGCCAAGGCGGAAACCCTGGTCTTGTCCGAGCGCAATGGCATCCGGCGATACCGCACCATTTACCTTGCGCGCAGGGACAGCGAGGTCAAGTCACTCGATGACCTGCGTGGTCGCCGCATCGCCTTCCAGAATCGCACGTCGACCAGCGCCTACTACATACCAGCGATGGAATTGCTTGCGCACCACATTCCCCTGGAAGTCCTCGGATCACTTGGCGACCAGCCCGGTCCGGATACGGCCGGATTCCTGTTTGCGCGCACCGAACGCAACATCGCGACCTGGGTGCACAAGGGCTTGGTTGATGTCGGTGCGGTGAGCAACCTTGATTGGGCGAATCCGCAGCACATTCCCGAGTTCTTCAGGCGCGATCTGGTGATCCTGCGCGAAAGCCAGGATGTCCCGCGTGGAATCGAGGTGGTGCGCAGGGATCTCGATCCCGTCGTTCGCCAGCGCCTGCACGATGTGCTTGTGGCGATTGGAAAGGACCCTGCGGGAGATTCCCCTCCGGAGCTGGTGAAACAGAACCAGCGATTTTTCGACCTGGAAGAACGGGATCGTCGTGATCTGCAGTGGCTTCGCTCAGGCGTGGCCCGTGTGAGCGCGGAGATCGAATGAACTTCCGTTTTGGCCTGCAGGCCAGATTCCTCGCGCTGGTTTCGGTTGCATTGCTGACCTCGGCAATCGTGCTCGGCATCCTGCTGCATCGGCAATGGGAGCTGCGCAGCTCGATTCTGGAATTGAGCTCGGAGTCGACGCGAACGCTTGTGCAGGATCGCCTGCAATTGCAGGCACAGGCAGTTGCCGCGAACACGGCCGAGGCGCTGGTCAATCCCATCTACAACTTCGATCTCGAGATTGTCGGGCGCATTGTCGGTGACGTTCTGGTTCAGCCGGATGTGAAGTATGTGACGGTGTACGACAGCGACGGATCGGTGATGCATGACGGCACCCAGGAAATCGCCAGCTACGGTCAGCAAATGACTGATCCGCTGGCGACTGTGATCATCGCATCCAATTCCTTGCTGTTGCAGCACGAAGGAGACATCCTGGATGCCTCGGCACCCATCCGCATCGGCGACCAGCGCCTGGGAGGCGTGCGCATTGGATACTCGCTTGAATCGGCGCGTCGCCATGAGGCCCAGGCCAACAAGGAGCTGGGTGAGCGACTCACCGATATCGGCAGGCGCTATTTCATCGGCGCCATTTTCCTCCTGCTGTTGGCTTTGGCGCTCGGCATCGCCATCAGCATGATCATGCAGCGTGTCCTGATCCGGCCAATCAGGGGCCTGGTCCAGGCGGCGCGCGAGATTGAATCAGGCAATTTCAACGTGGAGCTTCCTGGGCGCCATCGGCGCGACGAGGTCGGTGAGTTGATTCAGTCGTTCGAGCGCATGACCGAAGGAATTTCAAGGCGTGATCGCGACATCCGGCGCATTGCCGACACCGACTCGCTGACTGGCCTTTCCAACAGTCGCGCATTCCGCGCAAGCCTTGAGGAGCATGTTCAGCGGGGACCTTCGCACGAATTTGCCGTGATGCTGGCGGATATCGACAATTTCAAACCTTTCAACGATACCCACGGCCACGATTTTGGCGATCAGGTCTTGTGCCGGTTTGCGGAACGCCTGCGCAACGTGGTCAATGCGCATGAGGGAATTGAAGCCGTGCCCGCGCGTCTAGGCGGCGACGAGTTCGTCCTGCTGGCCAGTCGCGCCGATGCCGAAGGCAATGCATCCCTGCGCGAGCTGATTACCCGCCTTGCCGAAAGCCTGATCGAGGAATTTGCCGAGAGCACAAGTGTGAAGGGGCGTGAGCTGACTTTCGGATCGTCGTTCGGCATCACCTTGTTTCCGGATGATGCACGTACCGCCTCCGGCCTCATGAAGACCTGCGACGTGGCCTTGTATGCGGCAAAGCGCGCGGGCAAGAACCGCTACCGCTTCTTTACCCACGAGATGCGCAGCAACAATTGAGCGGCGTGGGTGTTGCGGCCTTGCGCGATGCCGCTGCGTCGGGCGCGGTGGAACTCGCAGGCTGATCAGTCGCGGAAGTTCTCGAATTGCAGGGGCATCTCGAGTTCGCCTGCGCGCAGCAACGCAATCGCGGCCTGAAGGTCGTCGCGCTTCTTGCCGGTTACGCGCAGCTGGTCACCCTGGATCTGCGCCTGGACCTTGCCGCCGGAGTCCTTGATCAGCTTGACGATCTTCTTGGCCAGCGGCTGGTCGATGCCCTGTTTGAGGGTGACCTTCTGGCGCGCACTGGCAAGGTTGACTTCGGCATCGCCAATATCGACGCAGCGAACGTCAATGCCGCGGGCGGTCAGGCGCTGCAGCAGGATGTCCTGCATTTGCTTGAGCCGGAATTCGGCATCTGCCTTCAAGGTGACGATTCCCTCACTGTGCTCGAACGCCGCGCCGCTGCCCTTGAA
>ERZ795061.1506-NODE-1506-length-22546-cov-7.173269_pt1 | contig 22546 bp, 18 predicted proteins | sample MGYA00375145_ERZ795061 | MGnify/ENA primary metagenome ERZ795061 (study PRJEB30190, sample SAMN05720144) | anaerobic digester metagenome | isolation source: active sludge of municipal wastewater-treating anaerobic digesters | place: USA | collected 2014-12-22 ... | reverse complement strand
CTTCAAGGGCGGTGCGATTACCGGCATGCTGGTCGTCGGTCTGGGCCTGCTCGGCGTGGTCGGTTTCTTCATGTACGTATTGCAAGGCAGCATCACGGCCGAGTCGCTGAAAGTCGCACTTGAGCCGATGATTGGCCTGGCTTTCGGCAGCTCGCTGATTTCCATTTTCGCCCGACTCGGTGGCGGTATCTTCACCAAGGGTGCCGATGTGGGCGCCGACCTGGTCGGCAAAGTCGAAGCCGGAATTCCGGAAGATGATCCACGCAATCCTGCCGTGATTGCCGACAACGTCGGTGACAACGTGGGTGACTGCGCCGGCATGGCCGCCGACTTGTTTGAAACCTATGCGGTAACGATTATCGCCGCCATGTTGGTGGCTGGTATCGCTTTCAATACCTACGGCGCCAATGGCGTGATGTATCCGTTGATGCTCGGTTCTGTCTCGATCATCGCTTCGATCGTCGGCACCTTCTTCGTGAAAGTCCGCGATGGCGGCAAGATCATGAATGCGCTTTATCGTGGTTTGGCAGTGTCCGGCGTACTGGCTGCGGTGGCGTTCTATTTCGTGACCGATGAATTGTTCGGCAAGGATCTGGGCATGCCGCTTTTCTGGTGCACCCTGATCGGCCTCGGTTTGACGGCAGCGATGGTCGTGATTACCGAGTACTACACCGCAACTGAATATGCTCCCGTGCAGGATGTCGCGAAAGCCTCCGAAACCGGTCACGGCACCAATGTGATTGCCGGTTTGGCGGTATCGATGAAATCCACCGCAGCACCCGTGCTGGCCGTGGCCCTCGCTATCTGGGGCAGCTATGACCAGGCCGGATTGTATGGTGTGGCGATTGCCGCTACTGCCATGCTGTCGATGGCCGGTGTAATCGTGGCGCTCGATGCCTACGGTCCGATCACGGACAACGCCGGCGGTATCGCGGAAATGAGCGAGCTGGGTCCCGATATCCGTAAAATCACCGATGCACTCGATGCCGTGGGCAATACCACGAAAGCGGTGACCAAGGGTTATGCGATTGGTTCTGCCGGTCTCGCAGCACTGGTTCTGTTTGCCGATTACTCGCACAAACTGATCGAGAAGTTTCCCGGCCAGTCGGTCGATTTCTCGCTCAATAATACCGATGTGATTATCGGCTTGATGATCGGCGGCATGATTCCATACTTGTTTGGCGCATTTGCCATGCAAGCGGTGGGTCGTGCGGCAGGTGCGGTGGTGGAAGAAGTTCGCCGCCAGTTCCGCGACATCAAGGGCATCATGGAAGGCACCGGAAAACCGGAATACGACAAAGCCGTGGACTTGCTGACCAAGGCGGCGATCCGCGAAATGATCATTCCGTCCATGCTGCCATTGTTCATTCCGGTCATCGTCGGGATGACGCTCGGTGCGGATGCCCTTGGCGGCTTGCTGATGGGTACGATCGTGACCGGCTTGTTTGTCGCGATCTCGATGTGCACCGGTGGTGGTGCCTGGGATAACGCCAAGAAATACATCGAAGAAGGCCATCACGGCGGCAAGGGTTCGGAAGCCCACAAGGCGGCCGTTACCGGCGACACCGTCGGCGATCCCTACAAGGATACGGCCGGCCCGGCCATCAATCCGCTGATCAAGATCATCAATATCGTTGCACTGCTTTTGGTGCCGATGCTGACTGTTCTTTAATTGTTGCCGTTTCAAAAAAAGCCCCGCTTCGGCGGGGCTTTTTTGTTACCCTGAATTCAAACATCCACCCGGAGAAACCGAATGAACAAATGGCTACTTGGTTGGCTTGCCTTCTGTCTTGCGCAGACAGCTTTTGCCGGCAATTACATCCTTACAGTGGATGGCAAAACCTATGAAATTGACATCGGCGAACAGAAAACAGTCCAGAGTGCGAAAGGCAACATCAATGTCTCGCTCGAGAAAAAAGCAACAGGCATCTTCACGATTGACGGCATCGCGTTCGAGCATCCGTCGTCCATGAACCCGACCGTTTCGGTATTGAGCGAAGAAATCAAACAAGTATTGCTCGCGCAGGCAAACGGCGACTTGTTCCTGGTCCAGCTCTACAAGGGAATGGACGGATCAGCCTTGATACCGCTGCTCGAAAAGGAAATGACGAAAGAAGAAGTTGGCGTCGGTTATGCGAAGACCGGCAAGGATATTGAAATAAAACTGGATAACGGCGAAACATTGTCCGGCCGTTATATCCATACCGAAAAAAACACCGATAGCTATGATCGCTATATCGTTGGTTGTCCGATCGCAACGGGAGGTCTTGTCGCTGTCATCCAGAATTCCGATCTGCAGACCGAAGGCCAGGATAAGGATCTGATGATGAAAGTGTTGAAATCACTCAAGATGCATTGCACGAAAGAATGAAAAAAGCCCCGCTGCTGCGGGGCTTTTTTTGCATCGACGATTACACCAATGACTGCATACAGTCCTAACTCGCTTCCGCCAACTCCAGCAAGGCAATCATTGCTTCGCGCAAACGGGCATGCAAAGGACCCAGATTCAATTCGGTATTTCCGGCAGTCAAAGACTGCGGATCAAGATGTTCCAGATCATGGCAGGTCGCGGCCAATTGGCCGGCACCCAGCGCAAGACAGGCTGAACGTAAATAATGGGCATGCTGGCTGAGGTCACTGGCATTGCCCGCTTTGTAAGCCGCTTCAATTTTCTTTACGCGTTCGGGTGCTTCCGTCACGAACATGCGCACGAAGTCTCTAAACGATCCCGGTTTTTGCTCATCCAGAGAGCGTAATAAAGCAATCGCCGCGGGGTCTAGCACTGCATCGGTTCGCATAATTTCTCCTTCTCGGTCAGCAATCTAGCCTGCTTTCGTAAAAAATGGAACCATCGAAGATTGCTTTACCTTCAATGTCCCGTTCGGGCCACTCTCGATTGTCGTTGATTAGCGGGCAGGCCAAGTATTTGATTTGTGAACAAAAGCAATCAAGCCCTTGCAAATGGCAACTTTTTGCGGTGTTGATGCATAAAACACAGTCCGGCGAAAGAGTGATTGCTCGGCGCTTTTGCCGTATCCTCCGCGCATTGAAACACAGCAGGAATACCCGATGCCCCTAGATTTAGTCCCGACCGGCAAAGATGTGCCGAATGAAGTCAACGTCATTATCGAAATCCCGAAAGATTCCGAGCCGGTCAAATACGAAGTAGACAAAGCCAGCGGTGCGATTTTCGTCGATCGCGTGCTGACTACCCCGATGCGTTACCCGTGCAACTACGGCTATATCCCGCATACCTTGTCGGGCGATGGCGATCCGGCCGACGTGCTTGTGGTGATGCCGGTGCCACTGATTCCCGGCTCGGTGATTCGCGTGCGTCCGGTTGGCGTGCTGTTGATGACCGACGAAGCCGGCGGCGACGAGAAAATCATTGCCGTTCCGGTCAGCAAGGTATTCCCTGGCTATGACCATGTCGTCAACGCAGATGATCTTGGTGAATTGGCTTTGGCCCGTATCGGCCATTTCTTTGAACACTACAAGGATCTGGAAAAAGGCAAATGGGTCAAGATCAATGGTTGGGGCGATGCCGGCAAGGCAAAGGAAATGATTGTCGAAGCGGTTGAACGCTATAACTCGGTACCCGACAAACCCCTGTTTTGATTACCCGAAAAAAAGGCCGCAATGCGGCCTTTTTTATTGGCTAGTTATTTATTCCGGGAAGACTCAAACGCCAGTACGCTTTTCCCCAATGCTGCCAGGAATGGCAACCCGGTTTCTTCGTAATCGTATTTGTCATCGTTGTAGATACCATCGGGATTGCAATGGATGACAGCCGATAAAAAACATTCGCTGTCCGTACTCTTGTCCACCAGATAGCTCGAATCGCTCAGATAACCGTAAGCCTCGCCGATTTTTCCGTAGGCACGATATCCCTCGGGAGCTTTTGCCATGCTGCCGCCCAGCACAAAATACTTTGCATAGGCATCGTAATATTCCGGCGATGTATAAACCGGATCGTCCGACTCTCGTGGATAACGCCCCATTTCGCGCAGAATGTCTTCGCGCCAAGCAAATGGAATTTTCCAGCGTTGCGATTCGTGCACGGCTTCCGGAAAGACGAATGCGAGCAGCATCTGGTGCAAGTCCGCCAGCGGCATGAAATTGCCGAAAGAAAAATCGTGCGGCCCGGCTACAACAACGCCATCATCGCCTGCAAACCCGTCTCCTTTCAAAGCACGGCCAAACGGAAAAGAACGCTTCTTTGCAATTCTCGGTGCAAAGCCTGCCAGGGGTTTACCATCGGCATCGATAATTTGTGCCGAGCCGGTTTTCAGATTGGCATTCACGTCTCTTGAACCCAGACGGGAAATCGCGCGCGTATTCGGATAACCCAAGGCCTTCAAACGAGCATGGATTTTGTCTGCCCCGAGCAATTCGTAGAAACGGTTATACGGAATATTGTCGCTGACGGTAAAAGTGCGGCGCAGGCTGCGACGCAGCGATTCGCTCAGTGGCTCGCTTTCATCCCAGATTCCGGTTTCCGGCGCTTGTCGCAACAGGATGGCGCTTTCCAGATCGCCACCGACTCTCGCCACTTCTTCGCAGGCCAGCAACGCCAGAGGCAACTTGATCGTACTGGCAGGAAAGAACCAGCGCTTCGGTGCGTGATGGAAGGCATGATGATGAAGCTTTACCCTGCCTTCGCTATCGCGAGTAATTTGCGAATACAGGATTTGGATTTCACGCGAAGGGTCCAGTAATAAGGATCGCTGTTGCTGGTCCAGGTTTTCGAAAATCGAATCCCATGAAAAACTTTCCCTGGCGAAATTCAATTTCGCCAGGGAGGGCATGGCCGACATCGCGCCGCCGGCAGCGAGTGCAGAACACATCCACCGCCGTTTTGAATCCACCGAAGTCATACCGGCCGCTCTCACTCGGGCTTGTAAACTTCCGCGCCCTGCGCCAGAAATTCTTTCGATTTTTCGGCCATGCCTTTTTCAAGCGCCTCGGCAGCTTCAAGATCCTGGGCATCGGCGTAATCCCGAACGTCCTGTGTAATTTTCATCGAGCAGAAATGCGGACCACACATCGAGCAGAAATGCGCGACTTTATGCGCTTCCTTCGGCATGGTTTCATCGTGATATTCGCGGGCGCGGTCCGGATCAAGACCAAGATTGAACTGGTCTTCCCAACGGAATTCGAAACGCGCTTTCGACAAGGCGTTGTCGCGTGCCTGCGCGCCGGGGTGGCCTTTCGCCAAATCAGCAGCATGCGCAGCGATTTTGTAAGCCATCAGGCCTTCGCGCACATCGTTCTTGTTCGGCAGGCCCAAATGTTCTTTCGGTGTCACGTAGCAAAGCATCGCGGTGCCGTACCAGCCGATCATCGCGGCACCAATCGCGCTGGTGATGTGGTCATAACCGGGCGCAATGTCTGTCGTTAACGGGCCGAGCGTATAGAACGGCGCTTCGCCGCATTCACGCAATTGCTTGTCCATGTTTTCCTTGATCAATTGCATCGGCACATGGCCAGGGCCTTCGATCATGGTTTGCACATCGTGTTTCCACGCGATCTTGGTCAACTCGCCCAGCGTTTCCAGCTCGCCGAATTGCGCGGCATCGTTGGCGTCTGCAATCGAGCCCGGACGCAAACCATCACCGAGTGAGAAGCTGACGTCGTAGGCTTTCATGATTTCGCAAATGTCTTCGAAATGCGTGTACAGGAAATTTTCCTTGTGATGCGACAGGCACCACTTCGCCATGATCGAACCGCCACGCGACACGATGCCGGTCACGCGTTTGGCGGTCAGCGGCACATAGCGAAGCAATACACCGGCATGGATCGTGAAGTAATCGACGCCCTGCTCGGCTTGTTCGATCAAGGTATCGCGGAACAATTCCCAGGTCAGTTCTTCGGCGCGACCATCGACTTTTTCCAGCGCCTGGTAAATCGGCACGGTACCGATCGGTACCGGCGAATTGCGGATGATCCATTCGCGGGTTTCATGGATGTGCTTGCCGGTGGAAAGATCCATCACGGTGTCGCCGCCCCAACGCATCGACCAGACCAGTTTTTCGACTTCTTCGGCAATACCCGAACTCACGGCCGAGTTACCGATATTCGCGTTGATCTTGACCAGGAAATTACGACCGATAATCATCGGCTCGATTTCCGGGTGATTGATATTGGCCGGAATGATCGCGCGACCACTGGCGACTTCCGAACGCACGAATTCCGGCGTAATCAGTTTCGGCAAGTTCGCGCCGAAATGTTCGCCCGCGTGCTGTTTCAATAAATGTGCTTCGTGGATCGCCTGAATATTCTGGTTTTCGCGGATCGCGATGAATTCCATTTCCGGCGTGATGATGCCGCGACGTGCGTAATGCATTTGCGATACATTCATGCCGGCTTTTGCCTTGCGCGGCATCGGACGATTTCCGAAACGCACCGAATTCAATTTGGCGTCGTGTTCACGCGCGCGACCAAATTCAGAACTCAAGCCAGACAGCAATTCGGTATCGTTTCTTTCTTCTATCCATTTCGCCCGCAACGGGCTCAAGCCCTGCGCCAGATCAATTGACACATTCGGATCGGTGTACGGACCGGAATTATCGTAAACGCAGAATGGTGCATTTTTTTCGACGCCGACGATCTTGCGGGTATCGGTCAATTCGATTTCGCGCATCGGTACGCGGATATCCTCACGCGACCCCTGCACATAGATTTTCTTCGAGCCGGTGAATGGCTTGGTCACGGATTCGGAAAGTTCCTGCGCCTGGCGCAAGAGTTCGCTGGGTAAAGCATTCATGGCATCGTCCTTTGAGTGGTCATCGAAACGGCGATGCCTGCGCAGCTCTTGATCGAGCCGGGCTTGCGAGCTTCCCTACACCGGCATTAACCGGATCAGGTTCAAAGGGTATTTCTCAGCCAGTACGACGGCACCCCCGCTTCAGGCGCTATTTCAGCATGAAGGGGCGACAGGTGCCAGCGGAATCGGATATTCAACCAAACTCGTTCAGACGCTTCAGGGCCAGCGCCCACAAGGTATCGCGATGGGCACTGCGGAAGAAATTGAAGTGGCCAATAAATGGAATACCGTGTTCTTTTGGCTCGACGACTTCAATTGCGCGGGTTTTGGCATTCGGATAGCGATCATGTACGGCCTTTACCGCTGCCGGCGTGCCCCAGCTGTCATCGGCGATCTGGAATAAATGCAGATGGCCAAGAAACCGATTGGCGTGTTCGGTCGCATTGATGCGCGGCTCGTCGAAAATGAAGCCCGGTTTTTTTGCCCAATGCGCGAAATCCAATCCGAGTGCGGCCGATGTGTCGGCTTTCATGCCGGCCCAGCCCGGCCAATAGCCATAGAGTTTAATGGTCAGCGGCGCAATCAAATACCAGGCCATGAAATGCAGATAACGCGCCGGCCTTGCCATCAAGCGCCAGTAACCGGATAAGGCGGCAACGGTAATCAATCCATCAATCTTGCTGCTGATTTTCGTCAAGGCCGGCATCCAGCCACCGACACTATGACCGACGATGAATAACTTCTGGTCAGGAAATTTTTCCAGCATCGCATTTACGGCCGCAGGATAGTCATGTTCCGCATAAGCAAGAAAACCGATATCGCGATACTCGCGGATATCACGCGTTTTCGATTGACCGACACCGCGGAAGTCGAAACTCATCACGTCATAACCGGCTTCGGCGAGATATTGGCAAAAGCCGGTGTAATAGGTTTGCGACACGGCAGCGGCAGGACCGACGATCACGCTGCGGCTCAATTTTTTCCCGGCATTGGCAGGGAAGAAAGTTGCAGCGATCTGGTCGTTTTCCTGCACGGTGATTTGGATTTGCTGCATATGAAATTCCATTCTCTCTTTCGTAGGAGCGTCCTTTAGGCGCGACATATCTGGCGGGGTTTATCGCGCCTGAAGGCGCTCCTACAAAAAAACGCGTTCCGAGTCTGTCCGTGACAAGGGGGAGGGAGCCAGGCAGACAGACTCGGCCGCGAAAACCATTCAAAAACCTACAAACCGTATTGCTTCATATCCGGTGAAGGCACCTTGAACCAAGCGGCGTAAAGTGCCGGCAGGAACAACAAGGTCAATGCCGTTGCCACCAGCAAGCCACCCATGATCGCCGTTGCCATCGGACCAAAGAACACGCTGCGCGAAAGCGGAATCATCGCGAGCATCGCGGCAAGCGCCGTCAATACGATCGGACGGAAGCGGCGCACGGTGGCATCGATCACGGCATCGGTCGGCGAATGTCCGCTCGCAATATCCTGATCAATCTGGTCCACCAGAATCACCGAGTTGCGCATGATCATGCCGGTCAACGCGATCGTTCCGAGCATCGCGACAAAACCAAACGGCACCTGGAATATCAGCAAGAACAAGGTGACGCCGATAAAGCCCGGAGGCGCGGTCATCAACACCATGAACATGCGGCGGAAACTTTTCAGCTGGATCATCAGCAGGCTCACCACCACCAATAAAAACAATGGCGCGCCAGCCGCTACCGATTTCGAACCGCGGCCGGAATCTTCAACCGTACCGCCGGTTTCCAGCAAATAACCGCTGGGAAGTTTTGCGCGAACGGCTTCCAGATTCGGAAGGATCTGCGCGGTCACTGCGGGAGGCGTAATCGTCTTGTAGATATCGCCACGCACCGTCACGGTAGGCAGACGATTGCGATGCCAGATCACGCCTTCTTCAAAACCATATTCCAGCGTGCCGATTTGGGATAACGGTACTGCTCGACCGTTGTTGGTCGGCACTGCAAGGCTACTCAACAAAGACAAGCTTTCACGTTCCTGATTCGGGCCACGCAACGCGATTTCAATCAGTTCATTGTCCTGGCGGAAAGTACTGACATGAGTGCCCGACAGCGAGCCGCGAAGGAACAAGGCGACTTGTGAAGAACTCACGCCCAGAGCGCGTGCGCGTTCCTGATCAATATGAATGCGCACCACTTTGCTCGGCTCGTCCCAATCCAGATGCACGTTTTCTACATTCGGATTGGCGCGGACCTGTTCGGCCACCTGTTGTGCCAATTCACGCACCGTGTCGATGTGTTCGCCCGATACGCGGAACTGGATCGGATAACCTACGGGCGGACCGTTTTCGAGGCGACTGATGCGTGCTTGTACATCGGAAAAATCGGTCTTGAATTTTTCGATCAGCCAATGTCTCAAGGCTTCACGCTCTTTATTGCTTTTTGTGGTCAACACATATTGGGCAAAGTTTGCCTGCGGCAGTTTTTGATCGAGCGGCAAATAGAAACGCGGCGACCCGGTACCGACATAACCGACATAATTATCGAGCTCGCTGCGGTCCTTGATCAGTTTTTCAAAACGCTTGGCGACGACTTCCGTGGCTTTCAAGGAAGAACCTTCGGCCAGCTCAAGATCAACCATCAATTCCAGACGCGTCGATGACGGGAAAAATTGCTGCGGCACATATTTGAAAAGGAATACCGACATCACGGTCGCCAGGATCGTAATCAGGATAACGGTTTTACGATAATTCACGCACCAGGCGACGAGCCGGCGAAATTTCTTGTAGAACGCGGTGTCATAGACCTCATGGTGGCTTTGCCCATGCTCAAGCGGCTTCGGATCGGCCAGCAATCGCGCGCCGAGATATGGAATGAAAATAACGGCCGCGATCCAGCTCAGGATCAACGCAATCGTGACTACCTGGAAGATCGAACGCGTGTATTCGCCGGTACCGGATTGTGCGGTTGCAATCGGGAGGAAGCCCGCCGCAGTAATCAGGGTACCGGTCAACATCGGAAACGCCGTGCTGGTGTAGGCAAAACTGGCCGCTTTAAAGCGATCCAGGCCCTGCTCCATTTTTACCGCCATCATTTCTACCGCGATGATGGCATCGTCCACCAGCAAGCCGAGCGACAAAATCAATGCGCCCAGGGAAATTTTATGCAGGCCGATATTGAAATAGGCCATCGCGGCAAATGTCATTGCCAGCACCAGTGGAATCGACAAGGCCACCACGGCACCCGCGCGTTTTCCCAATGAGAAAAAGCTGACGATCAACACGATCACGACCGCTTCGATCAGGGAACGCACGAAGTCGCTGATCGAGCTGGCGACGGCGGCCGGCTGATCGGAAACTTTTCTCAATTCCATACCGACCGGCAGACTGTCTTTCAAGCGCGCGAAATCTTCGTCGAGATTTTTTCCCAGCTCGATGATGTCGCCACCTGGCCGCATTGAAACGGCAATGCCAATCGCGTTCTCGCCCATGAAACGCATACGCGGCTGGGCCGGATCGGTAAAGCCGCGCTTGATTTCAGCCACGTCGCTCAGACGCAGGCTGCGGTCGCCAACGCGAATCGGAAAATTCTTGATTTGTTCGACACTGTCAAACGCGCCATCTACACGAAGCTGTACTCGGTCACTGCCGGTTTCAAAGAACGCCGTCGGCGTAATGGCATTTTGCTGGTCGATGGCTTCCTGCACTTTCGTCATCGGGATACCGAGCGTTGCCAGCTTGGTGTTGGAAAGCTCGATCCAGATTTTCTCATCCTGCAAGCCGATCAGGTCGACCTTGTTCACGTCCTTGACGCGATGCAATTCCAGCTCAAGTCGTTCGGCATAATTTTTCAGCGTGGCGTAGTCGAAACCATCACCTGACAGAGCATAGATATTGCCGAAGGTATCGCCAAATTCGTCATTGAAGAACGGACCCACCACGCCTTCGGGCAAAGTCGGCTTGATATCGCCGGTTTTTTTCCGGATTTGATAAAACAACTCGGGCAACTTGTCGGAAAACAGCGAATCCTTCGCGATGAACATCACCAGCGATTCGCCCGGACGCGAGTACGAACGGATGAATTCGTAACTGCCGGTTTCCATCAGTTTCTTTTCAATGCGATCGGTCACCTGCGTTGACACTTCTTCCGCCGTGGCTCCAGGCCACATGGTGCGAACCACCATGATCTTGAAGGTGAAGGGCGGATCTTCCGATTGACCCAGTTTCTGGTAACTGACCACACCCGCAAATGCGAGCACGATCATGATGAACAAAACCAGGGTACGGTTATTCAGCGCCCAGGCCGAAAGATTGAAATTGCTCATGATCAGTTGGCCGTATTCTTGTTGGCAGCGATGGCATTGAATGCCGCGGCAACTTCACGATTATTATTGTCTACCGCGCGTACAGTCTGACCTTCACGCAACAGATGCACACCGGCAATCACAACCCAATCGGTTTCACTAACACCCGACAGCACCGGAACGCTGTTTTCGCCATAGGGTCCAATCTGCACGGGTACAAGATGTACCTGCTGTTCGCGTTTCGCCTGGACATCGAAATCTTTTTTCTCTTCGTCACTCATGGCTTTGTCCTTGGGTGGCGAGAGTTTTTGCAGTACCCAGACAGCCGGCTTGCCATTGAGCTGGTAAATGGCCGACAAAGGTAAACTCATCTTGCTGTCATTTTCATCTTGCACATAGACGCGCGCACTTTGGCCCACTTCCGCTTTAACGCCTTCGGCACGGAAACTCACTTTTGCGGCAAACGTGCGGGCAAGCGGATCGGCGGAAGGAGAAATTTCGCGCAAGGTGGCAGGAAAGATTTTTCCGGGCGCCGCCCATAATTCCACCTGCATTTTTCGGCCCGGCTGAAATTGCGAAACGAATTGCTCGGAAACACTGATCGAGATTTCACGTTCGCCATCGGTCGCGAGCACGAACACGGTTTGTCCGGCACCGACGACCTGACCGGCTTCGGCCAGCCGTTGGGCGATCACGCCATTTTTTGGTGCACGCAGAACCGCATAGGTTTCCTGGTTCGCTGAAACATTGGCGGCTGCGCGCGCCTGTTTGACCCTTGCAGCCGCTGCCTGGTAAGCCGACAAGCGGGTCTCATATAAAGAACGGCTGACCACTTGTTTATCTACGAGAGCTTTATAGCGTTCGAGTTCCGATTTGGCCAAGGCCAGATCCGATTGCGCCGATGCCAGGGCCGCCTGCGAGGACTGCGCCTGCAGATTCACGTCACTGGAATCCAGTTGCGCCAAAGCCTGCCCGGCTTTGACCGGAGTGCCGACATCAACGAAGCGTTTGGCAATTTTTCCGCCGATCCTGAACGACAGTTGCGGCTCTTCCAGCGCGCGCGCTTCGCCGGAATAGACGCTGGCGGAGGCTATTCCTGCTCCCGGCTGAACGACCAGGGCCGGACGTGCTGCTTCGGCAAGAGGCTCGTCTTTGCAGGCTGTCAGCAGCAAAAGGGAGGAAATCAGGGCAATGCTGCCAGCCATTTGATGCAATTTCATAGGACGTCTCTATTACTGAACTTCGCGGTATAGTATATTTAGTTTACTGGTCAGTTCAATATCTATTTACAATTACCCTCATGAATCTTGTTTCCCGCCCACCCAATGCCCCCGGTCGCCCCAAGGACCCCGAAAAACGTGCCGCCATCCTGGCTGCCGCACAGTCTTTGTTCCCTTCAAAAGGCTATGACGCTGTCAGCATGGATGCCATTGCACAGGCCGCCGGGGTGTCAAAACTCACGCTTTATAGCCATTTCACCGACAAAGACACTTTGTTCGGTGCCGCCGTGGAAGAGTTTTGCGAGCACCAGTTACCGCATCAGGCTTTCGAGCTCCATCCCGAGCTAAGCCTGCATGAAGCACTGATGCTTATCGCCAAGGGCTTCCTGGAACTGACAATGGATGAATGCGCGATCCAGCTTTTTCGCGTCATGGCTGCCCAAGCCGGACAGAACACCAAACTCGCCGAGATCTTCTTCAAGGTCGGCCCGCGTCGTACCTTGAAAGATATGGAAATGTTTTTGAGCCAGCGCTGCGAAAGCGGCGACCTCGACATTCCCGTTCCGGGCAAGGCTGCCGAACATTTTTTCGTGATGCTCAAGGGCGTGCGACACATGAGAACACTGGTGGGCGTTGCCCCGCTTCCGGATGCCTCAGAGCGTTTGGCGCATGCGGAGGAAGTGGTCGATGTCTTTATCCGTGCCTACGGAAGACGCAACCCGGAGGGCACTTGATGCATCTGTTAACGGGATATCAAGAAAGCGTGACTCTGGTCCCGATGACTTCCGGCACTGAGTGTCGGTGTGGTAATACGGCATTATTTTCACCAGCCAAGCCGCTTCGGGCGTAAAATATCGCTCTTTGCGCAACAAGGACCTTTGAGTATGTCAGTCAATTTTGAACAAGCCCGATTCGCGATGGTAGAGCAGCAGGTTCGCCCCTGGGATGTGCTCGATCCACGCGTACTCGATGTATTGCATGTGCTGCAACGCGAAGATTTCGTTGACGCCGAATACCGCAATCTGGCCTACACGGATATTGCACTGCCGCTCGGTCATGATGAAGTCATGATGAAACCCGTTCTTGAAGGTCGCTTGTTGCAAGCTCTGGATTTGAATTCGCAGGACGACGTGCTGGAAATCGGCACCGGTTCCGGCTTCGTTACTGCCTGCCTCTCGCATCTTGCACGTGAAGTCGTCAGTCTGGATATCCATGCCGATTTCGTCGAGCAGGCGAAACAAAAATTACTGGCTACCGGCATTCGCAATGTCCGCCTGGAATGCGCCGATGCACTAACCTGGCAGAACGATCGTCGCTTTGATGCGATTGCCGTGACTGCCGCTGTGACGAACATTCCGGAAATTTTTGCCCACTGGCTTAAACCGAATGGCCGCATGTTCATCATTCGTGGTTTGTCGCCAGTACAGGAAGCATTGCGTGTTACCCACCGCGGTGAGAGCCTGCACGAAGAAAGTCTGTTTGAAACCGATGTGCCGTATCTGCACGGCGCCGAACCTAAACCCAGCTTCACTTTATAAATTTTTATAATTTCAAAGGGATTCACTATGCGTTTGCACCCTCTCGCTTTAGCTTTATTACTGACCGGAATCAGCGCCCAGTCGCAGGCTACCGATTTGCTTCAAGCCTATGATCTGGCACGTCAAAGCGATCCGCAATTGTCTGCAGCCGAATCCCAAAAAAATGCACAAGGCGAAGGCGTCGTGCAATCACGTTCGGCCTTGTTACCGCAAATCACTGCAGATGCCACACTCACCGATCAGAATGGCGACAGCTCCAGTGTCGGTAGTTCACCCGATCCCAACAACCCCGGCCAGGTAATTTTCGGACTGAACTCCGGCAGCTCGGACACACGCAGCCGTGATTACGGTTTGAATATCCGCCAATCCATTTACGACCACAGCAATTACACACGACTTGGCGCAAGCAAGGCTCGCGCAAAAGCCGCCGAGTCGGATCTGGATGCTGCCGAAGATAATCTCGCCATTCGTTTGGCGGACGCTTACTTTAATGTCCTTACAGGAATTGAAACGCTCGCCTCCTCTCGTGCGGAAGAACGCTCGGTCAAGCGCCAGCTGGATCAGGCCGAAAAACGTCTCGAAGTAGGCCTCGCACCAATCACCGATGTCCATGAAGCCCGCGCACGCTACGACAGCGCCCGTGCCAATGCCATCAGCTCGGCCAATGCCCTCGACGATGCACGCGAAGCACTGGCGGAAATTACCGGCCAGCCGATCGAAAACATCAAAGGTCTGGCATCAAACTACCAACCTCAAAATGAGGACACACGCACCTCGGAAGACTGGGTAAAACTTGCCCTCGATTCCAATCCAGCGTTGCGCTCGAAAGAGTTGGCGCTTGAAGCGGCGAACAAGGATGTTGAAACCGCCAGAGCCGGCCATCTTCCGACATTGTCTGCCACCGCCGGCTATTCCGATTCCGGTCGTTGGGGCACCTCTAGCTCGGGTGGATTTGATTTCCCGGCTACCAGTGCATCCGATGGCAGAAGAATCGGACTGACCTTCAGCGTCCCATTGTTCAGCGGCTTTGCGACCCAATCACGTGTTCGTCAGGCAATCGATCAACGCGATATAGCTGCGGACCAACTTGAACAACAAAAGCGTTCGATTACGCGTTCTGCCCGCAGCGCCTATCGTTCACTAGTGGCTGGTCAAGCGGAAGTCGAAGCCCGTCGTTTGGCAGTGGTTTCTGCGCAAGCTGCCTATGAAGCCGGCGAAGCAGGTCTTGAAGTGGGTACCCGTACCATCGTCGACGTGTTGATTGCACAACAGCAATTGTATTTGGCCCAACGCGAATATGCCCGTGCCCGTCACGCATTCCTCGTCAATACGCTGCGTCTTCGCCAGGCCGCTGGCGTACTTGAACTCAGCGACATTCAAAACGTGAATCGCAGTTTGACTGTCGATGCAGAAGCTGCGCTGATCAACAACTGATAATTAAAGTTTCAGCCTAAATGAAAAACGGCGCCGATGGCGCCGTTTTTCATGATGTGGATGCCGCGGGTTATTTCAAATACTGCTCGATCAATTTCAATGTCCGATCCAGCGCACCGCGTTCGCGTTCGATTCGTTTACGCCCTGCTTCACCGCATTGCCGTGCCAGTTTTTTATCATGGATAAAACGCAGGATGGCTTCAGGCAACTCCTCCGGGCTTTCAAGTTGCCGTACCGCGCCCACTTCCAACAGCAACTGCGTGATATCGACAAAATTGAAGGTATGCGGCCCGACGACCGAGGGAATGGCAAGCGACGCCGGCTCCAGTAAATTATGTCCACCAATAGCCTGGAAACTGCCGCCGACGAAGGCAACGTCGGCGCAGGCATAAAACGCCAGCAATTCACCCAGTGTGTTGATGATGAAAACATCGGAGTCCCTGGCAGGTTGCTGGTGCGCGAGCCGATCGGTCACACGCCATTGCTGTTCATTGACCAGTTCCATGACCGACTCGAAACGCTCGGGATGTCGCGGTGCCCACAGCAGCAAGGCATCCGGATATTGCTCGCGTATGCGCTTGTGCGCCGCAATCACGATGGCTTCCTCATCGGGATGTGTACTGGCTGCAATCCAGACCGGACGCACGCCCCATTCGGCACGCCATTGCTGGGCCTGTTCGCTGGTGTGGGTCGGAAGTTTGACATCGAATTTCAGATTGCCGGTCACCTGACCCTGCTCGCGCCTGATACCGAGCTTTTGGTAGCGCTTCAGGTCCGCCAATGATTGCGCGGCCACTTGTGTCACGGCCTGCATCGCCACATTGATCAGGCAGGCAATCACGCGGTAACCTCGCATTGATCTTTCAGACAGTCGCGCATTCACGATCAGCAAGGGAATGTGACGCTTGCCGATTTCGGCAAACAGATTCGGCCAGATTTCGGTTTCCATGATGATCGCGATTCTGGGCTGGAAGTAATTCAGGAAATAATTGACTGCGCCGGGAGTGTCGTAGGGCAGATAAACATGTTGCACCTGCTCGCCAAACAAGGCCTTTACCCGTGCCGAACCGGTCGGCGTAGTCGTGGTAATCAGGAGCGGCGTTTCGGGATAATGCGCATGCAGACTCTGCAATAAAGGCGTGATCGCATTGACTTCACCCACCGATACCGCGTGTAACCAGAGGCAAGGCACCTTGGCGGGAGCGCGATACATCGCGAAACGCTCACTCCAGCGCTTGAAGTATTCACGCTGGTTGAAACCGCGCGAAACAAGATGGAAGAGAGTCAAGGGAGTCAACGCATACATCACCAGCGAGTAAACAGCGAGGCTGATGCGTTGTAAAAATGTCGGTCTCATGGACAAGAGCTTATCCTTGAATAAGCCCGAGGCATAGCCGACCAGTGTCAAAAGCACGTTAGAATTTCACCATGACTGATGAAAACAAAAGCACCCTCCCGCCAATCGGCTTACGGCATTGGCCGACCTGGATCGCGATTGCATTCGGCTGGACCCTCGCGCACTGGCCTTCGCGACTGCAAACCTTGGGTGGCCGGGCTCTCGGCAGACTGATGCAGGCCACGATGTGGCGACGCGGCAGGAATGCACGTACCAATATCGCCTTGTGTTTTCCGGAACTGGATGAAACACGGCGCGAGCAAATGCTGCGCGACATGTTTACGGCACTGGGACTCGGGGTATTCGAATTTTTACGTGCATGGTGGGGGCGATTGAGTCCGAATGATCCGGCCTATAGCGTGAAAGGACTGGAACATCTTCATGCTGCGCAGGCACTCGGCAAGGGCGTGATTCTGGTATCGGCGCATTTCACCACACTGGAAATTTGCGTCCGTCTTTTATGCCGCGATGTCGAGATCAACGGCATGTATCGCCCGCATGAATCGGAAGCGCTGGAATGGGCAGTCAAAAAAGCGCGTGCGCGTTATACGAAACAAATGTTCAGTCGCGATGAATTAAGACCGGCCCTGCGTTGCCTGAAACAAGGCGGCGTACTCTGGTTCGCGCCTGATCAGGAAACCCGTCGCGGTGAAAGCGTGTTCGTACCTTTTTTCAAGCAACCGGCTTCCAGCCTCACTTCGACCCACCAGATGGCAAGAATGAGCGGCGCGGCCGTGCTGCCGTTTTTTCATCAACGCAATCACGATGGCAGCTACAGTCTTGAGATATGGCCGGCACTCGAAAATTTCCCGGGCAAGGATGCTGTCGAGGACACCGCGCGAATCATGGCGACGATGGAGCAATTGATCCGCCGTGCGCCGGAACAATATTTGTGGATACACCAGCGTTTCAAAAGAACGCCGGATGGAAAATCGGCGCATTATTCCTGATGCCTGTGGGAGCGTCCTTTAGGCGCGATGAATCTGACGAGGTTTGTCGCGCCTAAAGGACGCTCCTACAAGTAAATACCTGGCAAACCTGCCGGTCTCGTCTTGAATCTTCGATGCACCCACAAATACTGTTCCGGGTGTTCACGCACAACCGCTTCCAGTTTTTGCATATAGAGACGTGTGTCAGCAATGGCATCGCCGCTCGGCCAATTTTCCCAGGGCTCGTCGATTTTGATCTGATAGCGGTTATCCGCATCGCGGTAAAACCAGAACGGCAGTATGCGGGCACCGCTGCGTTCAATAATCTCTGGCGTGGCGGTCAGTGTCGCAGCCGGGATGCCGAAAAAAGGCACGAATGCATGCTGATAATTGAAATTCTGATCGGATGAATACGCCACGGCTTCGCCTGCACGCAAAGCTTTCAACAAGGCACGCAGATCTTTTTTTTCGATACTGTCGCCAAAGACTTTCGATCTTGCCTCCTCGAATGCCTGCTCGATGCAGACATTGTTATGACGCCGAACCACCACGCGAACTTGCCGGTTCAAGGCTTCGCCCAATAAACGCACCGCGAGTTCGGTGTGGGTAAAGTGCCCGGTCAGCAGCAATACGCCCTTGCCCTCCGCCAATGCGGCTTGCAGCCGTTCCAATCCGTGAATATCCGCAAAACCGGACAAGGTTTTCGCCGGCGCATACCAGGCCCGGAATAATTCCAGCACCCCGGTTACCGTCGCCAGCAAATTGCGGTTGAATAAATCCTGTCTTTGCGAAAGCGGTAAATGCTTGAAGCAAAGTTCGATATTGGTGGAAGCCACCCGCCGACGGCGATACAGAAACGGCCAGCAAGCCAGCGTGGACAATTTAGCGACGCGCATCAACCATGACTGCGGCAAACGGGCAGCCAGCATGGCTAGCCAGAAGAAAGGCCGGACAAAGATGCAATGCCAGACCGCGTTCATGCGTCCTCTTTCTCCCGCTGGCGTTTTTGTTCCAGACGTTTGGCGTATTTCAAAAAAGCGTAAAACGCCTGTGTCCTCGCCGCGAAATAGCCGGCCCAGCCATTCAGAAAATAGCGCTTCAGTATGTAAAACCTGAAAAACACAAAGCCGGGATAAAACAGGACTCGCAAACCCGGAAAGCTTTTTTGTTTTTTTTGTTCAAGCAGGCCGCTGGAATACCGGTTTATTTTTTCGACTCGCTGGGCAAGATTTTTTTCGCCGAAATGATAAAAATCCAGCTTCAAATTCTCTACCTTGCCACCTGCCTCTGGCGCAGCGTGCACGGGCACCTGGTTCATGGCAGCCTTCACTTTCCGGAATAAACGCAATTGCCAATTCGGCCGAGTCCATGCATGCGGCCATTGCCAGAACAACCATTCCCGGCGCGGCAGGCGATAGCCATCGACGGAGTCCGCGGCAATCGCTTTGCGGATAATGTCCGCCGCATCGCCATGAATATATTCGTCCGCATCCAGTAGCAAAACCCAATCGGAAACCACCTTGTCGATAGCTGACTGTTTTTGCGGGCCGTAACCCTTGAAGGTCTCGATGTGTATTTTTGCCGAATATTTTTCAGCAATATCTCGGGTGCCATCAGTCGAACCCGAATCGAGCACAATAAGCTCGTCGCAGAATTGCAAGCTTTCGAGACACCTCTGCAAAGTGTCTGCATTATTGAAAGTCGTGACTACCGCACTGAGGGTATTCATGTCTCGAAACGATCCCGCGCACCCAGACAGCCTGCATACAGAGCCAGCAGCAGTAGCCAACATCCGCCCCAGAAAGTCGCATAAAACGCGAGATGGGTATTTAAGGGAAATGCCACCACGACGCAGGCAAGCATCGGCACGAATGCCAGTTGACGCGCTTTTGGCGGCGACCATTGCCATGCACGCCACATTGCGAAGAAACCCGCCATCCAGCACAACAAACCGATCACTCCAGTTTCGGACAGGACTTCAAGCAACCAGTGATGGGCATGGTATGCCCCCTGCTGATCAGCGCTGATAAATGGATCGTCTTTATCGGCATATTGCTTGTAGACGTCGCGAAAATTTCTCACGCCGACACCATTCACGGGATGGTCTGCCGTGATTTTCAATGCGGTCTTCCAGATACTGATTCGACCCGAAAGTGCATGATCAACGCCACCTGTTTCACCGGCAAGGGCGGTTTCGGTACGTTCAAAACGGGCACGCAATTCCGGCGAGGCAAAGTAGCTCAGGAGCAACACTAGTGTCGAGGCAAAAAAGAAAAGCAGCAGTCTCTTTCTACCAAGTACCTGCCAGCCACTGATCAATATAACCAGTCCGAACATCACCCAGCCGGCCCGTGCACCTGCCCACAACACCACGGTACCGACCAGCAATGCAACGCCACACCAGGCCCACACACCGCCACGTTTGTACGCCCAATCGAGCGTGAATGGCGACAAGGCTGCCAGCACCAGACCCAGTTTCAAATTATCGGAACCGAAAATTCCACTCAGTCGATCTTCGGTCATCGCACCGCCGAGACTGAAGCCGGTCAAGACCTGCATCATGCCATCCAGCGCCCAGAACAAACTGATGATCGCCAGGCCGGAAAAAATCAGTTGCCTGCCTTTTTCATTCGATACCGACAAGGCAATCAACCAGAGGAAAGGCAGATAGCGCAGATCAAACAGGACTTCGCGCCAGGCGCGTTTTGCATTGATGGCATCGAAGGCCGAAAATAATTCCGGCAGCCAGTAAGCGAGAAAAAACACCAGTGTCATCAACCAGGCTTCGCGACTCAGCCAGGTCGAACGATGTGCCAGTTTCTGCCAGACCATCAGGAAAAAACCCAGCAGCGCGCCAAGGCTCATTACCGCCTCGGCAACGCCTACCGTCGGCCACAAGGCAACGAAGGCCAGTATCCAGTAGGGTGCCCAGCGAAAGATGGAATCAGGGGCAGAGCTGTTCATAGACGGCCATCATATTCGATTGCATCGAAGACAGACTTGGCAATGCCTGCTCTGGCGGAAGAATATTTTCTTCGAGGATTTTTTTGGCGAACCGGCACAAGGCTTGTTCATCAAAAGCGTCGACCAGTCCTTCTGGAAAATACCGCTGCAGATTTTCGCCGACGCCGCCCAGATTCCAGCCGAGCACCGGCTTTCCGATACTCAGAGCCTCAAGCACGGTGCGTCCAAACGCTTCTGGCTTGCTGGATAGCTGTAATACCAGATCGGCAAGTGCATAGGCATTGGCTACGGCTTTTATCGGAGGCGTAAATTCGAGAAAATCGGAAAGCCCGAGATGCTCCGCCTGTTTTTCCAATTCGAGACGATAGTTTTCACGGCTCTCCTGTTTCGCGCCGAGACAGCACAAACGCACGTCGCCAAATTCCCTGCGTAAGGCAAGCAGCAGGTTCAACGCTGTTGCATGTCCTTTCAGACGCGTGGCACGCGCAGGCAAGAGCAATAACTTCCCGCCCTGCAGACGCGGATAATCCCGGAAGAAATCCCGACGCCATTGTTCATCGACTTTCAAAGCCGGCGGAAACTCGGCCGGGTCAATGCCGGGCGTGATCACCAGGATTTTTTTTTCGTCGGTGTGTGGCCAGTGGGTAAGCACATGTTTTTTTACGGTGTCGGAAACGCAGATGATTTTTTCACCGCGCAACATCACGCCGCTGTAGAAACCCGGCGAATTCAGGCCATGTACACTGGTGACGAACTTTGGTGAATGTTCAAGCCCCCTCATCGCGAACAAAGCCGACCAGGCAGGCAAGCGCGAACGCGCATGGACGATATCGGGCTGCAGTTCTTTCAGGAATTCGCGAAATTTATGAATGGAGCGGAGAATCAGCAGACTTTTTTCGCCGATGTCGCATTTGAAATGCTCGCTGCCTTCCGCCTCACACTGCGCCTGTAAGCGGCCGCCGGCAGAGACGATGATGGAGCGATGTCCACGCTGCACCAGGGCGCGTGCCGTTTCGAGGGTGCCACGCTCAACACCGCCACTGTGCAATGCAGGAAGACACTGCACCACGGTGATGCGCTTCATTTCAATCGATCAATACGTATTCGGCACCGCAGTACGGGCAGACGCATTTGCCCTCTTCTTCAATCGGCAAATACACGCGGGGGTGCGAATTCCATAAAGCCATCGCCGGCGTCGGGCAGCTCAATGGCAGCGCATCGCGGGTAACTTCGTAATGGGTTTTGGTATTGGCTGCGGTCAGCATCGAGTCGGCGGTCATAAAGCATCCTTGATCAATGCCGCTATTCTAACCACTTCACCCTTATCGCGGCAGATCAAATACCAGAAGTTCGGCCGCCTGATCCGCCCGGAACGATATTTCGGACTCGTCTCGCAAGCCCAGACCATCGCTGGCAGATAAAACCCGGCCATTCACCGTCACCTGCCCTGAAATCACTTGCACCCAGCCCAGACGTCCGGGTTTCAAGGGATGCTTCAAGGCAGCACCGGGGCTGAGAACCGTGCTGTAAAGGCTGGCCTGTTGGGCAATTTTGAGCGAACCTTCCGCGCCATCACCGGAGGCGACCAGACGCAGGCGGTCCTGCCGATCTTCCACCGGGAATGCTTTTTGTTCGTAGGTCGGTGGAATGTTCTGCTTGTCCGGAATAATCCAGATTTGCAGAAAATGTACCGGCTCGGTTTGCGAGGCATTGAATTCGCTATGGCGAATACCCGAACCAGCACTCATGCGCTGCACTTCATTCGGACGAATCACCGACCCGGTTCCGATACTGTCTTTATGTTGCAACGCGCCTTCCAGCACCACGCTGATAATTTCCATATCGGCATGGCCATGGGTCGCAAAACCACCGCCCGGTGCAACCCGGTCTTCGTTGATCACGCGCAGTGGGCCGAAACCCATCCAGGTATCGTCCTGATAGTGACCGAAAGAAAAGGTATGCGCGGAATCCAGCCAACCGAAGTTGGCTTTTCCACGTTCATTGGCGGGGCGGTGAATAAGCAT